>Ga0310696_10000018_pt1 | contig 314390 bp, 245 predicted proteins | sample AusTroGonzalo_MG_4_FD_203885 | JGI IMG/M metagenome (GOLD analysis project Ga0310696, IMG submission 203885) | Bovine rumen microbial communities from tropical cattle in Woodstock, Queensland, Australia - Gonzalo_02 (v2) (version 2) | ecosystem: Host-associated > Mammals > Digestive system >...
CGGCCAGGGGCGGGACGCCCCTATGAGCGCAATATATATCCACAGTCTACACCGTTGAATCGAAGTGATGCCCTATAAGCCAACTTCTTTCCAAACCATTTGGAAAATCCATAAGAATAGATACGGAAAAATGCGTAACTTCGCGGCATGACAGAAAAAGAAAAGATGCTTGCCGGGCAGTTGTATTCGGCTGTGGATCCCCAGCTTCTGGAGGAGCTGGGAGAGGTAAAGGATATCATTCACCGTTACAATGCATTACCACCATCGGCACAAGCAGAACGGCTGGCCATCCTGAAGGACCTGCTGGGCGGCATTGGTGACGATACCATCCTCATCAACCAGCCTTTCTACTGCGATTATGGGAAGCAGATCCGTGTAGGGAAACGTTTCTTTGCCAATTTCCACTTCACCGTGCTGGACGAAGCACCGGTGACCATCGGTGACGATTGTTTCGTCGGCCCCAACGTGAGCATCTATACGGCTTGCCACAGCACGGACCCGGCCGAGAGGAACAGCCGTCGCGAGTGGGCGGAGCCGGTCACTATCGGCAACAATGTCTGGATTGGCGGGAATGTAACCATCCTGCCCGGCGTTACCATCGGCAATAATGTCACCATCGGCGCCGGAGCCGTCGTCACCAAGGATATTCCTGCCGATGTCGTCGTTGCCGGCAACCCGGCAAAAATCATTAAGCGGTTATAAGGCTATTATTTAAGGAGCTCGCAAATAGCTTCAATCACCTTTTCCTGTATAGGGGCGCTGAAGCCGTGGCCTTCGCCCGGGAAGATGGTCAGGCGGGCATCCTTATAGGCCTTTTCGGCCTGCTTCGAGTAATTCACGTTTACTACCATGTCCGCATCGCCGTGGAAAATCTCCACCGGTCCTTCATACTGAATGATCGTCCCGTATACATCCAGGTCGTATAGGCCTTCCAGATAGGTGTGGCCCAGGTTTACGCCCCAGAAATCCACTACCTCAGGCATATCATCCAGCTTGGGGAACATCTTCACCCAATCGTCCTTGATGCAAAAGGCCGGATAGATGAGGATGAGCCTTTCTATCTCGCTGCGACGCTCAGCCCCCACGAGGGCGCTCACCATGCCGCCCTGGCTTTCGCCAATCAGGATGATTCGGTTCGGGTCGATAAACGTCTGCGCCTTCAGGGCATCCATCACGGCCTTCAAATCTTCCGCCTCGGTGAAGATGGACATCTCCGTGGTTTTCCCTTCCGAACGGCTGGCGACGGAACCGCCGCAGAAATCGTAACAGTACACGGCATAGCCCTTGGCAGCCAGCGCCTTCGCATACGGTTCCCCAAACTGGTGCGTCCCGTTAAAACCGTGGGAGAAAATTACCAGCGGTGCCTTTTTAACGCCATCGGGCCGATACAAAATGCCATAGACCTGCTTGTCGCCGCTACGGAGCAACAGCTCTTCCTCGGTAAAGGTGCCCTTCCCTGCTCCGCCTCCGCAGGAGGTAAGTATAAGTGCTATCGTCAAAATAGAAAGTAAAATATGTTTCATAGTGAGAGGTTTTATGTCGATTTAAATATCATTTACTTAAATACATGATATTATCACTATACGCCAAGCAGGAGTGTAGGACTGATATGGAGCGAGACGGCCATTTGACGGGCCTGTTTCAAGGTGGGCTCTGACTTGCCGCTCATAATTTCGCTGATCTTTGACTGATTCATTTTAAGCAATGCTGCCAGAGACCCCTGATTCAATCCCATTTCGTACATCCGTAGTTTAAGAATCTCAGGAAGAGAGGGTTTACTGATAGGATAATGCACATCCTCATAATCGGCCACAAGATTGGACAGGAGGACAAGTTCAACATAATCCTTGTTATCCTCTGGAGTTTCATCATTTACCACCTTGAGCAACTCTTCAATACGAGCCATTATGGCATCATACTGTATTTCATTTTCAATCTTTACCATGGTCAGATGTTTTTAATATCCTTAATTTTGGCGTACTCATCGTGTGTTCCAACAAAGCGGATAAACACCATCTTTGCCTTAAAGAGAACAATGGTTACTAGCCGATAATCATTGCCTTTAATATTGAACACGATACGTTTGTTACCAACCAAATCGGCCGAATTAAACTGGTCCCGCACGTGGGAAAAATTCTCCCATTCTGCATTTTCTGTCTTCTCATACCACTCTTCAAGTGCCGTTTTAGCACCTGGATGCATCATATAAAAAGCCACTAATGTTTTCTTCGCAATTATCCTCATCACAATTCTACACTGAACAAAGGTATTAATAATTTCTGAAATTCGGAAATAATTTCTAAAGATTAGAAACGTATTTCACCTCAATCATGATAGATCGCGAGTAAAAATAGGAAGCTCAGACCGGAAAACCTATAAATCGGTTGAAACATTTTTGATAAAATTCATGTTTCAACCGATTAGGGACGAACGACCAATTTTAGGGACGAAAGTAGGAGGAGATCGCACAATTTGCTTATTTGGGAAAGGTGTCCTAATTTTGTACTATCGTAAAATTGCCTATGAATCCGGTTTCTGCCAGACTGTTGAACCAGCAACTTATTTGTCCGCAGTTCGCCACCCCGTACGAGGTGGTGGAATGGATGGGTGCCATACAGGCGCAGGAGTACCGGATGATGCGCTGGGCGGTGGGCATGCGAACCAAAAGGCCATCGTCCAAGGCTTTTGAGAAAGACTATAATGCGGGAAAGATTGTCCGCGGGCACCTTTTCCGCACCACCTGGCAACTGGTAGCCGGCGAGGATTGGCGATGGATGCTGGCGTTGTGCCGAACCAACGCATTAAGAGGCCTGGAAGGCTGGATGAAATCCAACGGTGTAAGTATCCCACGGGCCGAGCAAGAGGCCATTCAGCAAATCTTCAGCGACTATCTGGAGCAGCATCGAATAGCCTTCAAGGCCGATTTTGCCACGGCCCTCGCGGAGCAAGGCATCACGATGGACGACCATCGGCTCTCTTACCACATCCGCCTGGGCGAATACTCCGGGCTCCTGTGTAGCGGAGACCTTTTCCCCCTGAAGCACAGTTACGCCCTGGCAAGCGCCAAACTGCCCGGACAGGCCCCTCTCCAACGGGACGAAGCCCTGGCCCTCCTGGCCCGAAAATACTTCCGCAGCCACGGTCCCGCCACCCTGGAAGACTTTGTCTGGTGGAGCGGCCTCAATATCAGCGACTGTAAACAAGGGCTGGAGGCTATCCAGGAAGAACTAATTCCGGAACGATGGAAGAGCCTCACTTTCTATCGGCACCAGGACAGCCGCACACGCGGGTTCCGCAGCGGAACAGTGACCCTGCTCCCCTCTTATGACGAATATCTCATCGGCTATAAAAGTCGCCATGTAGCGGTGCATCCGGACCACAGCCATCGTGCGCACAACCAGCGCGGCATCTTCTGGCCCGTGCTCCTGCTGGACGGCGAGGCCGTGGGTAACTGGTCCGTCCCCGACGGCCATCCCCAAGTGGAAATCTTCCACCCGGACGCTACGCTCCCGGCCCCGGCCCTCGAAGCAGAAATCGCAAGATATTACAAGTTTTCCGCAATCAAGGGAAGCAAGCTGATATCGGCAGGCAACCAGTGAACGCTGTCCAGCTCCTCTTTTGAGAGCCAGCGAGCCGCCTCATGCTCCAGCAAGTGAAGGGTCTCCGTGACAAGGGAGCACATATAGCAGTGCATTGTCAAATGAAACTGCGGATAATCCCACTCAAGAGTTGTAAGATACTTGTCGATACGGATTTCCGTGTCCAACTCCTCGCGGATCTCACGCAGAAGCGCCTGCTCGCGCGTCTCACCCGCCTCAAGCTTTCCGCCCGGGAATTCCCAGTAGTCCTTCCAATCTCCATACCCCCGCTGGGTAGCAAAAATCCTGTCATCCTTCTTAATAATGGCAGCCACTACTTCAACAGTCTTCATTCCATTTCCTCCGCATAAATGGTATCAAACATGCCACGCAACTGTTCCTCGTCCCGAATGATATCCCGCAGACGCGCAAGCGGTTCCTCATTGGGAGATCCGGGAATGAGCAGGTGCAGATAGCCGCCCTCTGCGTATTTCTCGTGCAGATGCTCCAGCGTGCGCTGCCAGTGGCCTTCCTTGTCCAGGTCCGGGTGGTGCGACAGGCCGAACTGAACCGTCCGGCGGATAATGGTTTCCGGGACGATCATCCGATCTGCCTCCGCCACCAGTGCACCATAAATGCTTCGCGGAGGCGTAGTTGCCGAGGCGCGATGGTCCTCCGCCGCCTGTGCAATGGTCTCTATCTGCTCCGGCGTAAACCATCGACACAAATCCTTATTGGCCCGAATGATACGGCCGCTTTCCAGGTGATGCGTCTTCCGGTCCACAGCCAGGCCCAAATCATGGCAGGCGGCTGCCGTATAGAGCATATCCGTATCGATATCATAGTCCTTCCCCATTTCCAGGGCGCGCTCAATCACTGCACGGGCATGGTCCTCCTTGTGCGCCTTGTCAAAGGACGCATACTGCGGAATAATCCGCGACTCGATATAATCGACAAGTGACGGTGTCATACCTATTGCAGCTGTCGAATGCGAACGTCCATTTCCGGTAGCGCCGAAGGAAGCCCGCTCAGATCCGTGCTGCTATAGTGATAAGGGATAAGGACTTTAGGGCCGATAACTTTGGCGGCGCTGATGCACTGCTCCGGCGTCATGGTGTACGGCTGATTCACAGGAAGGAAGGCCACATCGATGTCCTTCAGCGAGGCCATTTCGGGGATGTCTTCCGTATCGCCGGCAATGTAGATACGAAGCCCGTCGATGGTGAGCACATACCCGTTATCCCGGCCTTTGGGGTGGAACTGAAGATGCCCTTCCGTAGTGTTGTACGCCGGAATCGCTTCCACGCGGATATCGGCCAGAAGTTCCAGGGCATTGCCATTGGACATCACGGTCCCGTACTCCAGCATCTGGGCGACACGGGCATTGGTGACCACTTGCGTCTTCTCTCCTGTGAGCATGCCGATGGCCGCCTGGTCATAATGGTCGAAATGTTCGTGCGTGACAAGGATGAAATCGGCCTTGGGGAACTCGGTTGCATAATCGGTTTCTTTCTGGCCAAGTTTTATCACCGGGTCCACCTGGATGGACATACCTTTGTAGCGAAGTTCCAGACAGGCGTGCTTGATGAGGCTGATATCCACGGGCGCGCCGCTGTCCGTTAGAAAACGCTCCACCTCATAATGGGCCACCGCCTTGCCCGCTTCCGACCAGGCAATAAAGCCGCCTTCAAGGTTGAAGACCTCATATCCGGCCTTTGAAAGGATCTGGGCCGCCGCCGCGCTCCGTCTTCCGCTCCTGCAATAAAGGAGAACCGGACGTTCTGTCGATAGCATCCGTTCTGCCAGCGCCTGGAATTCACTGCTTTTCCAGTCGATATTCACCGCACCAGGGATATAGCCAGCTGCAAATTCCTCCGCCGTACGGACATCTACCAGCTGAACCGAGCTGTCCTCCGACAGCCTTTTTTCGAAGCCGGCCACATCCAAATCCTGGTATCCTTTGCAGGAGAAGAAAGAAAACAGCGAGAAAGCCGAGATTAAAATCATCCTTTTCATTGTACTAATATATTATATATGGTAAAGTTAAGCAATATTTTTGTAACTTCGCAACAATTGTTTTATCGGCACCCGAAAATGAAAGTCCTGTTTGTTTGCCACGGAAATATTTGCCGCAGTCCCATGGCCGAATTTATCCTGAAAGCGCTGGTCAAGGCCAAGGGCCTGGAAGACCAGTACTATATAGAGTCGGCGGCGGTTTCTACGGAGGAAATCGGCAATCCCATTTATCCGCCGGCAAAACGATGCTTAACCCAGCATGGCGTCTGGTTCAGCCCGGACAAGCGGGCCCGTCAGGTAACCCGTGAGGACTATGACCGCTTCGACCGCATCATCTGCATGGACGCCTCCAACCTCCGGCGCATTCAGCGCATCATCCCCTCGGACCCGGAGGGTAAAATCCACCTGATGATGTCCTATACCGGCGTAGGACGCGATGTGGCCGACCCCTGGTACACCGGAGACTTCGAAGTCACGTTCCAGGACCTCCTGGAAGGCTGCGAAGCCATGCTGTCCCTTGCATAAAAAACGACAAATAAACGTAACTTAGCAACATGAAAGAAATTGACATCACCCAATGGAACAAGGTGGGCGAAGGCGGAAACGGCGCCACCTACACCAACGAAGCAGAACCCGGCGTCCTGCTCAAGGAAAGTTATCTGGAACTGGCCAAGGCCGATAGCCTTGTGAATGAATTCAACCTCTCCAAAGCCGTCTATGAACTGGGCATCCCCACCCCCCAGATGCTGGAGCTGGTAAGCGTAAATGGCCGTGCCGCCATCAAATGCCAGGCCATCCAGGGCAAAAAATCTTTCGCACGCCTTTGCAACGAGCATCCGGAAAAGATTGACGATTATGCCCGGCAGATGGCTCTGCTCGCCAAGCAGTTTCATGCCACCAACGCCTCTGGTGATTCAACCATCCCTTCCAAGAAAGCCATCATGGAAGAGGCTGTCGCCCAGTCGGAGATGCTTAGCGAAAAGGCTAAAAAACGCGTCCAGGAGTTTCTGGACACGGTAGAAGACGCCCCCACGCTCGTGCATGGAGACTTTACCTTCAGCAATATCATCATGGCCGATGACAAGGCCTACTGGATCGATTTGGGCAATGCCGCGCATGGCTCCCCTTACTTCGACCTGGGCCACTTTTACCTTTTCTGCAATATCTTCAGCCGCAAACAGCGCGTACAAGACATTGCACACATGACGGACAAGCAGATGATGCAGTTCTGGAACACCTTTGCCAAAGCCTATTCCGGCGAAGAGAATGTGGACGAGTTCAACAAAACCTGCAAGCGCTTTGCCGCCCTGGACATCGTCCTGCTGGGGCATATCCAGCCGCTGACCTTCTCCGAGCGTCTGTTCCTGGGCATGCTCGCCAAGAAAATGATTAAACAATAAAAATGGACGTCCATTGAACCACGTTTTGGCAAAAAATAGCAAAAATGGACCAAAAAAACCTAAAAAAGAGGCATTTAGGGCAGATTTTTTATGATAAATATTTGTTTATTCGTTTAAAATGAGTAACTTGCGGAAGGAAATTTAACTAACTCCAATATTAACAATTAAAACTCAAAACAAATGGAAAAGCTCATCGCTGAAATCAAAGCTCAGATCGCTGCTATCACCGCCGACATCGACAAGATTGACAACAAGGCCGCCAAGGCTCGCGTTCGCAAGGCTACCCTCGCCCTCGAGAAAGCAGCTAAAGAGTATCGTAAAGTTTCTGTGAAGTAAGTTTCACAAGACACTATGTTGCCGTCTTCCGTTAAGGAGGGCGGCAATTTTTTATCCTATTTCTTGGATTCGAATTCCTTCAGGGACCGGATGGACTGAGGGCAAAGGATGAGGATGGCGATGACAGTAATCCAGGCCATGAGGCCCACGCCGATATCGCCCAGCTGCCAGATGAAGTCAGCCTCGCGGATAGCGCCGAAAACCACTGCCGCCAGCATAAGCACCTGAAGGATGCGGATCACCCACTTTTCCCAGCGGCTGTTTTTCCCCTGGAACAGGTAGATGATGCTGGACTCCGCATAAAAGTAATAGGCCAGCAGCGTACTGAACGCAAAGAAAACCATGGCAACGGCCACAAAGCGGCTTCCAAAGCCCATGAACACGGAATCTACGGCGGTTTGGGTATAGGCTACGTAATTGTTGCCCAGTTCCGGAGCACCCGCATACAGCATACCGCCCTCCCCGTCCAGAATATTATAGGTACCCGAGGTGAGAATCATGAGCGCCGTAGCCGTGCACACCAGCAGCGTATCGACATACACTGAAAACGCCTGTGCCAAGCCCTGCTGGGCGGGATGCGCCACATCTGTAGCGGCCGATACGATAGCTCCAGTCCCCTGCCCGGCTTCGTTGGAGAAAATGCCGCGCTTTACGCCCATGGCGATGGTGGACCCGATGATGCCGCCGCAAACGGGGTTGAGGCCGAAGGCGCCTTTAATGATAGCACTGAATACCGCCGGCACTTCCTGGATATGGGCACCGACCACTATCAGCGACATCACAATATAACCTAGTGCCATAAACGGCGTAAGGATGCTGGTGACATTGGCAATGCGCTCGACACCGCCTATCACCACCAGTCCAAGCACTATTGCCAGCACAATACCGCAAACCAGCGGAGTAACAGGGAATGAATTGCTTACGGCCGATGACATGCCGTTGGCCTGTACCGTGGTGAGAAACAGGCCACAAGATACAATGGCGATAGCTGCCAAGATAACGCCCAGCCACTTGATGCCCAGTCCCTTGTCGATAAAACTGAACGGGCCGCCGCGGTATCCGCTTTCGTGCCGGAACTTATAGATTTGGGCCAGCGTGGATTCCACAAAGGCCGTAGAAGCGCCGAAGAAAGCCACCACCCACATCCAGAACACTGCGCCAGGACCGCCAAAGGCAATGGCCGTAGCCACTCCCACAATGTTTCCGGTGCCTACGCGTCCGGAAAGGGCCAGACAAAATGCCTGGAAGGAAGAAATCCCGTTCCCGTCCCTTTTCTTGGAAAACAGGGAGCGCAGCATGGAAGAAAATTTCCGCACCTGCACAAAGCGGGTACGGATAGAGAAATACAACCCGGCGCCAAGAAGCAGAACCACCAGTGCGGGATTCCAAACTATGGCATTGAGCTGGGCGAAAAAGTTTTCCAAGGGCTAGTGTTTTTGGATGAATCGGCGGAGCATACCCACGACCATGCGGCCAAAGGAATAGCTTGCACGGGAGGTTTCGTTACCCAAGCGCTGCAAACTATGGTTGATGAGGTTCCTAGGGGTATAAAACTCCCGCACGCGGTCCACGCCGGCCATCAGTTCCTCTTCTGCGGCATCGACCTGGATCTGATTCACCATCAGGGCGGCATCGACAGCCTCGATGGTATCTTCCTTAAGCGGAGTGGAAGGGCTCAAGGAGTCCCGCAGGGGACCCACGAAGGTATTCTTGAACAGACGGTCCTTCAGGAGAAGGCATACGACCAGCGCAATCAACAGCACACCTGCAACAATGAAGGCCGATAGGACATAACTGCCCAGCAACTGCCCCAGCCACATGACCAGTGCGAAAGAAAGCGCCAACAACAGCACGCTGCCCAGAATGAAAATAAGCAGAAGGGCGGCAACAGTGGAAAGTCCCAGCGAAAGTCCTTTTATGGAATGGAGTTTCAAGGATTCCATCTGTGCATTTACATACTGTTCCCCGTCTTGTACAAGGTTGTCCAGCGGTTCTCTGAAAGTACTCATGGTATGAATCTACTTTTTTCCTTTTGCAAATATAATTAAAAAGGCGTAATTTTGTATACTTAAACTAAAACTAACCACATACGTCCCTCATGGACCCCGTAAAAGTAATCGAAATCAAGAAAAGCATCTTTGCCGATAACGACGAAGATGCCGCCCTGCTCCGCAAGGAACTCAAATCCAAGGGCGTATTCCTCCTGAACCTCATGTCCTCCCCGGGCAGCGGCAAGACCACCACGCTTATCCAGACCATCGGCCGGCTTAAGAACCAGCTTCGCATGGCCGTGATGGAAGCCGATATCGACTCGGATGTGGATGCCATCAAAATCAAGGAGGCTACGGGCATCGAGTCCATCCAGCTGCATACCGGCGGCATGTGTCATCTGGACGCCGAAATGACGCGTCAGGGCCTGGCCAACGTGTCCATGGACCAGCTGGACCTGGTTATTCTGGAAAATGTAGGCAACTTGGTATGTCCTGCGGAATTCGACACGGGCGCCGTGGCCAACGCCATGATCCTCTCCGTTCCGGAAGGCACGGACAAACCGCTCAAATACCCGCTCATGTTCTCCATCTGCGACGTAGTGGTCATCAACAAAATGGACGTTCTCCCCTATTTCGATTTCGACCTGGAAAAATGCACGGAGTACATCCATATGCGCAACCCTAAGGCACAGGTCATTCCCATCTGCGCCAAAACCGGCGAGGGCGTAGACGCCTTTGCCCAGTGGCTGCTGGAAAAAGTTCAAAACTGGAAACAACAATAAAAGCTGGCCTATGCCTGAGATATCCAAAAAATACGTTCCCAAGCACTTTGGCGACAAAAACCCCAATCCTAAGCTGTTGAAATTCGTCCGCCACGTCACAGACCGCGTGCCCGGCAAAATCAAGATGACCACGGAAGCTCCGGAATACTGGGGCCTGGCCTGCATCTTCGAGGACGAAATGGACGCCGTCACCCGCGAAGCCTCCCTGGATTTGCTCCTGGACATGCTGCCGGGCAATTTCTTCAAGGTGCGCAAGCATCATTCCTATGAGCTGCTGCACCAGATGAACGCCAAGAAGCACTATACGCCCGACGACGCTTCCTTCGACGCCCTGCTGGACAAACTGGCCTACTTTGGCATGCTGGAATACGACTACGGCGACCATTACACCAACGGTCAGGGGGCGGACCCCGGCACCACGTTCGAGCGCAAGGACCGCATCTACTGGGTGCCCATGTTCGTGCCCGGCAGCGCGGAGTACACCAACATGAACGTGGAGCTGATGGACAAGCATCCGGAACTGGCCATGTTCTTCGAGCGCATGACCTTCCTTCCGCTGGAGAAAATCACGCCTATGGTGCCCATGGGCGGCTCCGGTATCGGCATGCACGTAATTCCGGTGGAAAAAGCCATCTCCATGGAGAACCAGTCCATCGACATTGAACACATCTCCTACTGGCTCAAGAAATACGAGGGACACATAGGCGTAGGTATCTGCAGTTGTCGATATGGCCGTAAGAAGCTGGACGAAGGCTGTGCGGATGACTACCGCGACTGGTGCATCGGCGTGGGCGACATGGCGGATTACCTCCGGGAGACCGGCCGCGGCCACGACATCACCTACGATGAGGCCATGGCCATCCTGAAAAAGGCGGAAGACCACGGCTTCGTGCACCAGGTTACCAATATCGACGGTGAAGGGAAAATCTTCGCCATCTGCAACTGCAACGTCAAGATTTGCAACGCCCTGCGCACCTCGCAGCTGTTCAATACGCCCAACATGAGCCGCAGCGCCTATGTGGCGGAGGTACAGACGGAGAATTGCGTGGCTTGCGGCCGCTGCGTGGAATATTGCCCCGCCGGCGCTGTCAAGCTGGGCCAGAAACTCTGCACCAAGAACGGTCCCGTCCAGTATCCCAAGCACGAACTTCCGGATGCCAAGGCCTGGGGCGAGCACAAATGGACGGAGGACTACCGTGACAAGAACCGCATCAACTGCTACGAAACCGGCACCTCGCCTTGTAAGACAGCCTGCCCGGCCCATATCGCCGTCCAGGGCTATCTGAAGAAGGCTGCCGAGGGCAAATACACGGAAGCGCTGGAACTGATCAAGCGCGAGAACCCGTTCCCGGCCGTGTGCGGACGCATCTGCAACCGGCGCTGCGAAGACGCCTGTACGCGTGGTACCATCGACAGGGCCGTTGCCATCGACGCAGTAAAGAAATTCATTGCCGAGAAGGATTTGCATGCGGAGACCCGCTTTGTGCCGGAGGTGAACATCTGCTCCAACGTGGAAGAGCGCTGGCCCCAGAAGATTGCCATCATCGGTGGCGGCCCTGCAGGCCTTTCTTGCGCCTACTATCTGGCAACGCAGGGTTACAAGCCCACGGTCTTCGAGAAGAACGAGGAGCCCGGCGGCATGCTCCGCTACGGCATTCCTTCCTATAAACTGGAGAAGGACGTTATCAAGGCCGAGATTGACATCATGCGCGAGATCGGCGTAGAAATCCGTACCGGCGTAGAGGTGGGCAAGGACATCACCATCGCCCAGCTGCGCGAGCAAGGATACAAGGGATTTTACGTGGCGATCGGCTGCCAGGGCGGACGCCTGCCCGGCATCCCCGGCGAGACCCTTCCCGGCACCACCACCGCCATCGACTTTTTGCATAAGGCCAACTGCGGAGACGTCACCGTTTCCGGCAAAGTCGTGGTGGTCGGCGGTGGCAACGTTGCCATCGACGCAGCCCGTGTAGCTATGCGAAGCGGTGCTTCAGAAGTGACGATGTTATCGCTTGAAACAGAGGATATTATGCCTGCTTCCCTGGAGGAGCGCACCGAGGCCCGCGAGGACGGTGTGGTGCTCAATCCCGGCTGGGGTCCGAAGGAAGTGCTGGGCACGGATAAGGTGAGCGGCATCGTCTTTAAAAAGTGCACTTCCGTTTTCAATGCGGAGCACAAATTTGCGCCTACATACGACGAGTCGGAGACCATTTCCCTGGAGGCGGGCCTGGTGATTTTTGCCATCGGCCAGACCGTTATCCTGAAGGACCTGCTCAAGGACACCAAGGTGGAATTCTTCCGCGGCGTATATCCCATTGCGGACAAACTCACCTACCAGACGGCGGAACCGGACATTTTTGTGGGCGGCGACGTCTTCACCGGTCCCAAGTTCGCCATCGACGCCATTGCCGCCGGCAAGGAGGCTGCCGAATCCCTGCACCGTTTTGTGCAGAACGGTCACATGACCATCGGCCGCAACCGCCGGGACTTCATCGAACTGAACAAGCAGGATATCGTGGTGGAGAGCTACGACAATGGTTCCCGCCAGGATCCGGGCGTAGTTCCCGTGAAGAGCAAGTTTGCGGAGTATCACGGCACGCTCACGGAGGAACAGGTCCGCAAGGAGACGGCCCGCTGCCTCAAGTGCGGCGCTTCGGTAGTGGACGAGAACAAGTGCATTGGCTGCGGCATCTGCACCACCAAGTGCGCCTTCGATGCCATCCACCTGCACCGCGTCCACCCGGAAGCCAGTGTCATGCGCACCTCCGAGGACAAATTCTCCGGCATCCTCCCCTACATGATCAAACGTACGGGAAAGATTTTATTTAGTAAAAAGAAATGATTAAGAAGAGGGAAAGGTTCCAAAAACCGTAGCCGCCCATGGCTTCGTGAATGGGAGGGGCCCGCGGCCGCAGGCCGTGGGAGGGATAGGACCGGAGGGACGTAGTTTTTGGAACCTTTACCCTCTTCTTCAAACGAGATATGCACGAACTAGGAATTGTATTCTACATCATTCGGGACGTGAAGCAGGCGGCCTTGGAGCATGCTGTGAGCAAGGTTTCGGGGGTGGTGATGAACATCGGAGAAGTGTCCACCATTATTCCAGACTATCTGCTGGACTGCTGGCGCTGGGCTGCGGATAAAGAGGAGTTGCTCAAGGGTGCCGAACTGAAAATCAATACCATTCCGGCCGTGACTTACTGCCAGGACTGCCATACGGAATTCGGCACCGTGGCGCACGGTAAAAAATGCCCGCACTGTGGGAGTGAAAACACCTACCTCCTGCGGGGTAACGAAGTAGAAATCAAAGAAATAGAAGTACCAAACAATTAGAATTATGGCTTGTTTTATTGCTCCCTTGGTGGAAGCCATCGCGGTAACCGCCATCCGCAAAAGCGGCTTAAAGAACAACTCCCCTTTCCTGCAGCATCTGCCGGACCTGGAGAAAATGCTTTGGGGCGGAACCCTCATGCTCATCGTGGACCATATCATCAACGGTGAACTCACCTGGACCTTCCCCTTCTTCACCTCCCTTGGCGAGACGGGCGGTGCGGCCATCCTCTGGCGCGAAGTCCTCACCGTCGGCGTTCCCATGGCCCTCGTCCTCACCGTTGCCTGGGCCGGCTGGGTACTGCTGAAGGCAAGAGATGCCCGAGCCAGTCGGGCATGACGGGACAGCCCGGCTCCGACCAGCGTCATGCCCGGCTCCGACCGGGCATCTAACATCGACAACCAACATTAATCTAAATAACTATGTTTTTTCAAGTTTATGGGGCTAACGCCCTTTCCCAATGGGGAATGATGATTGTTGTCCTGCTGGGCCTCATCCTCCTCAATGAATTCGCCCGTCGCACCAAACTGGGCGGTATCATCACCTTCCTGGTAGTGCCGCTGGCACTCACGGCCTACTTCCTGGCCATCTGGTGGGGTGTCCGCACCGGTGCCCAGTGGGCCCTGGAAAACCAGACCCACATTTACATGCAGGGCTGGTTCCACTATGCCAAGCTCTATGCAGCCACCGCTGGCTGTATCGGCTTTATGATGATTAAATACAAATGGGGCGTGGGCGCCAAGCATTGGTTCAAGCCCTTCCCGTTTGTGATCGTCGGCATTAACATCCTCATCGCCTGCGCCTCCGACTTCGAGAGCGCCATCATGGGCTGGAACAAGTGGTGGCTCACCTCCGAAGGCGTCTGGCAGTATGGTGGCTGGCACAATGTGATGAACGGCGTCGCCGGTCTCATCAACATCATGTGTATGACCGCCTGGTGGAACGTCTATCCTTCCAAGGACAAGAAGGATATGATCTGGGCCGATATGACCTGGGTTTACATCGTCATTTATGACATCTGGAACTTCGCCTACACCTACAACTGCCTGCCTACGCACAGCTGGTACTGCGGTGTCGCGCTGCTCCTTGCCCCCACCGTGGCTGCCCTCCTGTGGAACCGTGGCGGCTGGATCCAGAACCGCGCCAACACCCTGGCCATCTGGTGCATGTTCGCACAGGTATTCCCCCTGTTCCAGGAGACCTTCAAGAACGGTCAGCAGTGGTTCAGCTGGGCTACCCTGCCCGTGCTCTATCCGGAAGGCGTTGACACCATCGCTAAACTGTATGAAGTAGCCGGCGGCGAAGCTGCAACCGTAGGAACCACCGTGGATCCCTCCCTGGTGGCCGCTAACCCCAGCATGATGATCTTCATCAGCGCCCTGGCCCTGGTAACCAACTGCATCGCCATCTGCTACATCATCGCCGTATCCAAGAAGCGTCACATCAACCCGTACAAGGAAGACGTCTTCGTGGACCAGAAGTACTACAAGGACGCTGTGGCCCGTGCCGATATGGCCTAGTCACCGGTATTTCCGCGTGACAGCCAACTCGCTGTCACACAATTACTTACAATATAATCCTCGTTCATTTTTCGAACGAGGATTATTGTATAAATAGCAGAGTATCAAATACTTAGTTGTCACAAGAAAAATAGGGTCGATGGCCTCATTCCACTGCGGGGAATATTGGTTTTCTAACAAATTATGGGTATTTTTGTATGATTAATAGCACGCATCCATGAATCCTAACGAATTTGACGTTATCATCATCGGCGGAGGCATCACGGGAGCCGGTACCCAGCGGGACTGCGCCATGCGCGGCCTGCGGACACTCCTGATCGAACGCTCGGACATCGCCACCGGAGCCACGGGCCGCAACCACGGTCTGCTGCACTCCGGCGCGCGTTATGCCGTCAACGACGCAGAGAGCGCGGAGGAATGCATCCGCGAGAACATGATCCTGCGCCAGATTGCCGCCCACTGCATAGACGAAACCGACGGTCTGTTCATCACCCTGCCGGAAGATGACCTGGCCTATCAGCAAACCTTTGTGGAGGCCTGCCGGAAGGCGGGTATCGGCGCGGAAATCATCGACCCGGAACTGGCTAAACGCCTGGAACCCAGCGTGAATCCGGACCTGATTGGTGCCGTAAGAGTGCCTGACGGCAGCGTGGACCCGTTCCGCCTGTGTGCCGCCAACATGCTGGATGCCAAACTGCACGGCGGGCAGGTGCGTCTGCACACGGAAGTTACCGGCTTCATCCGTGAAGGCGATACCATCAAAGGTGTGCACACCCGCAACCGCCAGACAGGAGAGGAAACAGACTATTACGCAACGGTCACCGTGAACGCCTGCGGTATCTGGGGGCAGCATATAGCAGAACTCGCCGGTGTAAAAGTGGGCATGTTCCCCGCCAAGGGTGCCCTGCTCATCTTTGCGCACCGCGTGAACAACATGGTCATCAACCGTTGCCGCAAGCCTTCCAATGCCGATATTCTGGTGCCCGGAGACACGGTTTGCGTCATCGGCACCACTTCCACACGCATCCCCTTTGAAGAATGCGACAACGTGGCCGTCACCCCGGACGAAGTCACCCTCCTCATCACGGAAGGTGCCAAACTTGCCCCTTCCCTGTCCCAGACACGTATCCTCAGGGCCTATGCCGGCGTGCGTCCGCTCGTGAGCGCCGACAATGACCCTTCCGGCCGCAACATTTCCCGCGGCATCGTGTGTCTGGACCATGAGGAACGCGACGGGCTCAAGGGCTTTGTCACCATTACCGGCGGAAAACTCATGACCTACAGGCTCATGGCGGAAATAGCCACGGACCTGGTCTGCAAAAAACTGGCGATTGAAAAGGCCTGCACCACCGCCCAGACTCCCCTGCCCGGCTCCGAGGAAAAATCCTACGAGGCCGTAGCGCAGAAGGTATGGGAGGCCCCTACCACGGCCCAGAAAGCCGCAGCCTCCCGCATGGGCACGCGCGCCAGTCGCATCCGCTCAAGCAACCGGCGGGACGATGACCTTATCTGCGAGTGCGAAGAAGTATCGGTGGGCGAAATCAATGCCGCCATCGACCGTTTGGACGTGAGCACCCTCACGGACCTTCGCCGCCGCACCCGCGTGGGCATGGGCACCTGCCAGGGCGAGTTCTGCGCCTGCCGCGCCGCCGGCCTCCTGGTCAAAGCACACGGCTGCGTGGAGCGGGAACGGAAAGACCTGGCAGATTTCCTGCAGGAGCGCTGGAAGGGCAATTTCCCTATCGGCTGGGGCGACACCCTCCGGGAAGCCGAATACACACAATGGATTTATAAACACGTTCTTGGCCTATGAAATTCGATACCGTCATAATGGGCGGCGGCCTTGCCGGCATGGTAGCGGGCATCGCCCTGCAGCAGGCGGGAAAAAACACCGCCATCGTCTCCATGGGCCAGAATGCCCTGCACTTTTTCTCCGGCACGTTCGAGAGCCTGCAAGCGCCCTCCGAGCGCCTTGCGGAACTGTTTTCCGCCGCCGGTATCCGCGTACATTACCGCGAAGGCGTGCGCCTGATGCCTCTCGGCACCTTTAAGGAGGCCGCGCTTTCCCTGGACGATATCGACCTGTTCCCTACGCCTAAGTTCGGAAGACGGGTGCTCATCGTCAACTTCCTGGGCTACCACGACTTCTTCTCTTCCTTCCTGGCGGAGGGGCTGGAGAAACAGGGTATGGAATGCCGCATCCGCTTCCTGAGCCTGCCGGAACTGGATAACGCCAAAGCGCACGGCGAGATGCGCTCGGTGCAGATTGCCCGCAGCATGGACCGGATCTGGGAAAAGGTAGCGCAGGAAATCCGCCTGCTGCTCAAGGACGAAGACACGGTAATTCTGCCGCAGGTTTTTGGTTTGCTGGACGATACCATTCCCGGACGCATCCGCCAGGCCATTCCCGCCCGCGTGGTGTTTGCCGGGACCATGCCGCCGTCCATACCCGGCGTCCGGACGCAGATGCAACTCCGCCGGCGCTATGAGCTGCTGGGCGGCACCTTCCTGATGGGTGACCAGGCCATCCGTGCGCACGAGCACGACGGCGTGGTGCACAGCATCGCCACGCACAACCTGGATGCCCATTACCTGGAAGCCCGCAACTTTATCCTGGCTACCGGCGGTTTGTATTCCAAAGGCCTGGTTTCCAACCCCTTCAAGATAACGGAGCCCATCCTGGACCTGGATATCGACCAGCCCCAGGACCGGAACGAGTGGTACAATCCAACGTTTGCAGGAGACCAGCCGTACATGGGATATGGCGTAAAAACCGACGAGCACTTACATGCCGTCAAGGATGGCGTGGCGATGCAGAATGTCTATGCGATTGGTTCCATCCTTGGAAACACCCGTCCAAACCTTGGCAGCGGCGCCGGCCTCGCCATCCGCAGCGCCTTTGCCGCCGTAGATGAGATTCTTCGTAGCACCTCGGAACAAAGCGAAATATGAAACTTCAAGAATATACCACCAGCGCGCACAACTTCGAGGAATGCATGAAATGCACCGTGTGCACGGCCTACTGCCCTGTGCTGCAGGTGAATCCGCTGTACCCCGGCCCCAAGCAGGCCGGTCCGGACGGCGAACGCCTGCGGCTGAAGGACCCGTATTTCTTCAATTACGCGCTCAAATATTGCCTTAACTGCAAGCGCTGTGAAGTGGCCTGTCCTTCCGGCGTGAAGGTGGCCGACCTCATCCAAAGCGCCCGCATCAAGTACGATACGCATCCGCCCAAGCTGCGTGACCAGATCCTGGCCTCCACCGACTTCATGGGCACGCTGGCGCGGCCGTTTGCCCCCATCGTCAATGCCGTCACGGATTTGGGCGTCACCAAAAAAGTGCTGGACTTTTCCCTGGATATCGACCACCGGCGCACGTTCCCCAAGTACAGCGGACGCAGCTTCGAAAGCTGGCTCAAACGACGCAGCAAGGAACAGGCCGCTTTCCCGGAACAGGTAGCCTACTTCCACGGCTGCTACGTGAACTACAACTACCCCCAACTGGGCAAAGACCTGGTGAAAGTGCTCAACGCCCTGGGCGTGGGCGTGCAACTGCTGGACAAGGAAAAATGCTGCGGCATTGCCATGATTACCAACGGAATGGCAAGGGAGGCCGCCAAACACGCCACGCACAACGTGGAAGTACTTGGAAAGGCCGTCTCCCAGGGACTCAAAGTGGTAACCACCTCTTCCACCTGCGCCCTCACCATCCGTGACGAATATCCGGAACTTTTAAAGGTCGATAATTCCGCGGTGCGGGACTCCCTGCTTATGGCCACGCGTTTCATCTACGAGAAACTGGAGCAAGGTGCCACCTTACGCTTCAAGTCCGGCTATCACAAAAAGATTGCCTATCACACCCCCTGTCACCTGGAGAAACTGGGCTGGGGTGTGTTCTCCGAGCGCCTCCTGCGCATGATTCCCGGCGTGGAGTTCACCTTGCTACCGTCGAGCTGCTGCGGCATTTCCGGCACCTACGGCTTCAAAAAGGAGAATTACGAAGCCTCCCAGGCAATCGGGCAACCGCTGTTTGACCAAATCAAGACAATCCATCCGGATGTCGTCGCCTGCGACTGCGAAACCTGCAAGTGGCAGATTGAAATGTCCACCGGCTACCCCGTCCTAAATCCCATCTCCATCCTGGCCGAAGCCTTAGAATAATTTTCGCTTCCCCTTGCGGGAAGATTAATCCGAAGCAGACAAAACTTTTTCGCTCCCCCTTGCGGGGTAGAAAAAGTTTTCGTCTGCGAAGGTAAAAACCACAGCAATATGTTAAAATTTTTGCAACAGCCGCCGTATTTACCGGCGCAAACCGGCCCAGAGGCCGATGCCAAATTCAAACGCCTGCGCCTGCAGGTATTCATCGGCGCCTTCATTGGTTACGCCGGATTCTACCTGGTGAGAAAAAACCTGTCCATGGCCATCCCCGCCATGGCGCCGCTGGGCTTCGACAAAACCGAGCTGGGCTTTGTTCTGGGTCTGAACGCAGCCGCCTACGCCCTGTCCAAGTTCCTGATGGGCAGCGTCAGTGACCGTTCCAACGCACGCGTTTTCCTGCCGCTGGGGCTCATTCTCACGGCCATTTCAATGTGCTTCATGATTGTGCCCATCCAGTTCATCGGCGCAGAGCACAAGGCCCTGGCCATTCTGGTAATGGGTGTGCTGAACGCCGCCGTGGGCTGGTTCAACGGAATGGGATGGCCTCCATGCGGCCGTGTAATGACCCACTGGTTCTCCCCCGGCGAACGCGGCACTATGATGAGCATCTGGAACTGCGCGCACAACGTGGGCGGTGCTCTGGTAGGCCCCATGGCCACCTACGGTGCGGTATGGTTCGGCAGCTGGTTCTACGGCGCTCACACAGAGCTCTACTTCCTCATCGGCACCTTTGCGTTCCCGGCCGCCGTGGCCCTGTTCATTGCCCTGCTGGCCTATATTCTGCTTAGGGACACCCCGCAAAGCTGCGGTCTGCCTTCCGTAGAAGCCTGGCGCAACGACTATCCCAAAAACTACTCGGCCAAGCACGAGGAGACCCTCACCGCCAAGGAAATCTTCTTCCAGTATGTGCTCAACAACAAGTTCCTGTGGTTCATTGCCCTGGCCAACGCCTTTGTGTATATGGTCCGCTACGGCTGCCTGGACTGGGCACCTACCATCCTCACGGAAAAAGGCATTGACCTCAAGAGCGCCGGCTGGGCCTACTTTGCCTATGAGTTCGCCGCCATTCCGGGAACGCTGCTCTGCGGCTGGCTCTCGGACAAACTCTTCCACGGGAAGCGCGCCCTTCCCACCATGCTGTTCATGGCCCTTGTGCTGGTGTTCATCCTCTTGTACTGGGCCTTTATCGACAACCTTACCGTTGTGATTATCAGCCTGATCGGCATTGGCTTCTTTATCTATGGCCCCGTGATGCTCATCGGTGTGCAGGCGCTGGACCTGGCGCCCAAGAACGCAGCGGGTACCGCCGCCGGTCTCACCGGTTTCTTCGGCTACTTCCTGGGCACCTTCATCCTGGCCAACACCGTGATTGGCTGGGTGGCCCAGCAGTTTGGCTGGAGCTGGACGTTCCTCCTGCTGGTGGCCGCCTGCATCCTGTCCATCCTGTTCATGGGACTCACCCTTAAAGAGGAACGGCGCAGCTAATGCCATTGCCACGTTTGCAGTTGAAATAGCGTAAAACGCTAATTTCTTGCAAACGTGGCAACGCTTTTTGCCCCAAGGGCTTATTTAATTGCCGCGTTTGCATCTGGAGTACCGTAAAAGGCACATTCCATGCAAACGCGGCAAACTTAACCTATTGCACCTCTGTCACTACCAGTTCCAGGCCATCCACGCGGATGTTGGAGCCGGTATTGATATTGGTAATACGAAGGTCCAGTTGATCCACACCTTCGGCGATAGTGATGACGCAGGTGATGGTGTACGTATTCTTGCTTTCCAGATCCAGCTTCGGGACCGAGGTGGCAGCCAGTTCGCCAATGGTGACACCGCTCGTCGTGCTGGTCACCTGGTGATTGCCTTCCAGTTTGGAGTTGCTCCGGTATGTGAAGGTGGCCGTCTTGACGCCGCTGCAAGGAATGCCGCTCACGTCAAGGAAACCATTATTTTTTTGAACGAGCAGGTTGTACCTGTAGTTCTCGTCGGTGACGTTATCCTTACTGTTATAGTATACAAGGGCGTCGTCGTACAGCTTTGTACTGGTGGAATTCTGCGTGTAAACCACCTTTCCTTCGCCAAATACTACAGTAGAGCAGGTCGCTTGTTCCTGATAGGCCGACGGCGTATTGCCAGCGGTAGCGCCTTGCCACCACTCTTCCCATAGCACGTCGTTCACGGCAGGCTTGGCTGGTTCGGGCTCGGCCACCTTGATGTTGTCCAGATACCAGCGGTTCTGCTTACGGCTGGAGGTGATGGACGGGTCGGCATTGGTGGGACGGATGGTGATGCGGGTGTCTGCCGTAGCGCCCAGAATCTTCACCCTGGCATGCTGCCATTCCAGTTTGGTGAGGTCGCCCTCGGTAGGCTGGGCCGACTCAATGTTCTCGCTCACTTCCGTGCCGGTTGTGGCGAGGGTACCACCGCCGCTCACAGTAACCGTCAGCGTCATGATATCCGGCTTGGAGGCTCCGGTCATGCACCAGCACCAGTCGAAGCTGAGCTCCACGTCCGCAGTTCCCGTAATATTCTTCAGGGCGGGCAGGATGATACCGGAGTTATAGGAAGTCTTACCGAACTTGAGGTAATTCTTCATCAGGTAAAGCGTCTGCTTGTTGCCGTTATCCGGCGTCCCGTCAGACCAGTCTTGACCCTTCCATCCCCAGACATATCCGTATCCACGGTGCTGGAATTCGGCCAGGGCAGGCGCCAGCGCCTCGGTGGTGAAAAAGTTCTTGGAACTGCCGACAGAATTGGCCGTCACGTCGTCAGGAGCCTCGGAAGACCATTCAGAGAGCCACTCAAAGTCGTCCTGGAAGTAAACGCCGTCCGGGAACTCGGGTTCGGGTTCCCTCCCGGCCTGAACCAGGGTGAAGAGGGTCTCTACCTTTTCCTCCTCGTTGAAGAAACGCACGGTTCCAGTTCTGGGATCGGTCAGTTCGTTGGCCTCATAGCTCACGATGTACTCGGTCCATTCCACCAGGGCTTTTGTCTCGGGAGCGGCTTCTACCGTAATCCAAGTGTCTGCGGTCTCAAAGCTCACCGGCACATTGGCCTGGATCATCACCTTCACACTGCCTTCCGTTTCATAGACCTCGGCCTTGTTGCCGCCGGAAACGCTCACAAACGGATCCAGCAGCTGGCCGGCAGCGCTCTGCACCACATTAATCACCTTCTCGGAGTCTTCGGAGACGATGCGGATGGTGCCCTGACGCAGCTCCGGCAGTTCGCTCTGGGCGCAGGTTACCTGAATCTCGAGAGGTTCCCCGGCCACGCCTTCCGCCACATCGAGGCTGAGCCAGTCGCTGGAGGTGGATACGGTGAAGTCGTAGTCGGACTTCACGGTGAGCGTCTTGGGACCGGCGGGCGTGCCATTGAAGGTGAGGAGGTCGGTGGACACCTCAATATTGGCATACACCGGATCTTTCTCTACCCCGTTGCCTTCCTTGATAATTTCGATGGCGGGCTGGTAGGTAGCATCGGCCATATCAGTAACGGTAAGACGGGCCGAACCGCCGTTACGGGCGGCCAGTTTGCCGGCGCCGCTGGCCTGCCAGTTGGCTACACAGCGGAAGCGGAACTGGGCGTGCTCCGTGTTCTTGCGGTACTTCACCACCTGGTCGGCCTGCACATTGGTGGCACCATCGGCATTCATGGCGTGGGTGTACACCACTTCTTCACCGGGCTCGGTGGTGGTGAAGGTCTCCCCTGCCGGACGCCATTCGGTGCCGTCCAGGAACTCCAGGATCCAGAACTTGTGGCCGGTGGCCGACGTACGGGCCTCGAAGGCGATATGCACCTCAGACCCGGCCTTGATGGCACCATTGCCGTAGAAGAGCCAGTAGTCGCCCGGCCAGGGACCGGTCACGCGCGGGCTCTTGTCGGAGACATCCAGTTTGTACTTCTGGTTGCCGTCAGTGGAGGCAAGGTCAAAGGGAACATACTCGATGTAGCCCAGGCCCTGCACCGGCTGGATGCGGCTGGTTTCGCTCCAGGTGGCGGAAGTGTAATTGATGCCTTCTACGCGTACAAGGAAGCGCAGCGGGTACGGAATCAGGGCTTCGTCTACGCCCTGGTCCTCTACAGACGTCACCAGCATGGACTGGCCCACGCCATAGCCCTTGAGCACCACCTTGTGCAAATCCAGTTTACTCAGTTCCAGGCTCTCCAGCGGGTCCAGGACAGGAATCTGGACGTTGGCGCTGATCCAGATGCTGGTTCCCACCAGCGAGGCCGACAGGGACACGTATTCGGCCACCGAGCTGTCGTACGTAGGAAGGATGGAAGTAATGTCCTTGGCCTCGGGGTACACCACCTCGGAATGGGACTTCACCTCATATTCGTCCAGTTCGAAGGCCGGGGCGCCGTTCACCTCAATGCGTTTTCCGTTGAAGGACAGTTCATCGCCCAACTTGACACCGGTACCCTGAATATACAGGCAGCCGGAAGCATCAGAGGCGATGAAACCCTTCTGGGAAAGGGCCACGACCTTTGCCTGGGGCACCTTGGCCACATCGTTCAGTTCCAGTTCACGCACCTGTGCAAGGGTATATTCCTTCACGCCATAGTAGGTGTCGCCGTTCTGGTGAATGATAATTTTGGCATTCCGTTCTACGGAACCGCCCTGCAGGATGATGATTCCTTCACGGGGACGGTCTGTCACCGTACCGGTTACATTGTCGGTAACGGAGATGGTAATCTCCCCTGCACCGGCGCCCCGCATGGGCGACACGGAAATCCATTCGCTGTCCACATCCACGGCCCAGGCACCGTCGGCATACACAGACAGCACCTGGTCCGGGGCATTCTTGGCTTCAAAGACCACATAGGTCTCGCTGGCGGCAACAGCACGGGCCTCGCCCACTTGCTCCTTTTGCTGGCAACCCCACAGCAGGGCTCCGCAAAAAACAGCCGCAACGCTCCTCAATATATTGGTCATTTTCATACTCATAAACTTCTAATAGATTAGTAGCTCAAACCGTCTACCCAACCCGGGTTCTGTTTCAGGTCTACCCCTTTCTCGTGGTAGAGCTGGCGTTCCTTGGTGGGGATGGGATAGTAATAGTCGCGGGCTTCGTTGAAGCTGCGGGATACATTGCCGTGGTGGTATACGTAACCGGTAGCTTCTTCCGTGAGCTCAATGCCTGTGGCAACGCCCAGTTCGAAGCCGGTCATATCCTTGGTCTTGGGGTCGACCAGCTGCCACAGATAGATGTCCGGGGTACCGTCGCCGGTAAGGTCGTATTGTCCCACACCGGGGAAATACATGCCGTAGATAGGCTGCTCCAGGCACTTGCCTTCCCTCCAACGCAGGAGGTCGGTGAGGCGGAAGCCTTCCATGGCCAGTTCCAGGGCACGCTCGCGGCGGATTTCCAGGATAACGCCCTGATTGGCACCGCTCACGTTCCGGTAGCCGAATTCTGCCGAAAGCAGGTACGGGTCCGGATTAGCGTTGGCCGCATCCATATCCAGGTGCATCATGCCAACGCGGTCGCGGAGGGCGTTCACCGTGGCGTCCACATCTTCCGGGGTAAGGGTACCCAGTTCAGCCTTAGCCTCGGCATAGTTCAACAGCACCTCGGCATAGCGGAATACGGGCATATCATTGTAGGACTTGTCCACACGTCCCCATTCCGGCAGGGTTTTGTTCATCACGAACTTCACCACCTGGTAGCCGGTTACGCTGCACCCGAGATCCGTAGGGGTAACGGCTTCGTCACCCAGCCATACATTTCCGGGGCAAACGGTGATGGCCGCCAGACGGGGATCGCGGTTCTGCATCTCGTCCACATACTGCATGGTTTCCCAGCCGGACTGGTCCGTGAAGCGGGTACCGTCGGCCATGAGCACGCTGGCCACAAATTTACGGGTAAAGCCGGGCGTACCTTGGGTGGACATCACGGCAAACGCCGTAGCGTTGTTGCAGATTTGCAAGCTCTGGTCGTTCTTGATGGCCAGGATGAACTCGTCCTTGTTGGCATCTACATTGGCAAAAAGCGTACGATAGTCGTCCACCTGGGCCAGCTGGTAGGGGCCGTCCGCCATGATTTCGGCGGCAGCCTCTGCGGCAAGCCGCAGGTAGTCCGCTGCCGAGCGGGCCTCCGCCGGCAGGTCCACCACATACATTTCCGGATGCGTGGCGGGGCTGTGGTATTTGCGGAAGGTGCCTTCGAACAGGCAGAAGCGGGCCTTCAGGGCCAGCGCCGTCCAGCGGTTCACACGGTAGGGGCTCACCGCCGAAGGCAGATGCGCAATCGCATAGTCAATATCCTCCAGCATATGGTCCAGCACCACTTCCCGGCTGTCGCGCGGACGGTACAGGTTTTCGGAGTTGGATTCCAGCTGCTCGTCAATCCACGGAACGTCGCCAAAACGGACGATCATGGTATAGTAGAAATAGGCACGGAAGAAGCGCGTGAGGGCCGTGTACTTTTCCACGGCGTCTTTGTCCTGGCACTGGCCGATGTACTCCAGCAGGGTGTTCATCTTGCGAAGGTCGCCCCAGGCACCGGTGCCGCTTCCCCAGCCACCGCCGCTGTTGGGAACGGTGCGGGAATTGCCGCCACGGATAAAGGCCGACAGGTTCAGGCACACCAGCTGGTCGCTCTGCTCGCTGTACGGTTCCTTGTTGAGCAGGTTGTTGTAGAAGGTATTGGAGAACAGCTGCAGGTCGGTCTCGTTCCGGAAATAGTTCTCCGGGGCCAGGGTATCCTTGGGCGTACGGTCCAGGAACTTGCTGCAGGAAGTAAGGCAGGCAATGATTGCGAGAGCAGGTAAAATATATCGTTTCATAGTCTTGTCCTCCCTCTTTTAGAAAGTGATTTCAATGCCAAACATGTAGGTCTTCTGCCAGGGATAGCTCATGTGATCCTGAGCGGCAGAATTGCCGGTCCCACTACGCGTGTAAGCGCTTTCCGGGTCCAGATACAAGGTGTTCTTCTTGAGCGGAGACCAGTAGGCCAGGTTTTCTCCGGAGAAGTACACACGCACTTTGTCGATTCCGATCTTGCGGGTAATCTTGGACGGGAGGCTGTAACCTACGGTGAGGTTCTTGAAGCGCAGGTAGCGGATGTTCTGCAGGTAGCGGCTGTTCACCTTGGACAGCTCGCCGCCGGTAGAGGAATAGGCGCGCGGACGCGGGAAGTAGGTGTTGGGGTTCTCCTCGGACCATACGCGGTCGATAAAGTCGCGCTGGAGGAAGGAGACGTACGGATAGCTGTACGGGCCCCAGAACATGTAGTTCATGCCGGCCGGATACCAGTAATGGTCACCGGTTCCCTGGAAGAAGGCCTGTACGTCAAAGCCCATATAGTCGAAGCTGAGGGTAAAGCCGTACTGGAGGCTGGCCAGGGCATTGCCCAGGATTTTGCGGTCACCGGGGTCATCCACGGTGTTGGAGCCCAGCGAGAGGGTGTTCACCCGCCACTGGTCTTCCGGGAGCAGGATTTTATTGCCGTTTTCGTCCAGCACATAGTGGCCGTTCTCGTCAATCTGGTAATGGCCGTCGTTGTCCAGGTCCACGAAGCGGAGGTCGCCGCCCAGGAAGCCGCCGGTCATGCGGGAGCTGATGTACCCGCTGCAGTCCAGCACCTCGGTGGTGTACTTCTGCGCTTCCTCGTCACTGGCAAAGAGGCCATCCACCTCGAAGCCCCAGATTTCGCCCAGGCGCATGCCTTCATAGTAGGACATGGCCAGCGACTTGGTGGGGTTGTTGAAGCGGGTAATGTAGGAACGGTAGTCGCTCAGCGTAGCACGGACGCCATAGCCGAACGGACGTCCGAACAGGGAGAACTGGTCTCTCCAGCCGATGGACAGTTCATAGCCCTGGGTCTTGAGGTCGGCCGCATTGGTCTGCGGCGAAGCTGCGCCGTACACGGCCGGCAAATCCGGTCCTGCGGTGAGCATGTTCAGGGTATTGCGCTGATAAATTTCACCGGTGAAGGTGAGGCGGTTCTTGAAGGCGGCAAAATCTACACCCACGTTCCACTGCTCGGCCGTTTCCCAGGTAAGGTTGGCATCGACCGGGGCGCCCAGCGTGGCATATTTACCCATGGTGGTGCCTTCGCCGAAGGAATAGGCCTTGAAGTCCTCGATGGAAATTTCGCGAAGGTAGGCGTAATAGTTCTGGGCGCCGGAAGAGGTACGTACCACCTGGTTACCCAGTCGGCCATAGGAGACACGCAGCTTGAGGTTATCCACCGAGCGGCGGGCAGGCTGGAAGAACGGTTCTTCCGAGATACGCCAGCCCAGGGAGGCCGACGGGAAGAAGCCCCACTGGTGACCGCTGCGGAAACGGGAAGTACCGTCGTAGCGGCCCGACACCTCTACGAGGTAGCGTTCCTTGTAGTTGTAATTGATACGGCCAAAGAAACCGGCGATGGCATATTCATTCTGTCCGCCGGAGACTTCTGTGAGCACGTTGCCGGTAGCATCCGGGCCCACCAGGTTCAGGTCGTTCAGGGTTTCCGAAAGCAGGTTTTTGCCCGTGGCGCCCACGGCTTTGCTGGACCAGAGTTCCACGTTGGAGCCGGCCGTCACGGTAAGGCGATGGGCATCGGCAAAAGTGTGGTCATAAGTGGCAAAGACGTTGGCTGTATGCCGCTGGTTGGTAGTGATGGTTTCCTGCAGGGCATCTTCACCGGCACCGGTGGTGTAGTATTCGTAATCGGCGTCGGGGTACCGGCGGTACTTGAAGTTCACGCTGCGGTACTGGTTGCGATTCTGATACAGCCGGTAGGTATAGTTGGCCGTAATGGTGAGATCCTTGAACGGGGTAATCTTGAGTTCAGTGGTATTGGACAGGTCCGAACGGTTCTGCTGGTTGCGGGCCTTGCCCTCGGCAAACAGCAGGTGACGACCGTTGGCCACATTGTAGTTACCCGAAATCAAGGGCGTGGCATACAGCCAGCTGCCGTCCGGGTTCTGCAGCGGGAAGCTGGCCAGGGCATGGCGGGAAGCATAGGCAAAGGAGTCCTGGATGCTGCTGCCGCCCGGATAGTTGTAGGAGCTGCTGTAGAAGGACGTGTTGTTGGAAAGGCGCATGTACTTGTTCAGGCGGGCATCGATCTTGGCCCGGAGATTGAACTTCTGGAACACGTCCGGATTCATCTTGATGATACCGCTCTGGCGGTCATAGGCACCGGACAGATAGTACTTGATGTCCTTGTTGCCACCGGTTACGGAGATACTGTGCTGCTGCACGGGATGCTTGTCGTTGTAAAGCTCATGGTACCAGTCGGTATTGGCATAATAAACCCACTGGTTGCGTCCGTTGCGCACTTCCTGAACGGCCCACGGGCGGGCGGGATCTTCAGTCTTGTCGTTCACGCGGGCAAGGAGTTCGGCCATGTCGTGCGCCGTGTACGTGGTGTAATTCTTACCGGCGTCCGAAGCCCAGAATTTATCCACCGTATACACCGACCAGTAACCGCGGGTTTCAAAGTCCGTAGAAACCGTCGGCTCTTCCCAGCCCCAGCGGCCGGAATAGTGCACCTTGGCCCTTCCGCCTTTCTCGGTTCCGGTTTTGGTAGTGACCAGGATAACGCCGTAGGCGGCACGGGCACCGTAAATGGCTGCCGCGGAGGCGTCCTTGATTACGGAGATGTTCTCCACATCGGCCGCATTCACGCGGGAGAGATCTCCCTCGGAGCCGTCGATGAGCACCAGCGGCTCGGCCTCGTTGATGGAGGTGATACCGCGGATGTTCAGGGAGCCCACGCTACCGGGGTTACCGGAGCTGGTAGAGATGTTCAGGCCCGGAACGGCACCCTGCAGCATGTTGGTGAGGCTGTGGGAGGTACGGTCCTGCAGATCCTTGGTGTCTACGGAGGTGACGGCGCCGGTAAGGTTCACCTTTTTCTGGATGCCGTAACCTACCACCACCGTCTCTTCCAGCATCATGCTATCCTCCTGGAGGGTAACCGATACCGTAGCCTGCACGGCGGGAACCTGAAGGGTTTGTCCCGTATAGCCCAGACAGGACACTTCCAGGGAAGCGTCCCCTGCTCCTACACGGATCGAGAAATGACCATCGGCGTCGGTGACCACGGCATTGGTGGTGCCGGGGACCATGACGACGGCTCCGATAACGGGCTGTCCGGACGCATCCAGGACAGTGCCGCTAACGGCCCGGTTCTGGGCCTGAAGCTGCCAAAGCGCTCCCAGGACCAAGACCAGGCAAACAGCAATTCGTTTGATCTGTCTCATAGGTAATGTTTGGTTAATAAATAAATATGGTTAGTGTTTATCGGTATCTATGGAGAACGCGCGGGGACGCGAATTGCATCAATTCGATTGAATAATCGTCAGTGGTGCAGCAAATCCATTTGCCGCATCTGAAACCACGTAACATTGGACTTTTCTGAAAGAAGTTGTCGGATTGGCATTGATTGATACAGTCTGCATAACCCACGTGTATGAATCTCTATCGTCATTAAACGTATTGTCCAAAGGTTTAGCATTATCAACTGTTTCTACTATAACACCAGAAGTTGCACTCAATCCAACAATACTGAATGAAGAAGGACCTACATATTCGAGCGTTACCTGACCACCTTCCAAACCAAACTGTACTTCATGGTTCTGAGCATCAATAATTTTCTCTCCTTCAAGTATATATACCCGACGAAACTGATATCCCCCCTCCTTCTTCATCTGACATGCAACAAATAACGGGATAATCACCAAGAACAATATGAATAGTCTTATTCTCATATATAATAAACTATGGAGTTATCAATAAATCCTTACGATCACTTGTGAAATGGTATGTTATACCACTTGTTGTCACATTTGGATCATCATAATATCCGTCAGATTGTCCTGCCCATCCCCAATTCATGTGATAAGACACATGGCTCCAATAATTGCAGATCGTTGAATCAAATAAAGTTAATTGGTCGGGATACCCCATGTAAGTTTCTAATAGATACAAACGATACTCTGTTTGTGATGATAAAGAAGAATAACCGTCACATACCCAGGCATGACCTCCTTCTGTCGAATCAATGCCTCTCATATATACAGGATAATTATTAAAAATCGAAGAATAAACAGATGATGCAGAATGGTTAATAATGGAACAACTATATCCAAAAGAACGCAATACGTTTCTTGCGTCATCAATAGAAGATCTGCCGTCATCCCTGACGTGTAGCAGACACCGCAAATCGGCCAAGAATGATTTAAGAGTATCATTGGGATATGTATCGGGCATTCCGCTCCAATGAAAAGAACTTGGCTTCTGATGATATCGCATAATCTGGCCTGTCGCAATCGTAACACACCCTAGATAATAGTTGTTAAGGACAAAATCATTCCAGGGACTAATCTGATGCCATGTCGTTGATAATAGCGGGCCTTTAACCGAATTATTGTCTGTCACTTTTTCTAAGATAATAGAAGTATCTCGATAGTCTAAACCTAAAGATTCCAGATCCTCTCCATCTTGTGCAATAGAACAATATGTTTGATACAAATCATCAGGCATATCCGAAGGCTGATTTCTTAAAAAATAAACATTGTAACCAGCATCTATCCAGTCATCATAATAATATTCATACAGTAGTTCATAAAAATTAGGCATTAAATCATCTCCAGTCTTTGTAATTACTATTTCAGGGAAATTTCTCTTTTGATATTTAAACCAAAATGAAGATGAATTAATACAAGTATTTCCTTTCTTGATATCTGTAATGCATTGCTTTATCTCCTCAATGACAGGAGAAGCAGGATTCCCGGAATCAGCCGGATCAAAAATACCCCTCTCAACATCGGCAAGTATTGGATAGTACTGTTTCGTGGCAGATACAAGAAGATAACCGCCCTCTTTGAAATTTACGGCATATAAAACGATCTCATCATCCGCATTCGCAACAGGGATAACACTTGAAATAGTTCTCTCACTAGACTTAGTGGAACAACCATCTCGTGAATATATCTTTGCTACAATCTCAGCATCTTCAGATGATAAAGAGTCAAGATGGGATGTAAGTCCTATAGGATCTGGCTCCATGGCAATTGTATGAGAAGTCATAAGCACATCTTCTTTTGCACATGCCGCCAAAATGAAAGACAAAATCGACAGTGAAAAAATACGAAAGTACAACATGTCAAATTAAACTAGAATTGTTAATCTACAAATGTTTATAGGTGTCTGTGGAGAACGCGCGGGGACGCGTCATGGACTCGGTATACACCGTGCCGAAGCCATCGGTGACCTTGATTTCCAGGGTGGAATTCTCAGACGAAGCCTTTACCTTGAACATGTGGTTGTTGGTACCGGTAGGAAAAGATGCCGTGGCGTTTTTGTTCAGCCGCTTGGCGGTATAGGCAATCAGGTGCAGCGGGTCCATCTGGGTGTCGCGGGTAACCGTGAGAGGCGTCCCGCCTTCCGTCACTTCCACCTTCCAGGAAGGATCCCAGTTCCAGACATTGATGTACACCTCGTTGGCCGTATTGGCGCTGGCCCAGAGGCCGGCATCCAGGGCAGCTTTGTGCTCCGCGTTGCCGGAAGCCACGTACTTGTCGGCCGTAATATGAATCTGGTTGCGGTCGTAGGCGCGGAACTGCTCCGTAACAGGAGCGCCAGTGGGCTTGTACTGCCAGGTAAAGTGGTCGGCATCGGCCTTCACAATCATGTATCCGCCCGGAGAGCCGTCCTGGCCTATGTGCACGCCCGGCGTTTCCTTGGCACTCCACCACCAGGTTCCGCAGATGGAGCCGGCATTGTGCTCGAAGATGTGGTTGGTGGCCGTCTTGTCTACATTATATATAGTATGCGTGTGCGCCGTAAACAGCTGTACCTGGCTGTAGGGCCTCAGGAGAGCCTCAAACTTGTAACCGTTGCTGTCGAAACGGTAATTCCCGCCCGGTTTATACAGCGGAATGTGCATGGTGACCACCAGGGGTGTGGAGGTGGAGACAAAGGAAAGGTCCTTGGCCAGCCAGTCCAACTGGTCTTGAACCAGGGAAGCATTGTAATCCCTTACATAACAAGCCTTTCCGTTGTTGTCTGTGGTGGGCGTGGCATTGGTGCACTCTACGTCGTCCAGTACAATGTAGTGTACCTTGCCCACATTGAAAGAATAATAGGTGGGGCCAATCACTTCTTTGTATTCCTTAACGGTATTGAAATCCCCCACCTGGTACATGCTGTGGTCGTGGTTGCCGATGGTCTGGTAAATGGTAAGACCGGTGATGGTCTGGGCATCGGCCAGATATTCCCTGTACCCATAATTGTTGGTTTCCCAGTACAGGTCCCAGGTCATGTCGCCAAGGGTCATCGCGTATACCTTGCCCGTTGCCTGGGAGACGTAGCTGTTCACGTCGTACACCAGATCCCGGAACTGCTTGCGGTCGTCGGTGCGGTTGGCCAGGTGAATGTCGCCCAGCATGAGCATGGTGTGACTGTCCTGTCCGTCGGCCCTGTTCAGGGTGAAGTCCACCCTTTCCGGCGTGCTGGCGCCCTCGGTCAGCTGTCGGTGAATCACGGGAAGGATGCCGTTGCGGGAGGGTTCATAACCGGAAGGGACACTCACAAACACGTATCCATGGTATTTCCTGGAAGGGAGCTGGTAAACGCCGTCTTTGTCTGTCTTGACCACATTGATGCCGTCGGAAACCACGGCATCCGGAATTCCCTCCCCTTCGCAGATCACCTTCCCGTAAACGGTAGCACCGGCGGCGGGTCTGAGTTCCTCCGGGTCGTCGGCCTTCACAACCACCTGCATCTCACCCATTTTCCGGGAGGCCTGGCCGCGGCGAAGCGTAACCGTATACGAGCCGTTGCCAAAGGACTGGGCCCAAAGGGCGGAGATGTTTACGTCAAAGGACGTGGACGTGATGTTCTGGATGGCGCAGGGAGAAAGGCTGCCCAGAACCATCTGGTCACCGGAGACCGGTGCCTTGGAAAACTGCACACGGAAGGAGATGGTAGCGGAGCCATAGGCAACTTCCATCTTGTCGGGGATGGCAAACTGGACACTGTCCAAAGTCTGCTCCGGGGCCTCTTTCTGGCCGCAGCACAGCAGGACGGTACAGCTCATGACAAGGAAGCATAGCCGGAAAGCCCGGATTGAAAGGTTAAGTTTCATATTCTTTTCGTTTTGACAAGTAAAAATACAAAATATTAAGTAACGATGATTCAAAAAAATGAGATTTTTATTAACTTTGACTTCAAAGTAAGAGATTATGTTTAGAAAGACGCTCACACTACTCCTAGTTTCGCTCCTAAGCCTGTTCCCTCTCATGGCGCAGGACTTCGTGTACACGGAAGCCAGTACCCTGACGCTTGTGGGAAAACTCTTTCCCGACACGCCTAATCCCTACCACCGGGTAGACACCCTCCGGTACAAGGGATTTACCAAAAGAGAGAATCTCCAGGTGCGGGAATCCTCCGGCATTGCCGTAGCCTTTTGCACCGACAGCCCGGACATCCTGAAAAAATACGGCATACAATAGCTATGAAAAAAACAGTTCTCCTCCTTCTGGCCCTCTTTGTGGCCATGGTCCCGCTACACGCGCGGAAAGTAAAAGGTACCGTTACCTCGGACGGAAAGCCGCTTCCGCAGGTGCTGGTATCGGACGGCTACCGCTTTGCCACCACCCGGGCGGACGGCAGCTTTACCCTGAACACGCACAAGGATGCCCGCTTTGTGTTTGTCATTACCCCTTCGGGCTATGTGGCCCCCTTCGCCTCCGGTGCACCGCAGTTCTACCTGCCCGTCAAGGGAACAAAATCCTTTGATTTTTCACTGCAGGCTTTTTCCCGGGGCGATGACTATACCCTCTTTTCCGTGTCGGACCCGCAGATGCAAAACAAAAAGCACCTGAAGCGCTTCCTGGGACGTCCGCTGGGAGACCTCCGGGGCATGGCCAAGAAGTATAGCGAGGAACGCCAGACAGTGGGCATCGCCCTGGGCGACATTGCCTGGAACAAGCTGGGCATCTTCCAGGATTACAAAGAGGCTATCGCCACCACACGTATCCCTTTCTACGCCGTTATCGGCAACCACGACTTTATCCAGAACCGGGACGGCATAGCCGCCGCCGAAGCCTATGAAGCGGCCTTTGGTCCGTACAATTACGCCTTCTGGCTGGGAAAAGACCTGGTGATTGGCCTGAACAATATCCTGTTTAAGTCCAGCGGCAAGGAGGATCCGGAAAAGAGCTCCAACAACTATACGGAGGGCTATTCCCAGGAGGCTCTGGACTTTGTGGCAGGGCTCCTGGCCCACATTCCCCAAGGCACGCATCTGTACATTGCCCAGCACAGCCCCCTACGCTTCGTGAACGAAGGTAAATCCAAGGACATTGAGGGCGCCGCCCAGCTGCTGGCCCTGCTGGATGGTTACACGGTGGACATTCTCTCCGGCCACACGCATGTGATGAACAAGACCCGGATCAGCGCGTCCGTCATGGACAACAACGCCGCTGCCATCGGCGGTGCCTGGTGGGCCACCGACTGGTGCCGCGACGGCACCCCGCGCGGTTACGAAGTCATTTCCTGCGTAAACGGCACCCGCAGCTGGCGCTGGCACAACCTGGACTATCCCGACGACTTCCAGGTAGAATTCATCGGCATGGACAAAGCCTGGCGCCATCCCAACAGCGTGCTGGCCAATGCCTGGGGGGCCGACGAAAACTGGACCTGCACCTGGTCGGAGGACGGAAAAGAAATGGGCACCCTGGAGCGCCGGTCCGACTATTCCACCAGCTACGGCAATGAGATTCTGGCGGTATACGAGGGCGATATGGACAAGATACCCGGCTACAAGCGTCCGTCGGCCCAACAGCATTACTTTGTGGCCACGCCTTCCCAGTATGCCTCCTTTGTGAGCATGACGGTGACGGCCCCGGACGGCCGAAGCTGGAGCCACACCTTCGACCTTCGCGGCAGCTATATTGACCTGCAGGCGCACCGGGGTGGCGCCGGCCTGATGCCGGAAAATACCCTGAGCGCCATGAAAAACGCCATGGACCTGCACGTAAACACCCTGGAGTTCGACCTTCAGCTAAGCGCCGACGGAAAGGTGGTGGTTTCCCACGACAACTACTTCCACCCGCGCTATTCCATGCGTCCCGACAGCACGCTCATCCAGAAGGAAGACCCCAAGGAATACCTGTACACCATGCCGTACGACAGCATCGCCCGCTACGACGTTGGCCTCCGCTTCGTGGACCGCTGGCCCGGCCAGAAGAAGCTTTCCGAGCACAAACCCCTGGCCACGGACCTGATAGACTTCACCGAGCAGTATGCCCACGAACAGGGCCTCTCCCCCTTCCGCTACAACATCGAAATCAAGTCCCGGACCGGGAAGGGCGAAGGCACCCTGTGGCCGGATTACAGGGAGTTCTGCGACAAGTGCCTGGAAGTGCTGCTTGCAAAGGGCCTTGGAGACCGGCTGGTGGTGCAGACGTTCGACGTCCGCGCCCTGGAATATATCCATCAGAAATACCCTCAGGTAGAACTTTCCTACCTAACGGAAGACGAAACTGAAATTGCACAGATCTTGTCCCAGATTTCCTTCACCCCCCGCTGGTGGAGTCCCAACCACGAGGTGGTTACCCGGGAGAACGTGGCCTACTGCCACGCGCTGGGCATCAAGGTGGTGCCCTGGACGGTAGATAAAGAAGATGACATCGCCCGCATGGTTGATTGCGGAGCAGATGCCATCATCTCCAATTATCCGGACCGCCTGATTCAGGTGGTCAGAAAGTACTAGAACACCAGCACATACAATCCTGCGGCACATGCGGCTCCCACCAGGGGGCCGCATACTGGTACCCAGGCGTACCACCAGCCACTCTCGCCTTTGCCCGCGATGGGCAGCACGGCATGGGCCAGACGGGGGCTCAGGTCTCGGGCAGGATTCAGGGCATAACCAGTAGTTCCGCCCAGGGACATACCGATACTCATGATCAGGCAGGTAACAGGCCAGGAGCCCAGCGAGCCGGTAGAGGCGGTTACAGGACCCACCTGGAAAGCGTTGCCGGAGAAGCCCAGGGCCAGGATCACAAAGACCAGCAGGCAGGTGGCTACCACCTCGCACCAGAAGTTACGCGCAAGGTTCTTGATGGCCGGCATGGTGCAGAAGGTGCCCAGCATGGTACCGGGCTCGGAAGCCGTAGCCTTGTAATGGTCTTTATAGAAGGACCAGACCAGCACGGCACCCACAAAGCCGCCCAGCATCTGAGCAAGTATATACCCGACAACCGAGGCCCACGGGAAAGAGCCCGCAATAGCCAGGCCCAGGGTAACGGCGGGATTCAGGTGGGCGCCGGACACCGGACCGGCGATGAGTACGCCCATCATCACGGCCAGGCCCCAGCCCAGGGCTATCACCACCCAGCCGGCGCCCTGCGCCTTGGATTTGTTCAGGGAACAGGCAGCGCAAACACCGTCGCCCAGCAGCACCAGCACCAGGGTGCCGATAAATTCAAAAATATACTGTGTCATGTGTGTCTACTTTTTAATGGTTCTGTCAATGGCATCGGCCCAGGAGGCCTTAGTGGCGGTCATGTCAGCGCCGGAGGGAAGGAAGCAGTGCTCCACCTGCCACTGGGCTTTTATCTCGTCCAGCGAATCCCAGAAGCCTACGGCCAGACCGGCCAGATAGCAGGCGCCCAGCGCCGTGGTTTCCGTTACCTTGGGACGGACCACACGCGTGCCCAGGATATCGGCCTGGAACTGCATCATGAGGTTGTTGCGGGAAGCGCCGCCGTCCACTTTCAGTTCTGCCAGCGGAACACCGGCATCCTTTTCCATGGCACGCACGATGTCCATGGTCTGGAATGCGATGCCTTCCAGGGCTGCGCGCGCGATGTGCGCCGCCGTAGTGCCCCGGGTGATGCCACAGATGACACCATGGGCGTACTGGTCCCAGTACGGGGCGCCCATGCCGGTAAGGGCAGGGACAAAGTACACGCCGCCATTATCCGGTACCGAAGCCGCCAGGGCCTCCACTTCCGCGGAGGAGCGGATGACGCCCAGGCCATCCCGCAGCCACTGCACCACGGAACCGCCCACAAATATGGAACCTTCCAGGGCATAGTTTACGCTGTCCCCTATTTTCCATGCGATGGTGGTGAGCAGGTTGTTCTTCGAAAGGATGGGCCGCCCGCCCGTATTCATGAGCAGGAAGCAACCCGTTCCGTAGGTGTTTTTCACCGAGCCGGGCTCCGTACACATCTGGCCGAAAAGCGCCGCCTGCTGGTCGCCGGCGATACCGGCAATGGGAACCTCGTGCGCAAAGATGGTGGTTTTGGTATAGCCATACACCTCCGACGAAGACTTCACCTGGGGCATCATGGAAAGCGGAATGCCCAGCATGGACAGCAGTTCCGCATCCCATTCCAGCGTATGGATGTTGAACAGCATGGTACGGGAAGCGTTGGTAACGTCCGTCACATGCACCTGACCGCGTGTGAGCTGCCATACCAGCCAGCTGTCCACGGTTCCGAAGCGCAGTTTCCCGGCCTCGGCCTTCTCCCGGGCCTGCGGCACATTGTCCAGAATCCATTTGATTTTGGTTCCGGAGAAATAGGCGTCGATGATCAGACCGGTCTTCTCCCGGATTTTATCTACCAGGCCCAGCTCTTTGAGCGAATCGCAGAAGGCCGATGTGCGCCTGTCCTGCCACACGATGGCGTTATAGACCGGAACGCCTGTCTCCGCATCCCATACGATGGTGGTTTCCCGCTGGTTGGTGATGCCGATAGCGGCAATGTCCAGGCCGTTGATACCCAGTTTGGTAATGGCCTCTGCAATGACGGCCGCCTCGCTGGACCAGATTTCCATGGGATTGTGCTCCACCCAGCCCGGCTGCGGAAAATACTGCGTAAATTCCATCTGGGCCACGGAGCAGGCATTGCCCTCATGGTCAAATACAATCGCCCTTGACGAACTGGTACCCTGATCCAGGGCTAGAATATATTTACCCATAACTACTGCTCCCTTGCTTCATTCATCTTGTGGACCGTCTGGAGGAAATTGCTCACCCGGCGGGTGTATTCCTCCGGATACTTGGCATAGGAGTTGGCGTGGACGGCGCCCTCCGCAATCCAGTATTCCTTGTAACCATGCGTCTTGGCATTGTAGTTCTTCCACATATGGTCGAACGGGACAAAGTCGTCGGCATCGCCGTGGATGAAGAGCATGGGCTTTTCGCATTTGGCGAGCTGTTTCACGGAAGAAGCATCCTTGAAGCCCCAGCCGTAGCGCTTGCGGGTGACGATGCTGGCGCTGTTCAGGATGGGGAACGGAGGCAGGTGGAAGCTCTGCTTGAGATTGGTGGCGAACTGATCCCAGGCCGATGAATAGCCGCAGTCTTCCACGAAGCACTTCACATAGTCCGGCAGCTGCTCGCCGCTGGTCATCATGACGGTAGCGGCGCCCATGGACACACCATGGAGTACCATGAAATCGTCCTTGAATTCCTGATGGGCCACATCGATCCACTTGATCACGTCCAGACGGTCCTTCCAGCCCATCTGCACCTCATCGCCCTCCGAATAGCCGTGGTACTGCAAATCCGGAAACAGAACGTTGTAATTGAGCTGGTCCCGATACATGCGGACCAGGTACAGGAAGACAAAGTGGTTGTCCGTGTAGCCGTGTACTACGATGGCGGTACCCTGGGCCTCCTCCGGCCGGATAGCCGGCACATAGCAGGCATGGAGTTTATAGCCTTCATCGCTGGTGATCCAGGCATCCTTGAGGATCCCCTGGGCCTTGAGACTGTCGTACCAGGCGGTGGAGCCGGGCATAAGAGAGTCTGCCTTATGACGGGTGCGCTCAATATCGTCCACCCCGTGCGGCGTGGGCTTCAGCGCGTAATCGGACATGTATTTGCCGGCCAGGCAACTGTTCAGGGAAAGGGCTACCAGGGCGATAGCCGCAAGGTGCAAAACTCTTTTCATGGCTTAGAATTGATAGTTAACGCCGATACCGATCCACAGGCCGGCATCCAGACCAGCCGTAAAGCACTTGGCGAATTCGGCCGAAATCACAAAGTTCTGGTTCATGGCCAGCTTGAGGCCCGCACCGGCACTATAGAGGAGTTTGTTCATATTGGAAGCGTCGTAAATGGTGCCGGCATAATTGGCATTGTGCACGGCGTCGAAGGCGGCAACCTCCTTGGGCTTTTTCTCTACCAGGTAGTTACGGTAGGCGTCGTAGTCGTAGGCGGTCTTCAGGGCCTCGTCGTTCACGATACCCTGCAGGTATTGGGTCCTGTATCCCTTGGTGATGATACCGGCGTCGAAGAACGGATTCAGGGCCACGTAGAAATACTGGTTGAAGAGCTTGAAGCTCACCAGCTTTACGCGAAGTTCCAGGTTGGCCCAGGCCATGCCTTCTGCCAGGACACGGTTCTCACGCATACCGCGGATGGTGTTGCTGGAGCCAAAGCCTTCGGAAATCATGTTGCGCTGGACCAGCAGCGGCACGTTCTGAATCATGTAGAACGGCGTTTCTCCGGCAATGGTCTGCTGCCAGGCCAGACGATAGGCAAACACGGGATTGCCGGCCGGGATGGGGATGGGAATGGAAATGTAGTGACGGAAGTACACGCAAGCCTTCAGGTACTGGTGCTGCAGCACGTTCCCGTTCAGGTAGGCCTCCGCCCAGATACCCTTGTTGGGGGCGGCCTCAATGTCACGGGTGTCGTACACCACGCCGGCGTTCAGCTCCAGGGCCAGGCCGCCGTTTTTCTCGGATTCGGTGATGGCGCCCAGGGCAATGTACTTGTCGTACAGGGTGGTGGCGGTGTCATAGTACTTCTTTTCCTTGGTTTGCCTGTTCACGGTTACGCCGTTGTCGCGCATGCTGCCCAATTTCCACCACCAGAAGTTGATACCGGCGGCCCAGTTGAGGTGCGAGATAATCTGTCCCTGGAAGTTGGCCAGTACACGGAGCATGTCGCGGCTCATGCCATAGTAGTTCACATTATTTACACCACCCACAGTGGTGAGGTCACGGTTGGACCAAAGGGCATAGTCCTGCACGGACGCAGGACCGTTGAAACCCCAGAAGCTATAGAGCGGGTCTCTTACGTAAGTAACGGAGGCGTTCACACGCATCTTGGGAATGAGATACTTGGAATCGTATGCCAGGTAGAAGCGCATACGGTGGCTGTTGGTGAAATAGGAGCCCTCCCAGCTGATCTTGTGGAGCGGGTCCGGATAGGTGGAGCCGTCACCATAATAATAGACGTCACCGAAGGCGCCGGCCTGGAAGCCGTTGTCCTTAGAATAAGTGGCCGTGGGCAGTACGCCAAAGGTCCAGCCCTTTTTCACTTCTTTTTCCTTCTCCTGTGCCGATGCAGCGATGCAGGCAAACAACAGCACTACACTCAGAATTTTTCTCATTGAAGCAAGTTTAAATTGGTTATTGTTTTATTAGTTTACAAATTTAAGGAAAATATTTGTAACTTCGCATATTATTCGTTACGAGCATCAGACAACGGGACCATTCTGAAAAATAGAAAATAAAGTAACCATATGCGAATCAGAAATTTAGCACTTTCATTTGCAGCATTCCTTCTATTAAGCGCATGCACCTCACGCACCCATGAATTCCTCCCTCACGTGCCGGATTATGCCGAGGGTGAGAACTGGTACAATGTCTTCCGCGGAGGGCAGGCAGACATCTTTTACATCTGCTCCACGTGCGTGTTCGACCAAACTACCAAAGAGGGTCTGGAGAAGCACTATGCTTCCGTTAACCGCCAGGAGGACCGGGAAGCCATGCTCGAGGAACTTAACGGCGTGGACCGCCGGCTCAGCGGAGGCAGCCTCAACTATTTTGCCCCGTATTATCGGCAGATGAGCATGGAAAGTTTCCTCGACAAGGAAACCGTTGAGGCACGCCTGGAGATTCCCACAAGCGATGTCCAGGCCGCATTTGACTACTATTGGAAGCATTACAACCAAGGCCGTCCCTTTGTGCTGGCGGGCTTCAGCCAGGGCGCCATGCTCACCATAGAACTGCTTAAAAACATGCCGGACAGCATTTACAACCACATGGTGGCAGCCTATGTGATGGGCTGGCGCCTTACGGAAGAAGACCTGACCTGCCCCACCATCGTCCCGGCAACCGGCGCCATGGATACGGGCGTCACCATCTGCTATAACTCCGTAAAAACGCCCGAAGACGCCAATATGGTAGTCATTCCCTGCAGCGCCGCCGGCATCAACCCGGTGAACTGGCATACGGATGCCACGCCGGCCGCATTCTGCGACTCGCTCACCGTCCATCTGGATCCCAAGACCAAACTGCTTCTTGTCGATGGCTACACGCGCACGGACCATGCCGCCCTGCCCTGGTTCGGCGGTGGAAACTACCACACCTTCGAAATCCCCTGGTACACGCCCTACCTCCGTGAGAACATTCAGGACAGGGTTCGGGCCAAATTAGCAGAAAATTAAACGCGATAACCAGTTATTTTTCTTATATTTGCATCTCCTAACGTTGAGTATATGGAACAAAGAGAACTGGAAATATGGTGGTCTTCGCTCCCCATCAGTGAAAAAGAGCGCATTGCCCGCAAGGGACTCATGAAAGAATCCAAGGACGGTGCCATTGACGAATCCATGGCCTTTTATCCCGGCTGCACCGTTTGGTGGAATAAACTGGAGCACGAGCGTCAGGTAAAAGTATATAAGCACTGCGTAGCCGTCCACGGCGACGAAGTCAAAGAGTGGAACGAGGGCCATCCCTATGGAGATTAATCGTTCTTCCCTGTTCTCCGGGCTCCTGATCGGCCTGGGCGCATGTGGTTATCTGGCACTGGGTGGCCTGCCCGGCGCCATCATTTTTGCTTTCGGCCTCATTGGCGTCGTGCTTTCCGGCACGCATCTGTACACCGGCCGCGCCGGGGTCATGTCCCTGAAGGAAACCCCTGTGCTGGTACGCATCTGGCTGTTCAACGTGCTGGGCTGCGTCCTGCTGGGCCTGCTGATATGGTCACTGGGTGGAGAATCGGTAGACCGTGCACAAGGCATCGTCGCCGGACGCCTCGCGCAGGGTCCCTGGCGCAGTTTCCTCCGCGCCGTAGGTTGCGGCCTCATCATCGACGTTGCCGTATGGCTTTACAGGACCAGGCAGAGCATTTTTCCGGTGCTCTTCGGTGTACCGTTGTTCATTGTGTGCGGCTTCTTCCACTCCATTGCCGATGTAGCGTATATCGTGGCTGCCTGGAACTGGACGGCGGACCTGCTATGGTATTACCCGATCATCGTCCTGGGTAACTACGTCGGCTGCAATGTCCGCCGCGTAGTACTGCCGCAAGCGTAAAAAAAATTCGTTTCCAACAGAAAAAGTGCTATATTTGCAGTCCTTTTTACGGGATGCCCCTGTAGTTTAAAGGATAGAATAACGGATTCCGGTTCCGTTGGTCCCGGTTCGATTCCGAGCGGGGGTACAAAGAAGTCAGGCGAAATGCCTGGCTTCTTTCGTATATATTTTGTATATTTGTGGAGCTAAAACCGTTAAACGATGAAAACAAGTACCAAAATCTGGCTCTGCATCGCAGGCCTTCTCCTTGTGATTCTGGGCGTTATCTGTATCGCCCGACCGGACATCACCCTCATCTCTGCGGCCTGGATTATCGGCCTCCTCACGCTGGTCACCGGTATCGTCAAACTGATCTTTACCTTCCGGACGCAGGCTTTCCTGCCCAACAGCGGCACCCGCGCCCTGAGCGCCCTGCTGGACATCTTCTTTGGCTGCTTCTTCCTGTTCAACCTCTTTGGAGCCGCTCTTTCCCTGCCGGTGGTTTTCACCCTCTGGGTAATGATTGAAGGCATTGTCATCGCCGTCCAGAGCTTCGACTACAAAAAGGTGGGCTTCCCCATGTGGTGGGTCCTGCTGCTCCTGGGTATCGGCGGCGCCGTGCTCGGCTATTACGGCCTCAAGAACCTGGATGTCGCCGCCGGCGTTCTTTCCACCATTATCGGCATCGGTATCATCGCCGATGGCCTGGCCTATATCCTGGCCGTGGTGGGCGTCAACCGCTTCGAGAAGCGCATCGACAAACTCGGACGCATCATCGACGAACAATAATTCCGGCAACTGCCGGTTCTGTTTGGCGCCAACGGCTCATTTTGTCGAGCCCGAGGCGCCTTTTTCGTCTGTTTTGGGAAAAATTTCCGTTACCGTGCACGGAAAAGAAAAAAAGGCTTGACAAGCATCAAAATAATTGTTATATTTGCATACTTTATAAAGTAAGAATGAAAACCGCATACATTTTTCCCGGCCAAGGGTCCCAGTTTCCGGGCATGGCCAAAGACTTATATTCTAAGCACAAAGAATTGATGGAGAGGGCCAATGAGGTCCTGGGGTTCCGTATTACGGACATTATGTTCGAGGGCACGGAGGAAGATCTTCGGGCAACCAAGGTCACGCAGCCGGCCATTTTCCTGCACAGCGTTTTGCTGGCCATGGAACAGGAGCAGCAGCCGGACATGGTAGCCGGTCACTCCCTGGGCGAATTCAGCGCCCTGGTAGCTGCAGGTGCCATGGATTGGGAAGACGGTCTGCGCCTGGTGGCCATCCGCGCCCGCGAAATGCAGAAATGCTGTGAGAAAGTCCCCGGCACCATGGCCGCCATCATCAAACTCGGGGACGATGTCATCGAGCAGGTCTGCGCCGGCATCCCCGGTGTGGTTCCCGCCAACTACAACTCCCCCGGCCAGGTGGTCATCTCCGGTGAGGAACAGGCCATCGACGCCGCTTGCGAGCAACTCAAGGCCGCCGGTGCCAAACGCGCCATCAAGCTCCCCGTGAGCGGTGCCTTCCACTCCCCTCTCATGGAGCCAGCCCGCACGGAACTGGCCAAGGCCATCGAGGCCACCCCGTTCCATACGCCCAAGTGCCCCATCTACCAAAACGTGACGGCCAACGCCACCACGGACCCGGAGGAAATCAAAGCCAACCTGCTCAAGCAGCTCACCTCCCCTGTCCGCTGGACTCAAAGCGTGCGCAACATGCGTGAAGCCGGTGCTACGCACTTTGTGGAGCTGGGCCCCGGAGAGGTCCTGCAGGGCCTGGTGCGCCGCATCCTCCCGGAAGAAGGGCTGGAAATCGAAGGAAGACAATAATTAATCTTACACACAATACACTAACTAATTATGGCAAAAGAAAAGAAATTCATCACCTGTGATGGTAACTATGCCGCATCGAACATCGCTTATCTGTTCAGCGAGCATGCCGCCATTTACCCTATCACGCCCTCTTCCACGATGGCAGAAAACATCGACGAGTGGGCCGCCCACGGCAAAAAGAACCTGTGGGGCGAGATTGTAAAAGTGACGGAAATGCAGAGCGAAGCCGGTGCTGCCGGTGCCGTTCATGGTTCCCTCCAGGCTGGTGCCCTTACTTCCACGTTCACGGCATCGCAGGGCCTCCTGCTCATGATCCCGAACATGTACAAGATTGCCGGCGAAATGCTGCCCACCGTCTTCCACGTGAGCGCCCGCGCCCTGGCCAGCCACGCCCTTTCCATCTTCGGTGACCACCAGGATGTAATGGCCTGCCGCCAGACCGGTTTCTGCATGCTGGCTTCCGGTTCTGTTCAGGAAGCACAGGACCTCGCCGCCGTGGCACACCTTTCCGCCATCAAGGCCAGCCTCCCGTTCCTGCACTTCTTCGACGGTTTCCGTACCAGCCATGAGATCCAGAAGATCGAAGCCCTGGACGAAGATGCTCTCAGGGACATGGTCTCCCAGAAGGCCCTCGCCAAATTCCGCGAGCGCGCCCTCAACCCGGATGCTCCCGTCACCCGTGGCACCGCCCAGAACGGCGACGTTTACTTCCAGGCCGTGGAAACCCGCAACCAGTTCTACGATGCCGTTCCGGATATCGTAGCCCGCTACATGGGTGAAATCACAGAACTCACCGGCCGCAGCTATCGTCCCTTCGAGTACTATGGCGACCCTACCGCCGAGAACATCATCGTAGCCATGGGTTCCGTAACGGAAACCATCAAGGAAACCATCGACTACCTCGCCGGCCGTGGCCGCAAGTACGGTCTCATCACCGTGCACCTCTATCGTCCTTTCAGCGAGAAGTACTTCTTCGCCGTGCTGCCTAAGAGCGTCCGCAAGATTGCCGTTCTGGACCGCACCAAGGAACCCGGCGCTATCGGAGAGCCCCTGTTCACCGACGTTCGCGCCCTCTTCCAGGGCAAGGACAATGTCCAGATCATCGGCGGCCGTTATGGCCTGTCCTCCAAGGACACCACTCCCGCCCAGATCGTCGCCGTGTTCGACAACCTGGATGCCAAGGAGCCCAAGGCCGACTTCACCATCGGCATCGTGGACGATGTCACCTTCAAGAGCCTGCCCATCAAGAGCGAAGTTTCCATCGTGAAGCCCGGCACCACCGAGTGCAAATTCTATGGTCTCGGTTCTGACGGTACCGTCGGTGCCAACAAGAACACCATCAAGATCATCGGTACCCACACGGACCTCTACAGCCAGGCCTACTTCGACTATGACTCCAAGAAATCCGGCGGATACACTTGCTCTCACCTGCGCTTCGGCCAGCAGCCTATCAAGGCTCCTTATCTGGTGAACACTCCGGACTTCGTGGCCTGCCACGTTCCTTCCTATCTTAAGAAGTACGATGTCCTCAAGGGCATCAAGGACGGCGGCACCCTGCTGCTGAACAGCCTCTGGGACGAGGAAGAGACCATCAAGAACATCCCGGACAACGTGAAGGCAGTCATCGGCCGCAAGCACGTCAAGGTCTATATCATCAACGCCACCAAGATTGCCGCAGAGATCGGCCTCGGTAACCGTACCAACACCATTCTCCAGAGCGCCTTCTTCAAGATCACCGGCATCATCCCTTACGAGGACGCCGTGAAGTACATGAAGGACGCCATCGTCAAGTCTTATGGCAAGAAGGGCGAGAACGTAGTGAACATGAACTACGCCGCCGTAGACCGTGGTGGTGAATACACCGAGATCAAGGTTCCTGCCGAGTGGGCACAGCTCACCGCCAAGTTCGAGAACCCGAACAAGGACCGTCTGGCTCCCGCCTTCGTAAAGGACATCGCCGACATCGTAAACGCCCAGGCCGGCGACACCCTCCCGGTGAGCGCCTTCATGCCTTACCTGGACGGCACCATGCCTTCCGGTACCGCCGCTTATGAAAAGCGTGGTGTGGCCGTGAATGTTCCCACCTGGGATGCAGAAAAATGTATCCAGTGCAACACCTGCGCCTTCGTTTGCCCGCACGCCGCCATCCGTCCGTTCCTCCTCACCGAGGAAGAGGCCGCCAAGGTGCCTGCCAACGTCAAACTCGCACAGGGCAAGGCCAACCTCAAGGATTACAAGTATGCCATCGCCATCTCCGTGGACGACTGCACCGGTTGCGGCAACTGCGTAGACGTATGTCTTGCCAAACCCGAAAAGGCCCTCAAGATGGTTCCTTACATCAACTCCAAGGAAGATCAGGCTGCCTTCGACTACCTGAACAAGAAGGTGGGCTACAAGGAGTATGTCGATAAGAAGGCCAACATGAAGAACAGCCAGTTCGCACAGCCGCTGTTCGAGTTCTCCGGTGCTTGCGCAGGTTGCGGTGAAACGCCCAACATCAAGGCCATCACCCAGCTGTTCGGCGACCACATGATGATTGCCAACGCCACCGGTTGCTCCTCCATCTACGGCGCTTCCTTCCCGGCCAGCCCGTACTGCACCAACGCTGCAGGTCACGGTCCGGCATGGGCCAACTCCCTGTTCGAGGACTTCTGCGAATTCGGTCTGGGTATGAAACTCGGTAGCGACCGCGCCCGTGAAACCGTAGCCAGCTGGATGAAGAAGGGTCTGGAGTGCGAATGCTGCACCCAGGAAATGAAGGCTCTCTATGCCAAGTGGCTGGAGGCTCCTCAGGATGCCGCTTCCACCCGCGAGGTTGCAGACAAGCTTGTACCGCTCATCGAGAAGTGCAACTGCGACGTTTGCAAGGCTCTCTACCAGTATCGTCACTTCATCCCGGCCCGCAGCCAGTGGATCTTCGGCGGTGACGGTGCCTCCTACGACATCGGTTACGGCGGTCTGGACCACGTCCTGGCCAGCGGCGAAAATGTGAACGTCCTGGTTCTGGATACCGAGGTGTACTCCAACACCGGCGGCCAGAGCTCCAAGGCCACTCCGGTGGGCGCTATCGCCAAGTTCGCCGCCTCCGGTAAGAAGATCCGCAAGAAGGATCTGGGTATGATGGCTATCAGCTACGGTTATGTGTACGTAGCCCAGGTTGCCATGGGTGCCTCTCCTGTGCAGTTCTTCAACGCCATCAAGGAAGCAGAGGCCTACGACGGTCCGTCCCTCATCATCGCCTACAGCCCTTGTATCAACCATGGCCTCAAGGCCGGCATGGGCCTGAGCCAGAAGGAAGAAAAGCTGGCCGTAGAATGCGGTTACTGGCACCTGTACCGTTACAACCCGGCTCTGGAAGGCACTGACAAGAACCCGTTCTCGCTGGATTCCAAGGAACCCGACTGGACCAAGTTCCAGGACTTCCTCAAGGGTGAGGTCCGCTTCGCTTCCCTGTACAAGATGTTCCCGGAGAGCGCAGAGGAACTCCTCCAGAAGACCGAAGAGTTCGCAAAGGTTCGCCTGAACACCTACAAGCGTCTGGCCGGCAAATAGTCGTGTGGATGCAAAGGACTAATTTCAGTCCAAAACAGAAAATAGCTTAGGTCGCTTGGCCTAAGCTATTTTTATTTTAAAGGCCAAAGGCCTCATTGGCCAGGTCGTAGGCCTGCTGGATGCGGCGGGCATAGTCCCGGAAGGTTTCTCCGGAAGGGGTAAGCTGCAAAACGGCTCCCCGAACAAAGAGCGGACAGCCCAGAACCTGCTCCAGGGCCGATATTTGCGAACTCACGGCAGGCTGGCTCACTCCCAGTTTGCGGGCAGCGGCAGTGAAACTTCCTTCCTCCGCTACAGCAAGAAAAGTACGAATTTTGCTATCTTGTAACATAATGTCACAAATTTAATGTAAATTTGTTGATTGGAAAAACACCTTATTATAAATAATATGAAGCGAATTTTTCTTACTTTGAGTGCGCTGGCCCTCTCCGCCATCATGGCACTGGCCCAGCAGCCTACCCGCGAGCAGATGGAAGCTTACTTCTCCCAGATGCCGCAGCTTCCTAACACCGACCAGGTGCGCATCGGCCATCTGGAGAACGGACTCACTTATTACATTCGTCACAATGAACTTCCCAAGGGACGTGCAGAATTCTACCTGGCCACCAATGTAGGTGCCATCCAGGAGAATCAGCCGGAACAGGATGGTCTGGCCCACTTCCTGGAGCACATGTGCTTCAACGGAACCCAGAACTTCCCTGGCAAGAGCATTCTGAACTACCTTCGCAGCATCGGTGCAGAATTCGGCCGCAATATCAATGCTTCCACCGGCTTCGAGGAAACGCAGTACATGCTCAACAACATCCCGGTAGAGCGCGAGAGCGTGGTGGACAGCTGCCTGATGATCCTGCGCGACTACTCTCACTATGTGCTCAACGAGCCCAAGGAGATTGACGCCGAGCGCGGTGTTATCATCGAGGAACGCCGTCAGCGCCGCGACGCTGGGTGGCGTACCATGGAGCGCAGCCTCCCCTTCTACTTTGGCCCGGGGACCAAACAGGCCGAGTGCACCCTCATCGGCCTTCAGGAGCACCTGGAGACCTTCAAGTATGAGAGCCTGACCGAATTCTACCAGACCTGGTACCACCCCGGCAACCAGGCAGTCGTAGTGGTTGGTGACGTGGACGTGGACCGTACCGAGCAAATCATCAAGGACCTGTTCGGCATCATCCCCGCCAAGGAGAACCCGCTCAAGAAGCCCATCCAGACCATTGCAGACCATGCTGAGCCGCGTGTAGGTATCATCACGGACCCGGAGACCACCTCTCCTTCCGTGGAGCTCATCTGGCACAGCGAGGCCCTGCCGGAAATTGCCAACGCTACCCCGGTCGGCGTCGTCAGCGACCTGCTGAAAACCATCCTTTCCATGGTCATGCGTGAGCGCTTCACCGACATCACCTCCAAGCCCACTTCCCCGTATCTGAACGGAAGCCTTAGCGTAAGCAGCCTGATTTACGAAGACATCGACGCTGTCAGTGGCGACGTAGCCCTCCGTGAAGAGAACATTCTCGGCGGCTTCAAAGACTACTACACCGAGATTATCCGTCTTAAGAAATATGGTATCACCGACGCCGAGTTCAACCGTGCCAAGGCCGATATCATCAACATGTACGAAACCCGCGTGAACCGTGCTTCTACACGCCAGAACCCGGAATTCGTCCGTCCTATCCTCCGCAACTTCTTTGACAAGGAGCCCATCATGGAGCCCGATATGGAGAAGCAGATTGTGGAAGCCCTCTTCGGCCAGGTCAACGCTGCTGCCGTGAACCAGCTTGCATCTCAGATCGGCGGTTCCGAGAACCTGGTGGTTGTGTACGCCGGTCCCGAGAAGGAAGGCATCGCCACTCCTACCGCTGAGCAGCTGCTCAAGGTCATGGCTGAGGTGGAAGCTTCCGACATCGCCGCTCCCGAAGGAGAGGAAATCCCTGAGGCCTTCCTGAACCCTGCCAAACTGAAAGGCGCCAAGATCACCAATGCCACTACCACCATCTACGGTGCTTCCGAGTGGACGCTCAAGAATGGCGTAAAGGTGGTTGTGTATCCTACGGACCTGCAGAAAGACCAGATTCTGTTCACCCTCACCAAACAGGGTGGCGCAAGCCTCATCCCTACCGAGGATCTTGCCAGCTTTGACGACAACGTGGTGAGCCTGTTCCAGAACAACTCCGGTGTTTCGTCCTTCTCCGGCACCATCGTGGCCAAAATGCTCACCGGCAAGAACCTGAGCGTGAATCCCTTCATCGACCCGCTGGAGCATGGTATCACCGGCCGCAGCACCGTGAAGGATCTGGAAACCGCCTTCCAGCTCATGTATCTGGAATTTGTGGATCCTCGCTTCGATCCGGAGGAATGGCAGAATGGTATCGACCAGATTCAGGCCGTCCTTCCCAACCTGGTGAACCAGCCTAACTACAAGCTGCAGACCGAGCTCTACAAGACCCTCTATGGCAACAACCCGCGTCGTCAGATGATCTCCGCTGAGAAGCTCGCACAGGCCAACCTGGCCACCTTCGAGAAGAACTACCGCAAGCTCTTTGCCGATGCTGCAGGCGCCACCCTCGTCATCGTTGGTGACGTGAACCCGGAGGCGCTGAAGCCGCTGGTCGAGAAATATGCCGGCTCCCTGCCTAAGGGCAAGAAGGCAAGCGACTGGATCGACACTGAGGAGAATATCGTCAAGGGTCAGGTGCAGAACATCTTCGGCGTAGATATGCAGACGCCTAAGAGCACCGTCCTTCAGGTTTACAGTGCCGATATGGCTTACAGCTATCCCAAGTCCGTTGCCATGGAAGCCATCTCCTACATCATGGATATGCGCTATGTGGAATCCCTGCGTGAAGAGGAAGGCGGCACCTATGGCGCCAGCACCGCTGGTCAGCTGAGACGTCGTCCCAAGGAGAATGCCATCTTCCAGGTGTACTTCGACTGCAAGCCCGCCCTCTGCGACAAGCTGCGCGAGCTGGCCATCAAGGGTCTGATGGATCTGGCAGAGAACGGCCCCACCGACGAAGAGGTGAACATGGCCAAACTCAATCTCCAGAAGAACATCCCGGAAAGCCGTCAGCGCAACAACTGGTGGAAGAACAACATTGAGATTTACCTGCTCCGTGGCGAAGACCGCGACGCCCTCTATGAGGCCGCAGTGAACGAACTGAGCAAGGAACTCATCCAGGAAACCCTGAAGGAAGTTCTGGCCCAGAACAACTTCGTGGAACTGGTCATGCGTCCCGCCGCCACCGCCGAGGCCGAATAGCCCCGCCCCGCGGCGTGACAGCTAATCAGCTGAACACCAAATACTTACAATATAATCCTCGTTCAAATTTCGAACGAGGATTATTGTATATCTATCAGTCTATCAACTACTTAAGTATCACCCGATAACCACTCGGAGCGAAACGACAAAGTCCCTCCCCCGAGGGGAGGGATTTAGGGTAGGGGTAACGTGAACGTATTAATATAATAGCCTGTGACACATGTCACAGGCTATTATATTGCGGAGCATCGCGGAGGCTTAGGCCTCTGCGATAGCGCCGTTAGGGCAGGTGCCTTCGCAAGCGCCGCAATCGATGCATTCGTCGGCGTTGATCTGGTAGGCGGCATCACCGGCGGAGATGGCGCTCACGGGGCATACATCTGCGCAGGAACCGCAGGATACGCAAAGTTCAGGATTGATGATTCTAGGCATAGTAATAAAAGCTTTTATTGTTGTTGTGTTTTTTTCCAATTGCGAAGATAGGCATTAAATTTGATTTTAAAAAGAACAGTGACTAACTTTGTACGTATGAGAATGCTGTTTTTATCCATCATAGCCGCTTTGGCACTTATCCAGGAAAGTCCCGTCAAGTGGGACAAAACCATCCATGACTTTGGGGATGTCTCCGTAACGGACGGTCCCCTCACCTGCACCTATACCGTCACCAATGACGGAGATGAGCCCATCGCCATCTTCGAGGTTGTCAGTTCCTGCGGCTGCACCAACGTAGTATGGACCAAAGAGCCCATCCTGCCCGGCAAAAGCGGCAAGGTAAGCGCCACCTACAAGAACGAGGACGGCCCCATGCCTTTCGACAAAACCCTTACCGTCTATATATCCGGCGTCAAACGTCCCGTCATTCTGCGATTGAGAGGCGTTGTACATGAAAAGAAAAAGTCCCTGAGCGAGCTCTACGGAGCCCAGAAGCTCGGGGCTTTTGGCATAAAAAACCGTCAGTTCAAAACCGGGAACCTGAAACAGGGCCAGCAAGTGAGCGAGCAAGTCACCGTGGCCAACCTGGGGAAAAAGTCCCTGCAAGTGAGTTGGGCCGATATCTCCCCGGAACTCAGCCTCAAGGTGGAGCCCAACCCCATCCCCGTAGGCAGCACAGCGATACTCACCTGCACCGTTAGCGCCAACCCGGAGAAATATGGCCGATGGCTATATACCGCCACCCCGGTCCTAAACGGACAGAAAGCCGATGGCAACCTGGAAATCACCACCTGGACCCAGGAGAACTTTGCGGTCTTGGACCAGGCCACGCGGGACAACGGCCCCATCCCCTACTTCAACAACAGCACCGTCAACCTGGGAGTCGCCCTAAAAGGGAGCAAACTCACCGCCGAATTCATCTGCACCAATCGCGGTAAAACCGCCCTTCATTTCTTTAAGGCCGATGCCGAGTCCCCCGCCCTTTCCCTGGCCGAAGCGCTCACGGACATCGCGTCCAATAAAAAAGGAAACGTCCGTTTTACGTTGGATACGTCCTCACTTCCGACGGGCGAAAACGTGATTATGGTGAGTCTCACCACCAATTCCCCCCTGCGGCCTCTGGTCAATCTTTTTGTGGCTGTCACACTGCAATAAGCGGCTTGCATATCTCGGTTTTTATGCCTAATTTTGTAGAGTATATACGCAAAATATGGCAGGACAACCTATCAATACAACTTACAACGACGACGCCATCCAAACCCTGGAATGGAACGAGCACATCCGGCGGCGTGCCGGCATGTATATCGGCCGCCTGGGAAACGGAGACAGACAGGGAGACGGCATCTACGTGCTCCTCAAAGAAATCATCGACAACTCCATCGACGAATTCTCCATGGGCTATGGCCGCCGGATCGACATTGCCATCGAAGATAAAACCGTTACCGTAAGGGACTATGGGCGCGGCATCCCGCTCAACAAGGTGGTGGACGCCACTTCCAAGCTCAACACCGGCGGTAAATTTGACGATACCAACTTCAAGAAAAGCGTGGGCATGAACGGCGTAGGTACCAAGGCCGTCAACGCCATGTCTGTCGATTTCTACGTAGCCTCCTACCGCGACGGACAGTGCTCCTACGCCCGTTTTACGCGCGGCAACCTGCTGGAAGCCGCCATCGTCCCGTCCAACGAGAAAAACGGCACCTTTATCCGCTTCACCCCGGACGAGGAAATGTTCAACGACTTTTCCTTCCACATGGAATTTGTGGAAACGATGGTCAAGAACTACTCCTACCTCAAGAAAGGCCTCACCCTTAACCTGAACGGAACGCCCTACAAGAGCGAAAACGGCCTGCTGGACCTGGTGACGGAAAACATGAGCGAGACGCCCCTGTATCCTCTCATTCACCTGGAAGGCGAAGACATCGAGGTGGTACTCACCCACGGCAACAGCTACGGAGAAAATATCGCCACTTTCGTCAACGGACAGAACACCCGCGACGGCGGCACCCACCTGGCGGCTTACCGTGAGGCCATCGCCAAAACCATCAAGGACTTCTTCAAGAAGGACTATAAACCGGAAGACATCCGCCAAGGCGTTGTAGGCGCCATTTCCATCCAGATCCAGGAGCCCATCTTCGAGGGACAGACCAAAACCAAGCTTGGCAGCACGTACATGTGGGAAAAGCAGGTGAAGGGCAAGGACGGTACCTCGTCGGTAGACCGCGGCCCCACCATCCGCACCTTCGTGAACGACTTCGTCACCAAGAACCTGAACGACTACCTGCACAGGAACATGGAAATCGTCCCCATCATCGAGGACAAGATCAAGTCGTCCCAGGCGGAGCGCGAAGAAATTGCCGGCGTGCAGAAGAAAACCCGCGAGCGTGCCAAGAAAACGGCCGTTTACAATCGCAAATTAAGGGATTGTCGATACCACTTCTCGGACACCAAGTTCCCCAAGGGCATGGAAGACCAGCGGGAAAAAACCTCCATCTTCATCACGGAGGGCGACTCCGCATCCGGTACCATCACCAAGGTGCGCAACGCCAACAACCAGGCGGTGTTCTCGCTGCGGGGCAAACCCATCAACTGCTTCAAGGAAAGCCGTCGCCGCGTAGCGGAAAACGAGGAACTCAACCTGCTCATCAACGCCCTGGGCGTGGAGGAAGATCTGGACAACCTGCGCTATAATAATATTATCGTAGCAACGGATGCCGATGACGACGGCATGCACATCCGCATGCTGGTGCTCACCTTCATCATGAAATACTACCCGGAACTCATCCGCCGCGGGCATGTGTACATCCTGCAAACTCCCCTGTTCCGTGTCCATAACAAGAAAGAACGCCGCTACTGCTACTCCCAGGAGGAGCGCGACAAGGCGGTAAAAGAACTCAAGACCGGCGTGGAAATCACCCGATTCAAAGGTCTGGGAGAAATCTCCTCGGACGAGTTCGTGGACTTCATCGGCGAAAACATGCGCCTGGATACCGTAAAACTGTCGGACGAAGAATCCATCTCCACCATCATGGAGTTCTACATGGGCATCAACACCTATGAACGCCAGCACTTTGTGATGGACAATCTCCGCAGCGAAAAAGAACTGGAAGACGTAAACATTTAAGCTATGGCAAAAGTAAAAACGGAAGTCGGACCCCGCTGGGCTAAGTTCTGCGGTTGGGCCCTTAAGAAAATGGGCTGGGAAAGCGTAGGCGGTCCCATGAAAGAATCCAAAGCCATTGTGCTGGGCGTCCCCCATACCACGGTATGGGACTTCCTGGTAAGCTACCTGTTCTACACCCAGTTCGGGAAGGTAGCCCATATCATGATAAAAAAAGAATTCTTCTTCTGGCCCCTGGGACCCATCCTGCGGGCCTGCGGTGCCGTTCCCGTAGAGCGTGCATCGGCTGCTTCCATGGTTAAAAGCCTGATCAACGTCATGGAAGAAGCGCAGGAATTCCACCTGGCCATCGCCCCGGAAGGAACGCGCAAAGCCACCAAAAACTGGAAAAGCGGCTACCACCTCATCGCCCGTGAAACCGGTGCAACCGTGTACCTGGGCTACTATGACTGGGGTCGCAAGAAAATCAGCGTGGGAGAACCCTTCGAAATCACGGACGATCCCAAGGCCGATATGCAACGCATCTACGACCACTATCGTCCCATGGGCATCCAGGGCTTCCACAAGGAAAAATTTATTATACCTTAATCCCCATCCTATATGGCAAAAAGAATCAAAAGTCCCTACAAGGCTTGGCGCAGGTATCGCTCCCGCGAAAACTACTGCACCACTCTCCACAAGGTTTTTGACTACGCCACAACCAACTATGCCAAAAACATCGCCTATCAGTATGTAGATGGCGGTCAACAATACACTTACGCAGAATTCCGCACCAAGGTGGAACGCCTGTCCCAGCGTCTGTCCCGCTTTGGTATCAAGCACGGAGACCGCGTAGCCATCCTGTCACAGAACATGCCCAACTGGGTGGTGGCCTTCTTCGCTGCCACCGCTTACGGCCGTATCGCGGTCCCCATGCTGCAGGACGTCTCCGAGAACGAGGTCACCAACATCCTCACCCACTCGGAGTCCAAAGTCCTTTTCATCTCCCAGCGCATGATGAGCAAACTGAGTGAGGAATGCCGCAAAAAGCTGACGCTGGTGATCGACATCGAAACTTTCGAATTCCTCAAGAAAGACAAGGAAGACTTCAAATGCAATGGCTGGGTAAAGGAACCGCTTCCGGATGACCTTGCCGCCATCATTTATACCTCCGGCACCACCGGAAACGCCAAGGGCGTCATGCTCAGCCACCGCAACATCTGCCAGAACCTGGCCGCATCCTTCAAGGCGCAACCCGCTTTCCAGAGAGACCGCTTCCTGAGCATCCTTCCGGCCGCCCACGCCTATGAGATGAACGTCTCCACCATCTATTCGTTCTACGTGGGCGCCACGTGCTATACGCTGCAGAAACCGGCTGCACCCGCCGTGCTGCTGCCCGCCATGAAGTCCGTCAAGCCCACCATCATCTGTTCCGTTCCGCTCATCATCGAAAAGGTGGTAAAGAACAGCGTCTGGCCCACCATCAAGAAAAGCCGTGTCCTTTCCTGGGCCGATAAGAGTATCCCCCACGTGCTGCACTGGTTTATCGGGCGGCGCATGGTGAGGACCTTTGGTGGCAAACTGGTCTTCTTTGGCGTAGGCGGTGCCAAGATGGATCCGGCCGTAGAGGCCTTCCTCAAAGACTGCCACTTCCCTTACGCCGTAGGTTACGGCCTCACGGAAACCGCACCGCTGGTGTGCAACGCCATGGTGAACAAGAAAAAGAAAATCGGTTCCATCGGCGTAGCTTCCTATAAGGTCGATATCCGCCTGGACAACGTGAATCCGGCCAATGGAGAAGGAGAAATCGTAGTCCGCGGAGACAATGTGATGCTGGGCTACTACAAGGACCCGGAGCGTACGCTGCAGGTACTTGACGATAAAGGCTGGTTCCACACCAACGACGTAGCCACCGTGGACGAAGACGGTTACTACTTTATCAAAGGCCGCCTGAACAATACCATCCTGGGTCCTTCCGGAGAAAACATCTACCCGGAAGAAATCGAGCAGGTGATCAACAACATCGAAGGCGTGGAAGAGTCGCTGGTCATGGAACGCGACGGCAAACTGGTTGCCCTGGTGAAGTTCCAGGACAACGCTATCGACTGGAACCAGGCCTCCGAAGACAAGTTGTTCGAGGAACTGGAGGCCCGCAAGAAAGCCGTGATGGACTGGGTGAACAAGACGGTGGGCAGAAACTCCAAGATTGGCGAGGTCGATGCCATGAAGGAGCCCTTCGAAAAAACCGCCACCCAGAAAATCCGCCGTTTCAAATACAAGGATTCCCACGGCGACGAACCTGAAAAACCTACAACCGAAGAGAAACCTGAACAAAACGATGAAAATACTGTTCGTGATTAACAACTTCTACATCCGGGGCAACGGCATCTCGGCATCCGGCCGCCGCACAGTAGAAGAATTAAAGAAACTGGGTGAAGACGTACGTATCCTGGCCGGTCCCAATCCGGACCCGAATGGTCCGCAACCGGACTTCCCGCTGAAAGAGTACTATTTCCCCATCTTCCAGCCCATCATCCGCTCCAGCGGCTTCTCCTATGCCGAGGGCGATATGAAGGTAATTGAAGAAGCCGTCCGCTGGGCCGATGTCGTCCACCTGGAAGAAATGTTCGTCCTGCAGTGGAAGTCCATCCGGGTAGCCGAGAAACTGGGGAAACCCATCACGGCCACTTTTCACATGTTCCCGGAGAACCTGACCTACTCCCTGGGAATCGGCCCGCTTCGCAACTGGAAGTTTCTGAACCAGACGCTGCTTAAAGCCTGGAGAAAGCACATCTACGACCACTGTGACTTTGTGCAGTGCCCCACGGAAACCGTGCTGGACCGCCTGCGCCGTTACCACTTCAAAGCTAAGCTCGGCGTTATCTCCAACGGTGTCATTCCAGATGCCTGCACCCGTCCCGAAACCCCTCCGGAGAACTATTTCGACCCGGAACGTCCCTTCGACGTCCTGTATATCGGCCGGCTTTCCCATGAAAAGGACCAGCCCACACTAATGGAAGCCATGCGCTACAGCAAATACGCCAAGCGCATCCGCCTGCATTTTGCCGGCAACGGCCCCCAGAGCAAACGGTACAAGAAAAAAGCCGCAAAAATGTTCAAGGAAGGAGTCTTTGGCTATGAAGTGGACTTTGGCTTCTATAACCGAGACGAACTTCGCCAGATAGCGGCAAAGGCAGACCTTTGCCCGCACTGCGCCCCCATCGAGGTGGAAGGTCTTTCCATCATGGAAGCCATGCAGCAGGGAGCCTGCCCTATCATTGCCGTAAGCAAATACAGCGGCACCTCGCAGTTCGCCTTGGACCGTCGCTGCAAGTTCCCGGCAGAGAATCCGGAAGCCCTGGCCGAACGGATAGACTACTGGCTGGACCATCCCAAGGAACGTTGGGAAATGGGTCTCCGGCATGCCAAGTCCATGGAACAGTACGACATTGAAAAATCCGCTATCGCGTTCCGCGACGCCCTGGCAGAAGTCGTGAAGAACAAGAAAGGTGAAAAATAAATTCCTCCTCACAGGGAGGAGGAACTTTATTTGTTAGCGATTTCCTGCAAGATAGTATCAATCTGATACAATCCTCTGGGCACATGGAAGCAGCCTTTCCACTTGCCGCCCTTGAGCGGAAGAAGCACCTCTCCCCTCCGGTTCAGGTAGCCGAACCATTCGGGATACTCGCTGTCCTTGAAGTGCGTCCAGAGATAATCGTCCAGTTTGAGGAACCACTCCAGCGCTTTCTCGTTGCCGGTAAGCTGATAGCCCTTGATCATGCAAATGGCGCTCTCCAGGTGCACCCACCACAGCTTCTGGTCCCATTCCAACTCCTGCGTGGGATAACCCTTGCGGTCCATGAAATAGAAGATGCCGCCGTATTCCTTGTCCCAGCCGTAGTCAATCACGCGCAGCGCAATCTCCATGCTCTTGTCGATAATGTCCTGCTGCTGCAGCCGGATACCCAGGTTCATCATGAACCACAGGGCCTCCAGGTCGTGACCAGGATTCACGCGGCGGCCTTCGAAGCAATCCACCAGCGAGCCGTCCGGAGCCAGGTTTTCCACCATCACGCCCAGGTCCGGCTGATAAAAAACGTCGAACACCTCATGAAGGGCTTCTTCGATGGTTTTGTCCAGCAGCGTTTTGTCCTCGATGATGGGTTCCACTTCCAGCGCCATGTTGCAAATGATCATGGGCAGGGCGAAGTCCTTCATAGGGCGGGTGCCCGGAACAGCCTTGCTCCACTTGCCCTTGGGGTTGGAACGGCGGTCCAGAATGCGCTGGAAGGTTTTGCGGGCGATGTCGGCATAATGCTCGCTGCCCGTGGCTACCGCCAGCTGGGCGAACGCCATGCAGGCGAAGGTGTTGGAGAAAATATTGTACGGGGCGATAATAGGCTTTCCCTCACGCGTGAGCGAGAAATAGAAGTCATAATTGCCGTCGTGGCCATACTTTTCCAGGAATTCCGCACCCTGTTGAGCGCAGGCAAGCCAGGCCGGATTTTTCTCTACCTTATTATATAACATAGCGAACATCCAGACCTCACGGCCCTGCAACCAAACGAATTTGTCTGTATCGAACACGCTTCCGTCACGGTTCAGGCAGGTGAAATACCCACCGAATTCCTTATCCTGGGAATGCTCCAACCAGAAAGGCAATACGCTATCGTACAGTTCCTTGTGATAGCGTTCCGCTAATTTTTTAAAATCTACGTGGTCAGTCATATTATAATCTATTATTGGTTGTCTCGATACAAATTTACAAAAATGAGGGATATTTCCAATACTTTTAACAGTCATAGAGATATAAAAAATAAATCCTGCTGATTGGCAGGATTTATTTACATTCGATAATGTGTTGCAGGGTTTACTCTGCAACGACATTGAATTTGAAGGTACCCTTGATGGCTTTGTAGAGCTTCACGGAAGCTTCGTACTCACCAACTTCCTTCACCTCACCGGCGAGGATGGTAATGTCCTTCTTGTCAATGTTCAGACCCTTGGCGTTCAGAGCCTCGGCCAGGTCCATGGTGGTAACGCTGCCATAGAGCTTGCCGCTCTCGGAAACTTTCACCTTGACCTCAACGGTCTGGGCGCTGATGGTAGCTGCGAGAGCCTCGGCATCGGCAACCAGCTTGGCCTCTTTGTGGGCGCGCTGACGAAGGGTTTCTGCATGCTGTTTCTTCACGGACTCGGTAGCGACAGTGGCGAAGCCCTGAGGTACCAGGTAGTTCATGGCATAACCGGCCTTTACTTTAACGATCTCACCGGCGTAGCCCAGGTTGGCTACATCTTTCTTGAGCAAAATTTCCATAAGGCAGATTATTTAAGAAGGTCAGTAACATACGGAAGCAGAGCGAGGGAGCGGGCACGCTTGATGGCCTTGGCAACCTTGCGCTGGAACTTGAGGGAAGTACCGGTGATGCGGCGAGGGAGGATTTTACCCTGCTCGTTGAGGAACTTCTTCAGGAACTCAGGATCCTTGTAATCTACATACTTGATACCGGCCTTTTTGAAACGGCAGTATTTCTTCTTGCGAACCTCCACGGTCGGGGGATTCAGATAGCGGATTTCTTTATTTTCGTTTGCCATAATTGTGTCCTCCTAATTATTCAGCGGCGGGAGCCTCAGCAGCGGGAGCGGCCTTGGCAGCCTTGTTGGTGCGGCGCTTTTCTGCATATGCCACTGCGTCTTTGTCAAGAGCGACAGTGAGGAAGCGGATGATGCGCTCGTCACGGTGATACTGGGTTTCGAGGGTGGCAACGAACTGGCTGTCGGCCTTGAACTCGATCAGGTAATAAAAACCTGTGGTCTTGTGCTGGATGGGATAAGCGAGCTGACGCAGGCCCCAATCCTCCTGGTACACAACCTCACCGCCATTGTCGGTGATGAGCTTGACGTACTTGGCAACCGCTTCCTTCATCTGGGTGTCAGACAAAACGGGAGTTGCAATGAAAACGGTTTCGTACTGGTTAACCATAATTAATTGTTTATAAATGTTTTACATTCTTTTTGGCGCCACAAAGGCCCAAAAAGGACTGCAAATGTACAAAATTTTCGGATAAAAACAAAATATTTTCACCATCTTGACATGCGCTATTTCCCTGTCTATCTTTGCGATGCACACGCTGTCTGCCGCATCCCTGATCGATCGCCGCCAGGCTCCCTGTGTAAAGATGCCGGCAGGCTGGACACACCCCAACCCACCGGCATCTTTTATTATTAAGGTAAACCTTACTTGACAGGGACATTGGCAAGGACGGCCTTCAGGTATTCCCAGGTGCGTCCTACGGAAGCAACATGCACTTTCTCGTCCGGGCTGTGCGGGTACTTGATGGTAGGGCCAATGGAAACCATCTCCCAGTTGGGGTACTTGGCGCCCATGATGGCACATTCCAGACCGCCATGCGTGGCGTAAATTTTCATGGGATGGCCATAGACTTTCTCGAACTGGTCCATGCAAACCTTGTTGATGGGCGTATCCAGCTTGGGCGTCCAACCGGAATAACCGCCGGCGAAGGTGATGGAATCGGCACCGGCCAGTTCGAAGATGCACTGCACGCGCTGGGCGAGATAGGCCTTGGAAGAATCCACGGCGCTTCTCATGAGCGAGCGGATGGTGATTTTGCCATTCTCCGTACGGACGATGGCCAGGTTGATGGAAGTCTCGGTGAGGCCTTCCATGGAGCGGCTCATACGGATGACACCGGACGGGCAGGCAATAATGGCCTTAACCGCCTGCAGGATGGATTTGCCCTGGATGAACTTGGGCGCCACGGGAATGTGGTCCTCAATGGTAAGCTTAGCGGAAGGGTCGCTTTCGACAAATTCTTTCTTCACCGTGTCGAAGATAGAAACGATGACCTCACGGGCTGCATCGTACTTATCGGCAGGGATGAGGATTTCCGCGGTGGCCTCGAACGGGATGGCGTTGCGCAGCGAACCGCCGCTGAGGGAAACCACCTTTACGTCATAGTCTTCCAGCAAAGGAAGGAGGATGCGGGCGGCTACCTTGTTGGCATTGGCACGATACAGGGAGATATCCATGCCGGAATGACCTCCCTGCAGTCCGCTCACCTTGAAGCGGAGCGCATCCATGCCCGCGGGCGTCTTATATTTATAGTAGTTGAAGCTGGCCGCAACATCCAGGCCGCCGGCGCAACCTACGCACAGTTCCCCTTCTTCCTCGGAGTCCAGGTTCAGGAGGATGTCGCCTTGGAGGACGCCGGGCTTGAGGCAGTTGGCGCCAGTCATGCCGGTTTCCTCGTCATAGGTAACCAGCACTTCCAGCGGTCCGTGCTTCACGGAAGGGTCTTCCAGGGCAGCCAGGCCCAGGGCGACGCCGATACCGTTATCCGCACCCAGCGTGGTGCGGTCTGCGGTTACCCATTCGCCATCCACATACGCGTTGATGGGGTCTGAAAGGAAGTCGTGCGGGCTGTCGGAGGTTTTCTGCGGCACCATGTCCATGTGGCCCTGCAGGATAACGCCCTTACGGTTTTCCATGCCGGGCGTAGCGGGAACGCGGATAATGATGTTGCCGGTATCGTCCTTGATGGTCTCGAAGCCATGGGACTTGCCCCAGTTGTACAGGTATTCAATGACCTTGCCTTCGTGCTTGGAAGGACGCGGAATCTGGGTAAGAGCATGGAAGTTCTTCCACACTACTTTGGGTTCTAAGTTCTCGATACTCATATCTATATATGTGGTTTAAAAATTATCGGCTTGTAAGGAACAGGGACGATTCTACGCCCAACTGATAGAAAGGCATGCGGGTTTGCAGGAGCGGCTGGCCGTCACAGGAGAAAGTGACTTTGCACACCTGTGGAATGCGGTAGCGCACACTGCCCCTAGTCTTTTTCTTATCGGGATCTTCCTCGGGGATCGTGCCTTCCGGCTGGAGTTCCAGATAGTAAGGCATACCATGGACGCCCATCGACACGGGTCCCTCATCCGTTAGGCGGAATACCAGGTAACGATGGTGCTTAACGTCGCGCGAAGGCAGCACTTCAAAAGTGCAAACCTGCTTGCGGACCACGGAATAGCCGCGGAACAAGGCCATGTATTCTGCTTCGATGCGTTCCAGTTCCTGCAGTGCAGCCCGGAGCGACTCGCCGGAATAGCTGGCGTCCGTGTTGCCGGAGGCGATGTTCAGGCGTTCTTTACGGACCTGCAGGATGACATCGGCAGCATCGGAGGCTTTGTCTTCCAGGGTTTTCTCCACCAGGATTTTGTGCTCTACCGGAATGGAGACCATGCCGGTGTCCGTGGGCATTTCCTTATAGATGGTTTCGACGGCCTCCTTTTCCGGTACAGTGAGGCCCTTGTCCGTAAAGTCCGCCTTAAGACCCGGCAGGAAACGCCAGGAGACCGGCGCGCCCGAATTGCCCATGGATACTAGTCCCTGGGCGCTGAGCGACAGAAGGGCGGCGCTTTCCTGGTCACAGGTGTACCAGGCGTCCGAATCCGCCTCTACCTTGGGGATGAGTTCCACGCGGGTGATTTCCGAAGTAATGGCATCCTGGTCACTTACCGACATGTTCAGCATCTGTTTGGCAAACTGTGCATAGGGGCCGGCGAAAAAACTTTCCTGCCGCACCTCCACCTTTACGGTGACCGTAGTGGTAGGCAGCGCATAGGACACTTCCTGCGCAGGCAGGGCAAGGGGCAGCAGCAAAGCTGCTACCACCACAGGGAGTCGTTTCATTATTTCCATCGTTTATGGGTCCAGAGGTAGTTCCAGGGCTGTTTTTCCAGGTCCTCCTCCAGTAATTGATAGTATTTTTGCATCATTTCCACGGGTTCCATTTGGGAGGCATGCTCGCAGATGGGAACCACCGAAAGCGTGTATCCCCCGCCCTCGCGGCATTCGAAGCGCAGATACGCGACCACCATATCTATCTTGGCCGCCAAACCGGCACCGCCTGTCATGGTAACGGTATCCTGGTGCATGAATGTTATGGGCACTTTATGGTCCGAATACGGATACTGGTCGGTAATGAACGTGAAGAGGAAAGGTTTGTCCCTGCGTTCCAGGACATAGCGCATGACGCGGCTGGTCTCTACATAGCCATTGAAGTCCGTATCCTTCAGGATGCCGGTACGGATCCACTCTACAAGGCGGTCGGCGCGTTTATTGTGCAGGGCCAGATAAGTGACGGCATATTGGTCCACGCGGATATCCAGCGGCTCACCATAGGAACTGACAGGCAATCCACCCATGAGTTCCCAGTTGCCGGTATGGGCCTCCATCAGCATGATGGGACGTCCCAGGGCGGCAAGACGGTTGAATTCCTCCGGATTGGCAAATTCGAATTTGAGGCTGCGACGGAATTTCTCACGGCCACGCTTTCCCCGGCAGGTTCCCATCCACAGCATTTCCGTGAAAATGGTGGCCAGATGCAGGTAAAAGCGCTTGTGGATTTCCTGGATTTCCTCATAACTCCGCTTGGGGAAACTACGGCTCAAATTAACCATTACCACGTCGGAGCGGTAACGGATTACCTTACGGAGAAACCAGGCTAAAAAGGTTTTCATATCATTCTTCCAAATCACACAAAAATACATATTTCCGGGGAAATAAACAAGTAAACACGCATAGGAGCACTTTAATTTGGCATTTTCAGAAATATTTGCCAATTTTGTAAGGATAAGGCTAAAAACTAAAAACACAATATTATGTTCAAAGGACAACCCAAAGGTCTATTCGCCCTGGCACTCGCCAACACCGGTGAGCGCTTCGGCTACTACACCATGCTGGCCATCTTCATGCTCTTCCTCCAGGCCAAGTTCGGCTGGAGCCAGGCCCTGTCCAGCCAGGTGTACTCCATTTTCCTGGCCCTCGTTTACTTCATGCCGGTAGTCGGCGGTATCCTGGCCGATAAGATTGGCTACGGCAAGTGCGTGGTCACCGGTATCTGCGTCATGTTCGCCGGTTATCTGGCCCTGGCCATTCCCACCGGCGCCAATGCCCTGGGCATCACCCTCATGCTGGGCGCCCTGCTGCTCATTTCGGTAGGTACCGGCCTGTTCAAGGGCAACCTGCAGGTACTCGTTGGTAACCTGTACGACGATCCCAAATACTCCGCCAAGCGCGACAGCGCCTTCTCGCTGTTCTACATGGCCATCAACATCGGCGCCATGTTCGCCCCTTCCGCCGCCACGGCCATCACCAACAGCTTCCTGGGCAAGGCCGGCCTCATTTACAAGGCCGCCATCCCGCAGCTGGCCCACCAGACACTGGAAGGAGTCATCACTCCGGAAAATGCCTCCCGCCTGGCAGAACTGCAGGCCCAGATGCCGGATGCCGCAATAGCCGGCTTGGCACCCGCCGATTTCAGCTCCTACTACATCGAGCACCTGGCCTCCGCCTACAACATGGGCTTTGCCGTCGCCTGCATCTCCCTTATCGTTTCCATCGCCATTTACTTTGCCTGCAAGAACTGGTTCAAACATGCCGATGTCACCGCCAAGCAGGCCGCCAAGGGCAATGCTCCCGTGGTGGAACTCACACCCAAACAGACCAAGGACCGCATCACCGCCCTCATCATGGTGTTCGCCGTGGTTATCTTCTTCTGGATGGCCTTCCACCAGAACGGTCAGTCGCTCACCTGGTTTGCCCGTGACTATACGCTTCCGTTTGCCACCGGCGCCACCCGTATGGGCTTCAACATCTGGATCCTGGCCCTGCTGGCCGTCAGTATCTACACCCTGTTCGGCATTTTCCAGAGCGAGAGTTCCAAGGGAAGAATCACCTGCGGCGTTGTAACGGCCGCTCTCTGGGGCTGCGCCTACTGGCTCTTTATCGGCATGCCGGATCCGCTCAACATCGAGCCTCAGCTGTTCCAGCAGTTCAACCCGTTCTATGTGGTGTTCCTCACCCCGATTTCCATGGCTATCTTCAGCGCCCTGGCCAACAAGGGCAAAGAGCCTTCGGCTCCGGTAAAAATCGGCCTGGGTATGTTTGTGGCAGCTTTAGGTTACCTCATTATGGTCATGGGCTCCCTGGGACAGCCTTCACCGGCCTCCCTGCAGGGCACCGTCTCTCCGGATCCGGTGGTTCCCATGTACCTGATTACTACTTATCTGGTGCTCACCTTTGCCGAGCTGCTGCTCAGCCCGATGGGTATTTCCTTCGTTACCAAGGTGGCGCCTCCTAAGTACAAAGGCCTCATGATGGGTCTGTGGTTTGCTTCTACCGCCATCGGCAACTACCTCAGTTCCATTCCCGGTCTGCTCTGGAACAACGTTCCGCTGTGGGCCAACTGGGCCATCCTCATGGCGCTGTGCGTCATCGCCGGTGCCATCATGTTCGCCATGATGAAGAAAATTAACGAAGCAACCGCTTCTTAAGCATGCCCAGATTCTATATCATTTCTGGTCCTAACGGCTCCGGGAAAACCACCGCATCGTACGGGGTTCTTCCGGAGCTGCTGGACTGCGTAGAGTTCGTCAACTCCGACGAATTCGCCAAACACCTGGCGCCTTTCGCGCCGGAAAGCGCCTACATTACGGCCAGCCGGCTCATGCTGCGCAAGGTCCAGTACCTGTTCGACCGCCGGGAAGACTTCTGCATCGAAACCACCCTTGCTACGCGCGCGCTCATTAAGATGGTGCGGAGCGCCCAGGCGCAGGGATACTACGTCACGGTCCTGTACTTCTGGCTGAACACCCCGGACATCGCCATCCAACGTGTGGCCAAACGTGTGGCAACCGGCGGGCACGACATCCCGGAAGAGACCATCCGCCGGCGCTATATCATGGGCCTTAACTACTTGTTCCACAGCTATATGCCGCTGTGCGACAAATGGATACTGGCCGATAATTCCAACCCGCCCTTCGACATCATCGCCGAGGGCACCAAAAAGGGCCTCATCATCAATGACCCGCTGCGCTACAACCGTGTCCGCAGCCTGCTGACGGACTACATTGAACCGCAGAAGCCCATAGAAAACATAACGGAGTCCATCATCAAGGAGATGGCCCGCGCTCCCCTCGCCCACGATGGCGTTCCTTTTGAGGGGGCGATGCCTCGAACGGAAGAGAATGATCAACAATAAAGCGTACTATTTCAACCTGTTTCAAGTAGATACCCCGGTGCTGGAGCAACTAGTTCAAGCAGCGCTCTCATCCGGCGGCAGTTACTGCGACCTTTTCTTTGAAAATACCACTTACGGAAGCCTGCAGCTGCGAGACGGCGCAGTCACTTCCGGAGGCAATCATATAGACTATGGTGTGGGCGTCCGTGTCCTCAGCGGAGAAAAAACCGGTTACGCCTACTCGGAGAGCACCGCCTGGGAAGACATGCTGGCTTGCGTCCGCGCAGCCTCCCAGATTGCCAGTACGCCCGTGGACGTAAGTCCCTACGGCACTCGCAATCCCAGCCGCGGAGAACCGAATCCGGCGGCAGACCGCTACCCTATCCTGCAGCCTTGGCGTGGAGCGCCGTTATCGACCTTCCTGCCCTTCTTACAAAAGCTGGAACAGACTGTGCGTCAGAAAGATACGCGCGTGGTCAAGGTCATTGCCAACCTGGCGTTTCAGGTAACCGACGTGCTCATGTACAACAGTTCCCGTGAACTCAAATGGGACACCCGCCCCATGGGCAGCATCTCGCTCACGGCGGTGTTCCAGCAAAATGGACAGTCGGAGAACAAATCCACCTCCCGGAGCTTCCGGCAAGGGGCGGAGATGCTTACGGACACCCTCATCGAGGAAATGGCCACGGAACTGGTCCACGGCATAGACGACCGTTTTGCAGCACGTCGTCCAAAAGGCGGCTGCATGCCCGTCGTGATGGGTGCCGGCGCATCCGGCATTCTCCTGCACGAGGCCATGGGACACGCCTTTGAGGCCGATTTCAACCGCAAAGGCACCTCCATCTTCGCCGATAAGATGGGTCAGCAAATCTGCCCCCGCGGCATCCAGATCATTGACGATGGCACCCTGACCGGCAACCGTGGTTCGCTGAATTTTGACGACGAAGGCATCCCCGGCCAGAAGACTTATATGGTGGAAGACGGTGTCCTCACCTCCTACCTGCACGACCGCATCAGCGCCGCCCATTACGGCGTACGCCCTACGGGCAACGGACGCCGGGAGAGTTTCCGCTACGCGCCCATCCCGCGTATGCGTGCCACGTATATGGAAAGTGGCAACGCAAAGGCCGCAGACCTCATTGCAGAGGTCCAGAAGGGCATTTTTGTGGACGAATTCTCCAACGGACAGGTGCAGATCGGCGAAGGCGATTTCACCTTCTACGTCAAATCCGGCTACCTGATCGAGAATGGCAGTCTCACGCAGCCGGTCAAGGATATCAACATTATTGGCAACGGGCCGGAGGCGCTCGCCCAGATTCGCGGCGTGGCGGATGACCTGGCCGTGGACCCGGGCGCCTGGACCTGCGGCAAAGAGCAGTCGGTGCCGGTTTCGTGCGGCATCCCCACCGTGCTTATAGATGGACTTACCGTTGGAGGAGAATAAGATGAGTATCAACAACATAGCTGCCAGCCTTACGCAGGCGGAGATAGACCTGGCGCAGTACTGTCTGGCGTTTGCCGGGCAGGCCGGTGCGCAGAAGGTGCGCATCACCCTGACCAAGAGCCTGATGAACCTGATCGGCCTCCTGAACGGCGAGGTGGACAAAACCTCCCATGCGCTGGACCGCAGCATGCAGTTGCAATTGTTTGTCGATGGCCGCTACGGCTCCTTCTCCACCAACAAACTGGAAAAGGAAGGGCTGGAGGCATTCATCCGCGAGGCCATCGACACGGTAAAGATGCTCCAGGCCGATGCCTACCGCGATTTACCCTCACCGGAGCGCGTAGCCAAAGACGCCCGCACCGGACGAGAGCTGGGCCTATATGACCCCGCCTACGACACCCTCACCGCCGAACAGCGCCGCGAGATAGCCCTCGCCTCTTGTCATTCCGAGCCTTCCTCTTGTCATTCCGAGCGCAGTCGAGGAATCTCCCTCTTAGTCGAAGAAGGCGAATACTCCGACAGCGTCTTCGACACTTTGACCATCGACAGCCAGGGCCTCTATGCCCGGCACACGGAAACATCCTTCGAAATTGGCTACGAAACCACGGTGGAAGATGCCCAGGGGAACCATTTCTCCAGTTACTGGTGGGACGCCGCTCCCCTGCTCCAGGACCTCAAATGGAAAGACTGCGCGGCCATCGCATACAAACGGGCCATGGCCCAGGTGGGTCCGCAGGATATCCAGGGTGGGAAATATACCGTGGTAGTCGATACGGAATGCGCCTCCAAACTGCTTACGCCTGTGCTCACCGCCCTGGGCGGCTTTGCACTGCAGCAAAAGAATTCCTTCCTGGTGGACAGCCTGGGAAAACAGTTGTTCCCGGAACAGCTTACTATCCTGGAGCAGCCCCGTACGCCGGGCGAAACCGGCTGCCGGCTCTTTGACAGCGAGGGCGTGGCCACCCGGGAGATGCCCATCATTGAAAAAGGTATCGTAAGGACCTATTTCTTAAATACTTACATCGCTTCCAAGATGTCCATGGCCCCCACGGTGGAAGATGCCACGCGTGTGAAAGTGCTTCCTGTAGGCGGATGCAAAACCTTGGAGGACTTGCTCGCAAAGGTCGGCAACGGCATTCTGGTCACCGACTTCAACGGCGGCAATTCCAACCCGGTCACAGGGAATTTCTCCTACGGCATCGAGGGCTTCCTGGTGCGCGATGGCAAAAAAGTGCACCCGGTACGGGAACTGCTCATCACGGGCAACTTCCTGCAGTTGTGGAACAACCTGCTGGCCACGGCCGATGACGCCCGTCCCTGCCTGTCCAAGCTCATTCCTTCCCTCGCGTTTACCAATGTCGATGTCAGCGCATGAGGACGGCAGTAGTCATACTTAACTACAATACAAAGGACTACCTTCGGAAGTTCCTTCCGGGGCTTATTGCCTCCTGCGAAGGCCTGGATGCCCAGGTGATGGTGGCCGACAATGCCTCGTCCGACGGTTCTGTAGCCGTCATGCAGGCGGAGTTCCCACAGGTACCGCTGAAGGTGCTGGACCAGAATTACGGGTTTACCGGTGGCTACAACCGCGCGCTGGAGGGTATCGACGCGGAATATTACGTACTGATCAATTCCGATATCGAAGTGCCTCAGGGCTGGCTCAAGCCACTGGTAGCGTGGATGGACAGCCATCCTTCCTGCGGAGCATGCGGACCCAAACTGCTGTCTTACGCACAGCGGGACACCTTCGAGTATGCCGGTGCGGCAGGCGGCCTCGTGGACCGCTATGGCTACCCTTTTTGCCGGGGACGCGTGATGCAGAAGATAGAAAAAGACCAGGGGCAATACGACGTGCCGGCGGAGGTCCTCTGGGCCAGCGGGGCGTGCCTGATGGTGCGTGCAAGCGTCTGGAAGGCCCTCGGCGGCCTGGACGAGCGCTTTTTCGCGCACATGGAAGAAATCGACCTTTGCTGGCGCATGCAGCTACGCGGCTGGAAGGTGAACATCGTCCCGGAATCGTTTGTGTACCATATCGGCGGCGGCACGCTGCCCAATGAGTCGCCGTTCAAGTTGCGGCTGAATTTCCGCAACAACCTTCTCCTCCTGGAGAACAACCTCCCCGCCACCTTCGTGGCCCAAGGAATAAAGGAAAAGAGAGCGCGACGCAAGACCCGTCGGCGCATTTTTGTGCGCATGTGCCTGGACGGCCTGTCGGCCCTGGTGTATCTGGTTACCCGCCGATGGAGTTTCTACCAGTCCGTCGTGGAGGCGCATAAGGAATATCGGCAATTAAGAAAGCCGGGTGAAATCCCGGCTTCCCCTGCCCAGCCCAGCGGATTGTACCGGGGCTGGATTGTTCCTAAAGGCCTGTTTTAAAAGCCGTTACTTGTAAAGGAACGAGAATTCATCCAGATAAAGGGTGGAACCATCGGCACCGGTGAAATAGTCTCCCCAAGCGCTGGAAGAGGCCACAATCACCAGGTATTTGGGCGTACGTTCGTTGCGGTACTCTATCTCAAGGGTGAAATGCTCATACTCGCTCATCTCGTGGTCAAAGACCATTTTGCCGTAGCCGATGATGGCAGGGTCATTCTCGTAATCGATCAACGTAGCGGGCGCATTGACCTTGTAAGGCTCGTTCCAATCCGCCAGAACGACAATGACATGGCCGTTGTCCATCTGCCCCAGCAAATCCTTATACGGATCCATAGCCTCGTTAATTGTAGCCGGCTTATAACAGCCGTAGCCATCCAGGGCATACGGACGGTCGGAAAAAGGAATACCCCAATACAGGTCCGCATTGAAGGTGGAGAAATTGATTTCGCCTAACCTTCCGGTGAAAATACTGCCTGCAGCCAATTTTTTCAAGATCCAGAAATCCAGCAGGTTCGTCACAAGTTTCAACGCTTTCTTGCCCTCGCCCTTCACAGCGACGAACTCGGACTCGGGAAGGCAATTGCTATCCTTGCCCATATCGGTGATGGACTTGTTGGCATTCCCCCACACTGCCTTTTGCTCATCGGTAGCATCGGCCCCATAGGCATACCAGACACTTTTCTTATCGTTTAGCACCTCAGTCCATGAATCGAAATTCATATTGTACAGCTGAGCACCGGCGCGCGGCTCTTTCGAAGCAGCCTCGATGGTCCAGGAATACACATCTTCATTGCTCAGGAGAATGCACATCGGCTCCTGTAAATCCAGGATCTCTCCCACGGAAAGTTCCGGCTCGCAGGTAGCGCCTTCCGTGACGGAGAAAGCGGTCAGTTTGAGCGTGGAGAGATCCGTGCGGGCGGGCATCAGCACGCTCACTTTCTGCGCACGCGAGTCAATCGTGCAGGTCAGTTGCCCTTCTATCGCAAAATGGACGATATTGGCCTGAACCGCATAGTTGGTAAGGTCATTCTTCTTGAGACAGGACACAGCCAGCAGGGCTGCGAAAACAACGATTGCAAACTTTTTCATACTCACCCCGGCGCTTAAAAGTTAAAGACTATGCCCAGATTCAGTTTGAGCAGGTTGGGTTTGAAATTGCCGAAAGCATGGGCCGCCCTGGCAGCAGGAATCTGTCCCTCATACTCCTTGTCCCAGGAATAACCGCCTTCCAGCAGCGGGAGGCTGATTTCCAGGGCGACATGGTCCGACAGGAACACGCTGATACCCGGATAAAATCCCAGCGCAATCTCATTCACATCGCTGAAGGTACCTTCCTTGCCTCGCTCGGTAACGGAATAGGACTTGGTGCTGCCGAAGCCGCCGCTCAGGCGAACTTCACCGAACAGGGCCACAATCTTGCTGTTGAACAGCGGCAGATAGCCCCTGACACCTACACCGACGGTTAACATGGGACGGGTAATATGCTTGTTATTCAGTTCCAGGGTACTCATGAGCGAACTGCTGTCCAGGTCGATATCCAGGCCGCTGTAACCGATTCGGCCCACTACCGAGAAGTTGTTGGCGAAGAACCAGGCGCCCGAGAAAGAGGCGTCGTACACATCGGCCTTACCGCTCAAATTGTTGACGAGACCCATCAGCGAGTAATTGCTGCCACCTGTCAGGCTGCCTGCATCCACGTGGTTGTATCCACCGGAAAGGCTCAGCGAAACGGAGCCCTTTTCCAGGTAGACGGAACGCGGATTACCGGTTTTCCGGTCCATGCCCCATACCATGCTGCAAACAGCCAGGAAAGCCAAAGTCAAAACTGCTTTTTTCATACTATTTTTTACTAAGATTATCCTTACCAAGTCGAAAACGTGCAAATATAGGGAATTATTTTTATCTTTGTGAGATTAAAGAACGGACACATGAAGATCATCATCGAAGGAGCCGGCAGAACGGGTTCGCATCTGGCCAAGATGCTCGCCGTGGATAACAACGACATCACCGTCATCGACGCCAATGCCGCGCATATCCGCGAATTGGCCTCCCAGGCGGACGTAGCTACCATTATCGGTCAGCCGTCCAACATCCATACCCTGCGGGAAGCCGGTTGCGCGGGCGCAGACCTTTTCATCGCCGTCAATCCCAGCATGCACCAGAGCGTGAACATCACCAGCGCCCTGCTGGCCAAAAAACTGGGCGCCAAGCGTGTCGTGGCACGTATCGGCAACCAGGCCTATCTCTCTCCCGAAAACAAACTGCTGTTCAAGGACATGGGCCTGGACATGATGTTCTTCCCGGAAAAGAGCGCCAGCGACGAAATAGTGGACCTGCTTCGTACCAGCGGCGCCACGGACACCCTGGACTTCGCCCGCGGCAAACTCCAGCTTTCCGTATTCAAACTGGACGATGACTCCCCGCTACTGGACATGGACGTAAAAGAGTTCGTCCACACGGTCAAAGGCCTGCAGCCGGACGCCGATTTCCGCATTGTAGCCCTCTCCCGTGGCGGTAAAACCATCATCCCCAAGTACGACACCACCTTCAAGTTCCACGACTACCTGTACATCATCTCACACCGCCAGGGCATGCCCATCCTCATGAAATTCCTGGGGAAAGACAAGGTGGAAATCCGCCGGGTCATGATCCTGGGCGGCAGCGAAATCGGCCAGATGGTGGCGGAAAAACTGGTGGCCCACAAGATGGACGATATCAAAGTCATCGACATTAACCAGGAGCATTGCCGCAAACTGTCGGAAGACCTCCCGGACGAGGTGGAGGTGGTCTGTGGCGATGTCCGCAACTCGGACTTCCTGCAGGAACAGGACATCCGCGGCTACCAGGCCGTCATGGCCTTCACCGGCAACGACGAAGTAAACATCCTCACCTGCGTTACGGCCAAGAAACTGGGCGTTCCGCGTGTCATCGCCCAGGTGGAGAACCTGGAATACCTGCGCCTGGCAGAGGAATTGGGCGTGGATACCGTCATCAACAAAAAACTCATCACCGCCAGCCGCATCTACAAGTTCACCCTCTCGGACAAGGTGCGTTCCGTACGCTACGTAAGCGGCACGGATGCCGAAGTGCTGGAATACACCGCTGCACCCGGCTCCCGCATCACCAAGGGTAACCTGAAAGATATTGATTTTCCGGCCGATGCCATCATCGGCGGCGTCATCCGAGGCGGCGAGAGTTTCATCGCGGTAGGTCACTCCCACATCGAGCCCTACGACCGTGTGGCGGTGTTTGCCCTGCCGGACGCCGTGAAGGACGTGGACAAAATGTTCAAATAATATTGCTAACTTTGCACGATTTTTAGAGAAACGATATGAGCATCCAGACGGATAATATTCAGAAATTGGTGGAACGCCGGGCCAAAGCCCGCATGGGCGGCGGTGAAAAACGCATCGAGGCCCAGCACGCCAAAGGCAAAATGACGGCCCGCGAACGCCTGGCCCAACTGCTGGACGAAGGCAGCTTCGAAGAATTTGACATGTTTGTACAACACCGCTGCACCAACTTCGGGATGGACAAGAGCCATCCGGACGGAGACGGCGTGGTAACCGGTTGCGGAACCATCGACGGACGCCTGGTCTATGTCTTTGCCCAGGACTTCACCGTAAGCGGTGGTTCCCTGTCCAAGACCATGAGCGAGAAAATCTGCAAGGTGCAGGACATGGCCCTGCGCAACGGTGCCCCGTGCATCGGCCTGAACGATTCTGGCGGTGCGCGCATCCAGGAAGGCATCGACGCCCTGGCCGGCTACGGCGAGATTTTCGAGCGCAACATCCTGGCTTCGGGCGTAGTGCCGCAGATCAGCTGCATCATGGGTCCCTGCGCCGGCGGTGCGGTGTATTCCCCCGCCCTCACGGACTTCACCCTTATGGTGAAAAACACCTCCTACATGTTCCTGACTGGTCCTGCCGTGGTAAAAAGCGTTACCGGTGAGGTCGTGGACCAGGAACAGCTGGGCGGCGCTTCCGTACACGCCAGCAAGAGCGGCGTGGCGCACTTTGCCGCCAACAACGAGGAGGAAGCCATCGCCACTATCAAGCAGCTGCTTAGCTACATCCCGCAGAACAACCTGGAAACCGCTCCCTTCAAGGAGACGGCCGACCCTGTCAACCGCCTGGAAGACAGCCTCAATTCTATCATCCCGGACAATCCCAACAAAGCCTATGACATGTACGGCGTCATCGGCGCCATTGTCGATGACGGCCGCTTCTTCGAGATTCACAAGGACTTCGCCAAGAACATCATCGTAGGCTTCGCCCGCTTCAACGGCCGCAGCGTAGGTATCGTCGCCAACCAGCCCAAGGTGCTGGCCGGTGTACTGGACATCAACGCCAGCCGCAAGGCCGCCCGCTTTGTCCGCTTCTGCGACGCCTTCAACATTCCGCTGGTCACCCTGGTGGATGTTCCCGGCTTCCTCTGCGGCACGCAGCAGGAGTACGGCGCCATCATCACCAACGGTGCCAAATTGCTCTACGCTTACGGCGAGGCCACCGTCCCCAAGGTAACGGTTACCTTACGTAAAGGTTACGGTGGCGCTCATATCGTCATGAGTTGCAAGCAGTTGCGTGGCGATATTAATTACGCATGGCCCAGCGCACAGATCGCCGTGATGGGTGCCGACGGTGCCGTGAACGTCCTCTATGCAAAGGACATGAAAGAGGATCCGGAGCACGCCGCCGAAATCTTCCAGGAGAAGAAAAAGGAATACGAAGACCTCTTCTCCAATCCCTACCAGGCTGCCCAGAAAGGTTACATTGACGATGTCATCGAACCGCGCAACACCCGTTTCCGCGTTATCCGCGCCCTGGAGCAACTGAGCGGCAAACAGGCCAATGTTCCCGCCAAGAAACACGATAACCTGCCGCTGTAAGCTATGAGAAAATTCCTTACAACGGTTCTTGTCCTTGCCACAGCCCTGAGCCTGCGCGCCCAGAACGTGAGCGACCTCATCATCAGCGAGGCCGTCGCACAGCCGGATTCCACCGGCATTCTGGACGATTATGGCCGCCGCACCGGCTGGATAGAACTGTACAACAAATCTACCGGAACGGTGAACTTTGGCGGGTGCTTCCTCACCGATGACCGCACCAACCTCCGGAAGAGCCTCATCCCCAAGAGCGACCTCCGCACCAAACTGGGGCCGCGTCAGGTGGTGCTCATCTGGTGCAGCGGCCGTGGCGCAGACGGTACCTTCTATGCCGACTTCACCCTGGCGCCCGGAAAAACCGTTTACCTGGTTTCCAACGACGGGCGTACCATCATCGACTCGCTGGCCATCCCCGCCACCCTTCCCTATGGACTGGCAGCCTACAAACTGGCCGCGGACATCCGCCAGCAGGAATTTGAATTTATCGATAATCCGGAAGTCCCCAGCCCGCGCATGATCAACGGCGACCATGGTTCCGCCACAAAAGGCGAAATCATGAAGGAGCGTGACCCGTACGGCTGGATTCTTTCCGTAGTGTCCGTAAGCGTGGTGTTCAGCGCCCTGGCCCTTTTGTGGTTCCTGTTCTGGCTCCTGTTCGACCGCCCCGCCAAAAAGGCCGCTCAAGCCGGCAATGATGGCAAGAAAGCGCAAGAGCGTCATGCCCGACCCGATCGGGCATCTCAATCCGATGAAGTGGCTGCCGCCATTGCCCTTGCACTGGATATGGAGACCGGTGGAGACACCTATGCAGCCATCGCAACAGCCGTCCATCTGTACCTGTCCCAGTCCGTCCACGACGTGGAGCCCGGTATTGTCACCATTCGCAGGACCGAGAGCGGATGGAATAACAAAGCATTGAATTTCAGAAAGTTACCGCAGAAGTAACAAAATTGTTATAGCGTAAAACAAAAATGTTATGAGCACATATAAGTTCAAAATCAACGGCAAAGACTACCAAGTAACCATCGGAGAGGCGGAAGGCAAAATGCTGTCCGTAAATGTAAACGGCGCAGACTACCAGGTAGAGCTGGAGAACGCTCCCGCGGCGGCTCCTGCTGCTCCTGCAGCCGCTCCCGTTGCCACCACCCCTGCTCCTGCAGCCGCCGCAGCACCCGCTGCTCCCAAGGCTCCCGCAGGCGCCGGCGAAAAGGTGAACTCTCCCCTTCCGGGCGTCATCGTAGAGGTGAGCGTGAAGGAAGGCCAGACCGTCACTTCCGGTCAGAAGGTGGCCGTACTGGAAGCTATGAAGATGGAGAACGAAATCTCCGCACCCAAAGACGGTACCATCACCGCCATCCATGTGAACAAAGGTGACAGCATCCTGGAAGGTGCACCCATCGTAACCATCGCCTAATGGAACACATTTTTGAGTCATTAACCCAATTCTGGGAATACACCGGCTTCGCGAACTGCTCGTGGCAGAACCTCGTGATGATTGGCATTGGCCTGGTTTTCATTACCCTGGCCATTGTCAAGGAGTGGGAGCCCATGCTGCTGGTGCCCATCGGCTTCGGCATGATCGTGGGCAACATCCCCATGTTCCCGGGCCTGAACATCGGCGTCTATGAGGACGGTTCCGTGCTCAACATTCTGTACCAGGGTGTGAAGCAGGGCTGGTATCCCCCGCTCATTTTCCTGGGGATTGGCGCCATGACGGACTTCAGCGCCCTCATCTCACAGCCGCGGCTCATTCTCATCGGCGCGGCCGCCCAGATGGGTATTTTCGGCGCTTACCTGCTGGCCCTGGCTTTTGGCTTCGCCCCGAACGAGGCCGGTGCCATCGGCATTATCGGCGGTGCAGACGGCCCTACGGCCATTTTCCTAAGCTCCAAGCTGGCTCCGGATCTGATGGGTGCCATTGCCGTATCGGCCTACTCCTACATGGCCCTGGTGCCGGTGATCCAGAAGCCAATCATGCTGCTGCTGACCAACAAGAAGGAACGCCTCATCCGCATGCCTGCACCGCGTGTGGTTTCCAAGAAAGAGAAGATTATCTTCCCTATCGTGGGCTTCCTTATCACCGCCTTCATCGTTCCTTCCGGCCTGCCGCTGCTGGGCATGCTCTTCTTCGGTAACCTCCTCAAGGAGAGCGGTGTAACCAAGCGTCTCGCCAATACGGCCAGCGGTCCGCTCATCGACGTGGTAACTACCCTTATCGGCCTTACCGTGGGTGCTTCCACACAGGCCGACAAGTTCATCAGCGTCAAGTCCCTCCTGATCTTTGGCCTGGGCCTCCTGAGCTTTGTGATCGCCACCACCTGCGGCGTGCTGTTCGTGAAGATGATGAACCTGTTTATCAGCGACCCTGCCAAGAAGATCAACCCGCTCATCGGCAATGCAGGCGTTTCCGCCGTGCCGGACAGCGCCCGTGTGTCGGAGACCGTGGGCCGCGAAATCGACCCTTCCAACCACCTGCTCATGCACGCCATGGGTCCCAACGTGGCCGGTGTGATTGGTTCGGCCGTGGCTGCCGGTATCCTCCTGAGTTTCCTGGGCTAATTTACATGAAAATAAACCTGCTCATACTGGCGATTCTTGTTGCATGCAATCCCCTCCACCGCGAGGGGATTCGCCGTTTGCCCCCGTCCAGTGTGGGAATGGATGCACAGCGGCTTGCGCTTATCGACAGTACAGCCGAGGCCTCTATCGCCGCCGGCGACGTGCCCGGTGCCGTCATTGGCGTAGTGCGGGGAGATGCGCTGGTGTATGAAAAGGCCTTCGGGAACAAGTCCCTTGTCCCGGAAAAAGAGCCCATGACCGTGGAGACGCTGTTCGACCTGGCATCGGTCTCCAAATGCGTAGGCACCACCATTGCCATCCTGCAGCTAGTGGAGAAGGGCCAGGTGCGGCTGGTGGATCCGGTGCACAAATACATTCCGGGATTCAAGCCCTGGAAAGATGAACTGACTGGAGAAGAGGTAACCATCACGGTCCAGGACCTGCTCACGCATGCTTCCGGACTGGATGCCGGTTTGCCGGATGTACCCGGCTTTGTGGGGCAGTACGGGACCAACTGCCCGGATTCCCTGATCCGCTGGATTGCCACCCAGTCCCGGCGCCATTTCCGCCCCCGTACCAGGCAGCTATACAGTTGCCTGAATTTCATCACCCTCCAGCACATCTTGGAGCAAGTAACCGGCGAACGGCTCTGTAACTATGCTCAAAAGCACATTTTCGACGTCCTGGGCCTGCAGCACACCACCTACTTCCCGCTTTATGAAAGCGCTCCTTATCGGCCCGATTTAGCCCCGTTATGCGCACCTACTGAGCAATTAGCCGACGGGCATGTGCTAAAGGCCGAAGTACACGACCCTACCGCCCGGCTGGTGAATGGCGGCAATTCCGGCAATGCCGGAGTTTTCTCCACGGTAGAAGATCTGGCCGTCATAAGTGCCTGCCTGCTCAATGAGGGCAGCCTGAACGGGCACCGGATTCTCTCCCCGCTCACCGTCCGGCAAATGTTCCGTATTCCGGAAAGCAACGCCCCGGAAGTAGCCCGCGCCCTGGGCTGGGACACCTACAGCCTGTCTCCCTACACCTGCGGAGACATCTTTAATCCGGCCACCGTCCGTGGCCATACAGGCTACACCGGCACCTCCCTCATCCTGGACCTGGAGACCCGCACCGCCGTCATCATCCTTACCAACCGCGTACACCCTGCAGACGACGGTTCTGCGGCCCGTTTGCGCTCCACCGTAGCCAGCATCGTCGCCAGCGCTATTTGCCGATAATACTTGGGGAGCAATCTTTGCAAAATTGCTTAAAAGTTTTATCTTTGTAAACAAAATAGCGTAAACTACTAACCACATGGCGCAAAAGAATTTACTGTTAGGAGACGAGGCCATCGCCCTCGGAGCCCTTCATGCCGGATTATCAGGTGTTTATGCCTATCCCGGCACTCCTTCTACGGAAATTACGGAATATATCCAACTTCATCCCCTCACCCGGGAGCGGAACGTGCATTGCAAATGGTCGGCCAACGAGAAAACGGCCATGGAAGAGGCGCTGGGCATGTCCTATGCCGGCAAGCGCGCCCTGGTGTGCTTCAAGCACGTGGGCCTGAACGTCTGCGCAGACCCGTTCATGGGCTCCGCCACCACCGGTGCCAATGGCGGTCTGGTCATCGCCTCCTGTGACGATCCTTCCATGCACAGTTCGCAGAATGAGCAGGACTCCCGCTTCTACGGAGCCTTTGCCATGATGCCCGTCTTTGAGCCTTCCAACCAGGAGGAAGCCTATGCCATGACACGGGCCGCCTTCGATTACTCCGAGAAGCGCGGCATTCCCGTCCTCATGCGCATGACCACCCGTATGGCCCATTCCCGCGCCGTAGTGGAAAGCGGAGAGGACATCCGCGAACAGAACACCCTCCATTACCCGGAGAAGCCGCGTCAGTGGGTCACTCTTCCTGTCAATTCCCGCGTTCGCAACCGCCAGCTCATCAAAGACTACGCCCAGTTCGAGGAAGACGCCGTCGTCTCCCCTTTCAACCGCCTTACAGACGGTCCTGACAAACGCTTGGGCATCATCGCCTGTGGCATTGCCTATAACTACCTCATGGAAAACTACCCGGACGGATGCCCGTATCCGGTACTAAAGATTTCCCAATATCCTTTCCCCAGGGAACTGGCCAAGAAACTGGCCGACTGGTGCCAGACCATCCTGGTGATGGAAGAGGGTCAGCCGCTGGTAGAAGAACGCCTCAAGGGAGTCTATCCCACGGCTATCACCATCAAAGGCCGCCTGGACGGAAGTCTGCCGCGTGACGGAGAACTGTCTCCGGAAGTGGTCCGTCCCGCCCTGGGTCTTCCTGCAGTGGAGCTCTACCCTGCCTCGGAAGTCATTGCCCCGCGTCCGCCGGCACTGTGCCAGGGCTGTGGCCACCGGGACTTCTATACTGCCCTCAACAACGTGCTCAAAGACTATCCCGGTGCCCGTGTATTCGGAGATATCGGCTGCTACACGCTGGGCTGGATGCCACCCTTTAACAGCCTCCATACCTGCGTGGAAATGGGCGCCTCACTAACCATGGCCCAGGGTGCAGCATACAGCGGCACCTGGCCGGCAGTGGCTGTCATCGGCGACTCCACCTTCACCCACAGCGGCATGACCGGCCTGCTGGACGCCGTCAACGAGGGCTCGGACGTCACCCTGTGCATTTCCGACAACCTCACCACCGGCATGACCGGCGGCCAGGACAGCGCCGGCACGGGGCGTATCGAGGCCATCTGCGAAGGCCTGGGCGTTTCCAAGGAGCACATCCGCACCATCGTCCCGCTTCCCAAGAACTACCCGGACATGGAAAAAGTCATCCGCGAAGAACTTGAGTATCACGGCGTTTCGGTCATCGTATGCCGCCGCGAATGCATTCAAACCCTCCGCCGCCATGCTTCGAAAAAGTAACCTCTTAAGTCCCTCCCCCGAGGGGAGGGGTTTCGGGAGGGGGTAACGTTAACATTTAATGATTTCATGAAATGAAACAAGATATCATCTTAGCGGGTGTGGGAGGACAAGGCATCCTCTCCATCGCCACGGTAATCGGCGCTGCCGCCCTGCAGCAGGGGCTGTACCTGAAACAGGCCGAAGTCCACGGCATGAGCCAGCGCGGCGGAGACGTCCAGTCGCACCTCCGTCTGTCGTCAGAACCCATTTACAGCGACCTTATCCCCCGGGGCGGCGCCAGCCTGATTGTATCGCTGGAGCCCATGGAAGCCCTCCGCTATGTTCCCTGGCTGGCCAAAGACGGCTGGATCGTCACCAACACCACCCCGCTGGTAAACATCCCCAATTATCCGGAGATGGAGAAAGTGGTGGCCGCCTTGCACCAATTCCCGCATGTGGTAGCCGTGGATGCCGATACCATCGCCAAGGAGCTGAACAATCCGCGCGGAGCCAACATGGTGCTGCTCGGGGCCATGAGCACCGGACTGGATATCCTGGAGCCGGAACAGCTCCGCGAAGGCATCCGCCGCGTATTCGCGCGCAAAGGGGATGCTATTGTGGAGGCCAACCTGAAAGCCTTTGACGCAGGCGCTGCGCAACATTTAGAAGAAGAGTAACATGAGACTACCCTTATCCCAATCCGTCCTGAAAAGTGAATTGCGGGAACTGGGTATTGAAGATATCTCCCGCACCACCATCCGGCAATGCGCCATGATCGGCAGCATGCTGGAGTCGCATTCCGACGAGCCCTTCACCCACCTGGAGTTTGGCGTGCCGGGTATCCCACCCTGCCCCATCGGCATCGAAGCCCAGAAAAAAGCGCTGGAAGAGGGCAAGTGCTCCATTTACCCCTCCGTGCAGGGACTGCCTGAACTGAAGCAGAACGCCTCGCGCTTCGTCAAGGCCTTTATCGACGTGGATATCGACCCGCAGGGCATCGTCCCCACCGTGGGTTCCATGCAGGGCAGTCTCACCAGTATTTTGGAGTGCTCCCAACTGCAGCCCGGCAAGGACACTATCCTGTACATCTGTCCCGGATTCAGCGCCCATGGACGCCAGCCGGATATCCTGGGCATCAAGAACGTCTGGTTCGATATTTACGAGTACCGGGCAGAAAAGCTGCGGGATAAACTGGAGTCCTATTTCAAACAGGGCAACATTGCCGCCATCCTGTATTCCAACCCCAACAATCCGGCCTGGATCTGCCTCACGGAGGAGGAACTGCAAGTAATCGGCGAGTTGGCCACCCAATACGATGTCATCGTCCTGGAAGACATCGCCTACCTGTGCATGGACTTCCGCAAGGACCTTTCTGTCCCCTTCGAGCCCCCGTTCCAAAGCACTGTGGCACGTTATACGGACAATTACGTCATCCTGCTGTCCGGTTCCAAGATCTTCAGTTATGCCGGCGAGCGCATCGGCCTTGCCTGCATCGGCAATAACCTGTACAAGCGCGAATACCCTGCCCTTAAGGAGAAATGGGGCATCGCCCGCTTCGGAGACAACTTCATTCTCAATTACTTGTACGTGAACACCTCGGGCGCTTCGCATTCGGCCCAATATGCTTTGTCGGCCATGCTGGAAGCCTCGCTGGACGGCCGCTATAACTTTGTGAAAGAATTGCGGGACTATGGCCTCCGTGCCCATCATTCCCGCGAAATCTTCGAGCAGAACGGCTTCCGCCTGGTGTACGACAAAGACATGAACCAGACCATTGGCGATGGCTTTTTCTACACCGTCACGTACAAGGACATGGACAACAGAACATTACTGGAGTCCCTCCTCCGCTGCGGCGTAGTGGCCATTCCGCTCAACACCACCGGCAGCAAGCAGTTCGGCATCCGCGTATGCGTATCGCGCCTGCTGAACGACTGGGATTTCCAGCGCCTGGACCGTCATCTGAAACTGTTTGTAAAATTGGTATCATGAAATATGTAAGTGCCGATGAAGCCGTCCGCCTGGTGCGCAGCGGCGACACCGTAGTGTGCCAGGGAGGCACCTCCGTACCGGTTATCCTGCAGGAAGCCCTGGCCCGCCGCCATGCAGAACTGGAGGGCGTGCAAATCGTCTGTGGCTTCAACGTCACCGCAGGCGAAGCCCCCTTCTGCAAGCCCGAGTACAAGGATTCCTTCCTGGTGAACAGCATTTTCATCAGCGGAGACCAGCGCAAGCACATCGCCGCCGGCTACGGCACCATGACGCCCGCCTTTCTGGGCGAAGTTCCGGGCCTGTTCCGCCGCGGGGAAATCCCTGTCGATGTGGCATTCATCAACTGCTCCCTGCCGGACAAGGACGGCTATTGCAGTTATGGCATATCGGCCGATATTGCCGTAAGCGCCGTGGAATGCGCGCGTGTGGTGATTGCCCAGGTGAGCCCCAACATCCCGTACCTGTACGGGAAATGCCACATCCATGAGTCCAAGATCAGCGCGGCCGTGTACTGCGAAGAGCCGCCGCTCGGAATGGTCTTTGGCGAACCTACGCCCATCGAAGCAGCCATCGGCGCCAATGTGGCGTCGCAAATACCGGACGGCGCCTGCCTGCAGATTGGCGTTGGAGGTATCCCCAATGCCGTCCTCAACGGCATCAAGCACCACCAGCACCTGGGCCTGCACACGGAAGCCATGACCGACGGCGTCATCCGTCTCATCAAGGAGGGCGTCATCGACAATTCCCTCAAAAAAGTGCATCCGGGCGTAAGCGTTGCGGCCCTGGCCATCGGCTCCGCGCCCATGTACAAGTTCATCGACCACAACCCCACCATGGAGTTCTTTGACGTGGCCTATACCAACGATCCGTTCCTGATTGCCCAGAACCCGCGCGCCTGTGCCATTAATTCCGCCATCGAGGTGGACCTGACGGGACAGATCTGTGCCGATTCCATCGGCGAGATGATTTTCTCCAGCGTGGGCGGCCAGCACGACTTCATGTACGGCTGTGCGCTGGCGGAAGGCGGACGTACCTTCATCGCTCTGCCCTCCCGTACCGCCAAGGGGAAAGCCAAGATCGTCCCCACCCTTACTCCGGGTGCCGGCGTGGTCACCACCCGCTTCCAGACACAGTACGTAGCCACTGAATACGGCATTGTGTACCTGCGCGGAAAAAGCCTGGTCCAGCGCGCCAAACTCCTGATCTCCATCGCCCATCCGGACGACCGTGAAGCACTGGAGGAAGCAGCCTGCAAACGGTTCGGATACAGTTTCCTGCGCCTGAAAGCAGAATAATTGCTATCTTTGTCCGCATGAAACGACACTTGGTGGTAATAGCCCTCCTGCTCCTGACGGGCGGCGTAGCGCTGGCGCAGGAGCAGGAGGAACAGGAACTGGAGCAGGCAGGAGGAGAAAAGCCCAAGACTGGCTGGGCGTTCACCCCACTGCCCAACGTGGGCTACAGTACGGACACTGGCGTTACCCTGGGTCTTTTCTCGGACTTTTACTATTACGGGGATGGCAGCGCCTATCCCAATTTCCTCCATCACCTGGGCTTCGCCGGAGCCTACGCCACCAAAGGTTCCTGGTACATCCATGCCTATGGGGACAGCCCTACCCTGATTCCGGGCGTACGCCTTAATGGTACGCTCACCTACCGCGACGCCTTGGTGCACAATTTCTATGGCTTCAACGGCGTCGCCTCCCCCTATCTGCCGGAGCTGGACGCCAACGTGGACACCCGGACGGCCTGGTACACCACCCACCGGCGCTTTTTCCGCGCCACGGCCACGATCATGGGTGACATTGTCGGAGAACTGGACTGGATGGGCGGCGCAGTGGTCCGCCATGTCATCATGGACGATTTCTCCCTGGAGCGCTACGACAGAGGCAACAGCCTGCTGCTTGCTTATCGGGACGTAGGCCTTATCCGGGCCGATGAATTCGCCGGCGGCACCTCGCTGGAGTTCAAGGGCGGTCTGGTGTACGACAGCCGGGACATCGAGGCTTCTCCGAGTAAAGGTTTCTACGCGGAACTGTACCTCACGGCCAATACGGATTTGAGCCGATGGAAATACAATTACGGGCAGTTGGTAGCGCATTTCCGCCATTATGTGACCATTTTCCCGGGTCGATGGGTCTTTGCCTACCATCTGGGGCTCCAGCATCAGCTGTGGGGCGAAATTCCCTACTACGCCCTTAACGAGATGGCCAACTTGTTTTATCCGTACGAGGAAATGGACGGACTGGGAAGCCGGACCACCGTACGCGGTATCCTTAACAACCGTGTAGCGGCGGCCGGCTACGCCTGGGCCAACATCGAGTTCCGCGTGACGCCCTTTAAATTCAACCTGTTCAAACAACATTTCGACCTGGTGCTCAATCCTTTCATGGATGTGTGCGGCATCACACGTTCATACAGGCTGGAAGAGCAAAAGGCAGCCATTTCACCCAAAGCGGAAATCCCTCTGTATCAGGATAAAAAATTACCCGTCATGCTGTCCTTCGGCATTGGCGGAAAAATCCAGATGAACACCAACTTCGTGCTCTCGTTCGACGTAGGCCGCGGCCTGGATCCGCAGGTCGGGACCTGGACCATCAGCACCTCCAGTTCTTATCTATTCTAAGCCCTATTGCTTTTGTTCGGGAATTTGTTTAAATTTGTAGGACATAGAAAACTATAACCCAACAAATATGGACAAACTCCAGGAACTGACCCAGAAACTGTACAACGAGGGTCTTTCAAAAGGAAAAGAAGAGGGCCAGGCCGTTCTGGCTAAAGCCCAGGCAGAAGCTGCTGCCATTGTAAAAAAAGCCCAGGAAGAAGCCGCCGCCATTCTGGCGCAGGCGCAAAAAGAAGCCCAGGACTACAAAATCAAAGTGGAAGGGGATGTAAAAATGGCCTCTGTCCAAGCGCTGCAGGCCACCCGTGCCGGCATTGAGAACCTGATTGTAGCCAAGGCTGTGGACGCCCCCGTAAAAGAGGCCCTGTCCAGCGCCGACTTCCTCAAGGGCATCATCGAGGCCGTTGCCAAAAACTTCAGCGCCCAGGAAAGCACGGACATCGCACTGGTCCTGCCGGAAAAACTGCAGAAAGAGCTGGAGCCCTTCGTGAAGAACGAGTTGTCCAAAGCCATCGGCAAGGGTGTGGAAACTTCCTTCGCTAAAAAGGTGAACGGCGGCTTCAAGATCGGCCCCAAGGATGGCAGCTATTTCATCTCCCTTACGGACGAAAACTTCCAGGAGCTCATCAGCGACTACCTCCGTCCCACCACCAAGGCAATCCTTTTTGGCTAGGAAATGAGCAATTTCGAGTACATCATCTCCAGCCTCCCCTATCTCACGGCCGATTTCAAGTACGAGGATGGGCAAGGTTTCCACAGCACCGTGGCGCAAATCCGGGAAGATCTCTCGGAGAAGGACGCCGCCGTGCTGGACTTCCTGCTCAGCGGGTACGACGCCCAGGTACTGGGACCGGACTTTTACGCCCAGGCCCTGGCACATCCGCTCAAGTTCGTGCGGGAGTACTTCCGTTTCGACCTTAACCTCCGGAACGCCAAGGTGCGCTTCCTGAACCGGGAGCTGGGCCGTCCAGACGGGATGGACCTCGTTACAGGCAAAGGCCAGGAGGACGATACGGACCTGGACATCGACGGTTACCGTTTCAACGGCGGCGAGTTCGAGGAAGCCCAGAAGGTAAGCACGGCCCTGGCCAACGACAGCCTGCTGGGCCGCGAAAAAGCCCTGGACGATATCACCTGGGAGAAAATCGACAACCTGGAAACCTTCCACTACTTTGACCTTACCGCCGTGCTGGCCTACGTAGCCAAACTGCACATCGTCAACCGCTGGCTGGCTCTGGACGAGGAAAAAGGCCGGGCGCTGTTCCGTCAGCTGGTAAACGAGGTCCGAGGCACGTTCAAAGGGGTAAATTACACAGAAAAATAAGCAACCATATATGAAAACAAAAGGAATTGTAACCGGTATCGTAAGTAACCTCGTTACGGTGAAGGCAGACGGTCCCGTTGCAGAAAATGAAATCTGCTACATCACTGCGCAAGGCGTCAAGCTGATGGCAGAGGTCATCAAAGTGAACGGAGAAAATGCCTCCGTGCAGGTGTTCGAGAGCACCCGCGGCCTCAAAGGCGGCGACGTAGTGGAATTCGAAGGCCGCATGCTGGAGGTGGAGCTGGGTCCCGGCCTGCTCTCCAGCGTATACGACGGCCTGCAGAACAACCTGGCCACGATGGAAAACGTGTTCCTCCAGCGCGGTGAGTACACCACTCCCCTGGACAACAAGAAACTGTGGGCGTTCACCCCGCTGGCCAAACCCGGCGACAAAGTGGAAGCCGCAGACTGGCTGGGCGAGGTGAAAGAAGGCTGGCTGCCCCACAAAATCATGGTCCCGTTCTCTTTCAAGGGTACCTACACCGTTAAATCGGTCAAGGCAGAGGGAGAATACACCATCGACACCGTCATTGCCGTACTCACCAACGAGGAAGGCGAAGACGTCAATGTCACCATGACCCAGAAATGGCCCGTTAAGGTGGCCATCAAGGGCTACAAGGAAAAACCGCGTCCCTACCGCATCATGGAAACGGGCGTTCGCGTGATCGACACCATGAACCCCATCGCAGAGGGCGGCACCGGCTTTATTCCCGGCCCCTTCGGCTGCGGCAAAACCGTGTTGCAGCACGCAATCGCCAAGCAAGGCGACGCCGATGTCATCGTGATGGCCGCCTGCGGTGAACGTGCCAATGAGGTGGTGGAAATCTTCACCGAGTTCCCGGAACTGATCGACCCGCATACCGGCCGTCACCTGATGGAACGTACCACCATTATCTGTAACACCTCCAACATGCCGGTGGCTGCCCGTGAGGCTTCCGTATACACGGCCATGACCATTTGCGAGTACTATCGCGCCATGGGTCTGAAGTGCCTCCTGCTGGCAGACTCCACCTCCCGTTGGGCTCAGGCGCTGCGTGAGATGTCCAACCGTATGGAGGAACTTCCGGGTGCAGACGCCTTCCCTGTGGACCTGTCGGCCATCATTTCCAACTTCTATGCCCGCGCGGGCATGGTGGTCCTGAACAACGGCCAGACCGGTGCAGTAACCTTTATCGGCACGGTATCCCCTGCCGGCGGTAACCTCAAGGAGCCCGTGACGGAGAGCACCAAAAAGGCGGCCCGTTGCTTCTATGCCCTGGAGCAGAACCGCGCAGACCAAAAGCGCTACCCGGCCGTAGGACCGCTGGAGTCCTATTCCAAGTACCTGGACTATCCGGAAATCCGCGAATTCCTGGACGAAACCGTGGAGAAAGGCTGGGTGGACAAAGTGCTCGTTGCCAAGAACATCATCCGCCGCGGTAAAGAGGCCAGCGAACAAATCAACATCCTGGGCGACGACGGCGTGCCTATGAGCTATCACATCAACTTCTGGAAGAGCGAGCTGGTGGACTTCGTAATCCTGCAGCAGGATGCCTTCGACGCCATCGACGCCCTGTGTCCGCTGGAGCGCCAACGCTTTATGCTAGACCTTCTTCTGGATATCTGCAACAAGGAGTACGAGTTCGAAGACTTCGAGAAATGCCGCGACTTCTTCAAACGCCTCATCAACGAACTCCGTCAGATGAACTACTCCGCCTATGAAAGCGAGCAGTTCTGGGCCTACAATGAATCCGTTAAGAAAATGATTGCATAGCTATGGCAACAAAAGCATATCAAAAAGTATACACCAAGTTGGAGAGCATTACCAAGGCCACCGTTTCGCTGAAGGCCAAGGGCGTTTCCAACGACGAACTGGCCGTTGTGGACGGCCGTCTGGCCCAGGTGGTGCGCGTAAAAGGCGACACCATCACCCTGCAGGTGTTCTCCGGCACGGAGGGCATTCCCACCAACGCGGAAGTGGTGTTCCTGGGAGAGCCCCCTACCCTGAAAGTGTCCGAGCAACTGGCCGGCCGCTTCTTCGATGCATACGGTCACCCCATCGACGGTGGCCCGCAGATCGACGGCGAAGAGCGCCAGATCGGTGGCCCGTCCGTGAATCCCTACAAGCGTCGCCAACCTTCCCAGCTCATCCCTACCGGTATCGCCGGTATCGACCTGAACAATACGCTGGTGTCCGGCCAGAAGATTCCTTTCTTCGCCGATCCGGACCAGCCGTACAACCAGGTGATGGCGGACGTTGCCCTGCGTGCCGATGTAGACAAGATTATCCTGGGCGGCATGGGTCTGTCCAACGACGATTACCTCTTCTTCAAGCATTCGTTTGAAGCTGCCGGCGCCCTGGACAAGATTATCTGCTTCATCAACACCACGGAAAACCCGCCGGTGGAGCGTCTGCTGGTGCCGGATATGGCCCTTACCGCCGCGGAATACTTCGCCGTAGACAAGAACGAGAAGGTGCTGGTGCTCCTGACCGACATGACCCTGTATGCAGATGCCCTTTCCATCGTGAGCAACCGTATGGACCAGATTCCGTCCAAGGACTCCATGCCGGGCTCCCTGTACAGCGACCTGGCCAAGATTTACGAGAAGGCCGTGCAGCTGCCCACAGAGGGTTCCATTACCATCATCGCCGTTACCACCCTAAACGACGGTGATATCACCCACGCCATCCCGGACAATACCGGTTACATCACGGAAGGTCAGCTCTTCCTGCGTGCCGATTCCGATACCGGCAAGGTTATTATCGACCCGTTCCGCAGCCTGTCCCGTCTGAAACAGCTGGTGCAGGGCAAGAAGACCCGAGAGGACCACTCGCAGGTGATGAACGCCTCCGTGCGTCTGTACGCCGACGCCCAGAACGCCAAGACCAAACTGGAGAACGGTTTCGACCTGTCGGACTACGACCACCGCTGCCTGGCCTATGCCAAAGACTACGCCCGGGAGCTCCTGGCCATCGACGTAAACATTGGCGTCACCGAAATGCTGGACACCGCCTGGAAGCTGTTCGCCAAGCACTTCAGCCCGGCGGAAACCGGTATCAAACAGGCACTTGTAGACAAATACTGGGTTAAATAATGGCTATCAAATTCCAATATAACAAAACCTCGCTGACGGAAATGGGCAAGCAGCTCAAAGTCCGGCAGAGGGCTCTCCCTACCTTGCAGAACAAGGAGAGCGCCCTCCGGCTGGAAGTGCGCAAGGCCAAGACGGACAGCGAGCGTTTGATTGCACAGTTGGAAGAAGCCTTGCAGCGTTACGATTATCTGGCCGCCCTGTGGAACGAATTCGACCCGGGACTCATCGCCATTACGGATGTCGACCTTTATACCAAGAAGGTAGCGGGTGTCAAAACCCCTGCCCTGGGAGAAATCCATTACGAGATCAAACCTTTCAATGCCTTTGTCAAACCCGCCTGGTACGCAGACGGTGTGGCCATCCTCAAGGAACTGAGCCGCCTGGGCATCGAAAGCGAGGTATACCTGGAAAAGGCCCGTATCCTGGACTACCAGCGCAAAAAGACCACCCAGAAGGTGAACCTGTACGAGAAAGTACAAATCCCTGGTTACCAGGAAGCCATCCGCAAAATCAAACGCTACATGGAAGACGAAGAAAACCTGTCCAAGGCATCTTCCAAGATTGTTAAAAACCGCCACGCAGAGGAGGAGGAGGCCTCAGAGCAAGTATGATTACTCCCATGACCAAATACTCCTTCATCCTGCTGAACGGCACGCAGGATGAACTGCTCACCCGCCTGCAGGAAATAGGACTGGTAGACATCACGCGCAGCATCAAGCCCGTCGATGAAAACTCCCAGAACATCAAGGCGGAAATCGAGCTCCTGGACGGTCTTATCAACGGACTCGGCAAGATAGAGATTCCCGAAGGGACCAAGCCGGAGTTCATCGACGGAGACATCGTCCGCCTCGCGGGTGGTATGCTCATGCGCTACTCCGAGGACACAGTAGATATCAAACTGCTGGAGAAGGAAATATACGACCTGCGGCATTGGGGGCATTTCGACGCCGACCTGCTTGATAAGCTGGCCGATGCCGGTGTTCCCATCCACTTCCATAAACTGGCCACCAAGGCTTTCAAGAAGGAATGGGCACAGGAATATGCGCTTTCGGTCATTTCCCGCGGCAAATCCAACATTCTGTTTGTAGTGGCCGGTCCGGACACCCTTCCGGGAGAAATCCCCGCCCCTACCGCCAGCATCGAGGACAAGAAAGCGGAACTGAAGGAGAAAAAGGCCCACTTTGCCAAAGTGCTCGGCCGCATCGCCAGTGCCAAAGCACGTATCCCGGAACTGGAGGCCAGGAAGGCCGAGTTATATTCCAAACTGGATTTGTACCTCGCCGGAGCCTCCGCCGTTCCCGCCGCAGAGAATACCATCGTCACACTGGTGGGCTATGCGCCGGCAGATGATGAATCCGCTGTTACCGCTGCACTGGATGCCACCGGCGTATTCTACCTCAAAGAGGATGCGATGGTGGAAGACAATCCGCCCATCCAACTCAAGAACAACTGGTTTGTCAAGCAGTTCGAGGTCCTTACGGACATGTACGGACGTCCGGGCTATGACGGCTTCGACCCTACCCCGTTCATCAGCGTGTTCTTCCTGCTGTTCTTCGCTTTCTGTATGGGCGATGCCGGTTACGGGCTCATCCTGATTCTTATCGGCCTGCTGCTCAAGAAGGTGGATTCCTTCAAGGACATGGCGCCGCTGGTGGTCCTGCTGGGTATCGGCACCACCGTCATCGGTTTCCTCTTCCATACCTTCTTCTCCATGGACATCAGCACCTGGAGCATCTTTGCACCCATCAAGGGCATCTTCCTGCCGGCCAAGATTGCCGGATACGACGGCACCATGGTGCTGGCCCTCATCGTGGGTGTGGTGCACCTGTGCCTGGCCATGTGTGTCAAAACCTACCAGGAAACCAAGAACAAGGGCTTTATCAATGCCTTGGGGACCTGGGGTTGGACGCTCTTGATCGTAGGTGGCATCATAGTGGCCGCATTGGCATTTGCCGGCATCATGGACAAAGACCTGACCAAATGGGTGGTCATAGTCCTGGGTGTAGTAAGCGCCCTCGGCATCTTCGTGTTCAACGACATGAAGCGCAGCAAGCTGGCCAACATTGGTGTGGGTCTCTGGAACACCTACAACACGGCCACCGGCCTGCTGGGAGATGTGCTCAGTTACCTGCGTCTGTATGCCCTTGGTCTGGCCGGCAGCATGCTGGGCATGGCTTTCAACAACATCGGCACCATGGTTCTCGGAGACGGTTCCAAACCCGCACTGTGGCTTCCGTTCATTGTCATCGTGATCATCGGCCACACCTTAAACGTTGCCATGGCCGCCCTGGGCGCCTTTGTGCACCCGCTGCGTCTGAATTTCCTGGAGTTCTTCAAGAATTCCGGTTACGAGGCCCTAGGCCGCAACTATCACCCGCTTAAGAAATAAATTCAAAAAATTCATAACACTATGCTTAATTTAATTCTCGGTTATTTGGGTCTGGGCCTGGTACTGGCCCTCTCAGGTATCGGTTCCGCATTGGGAACCACCACCGCGGGCAACGCGGCAGAAGGCGCCCTCAAGCGCAAACCGGAAGGTTCCGGTAACTACATGGTACTCAGCGCCCTCCCGGCCACCCAGGGTATCTATGGTTTCGTTGCATTCTTCATGCTCATGGGCCGCGTGGCAGAAGCCGGCGCCATGGTGTTCGGTATCGGCGTTTCCGTCGGTCTGGTCTGCATGCTTTCCGCTATCCGCCAGGGCCAGGTTTGCGCCAACGGTATCGTGGGTATCTCTCAGGGACACGACGTGTTCACCAACACCCTTATCTACGCCGCTCTCCCGGAATTCTACGCCATTCTGGGTCTGGTAGGCGCCCTGATGCTGTAGTCAGGTACTCCTGCAGAAGAAGTGGCAGCCGGACAGATTTGGTCCGGCTGTCATTTTTTGGGGACTTCGCTTTCCTATTTAGGGATAAAAAAGTTATATTTGCAAATGTACCTCCAACGGAAGTAATTACTAATAAACCAAATAAACGATGAAAAGAATTGTAAGCATCCTTTCCATGGCCGCCCTGCTGGCGGTTCTGGTACCGGCCTGTAACAAAACTACGCCGGAAAAAACGGACGAAGGAAAAGACGACTCCGGAAAAGTGGATCCCTCTCCCACCCCTACCCCCGCTACCAAGGCTGACTACACCGTCCTGTATTATGGCATCGGCGGCGGCAACCTGGATATCAACGACGAAGACACCATCAAGGATATGGCCAAGTCCCTTGACGGGGAAAACTGCAATGTCCGCATCATTACGCAGTATAAATATTCCACCAAAGAAGGGGTTGCCCAAAAAGAGAAACAAAGAAATTTCAAAATCAGCGGAGAGCCGGGAACGGTCTATCGCTATGAGATAACGCCCTCCATCATTGCCCCTAAGGGCTCGGACCACTATCTCACACTTCCCAAGGACACCAAGATTGCAGGCGCAGATTATAAGATGTACGCCCCGGAAAACATCTCGTCCTTTATCAAATATGCGGTAGAAAAAGCGCCCGCCAACCAGTATCTCTTCTTTGTTACCGGCCACGGAGACGGCTACAACCTGGCAGCGGACATTCCGCTCACCAAAACCACTGCCTCAGACGAAAATTTTGAAGAAAATCCCGGCATCAGCATGTACCAGATCAAGGAAGGCATCAGGCAATCCGGCGTCCAGTTTGCCTTGCTGGGTTACCAATCCTGCGAGATGGGCCAGATCGAAGTCATCTCCGAGCTCCAGGGAGCCGCCAGTTACATCATGGCCTCCGGACACACCATCAGCGATTTTGGCTACGGGGACATGATTGAAGCCATGCGGGACGGCGACCCCTTTAAAACCGTTCTTGAGGACCTTGCCAGAGGCAGCCTGAATGAAAACCTTCCCCAGAAGGGCGGCAACGCGAACTTCCACATCACGGACATGAACAAGCTGCCTGCCTTCCTTGCTACCCTGAAGGATATCACCACCTACCTGTGTGCCAACAAGCTGGACAACGAAAAAGGCTATCTTGCCGCCGCCGCAAAGACCTATCAGTACGACGAAGAGGAAAACAAGTTCGACCTATACGACTACCTGTACTTCCTGGGCAAAGAAGTATACAGCAAGGACCAGAACTACCTCAATCTCCTGGATAAGGTTAAAAAAGCGCTGGAGGAGGCCCAACCCATCCACTTCAACTCCCTGGAATGCAAAGGGGACGACTACTACGAAAACCTGAGCTACTCCGTATGCCTGGGTGCCCAGGGTTACCTGGTAGATTATATCGATAAAGGACGCAAGCAGCAGGCCATTGACAAAAACGGCAACACCTACAGCCTGGTAAATAACGTGGTCGATACCAGTAAGCCCATCAAGACTGATGCCAATAAAGCATGGGATAAGACCTACAACCTCACCACCTTTGACAAAACCGTAGGCTGGAGCAAATGGTTCGCCGTGAACCCGGCTTTCCCGCGCAACAACCCGCCCTTCTACATCTACCAGACTCCGGACGAGCCCGTTGACGACGACGATGAAGGAGACGAGGGAGATGAATAATCCTTTCATCCACTGCGTATGAAAAAACTTCTCCTTACTTTAACCCTGGCCATGTGCATCACAGGCCAGGGTTTTGCGCAACCCCTTCGCGACAAACTGCGCGCGGTTCCCCAGATAGAAAACCTCAAAGCCAATCCCGGTGGGACGGAATACGGTTTCAAAGAAAGTTATACCTTTACCTTTAAGCAACCGATAGACCACCAAAACCCCGGTACGGGCAGTTTCAAACAATTTGGCGTCATCTGCTTTCAAGGATTTGACAAGCCCACCGTATTCTACACCCGCGGTTACGAGCACAACGGCTTCGCCGAGAATCCCGCCAACGACCTGGCAGACAACCTGGACGCCAACGTAATTTACATGGAGCACCGCTATTACGGCAAATCCAAAGTAAGCGGAGACCCCAAGTGGAAGTACCTCACCATCCGGCAAGCCTGCGACGACCTGCATGCCATTTTCCAGGCCCTGAAGCCTGTCCTCCCGGAAAGCTGGGTGAGCACCGGTGCGAGCAAGGACGGCAACACCGCCGTATTCTACAGTTACTTTTATCCGGACGACATGAACGTGGTGACCGCCTTCTGCGCCCCTTTCCAGACCACCTATCTGGATGAGCGCGTGGGCCGGTATGTGTTGCACACTTGCGGAACGACAGCAGAACGCGCCCGTATGCACGCGCTTCTGGACCGCATGCTTCCGGAGAGTTTCTACGAGAAGTACGCCCAGTATGAAATGGAAAAAGAAGGCCTCTCCGAAGACGAATGCACGTCCTATTCCTCCTATGTCAAGGGGACGCTGAACACCTTCTTCAGCCTGTTTGCAGACTACTCCGCCCACGACCGTGCCCTGCTCATGCCCTCGGAAAGCGCCAGCGACGAAAAGCTGCTGACCTTCCGCTACGATGACCTGGACGACCAACTTTCCCGCAAGCAGAAAAAGGGCAATGACGCGAGCGACGAGCAGCAGGCGTACAACGACTACCTCTACACCATCCAGTGCCTCAAAGAGTATGGCACCTTCACCTACCCCTACCAGGAGCTTTCCGTGCTTGATGGGACGATGTTTGACCGCGCCTATGCGGAAGATCCTTCCGTGGAAGAAAAAGACGAATGGCTCATCGGGAAATTCGACGGCAGCGTGAGCAAGGCCGTATTAGAGAAGTTCCTGCCCACTACCCACATTCCCATCCTGCTGGTATACGCACACAATGACCCGTGGACGGCCGGCAAGCCCACCAAAGTGAGCAGCTCGGTGAAAATGCTTATTAGCAAGGTAGGCGGACACGATGACTGTATCAACAACCCCGACTACTACCCGGAGTCCCTGCGCGACGAAATTGTAAGCTTTGTTTCCTGCAACCTCTAATATTCGCGGGGGCCGAAGATATCGGTGCCAATCCGCACCATGGTAGCCCCATGCTTCACGGCAAGCGGCCAGTCCCCGGACATCCCGATAGACAGCGTATCAAAGCCTTCCATCCCGGAGGCTTTGATTCGTTTATACAGCGCCTCTATCCGGGCAAACTCCCCTTCCACCTGCGCCATATCCTCTGTGTTGCTTGCCATGCCCATCAGGCCTCTAATGCGAATCCCGTTGAGCGGAGCAGGTATATCTTCGCAAACCGCCTCCGCTTCGCTCCGGCCCCTCCCAAAATTCGTTTTGGGGGCTGCTTCGCTTTGCCCCAAAACTTCAGTGGGCCCCTCCCTCTTACACGGCCGAGGGTGGCCATGGGTTTGCGAAGATACACCTGCTCCGCCTAAAAAAGCTAAGATTTCATCTTCGGTGAAGCCTTGTTTGGTCTCTTCTGCACCCAAGTGGAGTTCCAGGAGAATGTCGATGACTTTGTTGTTGGCTACTGCCCAGGTGGAGATGGCCTGCAGCAAGTGCAGGGAATCTACGGACTGGACCAGGGAGACATACGGTAGCACCAGCTTAAGCTTGTTGGTCTGCAGATGGCCGATGAAATGCCACTGCACGTCCGCGGGCATTTGAGGTACCTTGACGGCCAGTTCCTGCGGGCGGCTCTCGGCAAAGATACGCTGCCCGGCCTGATAGGCCTCCATCAGGCGTTCCACCGGGTGGAATTTGGAAACAGCCACCAGCTCCACACCGGAGGGTAGTTGCCGTTTCAGTTCACACAAATTCAAGCGAATGTCTGCCATAGTGCTGGTAAGGGTCCAAATCGATTACAGGGTTCCGTCAATATCGGCCTAAAATGAAAGTAGGGGTACCGTGAAATGGACCCCTACCGTCAGTTACTTGCGTTTTCCTTTCTGTTTTTCCATCTCCCGCTGCATCTTCTGGGCTTCTTCCAGACGCTGCTGCCACTTGCTCTTGGGAGCGGGCTTGCCGCTGGCTTCCGCCGCTTTCACCTTGTCCAGGACCTCCTGCGGATTCACCACCCACTTGCGGATGATGAAGGTTTCCATCATGGTGATGAGGTTGCTGAGCAGGTAATAGTAGCTAAGACCACTGGAGAGGTTGTTACAGATGAAGAACATCATGATGGGCATCATGTACAGGCTCATCATCTGCATCATCTTGGCATTGGGATCGTTGCCCGCAGACTGCTGCGCCATGGTGATCTTGGAGTAGAAGAACATGGAAACAGCCATCAGGAGGGCGAACAGACTGATATGGTCCATGCCCAGGATGCTGGTGCCCCAATGGATGACATCGTCATAGGCACTCAGGTCTTCGGCCCACAGGAAGTGCTGCTGACGCAGCTGGATGGATGCCGGGAAGAAGCGGAACATGGCCCACAGGATAGGCATCTGGAGCAGCATGGGCAGGCAACCGCCCATGGGCGATACACCGGCCTTGCGGTACAGCTCCATGGTTTCCTGCTGCTTTTTCATGGCGTCCTCCTGCTTGGGATACTTGGCATTGATTTTCTCCATGTAGGGCTTAAGGGCCTGCATCTTGGCGCTGGAAGAGTAGCTCTTGTAGGCGAACGGCAGAACCACAATCTTGATGAAGATGGTCATCAGGAGAATGATCAGACCGAAGTTGGAGATACCTTTGTGCAGCCAGTCAAACAGGGGGATAATCACCCACTTGGTGAAATAGCCGATGATTTTACCACCCAGCGGAATCACCTTTTCATAGGCATGTCCGTAGGCCTTGAGCCCCTTATAGTCGTTGGGGCCGAAGTAAAACTCGAAGGGAACGTCGATGCGCTCTGCACCAGGGGTGATATCGGCCCGCATGAGGGCACGGCAATGCATCAGGTCCGAGCCAGTCTTGGGCAGGAAGTCCACCTTGAACTCACCATAGGTAAAGTTCCCGGGGGCACGCATGATGGCGCTGAAGAACTGCTGCTGGAATGCGAACCACTCGATGTTGTTGTTGAAGCGCTTCTCTCCCCCACGTCCATTACCGATATTCGCCGGCTTGTTATCGTCCGGGAAATAGTAATTCAGGCGGGAGTACTGGGTTTCGTTCTTGTAGCCTTTTTCCATGCGAGGGATAATGGCGTCGAAGTCTACGTCCACGCTGCCCACATTGCGGGGAATCAAATGGCCCATGCCCACCAGGGACAGGGTTTCGTTCACCGAGTAGGAGTCCTTGACCAGGGTGTACTTTTGCTCGATATAGCCACCGTCGGCAAAAGGCAGGCGCATCACCACCGTGCTGTCCGAAGAAGCCTCCGGAACATACTGGAAGGTGAATTTACGCGTGTCAACGGCCGTAGGGGCATAGACCACATACCCCAGCTGGGACTTCTCTCCCTGCAGCAGGTACAGCGGCTCCTGCGAATAGGTGAGATAATCCTTCACCTTTACGGAGTACGGCTGACCGCCGCGGGTGGTAAAGACCACCTGCAACTTATTGTTTTCCAGGGTGACGAGCTGAGCCTCTGCACGGGCAGCGGCATTGAGCGAAGAGTCGGAATATACCGGGGCGACAGCGGCCTGCGGTGCTGCAACAGCTTCATCCGCAGCGGCAGCGGCCTCCGGGTGTTCGGCCCGCCAGATGCTGTCCTGCTGCCACTGGGCATAGGCCTCGGCGGCGGCAATGGAATCCAGCTGGGCCTGATAGGCCTTCTGTTTGGCGACTTGGCGGCTCTGGTACCCGAAGAACCCCATCATGATGAGGAAAATCAGGACAAAGCCGATGATTGAATTCTTGTCCATACGCTACTCCTGATCCTCCAGCTCCTTGGCACGGATCTGTGCCTTCAAATCCTCCAGTTTGGCCTTGGCGGCGTCGATACGCTCCTGCATCTGGGCCTTGAGTTTCTCTGCGCCCTTGGACAGGCCAAAGAAGCCGATATTGTTCTCATAGGTCTGGATTTCCTGCTGCAGCTGGTTGAACTGCTCCTTCAGGCGATCCGACTCCGTGAGCGGACGACGGCCATTGCCGCCTTCCCTACGGCCACCTTCCCTGCGACCGCGCTGACCGAAGCCGGGGAATTTCTCCTCCATAGCCTCACGATAGGCAGCCTGGATGGCATCTTTCTCCTTGAAAGGAACAAAGCCGATGGCTTTCCAGCGCTCCTCGAAGTCCTTGCGGGCCTCTGCGTCCTTCTCAGCGTCCGGAACATAGGCCTTGATTTCCTCGATGAGGGCCTTCTTGGCGGCCAGGTTGCCGCTCAGGTTGCCGGGGCCGGAAGGACGATTGTCACGGGCGGTGAAGAAAGCGTCGCAGGCGGCGCGGAAACGCTTCCAGATTTGCTCGCTCTTCTTGCGCGGCACGGCGCCGATCTCCTTCCACTGTTTCTGCAGTTCGATGAGGCGGTCGCTCGTGGCCTTCCAGTCCGTGCTGTCCTTCAGCGATTCGGCTTCCTCGATGATGGCCATCTTCCTGGCCAGGTTCTCGTTCATGGAATCCTTGAACTCGGAGAAGGAGGCGCGCTTGCGCTCGAAGAACTTGTCGCAGGCGGCGCGGAAACGGTCGTAAACTTTTTGGTTTTCCTTGCGGGTGGCGAAGCCGATGCTGCGCCATTCGGCCTGGATTTTCTCGATTTCCTTACTTAAAGCGTTCCATTCGCTGGACGATGTAATTTCCTGGGCTGCAATAGCTTCCACTCTTTCGCAAAGTGCCTCCTTCTTGGCCAGGTTCTCTACCTGCTGAGCCTTGAGACCCTCGAAATGGGCCTGGTAGCGCTTGTTGATAACCGAGGTGGCGGCGCGGAAACGCTCCCAGATTTCTTCGCGGTATTCCTTGGCCACGGGGCCCAGGTCTTTCCACTGCTCGTGCAGTTTCTGCAGCTCCTTGAAGGCCTCCACTACATCCTCTTCTTCTGCCAGGGCTTCGGCGCTCTCACAGTAGGCGGTTTTGGCTTCCAGATTCTTCTTGAAGTCCAGATCGCGAAGCTCCCGGTTGATATCGACCAGGTCGTAGAACTTGGTCACGTACAGCTGATAGGTATCGTTTATGTCGCGGAAGTTCTGCTGGGGAACCGGACCGGTCTCCCGCCAGCGGTTCTGGATGTCGCGGAAGTGCGGGAAAGCGTCCTTCATCTCGCCGGGGTTCTCCACCAGGGCTTTCAGTTCCTCGATGATGGCCTGCTTCTTGGTGAGGTTCCCCTCACGCTCGGCTTCCAGTTGCTTGTTATATTCGGCCCGTTCCTTCTTGTAGGCCATGTACAGCGACTTAAAGCCGGCCTCGATGGCGGCGAAGGGGCTGACAGGACCGCTCTGCATGGGAACGGTGGCTTCTTCTACGGGGGTGTTGTCGTCCGGCTCTTCCACGGTGGCGTCTTCGCCGGCTTCGGCCTTCTCCTTGGAAAGGCGTTTATAGAAGGCACTCTTGATGGCATCGGCCTCCTTGGACCGTTTCATACGGTCTTCACTTTCTACTAACTGTTGGAACAGTTCCGTGAGTTCTGCCAGATTCTTGTCTGCATAGTTCACTACAGGGGTCTCCTGTTCCACTTTTGCTACATCTGCGGGATCTTCCGTTACCACAGGCTTAATTTCTTCACTCATGAGTATTTAATTTTATTATTAGCTTACAAATGTAGGAATAATCCTTTACTTTTCCAACATACCCGGGCGGCGTTCCCGTGTACGGGCGATGGCTTGTTCGTCCTGCCAGGCCTGAATGAGTTTGGGATTGCCACTCAACAGTACGTCAGGCACTTTCCAGCCATTGAATTCTGCAGGGCGGGTGTACACCGGCGGCGACACAAGGCCATCCTGGAAAGAATCGCTCAGGGCCGATGTCTCGTCCGTGAGAACGCCGGGCACCAGGCGGATAATGCTGTCTGCCAGCAACGCAGCAGGGATCTCTCCCCCGCTCACCACAAAGTCTCCCACGGAAATCTCACGCGTAATCAAGTGCTCGCGGATGCGCTCGTCAATGCCTTTGTAATGGCCGCAAAGGATAATGATATTGCCTTTCAGGGAAAGTTCGTTGGCGATGGTCTGGGTAAGGATTTCTCCGTCCGGAGCCATGTAAATGACTTCGTCGTAGTCCCGTTCCGCCTTTAAGTCGTTGATGCAGTTGAACACGGGTTCCACCATCATCACCATGCCGGCATCGCCACCGTAGGAATAATCGTCTACGGTTTGGCGGCTGCCCAGCCCATATTTGCGAAGGTCGTGGATGTATATTTCCGCCAGGCCTTTTTTCACGGCTCTTGCGGGAATGGAATGGCTCAGCGGGCTTTCCAGCAGTTCCGGCACCACACTGATAATGTCGATTCTTAGCATATTCTGTCTTTTACCCTGCAAAAATACAAAATTTTCCCAAGGTATAAACGCAATAAAGGGCTTACATCACTGCGAGCCCTTTACTTGGTTAGTTAGTAGTGTATTCTTACCTTAAAAAGAAGAAGGTTAATTAGTTGGTTAGAAGATGCGTTTTCGCCTGCAACAGGGGTTTCATCCTCTTTTGCTGATGCAAAGGTAAATAAAGTTTTTTAAACTGCAAAATTTTTTAAACTTTTCTTTTGTAAATAAATTTTTTTAAAAAGAAAACCTTAGCTTTATCATAAAATTACAAGGGGCCTGCGGATACACGCCAATTCCGCTTTCTACGATATCAGAAGCAGGATTATAGGTCTCCCAACGCCACCCCGCCGCATAGTACATACGGTTAAAGAGATTGTTTACATAAACTGACAAATCTAACAGTCCCAGTGGCAGTTTAAATTGATGACCGGCCTGCAAATTGGCCACCCACCAGGCCGGGATCGCCATCTGTTCCCGCATGGAATTGTCGATATACTGCTTGCCGACATACTTGAAATCGACACTTATGCGTCCCCCCTTCCAAGGCAAGAAAGAGGCGCGCGCCATGGCAATCACCGACGGCGACATGAGCATAGTAGTGCGGCCGTAATTCACCTCATGCAGGGCCGAATAGTCTTCGTAAGGAACGTAGGAAGTGTACTGGGCGATCTGGTTCATGGAAAGCGTGGTGTTTCCGTCCAGTTTGAGCCAGGAGAGCGGCTCCCATGCCAGGCAAAGTTCGATACCCCGCCGCCAGGAACGCGGCACATTCTCCTTGATGGCATAGCCGGAAGAGGACAAGCGCCCCGTCTCCAGCAGCATGTTCCAATACTCCATCAAATATACATTGGCCGATGCTTGTAAACGCCTGCCAGTGAAGACATAACCCAATTCCGTATCCAGCATTTTTTCAGGTTCTATGGAAGTGGGTGCTCCTTTCACATTTTCTTTAATATCTCCCCTCCCCGGCTCGCGGTGTCCCCAGGCGACGGAAGCATAAAGCTTGTGCTTGTTCCAGGCGGCCGTCACACCGGCACGGGGGTTAAAGAAGTTCCAGCGCTTGAGGTAATTCAGCCTATCCTCCTCCACGGCGCCGTACTCCAGCCAGTCGTCATCGGTCCCTAAAAGTTTATAGTCGATCCCCCTATATTGCAAGTCGGCATAGGCGGTGAGCCAGTGGACGGGATGGTACTCGGCCCGGGCAAAAACGCTCTGCTCCCGCTTCCAGCCGGTGTGGTTGTACCAGTCTAATGTATTGTACGGATAATCAGGCGCTTCCTTGGCCCACAGCACCTCGCCCCAGTGCCCGCCCCGGTACCAGGAAAGGTTGACGCCGGCCGTAACGTCCAGCACCGTCGAGCGATACCGCAGGCTGCTGGCTCCTACCCAAAGGTCGTTGTCCATCTTCTTCTGGTAAATCATATCCGAACGGCCGCTGAACGGAAAGCCAAAGTTGGGCAACTTCCGCGACATCTTGTAATACTCGTCATAACCGTCGCCGCGGGTATAATTGACAGTATTCACCCAAGTAAAGTGCGCGCCGAACTGGCGTGTATAGTTCAGTTGTACGTGGTGCTGGGTATAATTGTCCGTCTGGTTGGGATAGTAACAGACATTCCCGTTGTCGTCGTAGTACTCGCCCGCCCCGTTGTAGCGACGGTCTTTATAATATTGCTCAAGGTCGATACCATCCCAGGTGATCCCGCTTCGCTGCGAGCCCAGCAAGTACGTCAGGCGCAGCGAGTTAGCCCCGCGGATCCAGCCCAGGACGGCAAAGAGCGAGGTCGATTCCACATCGGCATTGCGGATGTACCCGTCGGTGACACCAAAGTTCCAGGCCAGGTCGAAATACAATCCCGAGGGCAGTTTTCCGGACGATATGGCGGCCGAGGTCATGAATGTGCCGAAAGAGCCGCCACTGACCTCCACCGCTCCGCTGGGCTCCGGGCGGACAAAAGCCGTATTCATGTTGATGCTGGCGCCAAACGCGCCCGGACCGCTGGCCGAGGTTCCCAGTCCGCGTTGCACCTGCACTCCGGAAAGGAGGCTTGTAAGTGCCGGAATGTTCACCCAGAACACTTCCTGCGACTCAGCATCGTTCAGCGTAATACCATTGAGCGTCACATTGATCTGGGAGCCCTTGCTGCCACGGATGGTCATGGACGAATTGCCCAGGCCGGTTCCCCCTTCATTGTACGTCACCACAGACGGCAACAGGCTCAAAGTCATGGGCAAAGAGGCCGAAGGATTGCTCTGGCGGAGCTCCTCCTTCCCTACCATATCGTATGTAACCGGGGTTTCTTTGCCTGCACGGGTGGCAGAAACCACCACCGAGTCCAGGCGTTCCTGCGCGGCGGCGCAGAGAGGCAGCACGCACAGTGCTGCAAAAAGCATTGTCTTTTTCATTTTCCTTACGACGGTATGAACCGTATCAAGTTCTAAGGGTCTTTCTCAACCGGCCGTTTAAGCCGATACCCCAAATGAATTATTTTATTTTTTCACCAGCTCCACCTGGTACAGGCGGGGCCATTTCTTTCCAGTCAGGTAAATGCGGCCTTCCGCATCGCGCGCAATGCCGTTGAGCACATCCGTATCCTTTTTACGCAACTTCTCGGGCAGGAGGCCGGTGCAATCGATTGCCGCTTCCACTTTGCCATCGGCAGGATTGATAATGACGATGGTGTCGGTGGTATATACATTCGCCCAGATTTTGCCGTCGACCCACTCCAACTCGTTCAGGTAGCGGAGCGAACGGCCGTTCATGGTCACGGGCAGGCGTTTGAGCAGTTTCAGGTCCTTGTCCAGGAAGTACAGGTTGGCGCTGCCGTCACTGGCAATAAGCTGCTTGCCATCCGTAGTGAGTCCCCAACCCTCCCGCGGGTAACGCAGCGTCTGCTGGTATGTGAGGGTGGCGGCATCGTACTTAAAGGCCACCTTGTTGGTCCAGGTAAGGACATACAGGACACCGTCCAGGATGACGGATCCCTCGCCAAAATACTTACCCGTCAACTTTTTAAGCTCTATAGGCTCACCGCTGGCGAGCTCGACTGTACGAATGGTACTTTCCCCATACTGACCAGTGGTTTCCCAAAGGACGCCCTCGTGAAAAAAGAGGCCTTGGGTATAGGCATCCGTGCGGTGCGGATATTCCTTCACCACCTTAACGCCATACTGCTTCACCTGCGCCTGCGAACAAGCGCCGGCCAGCAGCACAGCAGCTATGAGGAGCCATCGTTTCATATCTTCTTAATCTTACGGACCGGATCACAGGTAAGGCCGATCCCCAGTTTGTTCCAGGTTTTCCGGTCTACTTCGCTGAGCATCACCGTGGAATGCACCTGCGCGCCCTTGAGGTTGGGCAGTCGCTCCAGGGCCAGGCGGCAATTCTCGTCCAGGCGGCCCATCATGGAGATGGCCACCAGCACCTCGTCCGTATGCAGGCGCGGGTTGTGCCCATGCAGGTAGTCCACCTTGAGCTTCTGGATGGGCTGGATCATGGTTTGCGGAATCAGTTTCACGTTATGGGCGATTCCCGCCAGGTGTTTGATGGCGTTCAGCAGCAAAGCGGCGCTGGGGCCCAGCAGCGGGCTGGTTTCGCCGGTGAGGATGGTTCCGTCTTCCAGTTCCATGGCGGCAGTAGCCTTTTCCGCCTTCTCCAGGCGTTCGCGGGCGGCCACCACGCATTTACGGTCGCTGATGGTGAGTTTGGCGCGCTTCATCAGGAGCGAGAGCTTGTTCACCTCGTTCTCCGTGCACTTGCCATCGGCCAGGTTGCAAAGTCCGGTAAAGTAGCGGCGGATGATTTCCTGCTTGGAAGCTTCGCGGCACACTTCATCGTCACAAATGCAGGAGCCGATCATATTTACGCCCATGTCCGTGGGCGATTTGTACGGCGCTTCCCCGTAGATGTCCTCGAAAAGGGCGTTCATCACCGGGAAAATCTCCACGTCGCGGTTGTAATTGACGGCGGTGACCCCATAAGCATCCATGTGGAACGGGTCGATCATGTTGACATCGTCCAAATCGGCCGTAGCAGCCTCGTAGGCAATATTAACGGGATGCGTGAGCGAGAGGCTCCACACCGGGAAGGTCTCGAACTTGGCATAGCCGGCCTTGACGCCGCGCTTGTTTTCCTGGTACAGCTGACTCAGGCATACAGCCATTTTGCCGCTGCCGGGACCGGGAGCCGTCACCACTATCAGGGGACGCGTGGTTTCCACAAAATCGTTGCGGCCGAAACCTTCGTCCGAGTCGATGAGGGCCACGTTGTTGGGATAGCCTTCAATGGTATAGTGGTAATAGACCTTGATGTCCATGTTCTCCAGGCGCTTGCGGTAGGCTTCGGCACTCGCCTGCCCGTTGAAATGCGTAATAACCACGCTGTTTACGCTAAAGCCGCGGGCCATGAATTCGTCGCGGAGGCGCAGGACATCCATATCGTAGGTGATACCCAGGTCCGCACGCATTTTGTTTTTCTCGATATCGACGGCACTGATGACGATGATCATCTCCAGTTCATCCTTGAGCTGCATGAGCATCTGGAGCTTGGAGTCCGGCTCGAAACCCGGGAGCACACGGCTGGCATGGTAGTCGTCGAACAGTTTGCCGCCGAACTCCAAATACAACTTGTCACCAAACTTGGCGATGCGCTGTTTGATGTGCTCTGACTGGATTTTTAAGTACTTTTCGTTGTCGAACCCGTATTTCATGAGTGCCTTGAGAGATTTGTTAAATACGGGATACAAATGTAGGGATAATTTTGCGCTTTTGCAACAAAAAAATCACCCCGGGACGGCTCCCAAGGTGATTTTTTAGCAGGAGGAAAAACCTACAGGCGCTCCATGATGGCCTTGGTGGCTTCCTCGTAACCGGGCTTCTGCAGCAGGGCGAACATGTTCTTCTTGTAGGCCTCTACGCCGGGCTGGTTGAACGGATTCACGCCCAGGGTGTAAGCGCTGACGCCGCAGGCAAACTCGAAGAAGTACAGCAGCTCGCCCAGGCGCTTGGCATCCAGGGTTTCGATGGAAATCTCGATCTGGGGAACGCCGCCGTCCATGTGGGCCAGACGGGTACCCAGTTCCGCCATGTGGTTGCAATGCTCCACGTGCTTACCGGAGAGATAGTTGAGCTGGTCCAGATTCTGGTCGTCCGACTCGATAACCACGCTGCGACGGGCATTCTCCACATGCAGGACGGTCTCGAACATGATGCGGGTGCCTTCCTGGATGAACTGGCCCATGGAGTGCAGGTCCGCCGTATTGTTTACGCTGGCAGGATAGATGCCGGTGCCGTCCTTACCCTCGGACTCGCCGTAGAGCTGCTTCCACCATTCGGCCACATAGGTGAGCTTGGGATTGTAGTTCACCAGGATTTCTGTGCTCTTGCCGCACTCCTTGAACAGGAGGTTGCGGATGGCGGCATAGACAATGGCGGGGTTGGCGGGATCTTTGATGGAGAGGGCGCGTTCGGCCTTTTTGGCACCATCGATCAGGTCCTTGATGTCGAAACCGGCGACGGCGATGGGCAGCAGGCCCACCGGAGTGAGGACGCTGAAACGACCGCCCACGTTATCCGGGACGACGAAAGTCTTGTAGCCTTCCTGGGTGGAGAGCTGCTTGAGGGCGCCACGTGCGGCATCCGTAATGGCGACGATGCGCTCGGAGGCTTCCTTCTTGCCGTAGATGCTCTCGATGAACTGCTTCACAATACGGAAAGCGACGGCGGGCTCGGTGGTGGTACCGCTCTTGGAGATGACGATGCAGGCTACGTTGCGCTCCTTGGCCAGATCCATGAGTTCGGCCAGGTATTCCTCCGACAGGTTGTTGCCGGCGAACACCACTTCCGGAGCGTCCTTGTGCTTGAGTTGTTTGGCGAAGTTGTGGCTCAGGGCCTCGATCACGGCCTTGGCGCCCAGGTAGCTGCCGCCGATGCCGATGGCAATCACCAGGTCTACACCCTTCTTGTTCCAGCTGGTGCGGATAGCTTCCATGTCGTTGATGAGGCCGTCCGTAATCTGGGAAGGAAGGTGTTTCCAGCCCAGGAAGTCGTTTCCGGCGCCTTGCTCACTGTCCAGGACGTCGAAGGCGTCCATGGCCTTTTGCACATACGCTTTGAATTGCTCGTCCTTCACAAAGGATTCGCAACCTTTCACATCTACTTTTACCATATTGTTTTGTTTAAATTGTTTCTATCATACAAAGATACTCTTCTTTTTTGGAAAAGAAAAGCCACTACCACTTCTCGTAGTGAATGTTCTCCGGCTTCCACTTGTCCTTGGGCTGTTCGTCGCCACCGGGATAACCTACAGGGACGATGCAGTACGGCAGCACGTTCTCCGGCAGGCCCAGCGTTTCAATAGTTACCGACATCCGTTCCTCGTACGGGTAGCAGGCTGTCCAAACGGCACCAAGGCCGGTTGCTTCAGCTGCGAGGAGCAGATTCTCCGTTGCGGCGGCGCAGTCGGCCGTCCAGTTCTGGTTGGGGTCGGTTACTTCTTCTGCATCCGGCTGGCCCCAGGGCTTGTGGGTCCAGGTGGTTTCTCCACAAACGACGATGACAACGGGGGCGTTGGCGATCATACCGCCGCGAGGGCCGGCCAGTTTGTCCTTGATAGCCTGGTCCGTTACCACCACAAAGCGCCAGGGCTGCAGGTTCATGCCGGTGGGAGCGGCCATGGCGGCCTTCAGGAGGGTTTCTACCTGCTCCGGGGAAACGGCCTGCTCCGTGTATGTGCGTACGCTCTTACGGGCGAAGATGGTGTCCAGGGTGGAGTTCGAGTTGGTCTGGGCCTTGGGGGCACATGCCCAGCACATGAGGGCGCATGCGGCCCCTGCAAAGAAAGTGTTCAGTTTCATGTTCGATTCAATTTTAACTATCTGCGAATGTACAACTTTTTTTGCAGAATTCCTCATAAAACGCTGTCCTGCAAAAAAGGCCACCCCGGAGGGTGACCTTGAAAGTTGGTAAAGCCGTAAGCCGCTTTCTGTTTTTAAATCTGTCATTTATCTTCGCAACCTACCCCCCGGCATCAGGCGGGCAGCCCTCAACTGCCGGTATATTTGGTCTTGCAGGCCCGGGCAACGTACCCGTTACAAGTCGCCTTGCAACGTCGTGGGCTCTTACCCCGCGTTTTCACCCTTACCGGAGAAAAAAAAGAAAAACTCCGGCGGTAGTTTTCTGTTACGCTGCTTAAAGATTACTCCCTACTGTGCTTTCCACAGCCGGGTGCCCTTCCCTGTGCGGACTTTCCTCAGGGCACAAGGCCCCGCGACAGATCGCTTTACCAATGAAAGTGGGCGCAAAGTTACTACTTCGCGCCCAGATTTCAAAATCGACAGGAAACGATTATTTCTTGAACCAGACCAGGCACTGGGCGCAAAGGTCGGAAACGGCTTTCCAGTCCCCTGCCTTGAGCACTTCCTTGGGGAAGAGCTTGGAGCCCATACCTACGGCCGTGACGCCGCTCTTGGCCCAGGCCGTGAGGTTTTCCTCGGTGGGTTCTACGGCGCCGGTAGCCATGACCATAGCCCAAGGGAGCGGGCCCAGGACATTCTTCACGAAGGAAGGACCGCCCACGTTGCCGGCCGGGAACACCTTCACCAGGTCGCAGCCCAGTTCCATGCCGCGCACCATCTCCGACACGCTGCCACAGCCGGGGCTGTAGGGCACGCCGCGCCGATTGGCCAGCGGGACAATTTCCTCTACCAGGCAGGGGCTCACCAGGAAGTCTGCGCCCATCTGGATGTACAGGGCTGCGGTGGGAGCATCCAGCATGGTTCCGGCGCCGAGGGCCATCTCAGGGCATTCGGCCCGGACAAAAGCCATCAGTTCCTCGAACACCTTATGGGCGCCGTCGCCACGGTTGGTGAATTCGAAGGCGCGGATGCCGCCGTCATAGCAGGCCTTCACCACCTTCTTGGTCAATTCCACATCGCCGTTGTAGAATACCGGAACAATACCCGTGGAACGGATAATGTTGATTGTGTCGATTTTCTTAAACTTTGCCATAATGCTATCTGCTTACACGGCCGCTTCCGCCGCCTTTGATTAAACCTTCTACTTCACTGACAGTCACGCGGTTGTAGTCGCCGAGGATGGTGTGCTTGAGGCAGGATGCCGCAGCGGCGAACTCAATGGCTTCCTGATCTGTATTGTAAGCGAGGAGACCATACAGGAGGCCGCCCATGAAGGAATCGCCACCGCCTACACGGTCCACGATATGGGTGATGTCATAACGACGGCTCTGCCAGAGGGTCTTGCCATCGTACAGCACGCCGCCCCAGGTGTTGTGGTTGGCGTTGATGGAGCCGCGGAGGGTGATGGCCACCTTCTTGCAGCGCGGGAATTTCTCCATCAGCTGCTGGGCCACGCTCACAAAGATATTCTGGTCGATTTCGCCACCGGTCTTTTCGGCGTCGAAGCCTTCGGGCTTGATGCCGAATTCTTTCTCGGCATCTTCCTCGTTACCCAGGATGAGGTCGCAGCCGGCTACCAGTTCAGGCATTACCTCAGCAGCAGTCTTGCCATAGTTCCAGAGTTTCTTGCGGTAGTTGAGGTCGCAGGAAACCTTTACGCCCATCTCGTTGGCCACTTTAATAGCCTCCAAGCAAGCGTCAGCAGCGCCCTGGCTCAGCGCCGGGGTGATACCGGTCCAGTGGAACCAGTCGGCACCTTCCAGCACCTTGTGCCAATCGACCATACCGGGCTTAATCTCGGAGATGGAGGAATAGGCACGGTCATAGACCACCTTGGAACCACGGGCCACGGCACCGGTTTCCAGATAATAGATACCGACGCGGTCACCGCCATAGACGATGCTGTCCACATTCACGCCGAAGCCCTTGAGCTCGGAGGTGCACATGGCGGCGATGTCGTTCTTAGGAAGACGGGTCACAAAATGGGCATCGACACCATAATTGGCCAGCGATACGGCCACGTTGGCCTCGCCGCCGCCGAAGGTGGCATCAAACTGATGGGCCTGCGAGAAACGCTGATACCCGGGGGTTGAGAGGCGAAGCATCACTTCGCCAAAGGTTACTACTTTTGCCATAGATATTATTAGGTTAAAAAATTATTATCTCATTTCCGTGTAAGGGATTTTATCCATGTCGCCATAGTCCAGGTTTTCACCGGCCATGCCCCAGATGAACATGTAGTTGGAAGTGCCTGCAGCGGCGTGGATGCTCCATTCCGGGCTCATGATGGCCTGTTCGTTGGCGAGCCAGACCACGCGCTCCTGCTGGGGTTCTCCCATGAGGTGGCAAATCATGTTGCCCTCGCTCACGTTAAAATAAAAGTAAGCCTCGATACGGCGGGCGTGCGTATGCGCCGGCATGGTGTTCCAGACGCTGCCGGGCTTGAGCTCGGTAAGGCCCATCTGCAGCTGGCAAGGACCTTCCTCCAGCACATTATTGACGATGAGCTGGTTAATGACGCGGTCGTTGCTGTCTTCCATCTTACCGGCGGCAAAGGAATTGGCCTTGAGGGAGCCCTTGCGGCCGTCGATAGTGATGAGCTGCGTCTTATAAGCCTTGTGCGCAGTGGCAGAATTGAGGTAGAACTTGGCCGGATTGGCGGCGTCCTTGCTCTTGAAAATCACTTCCTCATTCCCCCGCCCTACGTACAGGGCCTCCTTGAACTTGAGGACATAGTCCTTGCCATTCACCGTGACGATACCCTCGCCACCCACGTTGATGACGCCCAGCTCACGGCTAAACAGGAAATACGGCGCCTTAAGAGGGTCGATGGTTTCCAGTTTCAGGGGCTTGGTAGCAGGTACGGCACCGCCGAAGATGAAGCGGTCGTACATGGAATAGGTAAGACGGATTTCATCGGCCACCATCACTTCCGGCATCATGAAGCGTGCGCGGAGGGTTTCGGTGTCATAGCCTTTGACATCGGCAGGATGACAGGCCGTCTGAATGGTATACTTGGTTTGTGCACTCATGGCAAGGGTACTAAGCAGCAGAACTGCGGTCAATATTTTTTTCATAAGAAGCTTTGATAATGCGTCGGCGGTTAAAGATAGCAAGGACGGTGGTGCCGATTACCAGGATGGCACTGCCAATCAGCTTGAAGTCGTGCACCAGGTGGAAGATGACCCAGGAGAAGATGCTGGAGGCAAAATCCAGCGCCCCACCCTGGAAGCCTTCCGGAATGGCCACGGCAGCGTCTCCGGTACGGGCGTACACATCCTGTGCGGCCAGGGTGAACCACGGAGCCAGGTCCGTCACGAAATACAGGCCCACGGTAAGGGATACCAGGCCGATGATAAAGGTCTTCACCACATTGCCCTTGGTGATGGGCAGCACGGCCGGGAACACGTAAAACATACCCGCCAGCGAGGCCAGGGGCAGAAATTCATTCCCCGGAAGAACCACGGCCAGCAGCAAGGTGCAAGGGATGAGCAGGAGCGAAACCACCAAGGTAGTGGGATGCCCGATCACCAGCGCAGGACTCATGCCGATATTGATGCCGGCGGAGTTCTTGAACTTGCGGCTTACCAGGTCCTTGGTAGCCTCTGCAATGGGTTTGAGGCCCTCGATAAAGAGCGAAGTAATGCGCGGGATAAGTTCCATCACGGCGCCCATCTTGATGCCCAGGCCCAGGATGAACGGGATACGGTCCACGATCTCTCCCCAACTGCGGCAGCTCAGGCAGCCGATCAGGATGCCCACCAGCACGCCCAGCAAGAGCGGTTCTCCCAGCACACCGAACTTCTTCTTCATGCCTTCCGCGTCGATATCCAGTTTGCTGAAACCCGGAATGCGGTCCATGCACCAGTTCAGGCCCTCGGCAAAAGGCACGAAGCCCTGGCAGAAAGGCTGCGGGATGGAAATGCCCTCCAGGTCCTTGTAATAGCTCTGGAACTTCTTGGTGGTAAGGTCCGCCATCACCAGCGTAATCACAAAGCAAATAACGGCAGCAAAGAAGCCGTACCAGATGCTGTCAGTAGCAAAATACACCACCGCGCCGATAAACGCATAGTGCCAGTAATTCCACAGGTCGATATTGATGGTGTTGGTGGCCTTGCACAGCAGCAGCACGATGTTGATGGCCAGGCACACCGGGATGATGAAGGCACCCACGGTAGTGTTATAGGCCACGGAAGCCGCGGCCGGCCAGCCCATATCGAAGATGCTAAGCTGGAGGCCGTAAATCTCCGTAACATCCTTGAGGGGTGCACCCAGGCTGGAAGTGAGAAGGGCGGTAATCACACTCAGACCCACAAAGCCCACGCCCACCAGGAGGCCGCTCTTTAACGCCTTCCCCGGCTTGATGCCGATGCAGACGCCCAAAATGAAAAACAGGATGGGCATCATCACAGCAGCCCCCAGGCCGATGATATAACTAAATACTTGTTCCATCTAATTTATTTTATGACAAGGGTATATGTTCCCAAATCTGTGGCCACCCTCGGCCGCATAAGAGGGAGGGGCCCACAGCCGCGTTGTTAAACGCGGGGCGATATGGGAGGGGTCGCGAAGCGACGATTTGGGAACATATACCCTTGTCATCATTAACTACTTGGGTTGTTTACCGATGTAGGCCAGGATACCACCATCGACATAGAGGATATGGCCATTAACTGCGTCGGAGGCCTTGGAGGCCAGGAACACGGCGGGGCCGGCTAATTCGTCCGGATCCAGCCAGCGGCCGGCAGGCGTTTTGGCGCAGATGAAGCTGTCGAACGGGTGGCGGCTGCCATCCGGCTGGCGTTCACGCAGCGGAGCGGTCTGGGGCGTGGCGATGTAACCGGGGCCGATGGCGTTGCACTGGATATTGTACTCGCCATACTCCGAGCAGATGTTGCGCGTGAGCATCTTGAGGCCACCCTTGGCAGCTGCGTAGGCGCTCACGGTCTCGCGCCCCAGTTCACTCATCATGGAGCAAATGTTGATGATTTTGCCCTCGCGGCGCTCCATCATCTCCGGCACCACGGCGGCAGCGCAGATGTACGGTCCCACCAGGTCCACGTCGATCACCTGCTGGAATTCCGCCCGGGTCATCTCGTGCATGGGGATGCGCTTGATGATGCCGGCATTGTTCACCAGGATATCGATCTGTCCGATTTCGGCGTGGATCTTATCCACCAGCTCCTTCACGGCTACCTCGTCAGTGACATTGCACACATAGCCGTGCACATTGGTGATGCCGGCGGCCTTGTAGGCCTCCAGGCCCTTTTCCATGGATGCCTGGTTGGAAGTATTGAAGATGATGTTTTCTACGCCGGCCTCCACAAAAGCCTTGGCGATGGCAAAGCCAATGCCGTATGCGGCACCTGTCACCCAGGCGTTCTTACCTTTAAGAGAGAAAATATTGCTCATATTCATTATCAATCATTTACTTAAACTACCAGCCCAGTACGGCGGCCTTGGAAGCGTATGCGGCAGCCTCATCGGCCGTCAGGATTTTTCCGTAATTGTTGCGACTGCTGGTGGAGACGCCGGTGGTGCCGTACTCTTTCCAGCCACTGACTGCAGTGGGCGTGGAAGGGTTGGGCGTCTTTCCGGTGTGCCATCCGGCAGGGGCAATCACGGTACTCATCTCACAGTTCACATAGGTGACATTGTCATACACGGAGCTGTCTCCCCCACTGCGGGCCAGATACATGGAGCCATTGGCCACGCCGGCTTCGGCGGTCAGTTTGCAGTTCAGGAACACGAAGCCCTTGTCCGTAGCATTGTTCACACGGGCCTGGACGATGTATCCGCCGGCACGGGAACGAATCTCGCAGTCCTCGAAGAGGCATACCTTGGGATAGCCCCAGATATAGTCCACGTGGCCTGCAATCAGGGAATTGTGCACCCAGACCTCGCCCTTGCACAGGAAGGTATCCTGCCAGGAGATGAGCGAGCAGTTCTCGATGGTGAGTCGCTTGTTGTCTGCATTGAAGTAGATCGTCTCCGCCTGGCCTTTGTGGTCATCGGCCCAGAAGGTGTTCTCGATGGTCAGGTCTTCCAGCACCAGATTGTTGCAACTCTCGACCAGGAACAGGCCGCGGCCGCCCATGGCACCCACAGCGGAGCCCAGGGCGGGCTTGCTGGAAACGGCAGCACCGGAGCCCGTGGAGTAACTCTCGTTGTTGGGATAGGCAATCACCGTACCCTCGCGGGAAGCGCCCTTGATGGTGAGGTTGTTTTTATCGCGTACGTACAACAGTTCCTGGTAGGTTCCATTCGCCAGTTCGATGGTGACTGCCGTATCTTTGCCCAGCGTGGTGGCATAACTCAGCGCGCCCTGCAGTGTGCAGAAATCGGCAGTCCCGTTCGGATTGACGGAAAGCGTATTACCAGTCGGCTTGGCCTTCACGGTAAAAGGCGCTTCGCCCTTAGCCACCTCCAGACCGAACACGGACTCATCCACCGTCACATAATAGCTGCCACCAAAGCTCAGCGCCTCGTTGTGCAACTTGATAGTCACTTTCTTACCGGAAACCCGGATGGGCGTATAATGAACGGGACGATACCGCGTGCTGTGCAACATATCCAGGAAGGTATGCAGCACGGTTGACTGGTTCATCTGCTCCTTCGGCACCATTGTACCGTCAGAGAGGAGCGTCATCTTAGCCATATCGGCCATGTCGATTTTGTCCACCAGCTTGTCGTTGGCGTCGAACACCTGGATGAGGCCTTGGGTACCCAACACGGGCGTCTCGTCCAGCGTAAACTCCAGCGGCTGGTCCACGCAGATGGCGGTCAGCTCGCCAGGGTTGTCACCAGGATCCACCGGTTTGCTGGCTGTCTTGCCCTTCACCGCATTGGAGTACAGGGATTTCTTCTCCCCTGCCGCAGCGAGCACCTGGAAAGTGTACTCGGTGGACTCCTTCAGCCCTTCGATTTTCACGGAGGGCGATGTCACCGAACCCGTCACCGTCTTCACGCCGGTAGCGGTGAGTTTGTAACTGTAAGAATCGGCACCTGAAACGGCATCCCAGCTAAAGGTGAGCGTGGTTTCGGTAGCCTCTACCAGTTTTACGTTGGCGGGTTTGGACAAGCCCGAAGTGGACGGTTCGGGATCACCGCCTCCCTGGGAAGGATTGTCCTTCTGGCCGCAAGCAAGCACGGCCAGAGGGACAAGAAATGCGAATAATAATTTCTTCATAGCTCTTTCATGAGATACACTCGCTTCGCTCGGTATGACAGGGAGACAAGCTCGGTATGACAGGGAGACAAGCGAGTGTATGACAACTACTTCACTTCCACAGGTTTGTACTTGGGAACCAGGGACTTCATCAGTATCCAGGCCAGCAGATAGGCCAGGCCGCAGAAGCAGAACATGATGAAATAACCGGCAGGTTTGCCCTCGAAGCCCATGAAATGGAAGGCTGCGCCCTGTCCCTCGGCATAGGTGAACAGGTTACCGGCTACCTTCTGGATAATCATGGAGCCGATACCGCCCGCCATGGCACCAATACCCGTAATGGAAGCGATGGTGCTCTTGGGGAACATGTCACCTACGGTAGAGAAGATGTTGGCGCTCCAGGCCTGGTGTCCCGCACCGGCAAGGCCGATGAGGATGGCCGGCCACCAGGGGCTCATAGCACCCAGCGGCTGGGCGGCCAGGGCCACCAGCGGGAAGAAAGCGAAGATGAGCATAGCCAGCATACGGCCGTTGTAGGGGTGCATCCCCTTCTTCTCCACAAAGAGCTTGGGAAGATAGCCGCCGAACAGCGAAATCACCGTCACAATGGCGTACAGGGTGAAAATAAGGCCCTGTCCCAGCGGAGAGCTGGCCGGTGCGTTGAACTGGTCCTGGAAGTAGGCCGGCGCCCAGAAGAGGAAGAACCACCACACGCCGTCGGTGAGGAATTTGCCAATCGCAAAGCTCCAGGTCTGCTTGTACGCAAAGCACTGCAGCATGGGGATGGACTTTTCCTCTGTAGCAGGAGATTCACTCGCTTCGCTCGGAATGACAGTTTTCTCATCGTCCTGATGGATATAGGCAAGCTCTTCCTGATTCACATGTTTGCTCTTTTCCGGCTTGTCGTACATGAACTGCCAGAAGAACATCCAGATGAAGCCCAGGCCGCCGATGATGATGAACGCCATTTCCCAACCAAAGTTCTTGGCGAGCGGCGGGATCAGGAGCGGAGCGGCCAGAGCGCCCACGGATGCACCTGCATTGAAGATGGAAGTAGCAAAAGCACGGTCCTTCTTGGGGAAGTACTCGGCCGTGGTCTTGATGGCCGCCGGGAAGTTACCGGCCTCGCCCAGCGCCAGAATACCCCGGCACAGGAGGAAGAGGTAAACACTTACCGTAGAGATGGTTAAGGCGATATTGGAACCCGCCTCAACGGCACGCAAGGCCTCCACGGAATCCACGCCGTCCACGAACCAGGTGGTGGCCACGCCGCAACCGGCGTGCAGCACCGCACCCAGGCTCCATACGCCGATGGCGATCAGGTAGCCCTTCTTGGTGCCCATCCAGTCCACGAACTTGCCGGCGAACAGGCAGGCAATGGCGTAGAAGATGGAGAACAGCGAGGTGATGGTGCCGTAGTCGGCATCGGTCCAGTGGAACTCCGGTGCAATGAACTCCTTATAGGTCAAGGAGAGCACCTGACGGTCCAGGTAGTTCACGGTAGTGGCCACGAACAGCAGGCTGCAGATCCACCACCGCCAATTGGTCATTAATTTTTTCTGTGTAGACATAGGCTAGATAATGGCTTTTACAGCTTCACGCATACCCTTTTCCTGGATGAGGGCGAGGTCCTTGGTGAGGAGCTCGGTGAGGCCGGGAATCCGGTTCAGGTCTTCGCCCCAGATGAACTCATCGGCAAGAACACCCTTGGCCACCTTGGCGACATCGCCCGTTGCCCAGAGTTCCTTCAACAGATCCATGATCTTGGGATCATCGTTCGGGACAATCTCGTCCTCGCCGCGTTTGCCGCCCTTGTAGTAGGTGCAAATGCCGGCCAGGCCCAGTACCAGGCCCTGCGGCAGTTCGCCCTTGCGCTCCAGGTAAGTCTTGAGGCCGGGCAGGTCGCGGGTCTTGAATTTGGGGAAGCTGTTGAGCATGATGGATGTAACAAAGTGCTTCACGAACGGGTTGCGGAAGCGCTCCATGACATCATTGGCGAACTTCACCAGCTCCTCCTTCGGGAGGTTCAGGGTGGGCAGGAGCTCGTCGTACATCACCTTCTTCACGAACTGGCCAATCTCGGGGTCTTCGCAGCACTCCTTCACGGTGTTCAGGCCGCTCAGGTAGCCAACGGGGCTCAGCACGGTATGCGGGCCGTTCAGGAGGGTCACCTTTCTCTCGTGGTAAGGAGCCTCGGACGGGACGAAGAGCACGTTCAGGCCGGCTTTGTCGGCGGGGAACTCGGCGGCAATCTCCTTGGGAGCCTCGATCACCCACAGGTGGAAAATCTCGGCCTTATCCAGCAGATGGTCGTCGTAACCGGCACGCTCGCACAGCTGGGCGGCGGTGTCGCGCGGATAACCCGGGACGATACGGTCTACCAGGGTGCTGTACACGCCGCAGGAGCCCTCGAACCAGGCGCTGAATTCCGCACCCAGGTTCCACAGCTCGATGTACTGGCGGATACACTCTTTCAGGTGTTTACCGTTTTCGAAGATGAGCTCGCAGGGGAAGATGATGAGGCCCTTGTCCTTGGCGCCCTTGAAGTACTGGAAACGGTGATACAGGAGCTGGGTGAGCTTGCCGGGATAGCTGCTGGCGGGTTTGTCCTCCAGCTTGCAAGCCGGGTCAAAGGCGATACCGGCCTCCGTGGTGTTGGAAATCACAAAGCGGATTTCCGGCTGCTCGGCCAGGGCCAGGTAGGCGCCAAAGTCCTCGTACGGGTTCAGGCCGCGGGAAATGACGTCAATCAGGTCCACGCTATCCACGGGCTGGCCGTTCTGCAGGCCCTGCAGATTCAGGTGGTACAGGCCGTCCTGCTCGTTGAGCCAGCTTACCATGCCTTTCTCGATGGGCTGGACCACCACTACGGAACCGTTGAAGTCCGTCTTCTGGTTGGTCTTCCAGATAATCCACTCGATGAATGCGCGGAGGAAGTTTCCCTCGCCAAACTGAATCACCTTCTCGGTGTACTGTTTTGCCTGCGGTGCAGACGTGCGGTTTAGTCTTTCCATAAAATGTTATTATTAGTTGATAAGATTTCTCGACTTCGCTCGAAATGACAATTATTCCGTTTCAGTTACTTTCACCAGAATCAGCGCCTGTTCGCCGGATTTCTGCTTGATGGTATACGTGGTGCCCTTCTCCAGGGTGAGCACGCCACTGTCGGCATAGGTCTCATGCGGGGTATCAAACTCCTGTGCAGTGCCTCCCTCAGGGGAAATCTGCATCTTGGCGGTACCGTCGGCCTTGCGGCGGGCAAAATAGAATTGCACCGTAGTGGTTTTGGTGGCCGATGTGGTAAACACCACACTCCCCTTGCTGTCCATCTTAAGGCCATAAGCGTAGGTGGTTCCATCAATGGTGAAGGAGCCGCTGTAGTCCTTGGAGAAGTCAGCGATGCTGGTACTGCTAGTGAAATAACTGTCAGTGACGATACTCTTGCTGTCATTTACATACAAGATGTGCGTAGCGTCGCCGGCGGGCTCATCACCCGGGTTGTCACCGGGCTCATCGCCAGGCTCATCACCGGAGCCGGGATCCGGATCCACGGGATCGTCATCGGTGCTGTCGTAATCGGTGATGCCACCGTTATCCACTGCCACGGGGGCCGTCGTGTAGCCCAGCTTGCCGTAACCGGCGCCGGCCTTCACCACGGCGGGCACATCCTCGGCGGCCGTTACCGTGTAGGTGTAAGCGGGTTTGAAATCGGCATAGGTCAGTTCTGCGCCGGCGGTTCCGCCGTACTTGGTGTACTTGACGTTGCTCAGCGGGTACGGGCTCTTGGCCTTTTCGGGCTTGTTCACATACACGTTCTGGGTGGGATAGAGGTAACCGGCCACGCTGCCCTGGAGGTTGGACACGCCACCGTCCTTGGCAGGATAGGTGCAAATGTCGGTGGGCAGCTGAACGGCGTCAAAATAGTTGTATTCCACCAGCACCTTGGCGCCATAGGCCGAGCCTACGCCGTAGGTAGTGTTGCCGTCAAAGAGGTTGTTGTACACATGCACCGTACCAAACCGCACACGCGGGTGGCGGCTGCTGGAGCCCTCGAACCAGTTGTGGTGGAAGGTGGCGGTAATGGCCACGTCGCCGCTCTGGCTGTTGGAGTGGCCCACCAGGCAGCTCTTCTGGGTCTTGATGTACCGGCACCAGCTTACGGTCACGTTCTTGGAACCATGGGTGATGTCGGTGGAGCCGTCCTCGTAGTCCTTGGTCTGGTTGAGCGAGGTAAAGGTGCAGTGGTCCACCCAAACGCCGTCGCAGTCCTGCATGGAAACGGCATCGGCCCCGTTATTGGCCTTAGGCTGCTGGAAGTTGATGTTGCGGATGATAATGTTGTTGGCGCGGACGCAGAAAATGCCAATCTTGTCCATCACAAAGGTATCCGTGCCGATAAAGCTGAGGTTGCTCACGTCCTTGACGTCGAACCAGGGGTGAGCCTCGGAGAAGTCGCGGCCGTCGTCACTCTTGAAGGTGCCGCTGAGCCAGATGACGGTGGGCGTGTGGGTGCCTTTCTTCTCGTCCTTGGTGCGCTGCAGAAGCCAGGTCTGGAGGGCCTTGCCGTTATCGAAGTGCAGCACCTGGCTGCCACTCCCCTCACCGCCGGTCACGCCGGCGCCATAGCCCACCAGGGCCGTCTGGTCCACCGTTCCCACGGTAGGAGGCGTCGGGCATGCAAGGTCGTCCGTCTCCCCGGTCGGCGTGGGGTCGTCACCAGGCTCATCACCGGGTTCGTCACCGGGTTCGTCACCGCCGGCAGGGATCCACTTCAGGGAGTACAGGTTAATGCCGCTCTCCATGGAATAGACGTACACCAGGTCCCCTTCCTGCGCCTCCACGGGCACGGAAACTTCTAAGGCATTCTCTGCTTTACCGGGCATTTCGTAGCCCTCTTCGCTCACGGGAGTGCCGTTCAGGGCAACGCCCAGTTTACGGGCGGCATCGCCGCTGGAACGGGCAATAACTTTGACCGTACCGGCGCCAGCCACCTTGAATACCAGGTTGTTACGTTCGCCAAGCACACCGGTTCCGCCAAACTGCACACGGCTCATCTTGCCCAGCACCGTACCGGCATTCTCGTTTTTCTTGAATTTATATTTGCCCTTGGTTACCTTGGGTTCACCAGTGGCTTCGTCCACGCCTTCGGTCTGGCCGGCCAGGTATCCTAGCTTGGCGTCGAGGAAATTCTCTCCTTCGGCGCTGGTCCACTCGGTAGCATCCGCGCCTGCATTCGTATTGATCAGGGCATCGAACACGCTGCCTGCCCAGGTGGTGGTTTCGGTAATCATGGGCAGCTGGCCCGCAAAGGGATCCTCGACAGGCTCATCGCCAGCCTTACCTTCCTGATTGATGGTAATGGTCTCGCTGGCAGCGGAGGACGCAAAGGTCACGTGGCCCGTGCGGGGATCAGCGGTCTCGTTGGCAGCCACCGTAATCAGGTAAGCATGCTCCACAAGGCCCTTGGTGTTCGTCACTTCCTCCACGGAGAGCCAATCCACGTCAGGCGTAGCGGTAATCGCCACGTTGGCCTGGAGCTTGATCACTTCCAGGTCACCGCCTTCGGCCTCTACCTCAATGGTTTGCGGGGCCAGGATCATGGCGTCTTTCTGCACCTGGTTTATGGTCACGCTGCCATTGCCACCGGCGGAGGTGAAGGTCACCTTGCCCGTGCGGGCGTCATAGGTCTCGTTGGCCTGCACCGTAATGGTGTAGGTGCGGTCCGTTAGGCCCTTGGTCTCGGTAACGGAAATCCAGTCCACATCGGTCTGGGCGGTCACTTCCACGTTGGCGCTCAGGGTGAGGTTTACGGTCTCCCCTTCCGCTTTTACGGTGAACTCGGAGCCGTTAAGGACCAGCACGTCTTTCTGAAGCTGGTTCACGGTCACGCGTTTGGTGTCAATTCCGCAGGAAACGGAGACCGTGGCACTGCGGCCGTCGGGGTTCTCGTTTTTGTCTACGGTAACAGTAAGGGTGCTATTGCCCTTTCTACCGCTGTTGGCGCTCAGGTGCAGCCAGTTGGCATCGGTCTGAGCGGTCCATTCCTTATTGGTTGTGAAGGCAATGGACACGGTACCTCCGGTGGCAGCCACTGCTGTCTCCAGAGGGCCGGTAGTAATGGTCACTGCGCCTTCCACCTCCGGCGTGGGTGTGGGCGTCTGCTCCTCCGCCGGCTTCTTGCAGCCTCCCAGCGCCAGCATCGCCACCGCCGCCGTGAGGAGTGATATGTGTTTAATTTTCATCATTTTATGTTTTTCATTCAATGTCAATGGTTGGCTGGGTATTTGTCAAAGGTTGGTTTTTACCCCGCCAACCTTTGACACCCCCTCTGCCTCCTACCCCTCTCTCCTCCACTTTCCCTGCAAATGGTTGGTCCCCCAAAATCCAACCATTGACAATTTATCCCACAGATTGGTAATTAACTATTATTCAGTCTCTTCTACAATTACTAGCAATAATGCCTGTTCTTTATCAGAACGCCTGATTGTATAAGACGTCCCCTTTGCAAGAGCCAATACTCCAGAATCCGTATACGCATCCCAAGGGGAATCAAATACAGTCGCATCACCTCCTTCAGGAACAATCTGAATTTTTGCACTCGATTCTCCTGTTTTTCTTCTAATGAACCAAAACTGTACAGTCGAATTCAATGTGGCAGAAGTTGTAAACGTAACGCTTCCATCGGAATTCATTTTAACTCCTTTTGAAGAAGAATAATCACCAATTGTCCAATCTGAGATATGATAATCACCCCCCAGATTAGTAGCACCTGTTGCCGTAAAATAGCTACCATCAGCGTTATCCGTTTTATTAACAGCCGTACCACTAGAATTATAATAAAAAACATGCGTATGCAAACTGCTGCTTGGAGCCTTCTGGGTAACAGTAACATCTACATTTGCTGCTCCCGTATAGGAAAGGGTGATGACAGCTGTACGCTCCTCACCAGTATTAGCAGTACAATCAAAGGTTACAGTACCTGCAGAAGCAGCCACATTAGAAATCCATGTACCAGACTTTATGGCCGCAGAAACCGAGCTCACACCATCCGGATTGGAAACTGTGAAGGTGAATGAGCCCTCGGTGGCAGACGCCTCCAGTTTTCCAGGAGCAGTTACGTTAATCGTCGGGCTAAATGAGATGGGCGGACAACCCAAGTCATATACGTTACCGTTCGTAAACTGTTGGCCTTTAAATGCGGCTGTCTGCTTCATCGAGGAATGACTACTAGCATCTGTGTATGTAACTTGAAGGTTAACTTGGACATTACTTGCTTTTGATGCAAAAGGTACATAATATACCCCATCTTTTGTAAGTGTTCCTTCTCCCGCATCTAAAATAACGTAATTATTCGCTTTTTCACCATTATTGAAACCGGTGGCCGAACCCGTAGATGGAGAAACAACTTGATTTCCCCAAATTCTTGCGCCACCATCATTAAAGAGTTCAAATTTTACAGTTTTTACATTGGCTTCCCCAATTTGAATCTTGAAATATGGGACAGCATGCTTAAACGTAAAACTACCATTTGTTGTCTCAGCAACCATTGCCGCTTTTGATTTATCAAAGCCCCCTTCTACAGCAGAAACTTTATGGTCCGCCGCTTGATAATTAGTAAATGCAATGGTAGTGTTTGTTACATTTGCTGTTAAGCTTGAAGGATATATAGCATAATACTTTGCAGCACCAGCAACTGTTGTCCCTGTGAATGATGCCGTATTCTCACCAACACCACTTGAGATAGTGAAAACCTCATTAGCGTTTTCTATACGGTTTCCATCACCATCAAGAGCGATAACCCTAATCTGATCACCAGCTGTCCAGGTGAGGTTATATATACCAGCGCTTAGGCCTCCTATTGCGGTTTTAGTTTGTTCTGTTTGAGCAATAAAAGTCATTTGAGTAATCTGTGTGTTATCCAAATTTGACTGTTTATTCAGCGCACCTTGAGATTCTTTCTGGCAAGACGCAATAACGAGCACACCAAACAAGGCAAAAATAATCTTAACGTTTTTCATAATAATAGCTCCTTATTAATCTACCCAGATTGAACCAGTATAATCGTTATTATTCAGAGAATTAATTCCTCCACTCATGTCTAAAATGGTATTCTCTGTTGAGAGTTCTACAACTGTACTTTCGGGTGCGGTATAGGTATTTTTACCTACCCCCCCCAGATCATTTTTTCTGTTTTCATTTGTATTGGTTTTTGTGTTATGTTTCATTATATGCGCAAAAAAAGCGGCTCGCAACTTACTGCTTACCGCTAAAAATCTTTGTATGAGAGGTGTGCTACAGGGTGAAAGCCGAAAGCTCGGCAGCCATCCGGTGGGCAGCATTGCAAATCTTGGTCATGGTCTTTTCCCCGGGATAGGCCGAACCACTTTTGTACGCACGCATCTTGCTCTCGTTCACGCCTGCGAACTCGGCAAACTTGCTCACGTTAAAGTAGTCAAAGAAATTGAAGAACGACGGGACATCGTACATATACTCAATCTGAATATCCTCAAATATCGGTGCCTCCAGTCCTTCTGCCTTCTGCTCCTCAATGGCCTCCTTCACGCTGGTAATAAAGTCCTCCTTGGCCTTGGCGACACTGTCCCCAAAACCGCCGAAGTAACTATTCCCCAAGTGTTCGTCTGAATACACTGAGAACAGCCCGTCTGAGCCTTTTTCTACCGTTGCCCTGATTTTCATGACCAATGCAATTTAAATTCCTGCCTGCTTCAAGATAGCTTTTAGCGTCCCTGTGGGCACCTCTTTTGATTGATGCCGAGGAACACGAATCTTAGCTTGAGTAACTGGAGAAAACCACACATCATGTTCCTTCCCCTGCCCAATCTTGTAACAACCCTTCGATTGTAGTATTCTCAGTAACTCGCTCGTCTTCATTGCTTTCTTGAGTTTCTGATACAAAGGTAACGAATCTGCTACTTTTTTCCAAATAAAAGTAGCATTTTCGCAACTATTTTTGCGGTAAACAGTATGTCAAAGAGCAATCCATGTCAATGGTTGGCGGGGTGTTTGTCAAAGGTTGGTTTTTGTGCCGCCAACCTTTGACACCCCATCAGCCTCTCACCCCTCTCTCCCCCACTTTCCCTGCCAAAGGTTGGTCGGTTAAAATCCAACCTTTTGCAAATAAGTCGGGAATGACGCCGTTACAGCGTCACGCCCTGCTTGAAGATGGCAATCTCGCGGATGCCGTGCTTTTCGTTGTTTACGGGTTCACCGCTGGCAGCGGCGAGCACGAATTCGATGAAGCGGGCAGCGACCTCTTCCATGGGTTCTCCCTGGGCCAGGACACCGGCGTTGAAGTCGATCCAGGACGGTTTGGCCTCGTACAGCGGCGTATTGGTAGAGATTTTCATGGTGGGCACGAAACTGCCAAACGGGGTGCCACGGCCGGTAGTAAAGAGCACAATCTGGCAACCGGAAGCGCCCAGCGCCGTAGAGGCCACCAGGTCGTTACCCGGAGCGCTCAACAGATTCAAGCCCTTGACGCTCAGGCGTTCAGCATATTTCAACACGCCCCTGACGATACTCTTGCCGCACTTCTGCGTGCAGCCCAGGCTCTTCTCTTCCAGCGTGGAAATTCCGCCGGCCTTGTTACCCGGCGAGGGATTCTCATACACTGGCATCCCCTGCTTCATGAAGTACTCCTTGAAGTCGTTGATCAGGTGAACAGTCTTGTCAAAGGTAGCCACATCCTGGCAACGGTTCATGAGGATAGTCTCTGCGCCGAACATCTCCGGGACCTCGGTAAGCACCGTGGTGCCGCCCTGAGCGACAATCCAGTCGGAGAACACACCCAGCAGCGGATTGGCGGTAATGCCGCTCAAACCGTCGGAGCCGCCGCACTTCAGGCCGACGCGAAGCTCGCTCACAGGCACCTCCTCGCGCACGTCCTTTGAAGCCACGGCATAGATTTCCTTCAGGCGCTCCACGCCGTAGGCGATCTCATCGTCCACCTTCTGGCAGACGAACATCTTCACGCGGGACTCGTCCACCGGACCTACCATCTCGCGGAAGGCATCCAGCTGGTTGTTTTCGCAACCCAGGCTCACTACCAGCACGCCACCGGCGTTGGGATGATGGACCATATCGGCAAGGACCTTGCGCGTATTCTCATGGTCGTCGCCCAGCTGGGAGCAGCCGTAGTTGTGCGGGAAGCAGACGATGGCATCGACAGATGCCCGATGAGGTCGGGCATGACGATCGTCATTGCCGGCTTGACCGGCAATCTCTGCCTTGAATTTACTGACGATTTGCTCGCAAATGCCATTTACGCAGCCTACGGTGGGGATTACCCAAATCTGGTTGCGGATACCCACCTGGCCATCGGCACGACGGAAGCCCTTGAAGGTTCTGGGAACCGCGGCTTTCTCAATCTCCACCAGGGCGGGATTGTAATTGTATTCCAGCAGACCTTCCAGGTTGGTCTTGATGCAGGAATGGTCCACCATGGTGCCGGCATCGGCGTCACGGGTCACATGGCCGATCGGGAAACCGTACTTGATCACGTTGTCCCCTGCCTTAAGGGCCTGGAGCACAATCTTGTGGCCGCGGGGAATGTCCATCTGCAGGGTCACGCCTTCCACCACCTCACCCTTGGCAAGGTCCTGGAGTGCCACCGCCACGTTATCGGCCGGATTTATCTTGATGTACTTCATAATTAAAACTGGAAGTAATTCTTGGCGTTGTTGTAGGAGATGTCTTCCACCATCTTGCCGATGGTCTCAATTTCGGAGACAGGCAGTTTGCCCTCTTCCACGTCCTTGCCCAGCACATCGCAGAGAATGCGGCGGAAATACTCGTGACGAGGATAAGAGATGAAGCTGCGGCTGTCCGTAAGCATGCCCACGAAGCGGGAGAACAGGCCCAGAACGCTCAGGGCGTCCATCTGGCGGCGCATACCCACTTCCTGATCCAGGAACCACCAACCGGAACCGAACTGCATCTTGCCGGGCACGGTGCCGTCGTTGAAGGTGTAAAGCATGGTCATCATCACCTCGTTGTCCTTGGGGTTCAGGCAGTAAAGGATGGTCTTCGTAAGGGAATCCTCGCTGGCCAGGCGGTTGAAGAACTTGTGTCCGGCAGCGGCAATCTCCTGGTCATGGATGGCGTCGAAACCGGTATCCGGGCCCACCAGATTGAACATCTTGGTGTTGTTGTTACGGATAGCGCCGATGTGGAACTGCTGTGCCCAACCGGCCTTGCAGTCCATAACGGCCTGGTCGTGCAGGAAGGCGCTGCGGAACTTGTTCAGTTCTTTCTCGCTGGGACGCTTGCCCAGAAGCACCAGTTTGAAGATGGCTTCAATCTCCAGCTCCGTGTAATCCTCGGCATAGAAGTTCTCCAGGCCGTGGTCGGAGAGTTTGCATCCGTTGGCGGCAAAGAAGTCGTGACGCTTCTGGAGGGCTTCGCAAAGGTCTGTGTAGGATTTAATCTCCATATCGGCAGCCGCACCCAATTGCTCCAGGTAGGCTTTGTAGGCCTTGGGGTCCTCGATGGCCATGGCCTTGTCCGGACGCCAGGCAGGGATGACTTTTGTGCCGAAAGGATCGGCGGCGATCATCTTGTGCCAGCGGAGGTCATCGGCAGGATCGTCCGTGGTGCAAACCGTCTCCACATTGAACTTGCGAATGAGGGCCTGGCCGCGGAATTCGGGCGTGGCGAGCTTGGCGTTGCACTCCTCGAAAATCTCACGGGCAGTAGCCGGGCAAAGGAGTTTGTCGATGCCGAACACACGGCTCAGCTCCAGGTGGGTCCAATGATACAGCGGGTTCCGCATGGTATAGGGAACGGTCTCGGCCCATTTCTGGAAGGTTTCCCAGGCGCTGTACTTGCCGCCGGTGAGGTAATCCTCGCTTACGCCGTTGGCGCGCATGGCACGCCACTTATAGTGGTCGCCGTAGTGGCCGTCCACCAGCCAGAGCTGCGTAATGTCGCGGAACTGGATGTTCTGGGCTATCTGCTGGGGCACCAGGTGGCAGTGATAGTCAATGATGGGCATCTTTTCCGCGTGCTCATGATACAGTTTCTTAGCGGTCTCCGTCTGGAGCATGAAATCGGGGTTGATAAAAGCCATAGTGTTATGTGTTTTAATTTGTTTCGTGGAAGAGAGTCGGGGTATCACCCCCGGCTCCCTTGAATAAGAAGACTACTGATTGGTGTAGTTGATGCGATAGAAGCAAAGACCGTTCACAGGGCCATAGATGGCAACACGGCCACCGGCAGTGATAGCAAACTCAAGTTCATGAGGACCATCCTTCTTGGGATAGCCGGCGGGCTTAGAATCTACAGCTACGCCGTCAACGGCGACCTCAACGGTACGGTCGGTGGCTTCGGAGTCTCCAGTATTGGTAGCCCAAACCTTCACGGTACCGCCTGCAGGTGCATCAAACTGGAAGGCACGCTTGCTAGCCGTACCGGCTCCACCCATCTGGATGAAATAGACATCACCATTATTGTTGTACTTGAGGGAACCGCCTCCGTCAACAATAAACAGGTTATTCAGGTCGAAGCTTACATTCTGGTTGGCATTCTTAGCCGTAAAGGTAGACTCAAACTTGGCAATCCAGTCGGAATCGGAGAAGTTCCAGTCATACTCGATAGGCGTGACTCCTCCAGTGGTGTAAGTGAATTCAATCTTATAGAAGCAAAGACCGTTCACAGGGCCATAGATGGCAACACGACCACCGGCAGTGATAGCAAACTCCAGCTCATGAGGACCATCCTTCTTGGGATAGCCGGCGGGCTTGGAATCTATAGCTGCACCGTCTACAGCAACCTCAACAGTACGGTCAGTGGCTTCGGAGTCACCGGTATTGGTGGCCCAGACCTTCAGGGTACCGCCCGCAGGTGCGTCAAACTGGAAGGCACGCTTGCTAGCCGTACCGGCTCCACCCATCTGGATGAAATAGACATCACCACTGTTGTTGTACTTGAGAGAACCGCCTCCGTCAACAATATACAGGTTATTGAGGTCGAAACTTACAGCCTGGTTAGCGTTCTTAGCCGTAAAGACAGACTCAAACTTGGCAATCCAGTCGGAATCGGAGAAGTTCCAGCTGAGGGTGACCTCTACCGGTTTTTCCCCACCCTTAGGCTGGATAGCGATGGAAGCAGTTCCGGTCTCAGACTTGACATAGTAAATATCTCCTTCACGCGGGAGAGCCTGGACGGTAAAGTTGTACAGTCCGGGTTTGAGAGCGGCCACATCCTCGGCGGCAACCGTAAAGCTCAGTTCCGTCTGAGCGGGATAGGACTTCTTGTTGAACACGACCACATAACTGGCGGCATTGTCGATAGCCTCCCAGGTTACAGTAACGGCCGTTTCTTCGCCCTCGGTGAGGGTAACAGGCTCTACAACGGGCTTAGGAGTAGCCAGCACCTTGTTGAGGGCAAGCACATCCTCGCTCCAGGCCAGTTTGGTCAGGGAAATGGCGCCATTGGCATAGAGATAGACCGTACCCTCGCCATCCACCTTGGGGATAACCACCTTCTGCACACCGGCGGAAGAAGCGGCCACACCGCCCTTCACCTCAATGCCGTTGTCGTCGCCCAGGGCAACTACAACGCTGGCACCGGTCTTGGCAGCATCTGCTACGAGCAGGTCAACGGAACCGGGAGCGTCGATCTTGAAGGCGGCATAGCCCTCAACCGGATATCCCTTGCGGGAAAGCGGCGTAGCGCTCAGGAAGTTGATGGCGCCGTCGGCATTCATAGGCGTTGCCTCGGTACCTACCAGCAGGAGTTCGTCACGAACGCGGCTGTTCTTCACCTCACCGGCGAAGAGGCTGGCATCCTGGAGGTTCCAGGTGTGAGCCTCGGTGATAACGTTCTGCGTGAGGTCTTCGGGTTTCTCGACATAGGAAATCCACCACTTGGAAGCACCCACCTTACCTTCGATGAGGTCCTGGGCGGCCAGCTGGAAGAAGTTACCCTTGGAGTTGTAGCAAGGATCCACGTTCATTACCTTGAAGCCGGCTTCTGCAGCGGAAAGCTTCTTGAAGAAGTCCTTACCGTTGGCATAGCTGTAGTTACCGGAAGCATTCAGCGTAGGAAGCACGGTGTTGGCATTGTCCTGGAAGAGTTGGGCCTTGTCCACATCTTCACCGGTCTTTCCGCCATCCTCCCACAGGAACAGGTTGTTCTTGAGGGACATTTCATGTTCCACGCGCACGGCGAAGAAACCACGGTTGTTGCCATCGTCCATGGTAGCAACGTTCTTCACGGTGTTGTTCTCGAAGGTAATCTTACCAATCTTGATAGCATCGGAAGCGTCGATACGGAACATGGTACGGATACCGTCGTAGATGGTATTGTTGAGGAAGACGATTTCATCGATTTCCGTCGTCTTACGGATATCGAAGGCATCACCACCGGAACCCAGAATGCCGTACATGTCGCAGGAGTCGAAGGTGATGTTCTGAATCTTCACCACATTGTCGTTGTTGCCGTAGAAGAGACCGGCCATGAAGTTGGTAATTTCGCAGTTGACGAACTTGACCGTATTAACTACGGGGCTACCACCGGTGTGCTCCACGATACGGGAATTGGCCGTACCGTCGAACTTGATGTTCTCGAAGAACAGGTTGGCACCGGATTCAGCCAGGTCGGCGGTGAGTTCCACCTTACCGGCAACCACGGGCTTTTCGCCGTCCGGACCCAGTTCACCAACCAGGGACAGGCTGGCAACGGGCTTGGCCGTACCCATGGAGTATGGGGTATCGCTGTAAGCCAGGTAGTAATCGCCACCGGCAGCGACAGCAGTTTTGAGGCCAGCCTCGTCGGTGATGAGCGTGGCGGTACCCTTCTCAGCCTTGGTCCAGGTATCCTTGGTGCCACGGGAGGCACTCATGTAGAAGAGGGTGATCTGGTACTCGGTAGAAGGCTCCAGGCCGGTGACAGTAGCAGCGGCAGCTGTCTTCTCGTCGGCGGAGAGCTCCTTCTTCACAGTCTTACCGCCCTTCACAGGAACTGCGTTGAGTTCAGTCACTTCCTCATAGTCCTCTACCTCGTTGCTCCAGGCCAGGGAAACGCTGGTTTCCGTACGTCCGGTGACTTCCAGGTAAAGGTTGTCCTTAACGGCGTAAGTCTTGATGTTGCCATCGAAAACAGCCACATTGGATACGGTGGACTCGATGGGAGCTCCTTCACTGTCTACACGGAAAGCCTGGACGGTGAACCAGTATTTCTGGTCGGCCGTGAGGCGGATGGTCACAGGGATCTCGTCCGCTGCCAGATTCCAGGAGTCTTCAAACTCGGTCATTTCCTCATCAGTGTACACCGTGAGGAGGTATCCATCGACGTCCTTGTTCACGTCCCAACTAAAGGTGACTTTGTCACCAGTAGCGGCATCAACGCGGGCGCTCAGGTTCTGCGGCTCCAGGCAACGCTTCAGGGAGAGTTCAGTCACTTCCTTGAACTCTTTCTTGGCGCAGCCGGCGAGCACGGCCAGTGAGGCCAGCGCAGCCAGAGAAACTTTCAAAATATTCTTGTAGTTCATAATGCGTCAGTCAATTAAAGGTTGTCGTAACCATAGTCGTTCTTAATCTTACCCTGACTGTTAATCATGGTAGTATTGAAGATGGGCCAGAACATGTGCTGCTCGGGGTCGGCGTCATAAATACCATCGACGAGCGCATCATAGAGGCCGGTATCGGCACCCTTGCTGTCCACAATCTTATTGAAGTATTCGGCCTTCTTCTCCCATACGCCGGCAGGTTTCACCGCCTCGCCGTTGAAGCCGTAGATGACTACTTTGTCACCATCCAGCTGCCAGTACACGTCGCCGCCGAGCAAGTTCACATTGTTAAAAGGAGCACGGAGATCACGCAGGGCTTTCATCTCGGTCCTGGCCTCGTCCAGCTTCTCCTTGAGCATACCCCAACGGATCAGGTCGAACTTACGGGTCATTTCGCCGCAGAACTCAAAGGCGCGTTCGTCCACAATGGCTTCGAACATCTCATCTTCGTCGTCGATGGCATCCACATAGAGCTCAGCCATTTCCTCGTGACCCTTGAAGGCACGTTCACGAACCTTGAGGAGATAGTCCTTGGCCTCGGTCAGCTCGCCCAACTCATTGGCCAGTTCAGCAGCCATCAGGAGGATATCGGCATAACGCATGACAACGGGCTTGATACCATCGTCGTTACCGCCAGTGTAAGGATGATTCTCCATCCACTCAAAGCGATATTTACCGAAGTACCACTTTTGGATACCCACCAGTTCCTGCTCGTTGTCGGCATTCCAGCGCCAGTTGACGCAGGTAATGTCACGGCGGACATCATTGGCGTCGTATTTAAACCACATGGTAGGAACCGGGCCAGCGTCACCGCCACGGGTTACCGTAGCGCCACCGGCATAGGAGGAACCTTCCGAACGAATGGCAAAGGTGTAGTTCCAGCGGCCACGGCCGTCGGAGAACGGAATCACATACAGGGTCTCGTGACCAGGGCCGGCCACCAGGTTGTTGTGGTTGCTCTGGTTCTTCCAGTAAGTCTCAAAGTCCTCCAGAGAAGCAGTACTGGAAGAGATAGCTTCCTCCAGATAATTCAGGGCCTGAGGATACAGGACAGAGGCCTGCAGGTCCGGATCGTTGCTGAGGCGATTCTCGCCCAGATCACCGGTACCCACCATGCCGTCCTCCGGACGCTGGGCATAGCCGGCAGCCATCAGGGCGATGCGGGCATACAGACCCTGGGCGAACATCTTGTTCACGCGGTCCGTACGCAGGGTGGCAGCGCTCTGGCCGGGATACGGCAGATACGGAATGGCTTCCTCCAGGTCGGCCAGCAACTGCTTGAAGATGACATCGCGACTGGACTTGGCTACATAAATGGTTTCACTGGTTGTAGCACTGAAACGGGCAGGGACATCGCCCCAGGCACGTACCAGGTCATAGTAAATCATAGCGCGGAGCGTGAGGGCTTCACCCAGGAGATAGGCCATGTCGGCTTTCTCGGTAGGATTGCCGTACTCACGAATACCCTCAATCACCAGATTGGCGCGTTCAATGGCTTCGTACATTTTGGCGAAAGGACCATTGTCCAGGTTGAGCTGCGCATTGTTGGGGAGCAGGCTGTAACCCGCGATCTGATACTTCTCGTCGGTAGGCTTGAAGGTGTTATACCACTCGATATCGCTGTTCAGGCCGATATAAGTAAGGAAACGGCCACGATAGTTGTTGGTTTCACCAAAGCTCTGGGCGATGGAGAAAATGGTGTTCTCCGTAAGGGAATAGTTGGAGTAAACGGTAGCCGCGTCAAACGTGGACGGAGACTCCGAATCCAGGAACTTTTCGCAGGAAACCGCAGCGGCGGCTACAAGGGCCGCAGAAAGGATATATAGAATCTTTTTCATGTCTTCAGCGGATTAGAAAGTGAGATTGATACCGGCAACGAAGCCGATGCTCTTAGGATAAGCGGAGTAGTCTACACCCGGGGTAAGCGGGGTGGAACGACGGGTATCCACTTCGGGGTCGTATCCGGAGTACTTGGTGAGGCAGAACAGGTTGGTGCCCGTCACGTACACGCGGAGTTTGCGGATATAGATCTTCTTGGTGAGTTCTTCCGGCAGGGTGTAACCGATGGTGGCACTCTGCATGCGCAGGAAGGAGCCATCCTCCACGGCCCAGTCGCTGAACACAGCCTGGCCGATGGCCGGGTTCCACATGGTCTTGCCGGCGTTCATGGCGCGCAGCTGGTCGGGATCGTTCACCAGTTCACCGGTCTGCCAGTCGATGTTGGTCCAGCGCTTGGACACATCCATCGTATTCAGCAGGTTGCGGTTGTAGTATTTACGGGAGCTGGTGAATTCAATCTTGTTGGCGTTGTACACCTGGTTGCCGATCATAAAGTTGAAGTTGGCGCTGAAGTCAAAGCCCTTCACATAACCGGAAATGCTGAAACCACCGGTGAAATCCGGAGCTGCATTGCCGATGACGGTACGGTCGGCTACGGTCAGTTTGCCGTCCGTGGTATAACCGGTAATGTTGCCTTCTTCGTCATACACGGCTACATTCTTGGCGATATCCTTGTACTTGGGAGCACCCGGACGCATGTAAGCAGCGCCGATGATACCGGAGCAGTCCACTACGCCCTCGTTGAGCACCCACTTGGCGCCATCCCAGGTAAAGTCGTCCACAGAATACATCCCATCGCTCAGATAGCCATACATATTGCCCAGCGGCTGGCCCACCTGGACGATGTAGTCGTCACCGATTTCGGTGGATGCCCAATAGGACTGGGCCGTGATGCTTTCCAGACCGCCCAGGTCCGTCACACGGTTCACATTGTAAGCAATGTTACCGCCAATGTTCAGGGAGTAGTCCTTCTTGGAAATGATAGGAGCGTTCAGGGTAAGTTCGATACCGCGATTGCGGGTGGAACCTACGTTCTGGTACTGGCTGTCATAACCGGAACCGGGGATAGGGAAATTAATGAGCAGGTTCTTGGTATCGTTCTGATAGGCCTCGATGCTACCGCTCAGGCGGTTCTGGAAGAAGCCGAAGTCGATACCGATGTTGTGGGTATAGGTGGTTTCCCAAGTGAGGTTGGGATTGTTGAGCACCTTACCGGCCGTGAAGATGTTGTTGGACATGGAGATCCAGGACGATGTGCTGGAAGCATACTCTTTCATGAGCTGGCCAGTAGGGATGTTGTTGTTACCGGCGGTACCGAAGCTGTAACGCAGTTTCAGCTGATCCAACCAGTTGTGGGAAGCTTCCATCCAAGGCTCGTTGGAGATGGTCCAAGAGATAGCGGCGGAGGGGAAGAAGCCCCAGCGGTGACCGCGGGCAAACTTGGAGCTACCATCGGCACGGAGCGTAACGCCCACGGAGTAACGGTGCTTGTAGTCGTAGTTTACACGGCCGAAGAAGGACAGGAGCTTGTCGTCGGCGCTGTAGTGGTTGTTGGACGTGGAAGGCGTACCGGAAGCCATGAAGTCCCAGGCCATGGTGGCATCATAGAACACAGGCAGGCCGTCCACCATATCGGTGAGGGTGTTGCTCTTGGTGATGGTCATTTCTTCACCCAGGAGAGCAGTGAGGGTATGGTCACTGTTGTTCAGCACCTTGGCGAAATCGTAATTGAGGGTATTGGTATTACGATAACGGGTGCGGAAAGCCTCCTTGTGCTGGGTGGAAGGCGTGTTCTTCACCGTGGAGTTGTTGGCTACATAGTAAGTGGTGAGGCCGTAGAAACGGTCATCGCCCTGACGGTAGTCTTCCAGACCGCCTTCGATCTTCAGGCGGAGGTTGTCGATGATGGTCCAGTTGAAGGCAGCGTTGGCATTCCAGGTCTTACGGATGCGCTGGCTGTCGTTGTCGGCCACACTCTTGAGCGGCGGAGCGTTGTCGCCATAGTCCTGCTCCAGGTCGGAATCCGTTGCAGTAGCGCTCACCGGGATGGGTGCATAAGCCACGGCGTGTTTGAGACGGCCGTTACCGGCGGTGGAGCCTTGGTCGTTGATACCGTTGGCACCGGAACCGCGCACGCTGATGCGGGAGTAACGCACGTTCACGTCGATGCTGGTTTTCTTGGAGGTCTTGAAGTTCCCCTTGAAGTTCAGGTTGTCACGCAGGTACTTGGAACCCACCATGATAGCCTGGTCGCCCATGTGGGCATAACCGAGGGTCCAGTTGTAGTTTTCGCCGCTGCCGCTGATGGAAGCGTCGATGTTGAAGGTGCTGCCGGTATTGCCGAATACAGCGTCCACCCAGTTGTTGGTAGGGAGACCGCTGTACAGGTCGATGTCGGCGAAGGAACCGAAGTACGGCGTGTAGTGGCTGCTGAGGTCGTCACGGATGGAGCCCAGTTCATACTGGAACTTCACGTAGTTCTCGGCATCCATGGCCTGGATGGCGCTCTTGTTCGCCATGTACTTCAGACCATAGTAGGCATTGAGTTTCACGGAAACTTTCTGGCCTTTTTCTGCGCTCTTGGTAGTCACGATCACAACACCGTTTGCACCACGGGAACCGTAGATAGCGGTGGAGAAAGCGTCCTTCAGCACGTCGATGGAGGCGATTTCAGAGGAGGAGATGTCATTGATGCTCTCTACCGGGAAACCGTCCACGATGTACAACGGGGAACTGTCCTGGGTGATGGAACCGCCACCACGCACGCGGATCTTGATATCCGCATCCGGGTCGCCTTCGGTGGTCACTACGGACACACCGGCCATCTTACCGGAAAGGGCCTGGGAAACCGAAGTCACAGGCTGCTCGGCCAGTTTGTCGGCGCCCACGCTGGACACGGAGCCCAACAGGTCGCGACGCTTGACCGTGGCATAACCCACCACCACAACCTCGTCGAGGAAGGTGGTATCGGCCTTCAGGACAACATTGATCTCCGTCTGACCGGCGATGGCGACCGTCTGGTCTGCCAGGCCGATGAAGGAGAATACCAGATTCACTGCGCCTTCGGGGACAGAGAGGGTGTAGTCACCGTCAATGCCCGTAATGGTGCCGATGGTGGTGCCTTCCACCAATACACCGGCGCCAATCAGCGGTTCACCGGACTCGTCGGTCACAATACCCTTGATGGTGGTCTGTGCCCAAGCGGCCGTGGTGAGCCCCAAGCAAAGTGCGAGCGAAAGAAGTAGTTTCTTTGTCATACTTTTCATTGGTTTTTTGATTTTGGTTAATAATTAGTAATAGTAAAAAGATTATAACTTTTTGTATTCTGCTTTGTCGTTACCACCGTTGACGATGTCCTTCACCAGGTAGTGGAGGTACATCTCCAGGTTGGTGTAACGCTTGTCCGGATCCAGGGTATAAGCGATGGCATCCTTGGGATCGGTCTTGTTCAGGCCCCAGGCTTCCTCGATGGCGTTGGGAATGCCGTCGGAGTCGGAGTCACGCAGGGCGTCCATCTCCTCCTCGGTAGCTTTATACACCGGCCAGCCGTTCACCCAGGTACCGTCATCCACATCGGTCTGCGTGTCGATAAGACCATTCTTGGATCCGTTGCTTCCCTCGTAGGTAGCCTGTCCGCTGATGGTCTCCTGCTGCACACGGGCGTCGATGTCATCCTTTGCGAAGCAGGCGCCGGCATACTGCGTCACAGCCGTGAAAGCGTCATTGGCGCTGTGGACACTCATGACATTGCAGTCATAAGGAGTCTCCGCCTTGATTTTGGCCACATCGCTTTCCTTGATGTAAACCCCTACTCCTGTGGACTGACCCGCCTTCCAGTTGTTGGAGGTAACGTCATTCGAGCCGTAGAGGACATTATCGTACAGGTAGAAGTGGCCGGGCAGGATGGTGCCGCCACAGAAGCTGCAGGACGTGGTGGGCTGAATGAGCCAACGGTGATTGCTGGGCGTTGCAGGACCAGGTTTGTAGTAATTGCCTACAAAGTTGTATTTCTTGTAGTCGTTGCCGTTGTTCTGGGAGCTATCACCGCCATAGCAGCTGTTGCCGCTCCAGTTGTAAACCACGTTGTTAGATACAGTCACGGGACCCTTCTGGGTGCTCACATAGTCATGGTCCAGACGCGGGTTCCGGCTGTCGTGGTGCGCCAGGAGGTTGTGGTGATAAGTAGCGTTGTTACCGCCCCAGATGCCACCGTAGCCGTGGTTGCCCTTGCCATGGACCGAGGCGCGGAGGCTCTCGGAGACAATGTTCCACTGGAAGGTGAAGTCCTTCATGCCATAGAAGGAAGCGCACTCGTCGGTACACCAGCTTACGGAGCAGTGGTCGATAATGATATTGCTGTACTTGTCGTTGTCGTGGCTCATCACCTGGATGGCATCGTCCTCGGTCTTTTCCTCGTCACCCATGCGGCAGCGGATGAAGCGGACAATCACGTTGCTTGCGCTGATGCGGAAAGTATAGTTCTTGAGGCAGATACCGTCACCGGGGGCCGTCTGGCCGGCGATGGTGCAATTGTCGCGGTTGATTTGCAACTGGCTCTTGAGGGCGATGGTGCCGGCCACGTCGAACACGATGATACGCGGATAGTTCTGCGTGCAGGCCCAGCGTAGGGTGCCTTCTGCAGTGCTGTCATCCAGGGTGGTCACGTGAAGGATTTTGCCGCCGCGGCCGCCGGTGGCGAACATGCCGCCGCCTTCTGCGCCGGGGAATGCACGGGCAAGGCCATCTTCTTCAACTGCAGGAATGCCGAAATCCGCATAGGCGATGGTGGGATCCTCACCGGGGTTGTCGCCAGGATCACTGGGGTCATCAGGTTCCCCGGCCGTAGTGGCCTCCACCGTCGCACCGGAACTCTTCTTGTCCCCGACCACGGCATACACCGTAAACTTATACGTGGTAGCCTTGGTAAGCCCGTCCAACTTCACGTTGCGATTAGTAGTAGTTCCATCTTTCACGGTAGTGGAGCCCTGCTTGAGTTCATAACTGAACTTTACGCCGCTCTGCGTATCCCACTGGAAAGTGAGGGACGTTTCGGTGATCTTAGACTCCAATACCTTGAGGCCGGTAGGCTGCTTGGGCGCATCGGTAGTAGAAGGCGTATCTCCCCCACTGGGCGTTTCGGGATTGGTCTTGTTTCCACAGGCAATGGCCAGCAGTGCCATGGCTGCATAAAGCATGCAATGTCTCATAGTCTTTCGTATTCAAGCGCTGCCCAAATGAGGGGGCCGATGCCCTTGGGGTCATTTGCGCGCACGCGTTCGTTAATATAATAGTCGTAATCTCCTCTGCGATTGTCCTTGCCGCCCAGGCCGGCCACTTCGCAGCACTGGTTCAGGTTCACCAGGCCGTCTTCTTCCGTGACGAAGGTGTCCAGCATCGACAGGTAAGCCTGTTTGGCTCCGTCCGGGTTGCCCAGCACGCCCAGGCGACAGCCTTTAAGCCAGGCATAGGTGAACATGGCGCTGCAGGTGGCCTCCAGGTAGTTGCCTTCCCGGTAGGGCTGGTCCAGCACCTGGAACCACATGCCCGTCTGGGCATCGGCATAAAGGGGAAGCACATTATACAGGGTGTTCAGGATGCCCACCAGGCTGTCCTTCCCTTCCCCGTCCGGCAGGATTTCAATGACATCGACCAGGGCCATCACATACCAACCCAGGGCGCGGCCCCAGGCATGGTCGCTCTGACCGGTTTCCGCATTGCACCAGAACATGCTGTGGGAGCTGTCCCAGGCGTGGCGCAGCAGGCCCGTATCCGGGTCAAGGGTTTTGTCGTACACCAGGGTGAACTGGTGCACGATGTCCTGGAAATTGGCTTCCCGCTGCAGGCTGTCCGTCACGTAACGGGCCGTGTATTCGGCATAGAAGGGCTGGCCCATGTACAGGCCGTCCAGCCACATCTGATGGGGGTAAATCTTCTTGTGCCAGAAGCCGCCTTCCGGGGTGCGGGGCTGGCTCTGGAGCTGGCTGTAGAGTGTATCCATGGCCATGCGGTATTTCTCCTTGCCGGTAATATCGTACAGCTGGAACAGCGTACGGCCCGGGCACACATGGTCCAGGGAATAATTGCTCTTCTTGTACTTGTAAATGGTCCCGTTCGGGTCGATGATGGCGTCGTACCAGGCATCGACATAGCTCAGGAGAGATTCCCGATCGGAGCCGGGAATGACGTCCTGCACATCCAGGATGGCCTTGAGCTCCAGGCCGGTGGTGTAGTTCCACTTGAGCTTGCCTTCCAGGCCGTCGATGTAGCTGGCCTCCGGGTTCCGGGCCATCTCGCTTTGGGCAACGCGCAAAGACAGCGGAGCCTTGGCCGTTGTACAAGCGGCCAAGGCGACTGTCAGGAATAAGAACGTTAACTTCCTCATTTATTTGTTGTTATAAGGATCCCAAACAATATTGTCCTGCGTCTGGAACATCACCTTCTCGAAGGTGTAGTCCTGCGGTTTAATCTTGTGCGCCCACTTTACGCGAGGGCCGGCGGCACCCGGACCGGTGCTCCCCCACTCTCCGTAGAAGGAATTCTTCTTGGTGTCAGGCTTGCCGTCCTTCTCCCAATCGTGCCAGCCTTCCGGCAGGATGTGGGAACCCAGTTCGCATTCGATGAAAACCGTCTTGGCGTAAGCACCCCAAGGGCGGCCCAGGTAACACTTGGTAACACCTTCATCGGCCGTCAACTTACATTTGTAGAAGACATAACCGTATTGCTGGCCTTCCAGTGTGCTGGCGGCGGTAATGTAACTGTCTTTCTTGGAGCGGATCTCGCAACCCTCGAAGAAGGCGATGCTGGTGCCGAAGATGAAGTCCGTGGTACCTTCTATGTAGCAGTCTTTGAAATAGTTGCGCTTGATGCCGCCGAACTTGCCAAATCGACCATAAGTGTAAAGCGTGTCCTGATTGCCCAGGAAACGGCAGCGGTTGAAGAAGAGGAAGTCGCCGTCGCAGAACACCGCCACAGCCTGGCCGATGTTCTTGCCTTCGCCGGCGCTGTTCTCGAAGGTAATGTCCTCGAAAGTGATATAACTGGCGTGAATGTAGATGCTGGCGCTGCCTGAGGTACCCACGGGGAAATCACGGCCGGGCCAGTTCTTCTTGGCATATTTGTCATAGGTAAGGATGGTCTTTTCCACATCCTCGCCCTGGAAATGTACACGGAACTTGGTGTGCGGGATATTGATTTCCTCTTTGTACACACCGTTCCGGATGAGCACGTTGGTGATTTCCTTGTGGCTGTAGTTGGGAATGGCGTTCACGCCTTCCTGCACGGTCTGGTAGTCGCCATGGCCATCGGCAGCAATCACAATATGGTAATACACAAGGTGCTGGGCGATGTCCGGAAGCTGCTCCTTGATTTTTTCGCAGACGATTTCCGTCACTTTGCGGGCGCCGCAAGGCACCAGGTGGGTGTTGTCGTTCTTGCCGGTGGAAATCATGAAATAAGCCTTGGAAGCCTCGTCACCCAATTCCTCCAGCCAGTCCAGCGTGGGAGTGGTCATGTCGATGAAAATCACATTCATCTCGCGGGCCACGGCCTCCATGGCGGCTGGATAGTCCGTATGGCAGTTGCGGTCCAGTTTCCCATCCTTGAACCAGCGGCGGGCGATGGGGCTCAGAAGCACGGGAGTGCCGCCTTTCTCGCGCACGCCATTGACAAAGGTACGGAGGTTGTCCTGGTAAGCGCCATAAGCCGGAGCATAACGGTCGGGATCGTCCTGCTTGGCATCGTTGTGACCGAACTCGATGAACACATAGTCACCGGGCTTGACGGCATCGTACACTTTGTTCCACAGGCCCAGGTCGATGAAGCTCTTGGTGCTGCGGCCGTTCTGGGCGTAGTTGACAACCTGTACGTCTTTGTCCAGGAAATTGGGAAGCATCATGCCCCAGCCGCGCTCCTGGCCGGCTTTGGGAAGGTCTTTCTCCGCCATGGTGCTGTCCCCCATCAGATGAATGGTGGTGAAAGAACTGGCTACCAGCCAGATGGCCAGGAGGCAGGAGATTCCTCGGCAAGCTCGGAATGACAGGCAGGCTCGGAATGACAAATTACTCATAACTTTTCTCCGTTTACGATTACGTTGTCGAACGTGACGTTCTTTGCGAAATGCACCTCTGCGCCCTTCTGGGCGGTAAAGATGCTATTATGGAAGTCTAAGTTGGTTACGGGCATCTCCGGAAGGCCGTTCACGAAGATGGCCTGCTTGGCACCGGAGCAAATGATGTCGCTCATGTGCATGTCCCGGAATTCCGGGGTGGTTTCGTCCACGGGCTGGACGTCCGAGGTATCATCGTCCCCCTTGTCGCTGGCGGCGACGCCGGCATAGTACAGATTGAAGATAACGCCGTAGGAGACAATGTCTTTCATGTAAATGTGGTCGCACCAGATGTTCTTGACCACGCCGCCACGGCCGCGGGTGCTCTTGAAACGGAGCCCTACGTCCGTACCCAGGAAGCGGCATCCGCTTACCCAAATGTTTTCCACACCGCCGCTCATTTCCGAGCCCACCACAAAGCCGCCATGGCCGTGGTAAACGGTGCAGTCCTTGATAATCAGGTTTTTGCAGGGCTTGGCGTGACGACGGCCGTCGGCGTCCTTGCCACTCTTGATGCAGATGGCATCGTCACCCACGTCAAAGCTGGAACCGGTGAGAATGACATTCTCGCAGCCTTCAATGTCGATACCGTCGCCATTGGTGGAATAGTGCGGCGCACGCACGCTGATATTCTTGATGGTAACGTCCTTGCACCAGAGAGGATGCAGATTCCAGCAAGGGGAATTCTGGAAGGAAGTGTTCTCCAGCAGCACCCGCTCGCAGTTGCGGAAACTGAGCATTACCGGGCGGAGGAAGGTTTTGATCCACTGCTCGTCCAGGTTCTGGTCCTGGTAATTGAGGCTGCCGGCGGTTTTGCGGGCGGCCATATAACCCTCGTCCGGATACCAGACGCTGCCGTCCTCCGACAGCACGCCACCGCGTTTAACGATGGTTTTCCAGGTATCGTCCCCCACCTTGCGGCGTTTGACCTCCCGCCAGGCGTCGCCGTTTCCGTCGATCACACCCTTACCGGTAATGGCAATGTCCGTAGCGTCTTCCGCGTGCAGCGGAGACAGGCAGCGGCGCACATCCAAGCCTTCAAAATTGGTGTCGATGATGGGATAAAGGCTCTGGTCCGTAGAGAAAACAATGACGGCATCCTGATCCAGATGCAGTTCGATATGGCTCTTAAGGCCGATAGGACCGGTGAGCCAGATGCCGGCAGGCACATCCAGACGGCCACCGCCCTGCTCAGCAAGTTTGTCGATAGCCTGGGCGAAGGCGTCCGTGTTAAGGGTAACACCGTCCCCTACAGCGCCGAAATCGGTCAGGCAAACGCTGCGCTGCGGAATGGATGGAAGTTGTACATGGGGCATGTCGAAGGGAACACCTTCGTACAGATTGGCCTGAGAGGTAGAGCAGCAAGCCGATGCAAGCATGACAAGGGCCAGTGCGCGAGTCAGGGAGAATGAGGTCATTCGTTTTAATTATATTATAAGTGGCACTTAATTGCTGCAAATATACACCTTATTTTTTAATTTCCGTTACCGTGCACGGAAATTTTTCAACAGAAGTTTTCAACATGCCCCACAAGCACCTGAGAGGCCATCGTGTACGGTCACGAAAAAATTATTTTAAAAAGTTTGGAGGGCCTGCTGAAATTATTTAACTTTGCAGCTATGGAAAAAGTGACAATCAACGATATCGCCCGCCTCACCGGCCTTTCCAAAGGAACGGTGGACCGCGTTCTGCACAACCGCGGAGAAGTCTCCAAAAAGAGCTATGAGAAAGTCATGGCCTGCATCCGCGAAATGGGCTACGAGCCCAACGTCTATGCCTCTTTGCTCGCCGGCAAGGAGAAAGGCACCATCGCAGTGGTACTCCCCCGCCCGGAGGAAGGAACCTACTGGGATTTAGCAATCAGCGGCATTGGCAAGGCAGAGGAAGACGGACGCCAGGTGGGCATGCATACCCAGCTGTACACCTACGACGAATTAAGCGCAGAATCTTTCCGTGAAACCTGCGCTACGGTGCTGAACAGCAAGCCCTCCGGTGTAGTCATCGCCCCCATGTTCCAATACGAGACACAAGTCTTTGTACAGGAACTTTCCAGTCGCAACATTCCATACGTTTTTGTCGATACCAAGTTGGAGGAACCCGCCGGTCATCTGGCCTTCTTCGGCATTCCGGCCTACAAGAGCGGTTATCTCTGTGCCGATATGCTCCTTCAGGGAGAAAAGGCAAAAGAAGTGCTGGTAGTGCGCGTCATGCGCGATAAAGAACGGTCATCGGATCCCACCATCGACCGTCGTGCCGGTTTCCAGGATTACATCCGTGAGCACAATCCGGCCTGTACCCTTCGCACCATCTTCGTCAATCCCATCGACCCGGTTGCCACGGACGAGGCCCTATCCGCCTTTTTTAGCGAATTTCCCGGTGTCCAGCACGTGGTCATGTTCAACTCCCGCATCCACCTTATCGTCCCTTATCTGGAGCGCAATCCCCGCCCCAAGATGCGCATCGTCGGCTTTGACAACCTGCCGGCCAATATTGCCGGACTGAAGAAAGGCATCGTGAGCATGCTCATCGCCCAGCACCCGGAACAGCAGGTGCAGGAAGCCATTTCCACTCTAATAGAGTACATTGTTTTCCACCGCAAACCGGCCCGCCAGGAGAACCACATGCACATGGATCTCCTCACCCGTTACAACGTGGAAGATTATTGAATCTTAAGGTCTTGGATGTCCAGCCAGCCCCCGTCATTTTTCCACACGGGGCGGTTGCAATAGAAGCCGAATTTAGCACCGATCCATAACTCCGGTTGGGCGATGAATTCCGTATTCACCGCCTTGAAATGCTTGCCATCCAGCGAATAGGAGAAGTAGCAGACGGCATCGGGTACATTTCCCTTTACGGCGCGCGGTTTCACGCTGAGTCTGACCCATATTTCCGTTTGCCGGAAGGTTGAATACTTCACCGGCGGTACATTTCCGGAAGCATGGGGAAAATCCGGTTCCTGGAGCGTATACGGCAACACGGTCAGCGGAGTAATTTGCTCCGCCGCTCCCTTGGGGGCATTCAGGCACGAGACGTAGTCCAGTTGCGCACCGTCCGGAGTGTCCGTCAGGCGAAGGCCGGCATAATCGTCCCCCTGAACCAGAAAACCGGCCTGCTCCCCTTTCAGTGCGGGATTGGGCATGAAACTGAGACGGGCTGTAACGGTGAACTGCTCTGCGGGGAATTTCTGCAGTAGCAGGTTGGGACAGTTCCACAGATTGGCGTCGGGATCTTTTTGAACCACCGAATACAGCCGGATGCCGCCGTCCGGCAGGGCAAAATGCCAGTACGGGGACGGGATGGTGGGATATTGCCATTCCAGGGGGAGACCGTAAGGAGATTTCTCGACTCCGCCTTCGGCTCCGCTCGAAATGACAGAAGGGTTCCTGTCATTCCGACCGACCGGAGGGAGCGGAGGAATCTCCCATGTCTTCACAGGCTGCCCGACGCCATCCCCGTCCGGGTCCTCGCCGATGAGCGGCCAGCCGTCCGCGTGCCACACCATGGGCTGCAGGTGTAAAATGCGACCATAAGCGCCCTTGTCCTGGAAATGCAGGAACCAGTCGGAGCCGTCCGGGGCTGTTACCCAGGCACCCTGGTGCGGGCCGTTCACCGTTCCCGGCGCCCAGGCCATCACGATGCGTTCTTCCCACGGGCCCCACGGACTGGCGGAGCGCAATACGGTTTGCCAACCGGTAGCCACACCGCCGGCCGGGGCAAAAATATAATACCACTCCCCTCTTTTATAAAATTTGGTTCCCTCGATGGTGGGTTGCGTGAGATGACCGTCGAAAACAATGCGCGAAGGGCCTTCCAGACAGGTTCCATCGGCAGAGAGCGGCGCTACAAACACTACGCTTTTGTGCGTTGCGCGTGACCCGGCGCAGCCATGCGACAAATACGCCCTTCCATCGGTATCCCAGAACGGGCACGGGTCGATAAAACCTTTTTCCCGTACCACCCAAACCGGCTCCGACCAGCGTCCGCGCGGATTCTGGCTGCGGACCATGAAGATGCCCCGGTCCGGGTCGCCCACATAAATGTAGAACCAGCCGTCGTGATAGCGGATAGCCGGTGCCCACACACCGTTGCCATGCTCCACTCCCTGGCGGAAAGCCGGGTCATAATCCCACAGCGCGGAGCCCGTCAGTTCCCAGTGCACCAAGTCCTCCGACTCCAGAATAGGCAATCCCGGAAAACAGTTGAAGGACGAGGCCGTCATGTAGTAACGGTCCCCTACCCGGCACACGTCCGGGTCTGAATAGTCCAGGTGAAGAACGGGATTGGTGTAACGCTGGGCCTGAGCCGTAAAAACGGCCAGCAAGGCAGCGACGACAAGGCAAGGTTTCATAAAATCTCTTTTAGGGCGGCCTCCACGGCCTCGTATTCGTAGCCGCGGGAGAGACCGAATTTCAACAGTTTAAGACGCCGCTGCGGGTCCCCTTCCAAGGTGCGGGCCTTGGTGGCCAGCACACGCGACAACTTGTCCGCTGCAGCCGCCGGTTCCACCTCTGCCAGACCCGCAGTAATAGCGGACTCGGGAACGCCCTTCGCCCGCAACTGGAAACGGATTTTCACAGGTCCCCAGCCCTGCAACGCGGCTTTTTCCCGTGCAAAGGCGGAGGCGTAGCGGACATCGTCCACATAGCGGTCCTCCACCAGCGAAGCCACCACCTGGGCGGCGGCCTCCGCGTCACCATCCAGCGCCTTGAGCGCCTTGCGGTACACATCGGCCCGGCAATATTCCGCCTTGGAGCATTGCTTCTGCAAACGGGAGAGGACGGCTGTGGCTTCCATCGACCTAGAAATTATAGCCGATAGAAAGGTAGAAGCCTACTTTGTGGGTGACGTTGGACCAGTGGAGCGTGCCCTTGATGGGACCCACGATAGAATGGTAGGCATAGCCCAGGCCCACGCCGCCCAGCCAGTCACCTTCGGCGATGGTTTTGTTGAAGGCGTCGAAGGCGTAACCGGCGTTCCCCATCAGGGATACATAGTGGTTTTTAAAGAGGCGATAGCGAAGGTCCAGGCGCAGGATGGCCAATTGGTCGCGGACCACCGCCAACTGATTGAGACCTACGAAGGGAATCTGATGTTCTATGTATCGGCCCTGGAAATCGTCACCGATCATGTTGGAATACACTGCCGGAGGTCGCGGACCAATAATGAAGCGGATGTTGTACTGCGGGATAAGGGCAAAACGGCCGAAAGTAACGGGGAATTTACCGTCCGAAGCCACAACGGCATTGAGGGGGAAACTGTTTCCCCATTTCATCACGTCCGAAAATGCGGTTGCGCGAAGTCCCACTGACACACCCTTGGTGGGGAAATAGCCATTGTCCAGGGTTTCCATACGGCCTTCGAGGATTACTCCCAGATAGTCCATATTTGTGTTGCTGGAAAGATTATAGACGCTCGCCTGGTTGTTGTTGGACAGAATATTGTAGATTCTGGAGAAACTGTTCCTGATGCCCAGCTTGACGTCGAAGGACGACCAGTGCATATTGGAGAAATAGACCTCCTGGTTCGCATTCAGCATCTGGATGTTGTAAGTGGACTCTCCGGCATAGAAACTGGTCCTGCTCAGGTAGCGGCCATCCATCCTCACGTTGAAGGTCGAGAAGTTGGGGGCGCTGTTGGAGTACCGGATGTCCAGATACGGGTTGACGCTGATACGGGCGGTCAAATCCACAGAAGAGCCGCTCATGGAATGGGTAAATAGACCTACGTTCAGCAGCAGGGAAACAATGTCCTGCGTATCCATGCGGGCGCCCAAGCCGATCTGGTGCATGGGACCGCGTTTGCACAGGATGCGCAGTTCGTAAGGCTCACCTGTCCCGCGCAGTTCGTAAGTCACATAGTCGTATGAGCCCTTGCCGAAGATGGCGGCAATATCCTCCTCAATCTGGCTCTTGCTAACCTGCATACCGGGTTTCACCTTCATCTTGGAAAGGATATACTCCTCTTCCCGTTCATCGACACCCACAATGTCGATATCATTGATCCGTACGGGATGGGCGCTCAGCGCAACGGCCGGCTTCGCCTGCAACTTCCGCTTGGCATTGCCCAGACGATGACGGAGGGCGTCCAGTTGCGGCTTCATCGCCTCCGCCGCCTTGTAACCGCGGATGTACATGGTGTCGATGGCTACCCGGCTGAAACTGAGCATGTTATAGCCTGTAACGTCCGGATGGATGCGAATATCGACGCTCTTGACATTTTGGTTGAAGGCATCATCGTCAAAGAGGTTCATGGTGGCCGAAAGGATGTCCGCCAGGTTCTGGATTTCCGTCGCGGTAGCGTTGTCTCCGGAAAGGTCTATGCCGATGATGATGTCTGCGCCCATCTCCCGGGCGATGTTCACCGGGAAGTTGTTGCGCAGGCCACCGTCTACCAGCACCATGCCGTCCGTGCGCACGGGTGCGAAGAGGCCGGGTATGGACATGGTGGAACGCATGGCCAGGTTAATGGAACCATCGTGCCAGACTTTTGCGCGGCCGGAAGCCATGTCCGTAGCTACGCACGCAAAAGGAGTGGGCAGTTTGAAAAAGTTGGTGGAATCGCTGTATCCCAGTGTATGCGAGGTAATAACCTGGTTCACATTCTGGCCGAAGACGAAGCCCGACGGAAGGCTCCCCAGCAAGTTGTTCCGGGCCAGCGTACTCATCTCCCCTTCTTCCGCGCCCAGTTGCAGTTGACGGCTGCGACCGGCCGCAAAAGGCATATCCCCCTGGATGAAGTTCTTGTAGTCATCGGCCCTGTAATAGAACGGAAACGACAACACGTATTTTTCCTTGTAGCGGATACGGGAGTAAGGGACGTACTTGCGGTCCACTTTGTCGCTGAGTGCCACGCTCCAGTCCATGTTCTTGAACAGCGAATCCAGGAAGTCGGCGTCGTAGCCCATGGCGTACATGGCACCCACCATGCCGCCGATACTGGTACCTACGATCATGTCTATCGGGAAATCGTACTGTTCCAGGTACTTGAGCGCCCCCACCGCGGCAGCGCCTTTGGCACCGCCACCGGAGAGCACCAACGCTACCGTGGGACGGGTTTTGCGGATTTGCGCCATCCGGGAGCGGATTTGGCGCACGGCCGCAGCGTCCTTTGCGTCCAGCCCGAAAGTGGACGATTCCGGTTCTTTGAGGCTCTGTCCAAGGACTGGAATGGCCAACAACAGGGCAGTCAGAGTGAGGAGAAATTTATTCATGTTAAGTTGTGTTTACCAGCTAATAAGCCGCAAGCGGCAAAAATATCTTCTCCGCGGGAGGCACGGATGGTGGCGGTGAGACCGCCTTTTTCCAAGCGTTCCCGGAAGGCTTCCATCCCCTCAGGAGAGGATGTCGTGTAAGGAAAATCCGGAATGGCGTGGAAACGGATCAGGTTCACGCGGCATTCCAATCCGCGCAGGAGTTTCAGGAGACCGTCGGCATGGCGCGGGGTGTCGTTCCAGCCTTTGAAAATGGTATATTCAAAACTGACGCGCCTCTGACCGGTGAAATCGTACTGTTTGATAAGGCGCACCACCTCCGTGACGGACCAGGCCTTTTGCACGGGCATGAGTTCCTCACGCTCCTCCGGGAAGGGATTGTGCAGGCTGACCGCCAGGTGGCATTTGCTCTCATCCAGGTATTGTTTCAATTTAGGTAAAACGCCTATTGTGCTCAAGGTGACGCGTTTAGGGCTCCAAGCCAGGCCCCAGGGCGCCGTAAGGACTTCGATGACACGCTTCACCTGCTCCCAGTTGTCCAGCGGCTCTCCCATGCCCATGAAAACGGTGTTGGTAAGGTCTGCCGCTTCCTCAATGGCGAAGAACTGGCTCAGGATATCCGCGGCATCCAGGTTTCCGTGGAATCCCTGCCGGCCGGTCATACAGAACTTGCAGCCCATTTTGCACCCGGCCTGGGAACTGACACACAGCGTTTTCCGCTCCTGGTCCGGGATCATCACAGCCTCGATGTAGAATGGTTCCTCCGTCATGCCCGGCTCCCCCTTCGTCATGCCCGGCTTGACCGGGCATCTCACCGGAAACAGGTACTTCCTGGTCCCATCCTTGGACATCTGCACATCCACCGGCTCCGTCATGCCCACCTGATACCGCTGTGCCAGCGCTTCCCTGCCCTGTTTGGACAGATTGGTCATTTCCTCGATGCTACGCACACGCTTCTGGTACAGCCACTGCGCCATCTGCTTCCCGGCAAAACCCGGCAAGCCGACCTCCAGCGCAATAGCCTTTAATTCCTCTGGCGTCTTTCCCAATAAACGTTCCTTCATAACATGCAAATTTAAAAATATCCCGCCTAAAAATCAACCCCCTTTCAGTCGAATTTACTTGGCAGGGACGATGCGGCAGCGGGATAGCGCGGCAGCATGGTCCGGGGAAAGCACACCGGCTTCCCGGAGGGCCTCCACGGTGCATTCGGCCGGAGCATGGTGGGCGCGGAACAGCACGATGCCGTGCGCCTCGCTGCGGGTGATATGCGGATGCTTGGACAAATCGGCCTCCGGAAGGGTCCAAAGGGCATATCCGTCCGGTTCCGAACAGGTGATAAGGTCCTGCAGGGCAGCATATTTTTCTTCGTCGAAGTGATAGATTTCCATCAGCTGCTCCGGGCTGGAATAGCCGCCCAGTTGCGTGCGGTACTGCACGATTATTCCGGCAAAATACGGCCCGATTCCCGGGAGGTCCAGCAGCGCCACGCTGTCTGCCTTATTGATATCCAGGCGGGGTATGTCGATGTATGGCTCCAGGCGGGCGTACACGCTGTCGGCCACCACGTAGCTCTTGGCAAAGTCTGCGGGACGACGGAATCGACCGCCTTTAAGCCTGTAGTTTTCAATGGATTGGGCCTGCTTTTCGGAGAAGCCCAGTCGCTGGAGGTCCTCCAGGGAAACGGTGTTGGGGTTGAAGCGGAAAGACTCCACCTGCCGGGGCAGTTTGGTCCGCACTTCCCTCACCGCCGCGGAGTGCGGCGCGTTGTGCCGCTCGATGCGAGGAGATTTCTCGACTCCGCCTTCGGCTCCGCTCGAAATGACAGAAGGCCCCCGACCGACCGGCCTCTCTCTGTCATTCCGACCGACCGGAGGGAGCGGAGGAATCTCCTCCGGCGAGGCGTACACGTACACCGTATCCGGCCTATCTCGGTTGGCGGCTATACGCGTAACCGCGGCCTTGTGTACGAACAAGGCCACTTGATAACCTATTATCAGGAAAACCAGGGCGATAGCGCCCGTTACGAAACTGGCATTAAGGCTGTTCCGTTTCTTCTTCCCCTCTTCCATAACGCTTCTGTTTACTGGCCTTGACCGGCTGGGCGCCGGCCACTACAATCACAATTTCTCCCTTAGGCTCGTGCTCCCGGAACCATTCAGCCACTTCTGACACCGTTCCCCGCTTGTGCTCCTCGTGCAGTTTGGAAATTTCCCTTGCCACGGAGCAGCGGCGCTCCGGCCCAAAATACTGCCCAAACTGTTCCAGCGTCTTGACCAGGCGGTAGGGCGATTCATAAAAAATCATGGTCCGGGTTTCCTCCGCCAACCCTTGCAGCAGGGTTTGCCGGCCTTTCTTCTGGGGCAGGAAACCCTCGAAGACAAAACGGTCGCACGGGAGACCGCTGGAGACGATGGCGGGGATGCAAGCCGTTGCACCCGGAAGCGTCTGAACCTCAATGCCTTCCTCTGCGCAGGTGCGGGCCAGCAGGAAACCGGGATCCGAGATGCCGGGTGTCCCGGCGTCCGAGACCAGCGCCACATTGAGCCCCCCCAGGATGCGTTCCTTTACCAGCTCCACCGTTTGATGCTCGTTGTACTTATGGTGGCTCTGGAGCGGCCGGTGGATGTCGAAGTGCTTGAGCAGCACCGACGTGGTGCGGGTGTCCTCCGCCAGGATGAGGTCCGCTTCCTTGAGCACACGGACGGCGCGCAATGTCATATCTTCCAGATTGCCTACGGGCGTGGGGACGATGTAAAGAATTCCGGCCATATTTTTTTGTCTTTAATACATAAAGTATTATCTTTGCAAGAGTGATAATACCAAACAAAGGTAAGGAAATGTTTTTGGAAAACACAAAAAAATCGGGCTGCATAGAGGTTATTTGCGGTTCTATGTTCTCCGGAAAAACGGAGGAACTCATCAGAAGACTCAAGCGTGCACAGTTCGCACAGCAAAAGATAGCCACCTTCAAGCCCACCATCGACAAACGCTACTCAGACCTTGACGTGGTGTCGCACGACTCCCATGCCATTTCCTGCACGCCCATCAAATCGCCCTCCCGCATGCTTCAGATTGCTCCGGACGTACAGGTGGTAGGCATCGACGAAGCCCAGTTCTTCGACGATAGCATCATCGAAGTCTGCCAGGAACTCGCCAACCGCGGGGTGCGCGTTATCATCGCTGGTCTGGATACAGACTATCTGGGCAAGCCTTTCGGCCCCATGCCCGGACTCATGGCCATCGCGGAAGACGTACAAAAAGTCCACGCCATTTGCGTGAGCTGCGGTGCCCTGGCCAACCACTCCCATCGTCTCTCCGCCAGCAAAAAACTGGTGGTACTGGGCGAAAAGGATACATATGAGCCCCTCTGCAGAGAGTGTTATCAGCAAGCCATTAAAGAAGACAACGAATAATATTGGATACCATGAAAAAGATTAGCCTCTTCGCAGCCATTGCTGCGGCTACCATTTTTGGTTTTGTCGCCTGCCAGAAGGTAAGCGAGCCCGACCAGCAGGAGATAGCCCAGGCGGAACAGCCTGGAGTAAAAGCTATCGCCCGTATCCTGAATGAAACAGCCGAGCAACCGGAGGTTCAGGAAGCCGTGAAGAATCTGCTGCTGGAAATCAACAAAGGCAGCGACTGGCATCACATCGCCTTTTCCGTCGGCTCCGTAGATGAACTGGGAGATTCGGTGAATTATGTCAGCGGAGAAATCGGTCTCATCAAAGGAGAAAAGCATCTGCTGGAATTAGACCTAAACCTGATGGTGGTAGGTTTCGTTCCCATCCAGGGTTCTCTGGATCTGCTTGCCATCGGCCCCAATTTTGCCAAGGCAGTGCTTGCATTAACGGATGAGAAGTGCGACGAGTATCTGGAAAAGGCCAACGAAGGCATCAAGATCGCCATCTTCGGCCAGATGAAGCTCGCCCTCATGCGCACGGAAGATGAAGAAGGCAACCGCGTTATCGACCTCTTCCTGGTGGGTATAGATGGAGATCCCGTTCCGCTGTCCTCCATCCTGGCCCTTTTGACCATGTAGCCTGGCGTACAGATTCTTAAAAAAATACTGACCCAAGATTTGGGCCAGTATTTTTTTACTAACAGGTACCGGAAAGATTAGTCTTCCACGTGGGCCATGGCCTCGCGGATGCGGGCTTCGATTTCCTCTGCCAGCTCCGGATTGTCCATCATGAGCTTTTTAACGGCTTCGCGGCCTTGGGCCAGTTTGCTATCGTTGTAGCTGAACCAGGAACCGGACTTTTGGATAATGCCCAGTTCTACACCCAGGTCTACGATTTCTCCGCTGCGGGAAATGCCTTCTCCGAACACGATGTCGAACTCTGCCTTCTTGAACGGCGGGGCCATCTTGTTCTTGACCACCTTTACCTTTACGTGGTTACCCAGAGCGTCGTCCCCGTCCTTGATCTGCGTGGTGCGACGGATGTCCAGACGCACGGAAGCGTAGAATTTGAGGGCGTTGCCGCCGGTGGTTGTTTCCGGGTTGCCGAACATGATGCCGATCTTCTCACGCAGCTGGTTGATGAAGATGCAGCAAGTGTTGGTTTTGGAGATGTTGGCCGTGAGTTTGCGCAGGGCCTGGCTCATCAGGCGGGCCTGCAGACCCACTTTGTTATCGCCCATCTCCCCTTCTATCTCCGCACGCGGGGTAAGGGCTGCCACAGAGTCGATTACCACAATGTCCACAGCACCGCTGCGGATGAGGTTATCGGCAATTTCAAGGGCCTGCTCGCCGTTGTCCGGCTGGGAGATGAGGAGGGTGTCCAGATCTACGCCCAGCGACTTGGCATAGGTGCGGTCGAAGGCATGTTCTGCGTCGATGATGGCCGCAATGCCGCCGGCCTTCTGGGCCTGGGCGATGGCATGGATGGCCAAGGTGGTTTTACCGGAGCTTTCCGGTCCGTAAATCTCGATGATGCGGCCTTTGGGATATCCGCCGATGCCCAACGCATGATCCAGCGCGATGGAGCCGCTGGGAATCACCTGGGAAGCGTCCCATTCGGGCTGGTCTCCCAGTTTCATGATGGTACCTTTACCGTAATCTTTCTCAATCTTGTCGATTGTTGCCTGGAGCGCTTTCAATTTTGCAGCGTTTACCGAGGCGCCTTCTGCTTCTTTTGCCATACTTATTACTCAATAAATTAAAATGATGCGGGCATCCTGAACCGCATCTACAAAGATAAGAAAACTACGCGAATTCCCAGCAAAAAAATACACTAAATCTCCGACAATTCCAGCCAGCGCATTTCGGCGGCATCCAGCTCCTCCTGCAGGGCTCCATAGCGGGTGGATGCCTCCTGCAGTGCCGCCGCATCCAGCGTTCCGCTGGACAGTTGGGCCTCCAACAAAGCCTTCTCCGCCTCCAGGGCCGGCAGCCGTTCCTCCAGCGCCTTCAGCTCCTGCTGCTCCTTGTAAGTCAATTTCCGTTTTTTAGGAGATACGCTCGCTTCGCTCGGTATGACATTATTGTTATTCCGAGGTATGACATTTTTGTTATCTCGAGGTGTGACATTTTTGTCATTCCGAGGTATGACATTCTTGTCATTCCGAGGCCCTTTAGGGCCGAGAGAATCTCTTTTCTGCGCCGCCTCATAGTCCTTAATAAACGTCCTATACTCCGTGTAGTTCCCCACGAAGTCCTTCACCACCCCATCGCCACAGAACACAAACAGATGGTCCACCAGGCGGTCCAGGAAATGGCGGTCGTGGCTCACGATGATAAGCGAGCCCTTGAACTCCATCAGGTATTCCTCCAGGATTTCCAACGTGACGATGTCCAGGTCGTTGGTAGGCTCGTCCAGGATGAGGAAATTGGGCTGCTGCATGAGGATGGTCAGCAGGTACAGGCGCCTGCGCTCCCCTCCCGAGAGCCTTTCCACGGGATTCTGCAGCATATCGTGCGGGAAGAGGAATCGGCTCAGTAAATGCGTATCGTTGACGGTTTCCAGCACCGTCTGGCCGGGTTTGAACTGCATGCCGCTCTGGTGGTAATAGCCAATCCGGAGGGACTCTCCCAGGTCGATAATGCCCTCCAGCTTGCCGCCCATCTCCGGCTTCCAGCCGCCCGTGATGAGGTTGAGGAAGGTGGTTTTTCCGGCGGCGTTGCGCCCGACGATGCCCACCCGTTCGTATCGCTGGAAATTGTAAGTGAAGTGGCTCAAGTAGCACTTGTTCTCCCACCAGAAGCTCACGTCCTTGCAATTGACGACCTTGTTGCCCAGGTAGGTATTGGCGGCCTTGGTTTCCGACAAATCCACCTTTTGCTGGACATAGCTGTCATCGGCACGCTCTTTTATGTCCCAGAAGGCCTGCTTGCGGTATTTGGCCTTGCCGGTGCGGGCGCAGGGGCTCGCGTGCATCCATTCCAGTTCCCGCCGGTAAAGGTTGCGCACCTTTTCCGTCTCTGCGTTATAATTGTCGATACGCTCCTGGCGCTTTTCCAGGAAATTCATGTAATCGCCCTTGTAAATGTAGATGCTGCCACGGTCCATCTCCATGACGGTGTTGCATACGCGGTCCAGGAAATAGCGGTCGTGCGTGACCATGAACAGCGTGCAGCGGCTGTGCTTGAGGTGGCTTTCCAGGAACTCGATGGCGTCGATGTCCAGGTGGTTGGTGGGCTCGTCCATGATGTAGAAATCGGCCTCCGAAGCCAGCATCTGCGTAAGGGCGACGCGCTTGACTTCCCCGCCGGAGAGGTCTTTCATGGGCTTTTCAGGGTCCGTAAGGCCGAACTGCGTGAGCAGCTGCGTCACGCGGAGTTCGTACTGCCACTGGTGGTCCGGATCCAGGTGCTCCGTCCACTGGCGGGAGCCGTCCATGATTTGCCGGAAGATGCTTTTGGCGGGGTCGTAGGCATATTCCTGCTCCAGAAACGCGATGCGGATGTCCTTGAGGAAGAGCACCTTGCCGCCACTATCGGAAGCATCGGTCCCGGCCAGGATGCGCAGGAGCGAGGTTTTGCCCGTTCCGTTAGGGGCGATGAGCGCCACTTTATCGCCCTCATTGATATTGAAGCCGATGTTTTTGAACAGCACCTTGGGGCCGTAGCTCTTGGAAATGTTTTCTATTTGCAGGTAACTTGCCATAGGGAAGCAAAGTTACTGATTTTTTGCGTAAATTTGCATCGATATGGACAAGAGCAAAATAAAAGTGTGCATCGGGCTTTCCGGGGGCGTGGACTCGTCGGTGGCGGCGTATCTTCTTAAACAGGAAGGGTACGACGTCTTTGCCATGTTCATGCAAAACTGGCACGACGCCGACAGCACCCTGCACGGGGATTGCGAGTGGGAGGAGGACCGTTTTGTGGCGGAGATGGTGGCCCGGAAAATCGGCATTCCCTTCTATTTTGTGGACCTGTCCAAACAGTATCGCCAGCGGGTGGTGGACTACATGTTCGACGAGTACGCCAAGGGCCGCACACCCAACCCGGACGTGCTGTGCAACCGGGAAATCAAGTTCGATGCGTTCTGGGAGGTAGCGCGCAAGTATGGCGCGGACTATGTCGCCACCGGGCATTATTGCCAGGTGGACCTCGTCATGCCCGACTCCGATCGGGCATCTCATATGTACCGCATCCTGGAGGGCGCGGACCCTAACAAGGACCAGACCTACTTCCTGTGCCAGCTCTCGCAGGAGCAGCTGAGCCGGACGCTCTTCCCTATCGGCCATCTTACCAAACCAGAAGTGCGGCGGATTGCCAAGGAGGCGGACCTGCCTTCTGCAGAGAAAAAAGACTCCCAGGGAATTTGCTTCGTGGGCAAGGTGGACCTTCCCACTTTCCTGAAGCAAAAACTGGCCTCGGTGGAGGGCGATGTCGTGGAAGTCTTCGACCCGTATTACACTACGGATCCGTTGTATCAGTGGCAGCAGGAAACGCTTACCGGGCTCCTGAAACCCGGCGAAAGCCTGGAACGCACCGTCCGTTATGCACCTGAAGAAAAGGTTTTAACCAGCGATGGTAAGCCCCTGGGAGAAAGCCCTTTTCGCGAGGAAGGAATTGCGGCTTTATCGGACCAGGATTTAATGCGCCTGGCTACTCCCCTGCACTATGACCTGCAGTTTGAGACCGAGACCTATCGGTCCGGAAAACACCATATCAAGAAGACGCGTTACAAGGAAAATCCCTGCGGGCGCATTGTCGGGCGGCACGAGGGCGCGCAGTTCTATACCATCGGCCAGCGCAAGGGCCTGGGCATCGGCGGCCATTCGGAGCCGGTGTTTGTGATTGCCACGGACACGGAGGCCAACCGCATCTACGTAGGCGAAGGCCATCACCACAAAGGTTTGAGCCGATTCTGCCTCCGCGTAGCCCCGGAAGAGATTCACTGGATTCGCCCGGACCTGGCCCTGCAGCCCGGTCAGATGCGCCGCCACCGCGTACGCATCCGCTACCGCCAGCCGCTGCAAAGCGCCACGCTCATCATGCGTGAAAGCGGCCTTTACATCCTCTTCGACGCCCCCCAGCGCGGCATCTCCCCCGGCCAGTTCGCCGTCTGGTACACCGCCACCGAAATGCTCGGTAGCGGCGTAATCTAACTCCTATTCGTTGAAAAAGAGGGTGAAGAGTTCGGACGCACTTAGGCCGTCAAAATAGTCCTCCGCCGGAACTGCCAGAACGGCTTCCGGGCGCTGCCCAATGAGCTTTTCCACCAGTTCTTCCGCCGGTTTGTTTCCCATGAAATCGCCACCGAAAGCGACGTGCTCGAACACGCCGTTTTTGAGCGTGTAATCCACCTGCACCGTGCCGCAGGGGAATTTCTTGCCACTGAGGAAACGGGCCTCCGGAGAATGTCCCCAGTTCCAATCCCATGTACGGAACTTCTGGTTTGCAACTTGGTCGATTCCCGCTCGCTGCTCCGGGGTAAGTGGCACCTCCGGACTGCCATCGGCAAGGAGTTCCTGCAGCGCCTGTTGGAACTGCGCAAGCGACTGAAATTGAGGGAGATAGTCCTTTAGGTTAGCCACGCGGCTACGCACAGAGGCGATGCCCTTGGCCTCCAGTTTGCTGCCAGGAACGGCCAATGCGCGGGTGAGCGTCTCCAGGTCCACGTTCCACATCAGGGTTCCGTGGATCATCATGCGGTTTTTGCTCAGGCGTTTGGCATAGCCGGAACACTTGCGGCCATCGACAAGGATGTCGTTGCGCCCGGATAGGACTGCCGGAACACCCAGTTGCTGCAGGGTATGGGCCATGAGGGAAAACTTGTCCTCCATTTCCGCGAGGGGCCCGGCAATGCTGTAGTTCAGGTTGCCCAGGTCGTGGTATACTGCGCCACCGCCCGTAACGCGCCTGGCCAGCGTAATATTGTTGGCTTCCAGGTACTTTACGTCTACCTCTGCATACGGATTCTGGTTCAGGCCGACAATGACGGAGGGCCGATTCTGCCACAGGCAAAACACCGTCTCCGTGAGCCCCTCCAAAAGGAACTCATCGTGCGCCATGTTCCACTGCGGCTCCGTGCAGGTATTCACCACGTACTTCATGGCTCAAAATTACAAAAAATCACTATATTTGTGAGAATAAACGAATGAATTATGGCACGTCCTGGTAAAATTTTAGGCTTCACGGGGCTCGGTATCGTCCTGGTTATCCTTATCGCACTTTGCGGATTTGGCTATTTTAAGTATCTGTGGGTATTCTCAGACGGCACCAAAACCGGCGAGCTCAACTCCCTCACCTACACCGGCTACATCTTCAAGACCTATGAAGGCGAGATTATCCTTACCGGTTACGGCAGCAAGAATGCCAGCGGCACCGTCCAGTCCAAGAATTTCAAATTCTCCGTATCCAATAAAGAAGTGGCGGAAAAACTCATCCACATGACGGGCATGCGTGTCACCGTGCACTACAAAGAGTACAAAGGCACTCTCCCCTGGCGAGGTTACGAGCGCGCCATTGTGGATGCCGTAGAGGAAGAAACCAGCATGAACAGTGTCCCGGACGAAAGTCCGCTTTTCCTGTAAAGCGTTATGAATAAGCTCCTTACACTAGCAGGCGCCTTGTTCGCCTGTACCTTGGCGTTTGCCCAGAATACCGTATTGGACGTAAAGCCCGCCCACGATGGAAAAGACCTCACTATGGAAGAGGCCATCTACAAGGGCGTGGGCTATTCCCGCATTCCCCGTATGTTCCTGCAAGCGGACGGAACTATTGCCGATAAACCCCAGGAACCCGCCCGGGAGCGCTACACCCTGTTTACAGACCGGGGCAGCCTCCTGGCCAAGGATAATGAACGGGAGGAAAGCTTTGTGATTGCCCCCTCCGACGGCCCCAACCTGGTGTACGGAGAAACGGTGAGCCGCAACGAGTTCGGGATTAACGACGGCTGGTACATGAGCCCGGACAGCAGCAAGGTGGCCTTTTACCGGAAAGACCAGAACAAAGTGACCTGGTTCCCACTGCTGGATATCGACACCCGCACCGGAGAACTGCGGCAAATCAAATACCCCATGAACGGGATGGACTCGGAAGAGTTGGCCGTGGGCGTGTACGATTTTGCCAGCGGAGAAACCGTTTATCTGGAGGTAAACGACTTTACTACAGAACGTTACATAACCAACATCTCCTGGAGCCCGGACAGCCGTAACATTTACGCCCAAATCCTGGACCGCAGCCAGCACCACGCCAAACTGAACCAGTATCGAGCCAACACCGGTGCCTTTGTCCGGACCATCCTCACGGAGGACAACGACGCCTGGGTGGAGCCCCTGAATCCCGTTTATTTCATCAAAGGCCACACGGACGTGTTCCTCTATCGAACCGATAACCGGGACGGTTTCCGCAGCCTGTATCTGGTGGACACCCTGGGCAATATCAGCCGCCTCCCCACCCCCTCGGCCGATATCGACTATCTGGATAACGACGGGACCAACGTGTATTACACATCGGCAGAGAATTCACCCGTGCAGAACCACCTGTACAAGATGACGCTGCAACTGCCCAAGAAAAAGACCGTCCAAAAAGCCAAATTCCACAAGCCCGTGCAGCTCACCAGCGGCCGCGGCTGGCACCATGTCCAGCTCACGCCGGACTGCAAATGGTTCCTGGATGCCTGGTCCAACACCTCTACCCCCTACCAGGTCTATCGCCGCTCCACGGACGGGAAAGTGAACGAGAAAGTGCATGAGGCCGATGATCCGCTGAAAGGTTACGCCTCCTGCCAGGTGGAGCTGGGCACCGTTCCCAGCGCAGACGGCCAGTTCCAGAACTACTATCGGCTCATCTATCCCAAGAACTTTGACCCTTCCCGCAAATACCCCGTCATCCTCTATGTCTATGGCGGCCCGCACAGCCAGATGGTACAGGACAGCTGGCTGGGGCAAATCCGCATGTGGGAAATGCTTATGGCGCAAAAAGGCTACCTGGTGTACGTGCAGGACAACCGCGGCACGCAAAACCGGGGCGCCGTCTTCGAGAAAGCCATCAACCGTCAGTGCGGAAAAGCGGAAATGGAAGACCAAATGGTGGGCATCAACTGGCTCAAGAGCCTTCCCTACGTGGATGCGAGCCGCATTGGCGTCCATGGCTGGAGCTACGGTGGCTTCATGACCATCAGCCTCCTCACCACCTATCCGGACACCTTCAAGGTGGGCGTTGCCGGCGGCCCGGTCATCGACTGGAAATGGTACGAAATCATGTACGGAGAGCGCTACATGGACACCCCCGAAACCAACCCGGAGGGCTTTGAAGCCACCTCCCTCATCCAGAAAGCCAAGAACCTCAAAGGCAAGCTCCTCATCTGCCAGGGCGCCCTGGACGACACCGTGGTTTGGGAACACAGCCTCAGCTTTATCCAGCAGTGCATCGACCTGGAAATTCCTGTGGATTATTTCCCCTATCCCACCGCCAAGCACAATGTCTTTGGACGCAACCGCATCCACCTGATGGACAAAGTGACGCAGTACTTCGAAGATTATCTGTAGTATGAAAAAACTTCTTCTCCTCCTTTTGGCCCTTGTGCCCGCCTTTTGCCTGGCGCAGCCCCGCCAGCTGAGCGTGAAAGAATTCCTCAAGCTGCAAGCCACGGACACCACCAGCTACCTGGTACAAGGCGTCGTAGCCAAAGTCCGGAGCGCCACCAGCGGCAGTTTTTACCTGGAAGACCGCACCGGCACGCTGCTGGTGTACGGCCTCAAAGACCCGGCCCAACCGGGCGTCAACTTTGGCCAGCTGGACATCGTCAAAGGAGATACCCTCACCGTTCTGGGCCGGTTCACCATCTACGGCGGCAGCACCCTGGAGATGAAAGACGGGCGCCTGGTCCGCAAGGCCGATGGACCGGACCACAACCTTTCCTTCTACGACCGCCTGGAGCGCAAGCCCGCCTTCAAGGGAAAGGAAGGGGCCGATGGCCTGGAAGCCTTCAAAGCCTGGGTGCAGAAGAACCTGAAAAAGGCGGCCGATGGCGCCACCGGCACGGTTGAAGTCCGCTTTGTCGTGGGCAGGAACGGCGGCATACAGGAGGTGCAAGCCATCAAGGGTGGCACGCCCGCCATGCGCGCAGAGGCCGTCCGGGTGGTGCAAAGTGCGCCCAAATGGAAGCCCGCCATCTCCGACGGCTCCCCCGTCCGCATACCCTACACCCTGGAAGTTCGCTTCTAATGCAAAAAAATTTGGGGAATCCATTTTTTCTCCCTATCTTTGCATTCCTTTTGAGGGCATAGCTCAGTTGGTTTAGAGCGCTTGCTTGACAGGCAAGAGGTCCGCAGTTCAAATCTGCGTGTCCTCACAAAAAGAAAATCAGACACTTACGAGTTTTCGCGAGTGTCTGATTTTCTTGTTAGTCGCAGTTTTGTCGCAGTTTCAGCGTGTTTTAACTCTGGCTCAATGCAAAAACCCGGTTGTTTTGCATTTGGACGTTGATCCCGTTAAAGCACCCCCTTCAGAACGGCCTCTAGTCCCCCCTGTGCTTTAACCACCCTCCTTTCTAGACGAATTGTTGCCCAAGTGCTGTCATGGGTCCATAGAATGGGACGATGACAGCAAAAACCGGCCTAAATGCTGTCATGGGTCCAGTGAATGGGACGATAACAGCAGTATAAATCTATGATGAAACCGGTATTCAATGTATGTAAACGCATGCTCCGACAGGTTCGCCTACCTATTCATCCATTGACTTGTCCTTCCATTGCCTAGCGGCAAAGTGATTTACAACCTATTCTTCACATTGTCCCGCGTTAACTATTCATCATACCGTGTCTTTGTCCAACTCTCATTAAGCAAAATCGACAGGACTTGCGCAATATCCTCTTTCTTCAGACTTGCATCTGCACTGATTGCGTTTTGCCTATAGAAAGTTGCAATCTCATCAATAATCTCCGGAATCTCCTCATTGTGAAGGAAGTTATCAGAGATATGATTCAGGATAACAGGAAGAAATGCCGCATGCTCCTGAAGGGGCGTGATATCGGAAATCTGCCCCTTTTCACGTTGCCTCTGTTCCAATTCATCTCTTGCGACGTTAATTTCCTGATTGAGGATCGCCTCATTAATGTATTTCATAATGCTCCTTATCTTTTATTCGTTACATTCGTTACGCTATTGTTTTTTTACCCCATAAAATGTTCTTAGAACAAAGTCGTCACACTCATCGTACAAAAGGTTTTTAAGTTCGTGTAAGTATGAGACATAGTCCTTAAAGTCACCATCTACAGAACACCCATCATCATCCCCTATTCTCACATGATGTCTGTTTGCCTCATATGTCCAGGAACCATCTTGATACAAAAAACCAAACGATTTTAGTATTTCTGGTGTTATTTGTATCGGAGAGATTTCTGCTTCCTGAACACCCATTGCGAACCCTGTTATTTTGTAACCAAATGGATCTTCTGCATTCCGGGGCAGACCTGTAATGGTAACTGTGTTACCCTCGACCTCTACAGGATTTCCGATACGATACGTCTTGTAGTTTTCCATATATTCAAAGGATATTTATTCCTGATAAGGAGCACTGATTTCATACCGCTTTCCTTCACAACTAAATACGAAGTTAGCAATTGGCGATTGTATTCCACCAGCGCCGATTGTTAGTGTCCACCCAGAGTTGGAAGAAGGAGAAATCTCAGCGTTGACTGACATCATATTCCCCAGCTTTCCAGTAACGCCATCGATAAGCTGAACAGTTAAGACTTTAATTGCCTTGCTGGAATTATTATACACAAAGAAATTTAGCCTGCTATTCTGCTGAATAACACCATTGATAGAGACAATGGAGCCGCCGGTATAACGAGCAGATACTTCACTCAATATTTCAGGATCATCACCTTCAGCCAAGATAGGCATAATTCTGTTTGCATATGTGCTCCAGTAATCTGCCGATTTATATTCCTCCACAAAGTCCTCAGGTACATATATATATGTCGAGCTAGAAAACATGGTCGTTCCTCCCGAGGGGACGACTGTTGCTAATATTGTAACTGATGTCAAACTACTGCATCCGTAAAAAGCGAATGCACCAATGCTAGTAATACTATTAGGAATCACTATGGATACTAGAGCACTACAAAAATCGAACGCAAACTGATGAATACTCTTCAAGTCGTTCGGTAGGGTAACCGATGTCAAACTACTGCATCCGTAAAAAGCGTGTGCACCAATGCTAGTAATACTATCAGGAATCGTTATGGATTCTAGACTATTACAGCCTCTAAAAGTAGAGTCTTCGATACTAGTCAAGCCATTAGATAGAGTAACTGATATCAAGCTGCTACAACTAGAAAATGCATACGATCCTATGCTGGTCACTTTTTCTGGAATATCAATTGATGTCAAACTACTACAACCGTTAAACGCACTGTTACCGATACTTGTCACGCTATCTGGAATATCAATTGATGTCAAACTACTGCAGTCAGAAAATGCAGATTCACCTATACTCGTCACTCCCTCTGGAATGTTAAACGATGTCAAGCTGCTGCAACCTTTAAATGTACTAGCGCTAATGCTTGTTATACTCTTAGGAAGTATAACTGACGCCAAACTACTGCAGTCAGAAAATGCAGATTCACCTATACTCGTCACTCCCTCTGGAATAGCAATTGATGTCAAACTACTACAACGGTTAAACGTACTATTTCCGATACTTGTCACGCTATCTGGAATATCAATTGATGTCAAACTACTACAACGGTTAAACGTACTATTTCCGATACTTGTCACGCTATTTGGAATATCAATTGATGTCAAACTACTACAACCGCTAAACGCACCGTTACCGATACTTGTCACGCTATCTGGAATAACAATTGATGTCAAACTACTACAGTCAGAAAATGCATACGATTCTATGCTGGTAACACTATCAGGAATCACTATGGCTCCTAGAGTACTACAACCATCGAATGCATAAGTTCCAATACTCGTCAAGCCATTCGGTAAGATTATTGACTTCAAACTGCTGCAACCATAAAATGTTTGACTATTTATTCTAGTAATATCTTTCGGAATTACTACAGATGTTAGGCTACTACAGCCATAAAATACAGACTGATCTATGTCGGTAACACTGTCAGGGATAACAATAGAGGTTAAGTTTGAACAATTCTTAAACGCAGCATATTGTATTCGCTCGAGTTTACTAGGTAAAACAATCGATTTAAGACTCCATTCAAGAAATTGTGAGGATAAAATTCTCGTAACCCCCGTAAAGAACTGAAACTCATTAAATGATGTATAGTTCTTCTCTGTCCCAAAAACATCTTTAATGGTAGTCGCTACAGCCGCCTCGGTATAAGATAACTCGCCATCACCATTTGTATCAAAAGCAGCCACTACTTTAGCTTTTATATTTGCATCTGCAAATTCAATGTTTTCCTTATTTCCGCTAGCCCATGCTGCTAATGCGGGAAATTTGATAGCTCGGTGGGCGTAGTTCCCTGATGCTCCGCTATGCAACGTCTTAGTCCCTTCAAGGACCTTGCTGATAGCACCAACAACCATATTGAAATGATAATCTGTGCTTACACCCCTTGCTGCAGCAGTCAATTCACCGCTAAAAAGATAACCCTTTTCCTCCCCCTTTCCATAAACAAATCCAGGCATTTGGGTCCCCATCTCTTTGCTTTCAATGATAAGAGAGCCATCAGTATTTACGCCAGTCACCGTCTTAGGTGTAATATGTGCCTCTCTTAATAGCGCACCGCTATCCGTTGCGGTAGCATCTGTGAAGAAAAACTGCACAAAACCATCTGGTACAGTCATATCCAGCGTTCCGGAAACAATACTACCGGTAAGCGTATACGGAGCCTTTACACAGGAAAGGTAATACGAAAAATTCGTTTGATCAAAACTGAATCTATCGCTCTTTTCTTCAACAATAGCACCATTGCCAAAGGGTAAATAGACCGCTGTCATGGTACCGCTCTCCGAAAGGCCAATGCTACCCTCTGTCGTTCCCATTGTTATTTCCTTAGATACCCAAGATGTGCCATCATAGGTCATCTCAACATGCTTAGGAGCTGCAATCGTTGAGAAGAAAATGAATACCTTGTCCCCTGTTTCCCAGCCCATTTTAACCGCTTTAGTAGCGACGTCATCAAGACTGGCATGATTAATCTTCAAATCAAAGGCAAGTGATTGAGCATCCTGCCTCTGTTCAATTGGTTCATCAATAATAGCAGGGCCCTGCAGCTCTTTTGCGCAAGATAATAATGCGACCGTAGCACATATAGTCAAAAAGATCTTTTTCATTTTACTATCCTCCATAATACATTACCAATTCTCTTCATCGCCCAATCCATCAAAACCAGGATTCCCAGAAATCACATCGCACACCACAACCTTACAAGTGGCAGACTTCTCCCCAGCCGTAGCGGTGATAGTTGCTTCACCGTTCTTCATGGCAGTCACCTTTCCATTCTCAACAATAACTATTGTCTCATCTGACGTCCCCCAGATAACTGTCTTATCTGTCGCATCGTCAGGATTTATTGTGGCTATCAACGTTTCCGAGGCGCCTCTAGCCAGTTGCAGGGTAGTTTTATTCAATACGACAGAAGCGACCGCTATAACCTTTTTGGCAACCACCACTTTGCAGGTAGCAGATTTATTGCCAGCCGTAGCAGTAATGGTAGCCTCACCTTCCTTCACAGCAGTCACCTTTCCATTTTCTACAGTGGCAATGGAGGCATTGGAAGTGCTCCAGGTTACGGTCTTGTCTGTAGCGTCGTCTGGCTTGACCGTAGCAACCAATGTTTCAGAATCCTCTTCAACCAGTTCAAGGACAGTCTTATTGAGTTCAATAGACTCTACCTCAATCACCTTCTTGGCGACCACCACTTTACAGGTCGCGGATTTACTGCCTGCCGTAGCAGTAATGGTAGCCTCGCCTTCTTTGATTGCCGTGACCTTTCCATTCTCCACTGTAGCAATGGAAGCATTGGACGTGCTCCAGGTAACGGTCTTGTCTGTTGCATCATCTGGTTTGACCGTCGCGACCAACGTTTCACTTTCCTCTTCGACCAATTCAAGGGTTGTCTTATTAAGTTCAACTGAACTTACAGCAATCACCTTCTTGGCAACCACCACCTTACAGGTAGCTGATCTGTTGCCAGCTGCAGCAGTAATGGTAGCCTCGCCTTCTTTGATTGCCGTCACCTTTCCATTCTCCACTGTAGCAATGGAAGCATTGGACGTGCTCCAGGTCACAGTCTTGTCTGTTGCATCATCTGGTTTGACCGTCGCGACCAACGTTTCACTTTCCTCTTCGACCAATTCAAGGGTTGTCTTATTAAGTTCAACTGAACTTACAGCAATCACCTTCTTGGCAACCACCACTTTACAGGTAGCCGATTTTCCACCTGCCGCAGCAGTAATGGTAGCCTCACCCTCTTTCACCGCAGTCACTTTTCCATTCTCCACTGTAGCAATGGTGGCATTGGAACTGCTCCAAGTCACGGTTTTGTCTGTAGCATCGTTTGGCTTGACCGTGGCTGTCAAGGTTTCCGACTCCCCCTCTATCAGCTCAAGGCTGGCTTTGTCTAACTCAACAGATGCTACTGCAATTACACCCTTACTCACTGTAACAGAGCAGGTTCCGGATTTTCCTCCTACCGATGCAGTTATCGTTGCAGTTCCTTCTGCCACAGCGGATACCAACCCGGATTCAGAAACAGTTGCAACTGACTGCTTGGAAGAAGCCCATGAGACATTCTTCTCTGTAGCATTCGATGGTGAAATGGACGCCCGCAACTGCGAGGTTTCACCAATAACCATCTCGATGCTGCCCGGATTGATTGAAACAGAGGCGACAGCAACCTCCGCCTCCTTCGCTGACTTGTCACATGCTACGAGTGCTAGCATTGCGACAACAATCATAAATAGTTTTTTCATGCTGTATTAATGTTTGGTTTATCATCCATACAAAAAAGTGTGGAGCATTTCGTTTACCTGCAGGAGGCTCTGGTAAGCCCGTGTTCAAATAAACAATACCCCACACCCGTATGGAGACTGTGCAGAATGCACGGTGCACCAAACAAGGTGATGAATGTAATTGCCTATCCTTGAACACATTGAAATTTACCAGATTTCCTGCAAGGATAAAAGCGAAAACACTTTCATCTAATATGTTACGCCAGGGATATGCAACAGCGGCACAGCGCCCTGACTGATACAAAGATAATATTTTTTTCTGATAATAAGCCGCGATTGCAAAAAATCAGGCATTTGAGCAATCTAAATGCAATCGCGGCAAGGATTATAGGTAGAATGGGCATTCTGACAGCCGCGATTGCAAAATAACGGCCCCAGAGGCCACTCGAGCTGCAATCGCGGCAACACTCATTCCACAGCGGCGAGGATGATGGAGATGTTGTCTACGCCGCCACCGTCGCAGGCCATGTGGAAGAGGTCGGTGGCGGAGGCGCCGGCGGCGAGGGCTTGCTCCAGGTCGTCGTCGGAGACCATGTCCGCCAGGCCGTCGGAGCAAACCAGGAGTTGGTCACCGGGCAGAAGTTTGCCATCCAGGTCCGCGATGCGCAGCCGCCCTTCACAGCCGCCGCCGATGCAGTTGAGCAGCAACTTGCTGGCGTTGGGGTTTCCGGTGATTCCCCGCTCGGTTTCGTCGGTGGTGAGCTGGCGCAGGATACCGCCGCGGAAGCGATAGGTGCGACTGTCGCCGGCGTTGATCAGCCGGGTTTTGCCATAGTGCCAAACAACGCCCGTGAGCGTGCAACCCATCGGATGCTCCTGCCCTTGGGCATAGGCCCGGTCATTGAGCGTACGGGAAATGGCGGCCACCGCCTCCCGCAGGTCTTCATCGAAGTTTTCCTGCGTAATTTCATGGGCCGAAAAACGCTCCTGCAACTGCGTGAGCGTATATTCGCTGGCCTCCTCTCCCCTTTCATGGCCGCCCATGCCGTCGGATACCAGGAGGTAGAAGAAACCTTCCTCCGGTGTGGTGAGCGACAGTTCGGTGGCGTCGTCGCGCAGGAAAAACCCGCCCACCGACAGGGCGTCCTCGTTGTTGTCGCGCACAAGGCCTTTGTGACAGATGGCTTGGATATGCAGTCTCATTCCACGGTAAATTCTAAGGTGGCGATTTTCACGCGGTCCCCTTTCTTCAGGGCCTGGCGCTGGATACGGGCTCCGTTCACATAGGTGCCATTGGTGGAGCCTACGTCCTCGATGACCCAGTCTGCACCGGCCTTGACGATATTCCCGTGACTACCGGAGACGTACTGGCAGGTAGAGAGTTCCGGCCAGATGCCGCCACGCCGGCCGAAGGGGCCTTCCTGGAGGGTAAGGCGCCAGCCGTTGCCGACGAGGGCGGCGGGAGATTTCTCGACTCCGCCTGCGGCTCCGCTCGAAATGACAGAAGAAGAAAGGCCGCTCGAAATGGGAGCAGGGCCGGAAGGAGAAGGACCCGAAGGAGCAGGGCCGGAAGGAGAAGGACCCGAAGGAGCAGGGCCGGAAGGGGCAGGACCCGAAGGAGAAGGACCCGAAGGGGCAGGACCCGAAGGAGAAGGACCCGAAGGGGCAGGACCCGAAGGAGAAGGACCCGAAGGAGCAGGGCCGGAAGGAGAAGGGCCCGAAGGGGCGGGACCGGAAGGGGCCGGACCCGAAAGATCGGAGGGTGCGGAGGAGGGCTTGGCGTAGTCCCCAGAGAGGTACTTGCGGCCGGGAATGAGGTCTGAGCCGCATACCGGGCACTCGGTGCCGCGCTTAGGGCGTTTACACTCCGGGCACCATTTGAGTTCTTTCCCGCACTGGTCGCAAAAAGCGCTGTCTTCGGGGATGATTTGTCTGCAATCGGGGCACTGTATCATAGCACATCCTCCATCATAATGGTTTTACGTTCTTCCGCCGAGTGGGATCCGCCTTCTTCTGCCAGGCGGGCCGCCAGGTTGGTCCTTACCTCATCGAAGAGGTTGCGGGCGTCGCGGGCATTGCCAAAGGTCCGGTTCCGGTTGTTGTACAGCTGCGTAAGCTTGGCCCGCACGGCGTTTTCCGCCATGGAATCCAGCTTGTAGCCCTCCTTTTTGGCATAGAGCATGAAAATGCGGAACAACTCCTCCGGCTTGTAGTCCTCGAAGGTAATCCAGTTGCGGCGCGGGAAGCGGGACTCGATGCCGCTGTTGGCATCAATAAACGTCTGCATCTCATAACTGTAGCCAGCGGCGATGCACACGAACTTGCCGCGGTCATCTTCCAGCCGCTTGAGCAGCGTCTCCAGCGCCTCCTTTCCATAGCCTCCCTTGTATCCTTCGTCGGACAGCTGGTAAGCCTCGTCGATGAACAGGATACCGCCCATGGCCGAATTGATGACATGGGTGGTAATGGCCGGCGTATCGCCGATAAATCGGCCCACCAACTTGCTCTTGTCCACTTCTACCAGCTTGGGCGACGGCAGGGCACCCATGGAATAGAGGATTTTTCCCATGAGGCGCGCCACAGTGGTTTTGCCGGTACCCGGATTGCCCAGGAACAGGTAGTGTCCCAGCGGAATCTCCGGCCGGCGGCCCTCCGCGCGGGCATTTTCAATCTCGTTGTTAATGGTATGCGCCAGCTTGGTAAGAGACTGCTTTACCCCTTCCAGGCCGATAAGTTCGTTGAGCTCCGCGAGGCACGCATCCACGGACACCTTCTCCGGCTCCTCATAGGGAATATCTTCCAGATAGGCCACCCGGGCGCTCGCAAGCACCTCCGGCGTCCATTCACCCTCATGCGCCATCAGGCGGTTGTTGATGTTGGTCTTGGTCTCGGCCACCTTCTTCATGGCCTCGCCGGCGTTGCCAAAGCGATCGTCCTTCATGGCCACCATGTTCTGGAACATGTTCAGGGCCTTCATGCGCACGGCGTCATCTGCCAGGGTGAAGTTGTATTTCTTGGCCTTGGCCGCTCGCTCGTAGATTTCCAGCAGTTCCTCGGCGGAATAATCGTCAATGTGAATCCGGTGCGAGAACCGGCGCGGCAGACCGGGATTGGCTTTGAGGAAATCGTCCATCTCCTTGGGATAGCCCGCGCAGATGACCACAAATTTGCCGGCTTCGTTCTCCATGCGCGTCATGAGGGTCTCCAGGGCTTTCTTGCCTTCCGGAGAGGTGCCATGGCCGGTTTCGTCCACGGGGTTTAGGCCATAGGCCTCGTCAATGAACAGCACGCCGCCCATGGCCTCCGTAATGGCGGCATCCATCACCTTGGCCGATTCGTTATTGTATTGGCTGATAATGTCTTTGGGTTCCTTCTTGGTGATGCGGTCCGTGGAGGTGACGCCCAGCGCATAGAAGATTTTGCCCAGCGTATTGGCCACGGACGTTTTGCCCGTTCCGGGATTACCGGTAAGGATGAAGTTGAACTTGGTGAGGCCTTCTGCACCCTCCCCCAGCTCAATGAGCCGTTTTTGCACGGTGATTTCCTGCGCGATGCGGCGGATGGCGTCCTTCACGGCGTTCATGCCCACGAACTGGTCCATCTCCTTCATCACATCCTCCACGGACAGTTCCTTGGTGGCTTCCTCCCCTACCAGGTCTGCATAGGTGAGGACATCGTCCTCCGCGTCCCTGAGCCGATGCCGTTTAACGGCTTCGTCGAACAGGTTCCGCACGTTACGGGCATTGCCGAAGGTGTCCGTCCGCTTGAGATACATGCGCTCGAACACCTTGGGAGCCATTTCGTCTGCCTTGGCGTCCAGGGTAAAGTGGGTCTTTTCGTCGTTGTTTACCAGGAACATGCGGAACAGCTGTTCCAGTTCCTTGGCGTTGTAGTCCGGGAATTCGATGGTCACGTTGCAGCGGGACGGGATACCCGGGTTCATGCGCACGAACTCCGCCATCTCCTTGGTGTAGCCGGCCATGATGCACACAAACTCCCCTTTGCGGTTTTCCAGCAGGTTCAGGAGCGTATTCACGGCATCCATGCCAAAGCTGCCTTTTTCTCCGTTGCTGCCGTTGAGGGCATAGGCCTCGTCAATGAACAGCACGCCACCCATGGCCTTGTTCACGTAATTCTTCACATTGGCCTCCGAGTCTCCCACATACTGGCCGATGAAATCCTTGCCGGAAATCTCCACGAACTGCCCCGTGGGCAGCGCACCAATGGCGTTGAGCACCTCTCCAAACTTGCGGGCAAAGGTGGTTTTGCCGGTGCCGGGATTGCCGGTAAAGAGGTAATGGTCCTTCAGGAGCTTTTCCTTCATCCCCTTCTCCTTCTTTTTCTTGACGTTGCGCACAATGGCGCGGATCTCGTCTTTCACGCTCTGCAGGCCGATATACCCGTCCAGTTCCGCGAAAATTTCTTCTTCGCTCTTGGGAATGAAGCATTTATCGGAGTCGATGTCCTGTTCCTCGATGACTTTGCTGCCGCGGGAAGCCGCATTCACGAAGAGGGACTCCGCCACGATTTCCGACAGGTGCCCGTTGCTGTAGCCCACCTCTTTCTGGCGCATGTACCAGGCAAAATGGGACGATAGCTTCCCGATGGCGGCATCCGAGGCCTTCACCTTGTATTTCTGCGCCCACAATTCCTGGGTGAGCTGGCTGAGGTCTGCTATGTCGAAGGCCTCCAGCTTGAATTCGAACTCGAAGAGCCCGCGTTCCGACTTGTTGTGTTCCAGGAACTCCAGCATGTCGTTGAGCATGCCGCACAGCAGGACGATGGGTGCGCCCTCGTTGCTGCTCATGCGGTTGAAGAGCTTGTCCAGCTGATTGACTTCCTTGGCCCGCGTAGTTGGCAGCAGCTTCTGGGCATTGGTAATAACAAGGATTCCGTCCTTAAGGGCGGCTATGTTCTTGTCGAAGTCCGAGGCGAACTCGTTCCAATCCGCTGCATCTACTACGCGAGGCGCCTGCGTAGCAACGCCTGCGGCCATCATCTTGGAAGCGACCAGCCGGGCGATGAAGTCTTTGCCCGTACCGGAATCGCCCAGGATAAGGCAGTCCATGCCAATCCGGGTGCCGTTGCCCACGTTGGCCTTGGCCACCTTCAGTTTTTTATCCAGCTCGTCCAGCTGTGGGATCAGGGAGTCTTTGGCAATGAGCCCCTTCTGGGTGCTCTCCACAGCCATTACCTCACCGCAGAAGCGGCAGTATTTGGCCTCCGGACGATTTTCTTTTCCACACTTAGTACAGGTCATAGGCTACTGTATTTCTTTTTCTGCGGCCTTGGAAGCATCCGCCGCCAGTTCATTGATCTTTTTGATGGTCTGGGCATCCGCAACACCGGTTTGCTCCAGGCCGTTGGCTTTCTGGAAGGCTTTCACCGCCTTTTTGGTGGCCGGGCCGTAGGTGGGACTGGGCGTGCCCACAAAATAGCCGGCTTCCTTGAGGAACTGCTGCATGGTTTTTACGTCCTCGCTCCGGGTACCGGGTTCCAGGCTTTCCACCTGCAGCAGAGCCGGGCCCTGCTGTGCCGGTGCCACCTTCTCCAGTTTCTCGAAGATTGGCCTGGACAGGCGGCCGAAACGCTCGCTCTTGGGGACAAAGAGGCTGAAGGCAAACAGCACCCACACCGCGCCGATGAAAATAAGCACGAAGGTGCGCCTGCGCTTGAGGTCATCCTTCCAATTGTCGATTTGGTTGTCGTCGAAGGCGCCGTTCAGGGAAGAATCGAAGCTGGTATCGTTGCTGAACGCGTAATAGAGCGGTTCCAGAACTTTTTCGTCGAAGCCGGGCTTGGTGAATTTCCGGGCCAAGCGTGCGTAGGGGCTGGGACTGAATAAGGTTTTGATACTGAAGTAGATGAGCACCGCCAACACAATGGCGGCGAACAAATACAGGACAAATCCGCCCAGGAACTTGACGATGACCCAGATGATGGCCGCCAGGATGCCGCCGGCGAGGAGCGAACTCAGGCAGCCGACGTCCTCCGTGTCGCTGGTGAAGAACACCACAATGCCCAGCAGGAACCCGAGGGTCCAGACAAAGTTGGACAGGCGGAGGCCGGAGGTGTCCAGGATGGGGTTCTCGATGATGGAGAACACCAGCATGGCCAGCAGGATGAGGGCCGGAATGACGGCCAGCGTAATGGTGCCGATATACTGGAGGGCGCTCCTTGCCGCCAGGCCATGAATGCGGCCCTTTCCGTCCGAGAGGATGCGATCCGCCTCTTTCCGGGCTTCGTCGAAACGCACGACAGGCGTCTGGGTATCGTCGATCCGCCGGACATCGTCCAGATAGTCTTTCAGCCGTTTTTCATAGGCAAACTGTGCCGATAAGTCTGCCTCCGGATCCTCGTGGTGATGGACGGCCAGAAAGCCTGCAAGGCCGTTTTTCTCGTATTCCACCTTCAGTTCCTTGGAACTGTGCGAGAAAACCTGGGAGAGTTTGGTGGCGCTGTCCCCGCTTTTGACGAAATCGTAAAAGGGCGTGAATCCAAAACCTTTGATGGTCTTCATGGCGGAGACCTGCGCGTAATAAAGGTAGTCGTCCTGCGGCTGGCACTTGTTCAGGAAGTCGTCGCTGTTCCTGTCCGTGCAGTACACAAACCACTGTTTTTGATTAACGAAGCGGTCCCCTTTGGTGTCGAAGAAAGAGGTGATGTAATGATACTCGTCCGGATCCATGAAATCCATGAAGAACAGCATCATTAGATCGTGGGGAATGTAGGCCTCATAGGGGTGTACTTTCCGGCCGGGACCACTGTCCTGGTAATTGTACATGAGCGTGTAGGCCATATTCAGGATTTTCCCCAGGGCGGGGCCGGTCATGGCATAGTAGGGATTGGAAGGGTCGTTGAGGAGGGTGATATCTGTCAGCGGGTCAATCGTTTGCACGCGCAGGCAAGCGGTCTCCAACTCAGTGTCGTCCCCACTCGAGCGGCTCACGGGGAGGCGCAGGTTCTTGTTTCTCACGCGCGCCCATTCCTCAAAGTACCAGGAGGCAATCAGGTTGACCGTATCTTTGTCCGGGAAGGCATCGTTGCAGAAATTGCTCACGTCCTTAAGCGTCCGGACGTCCCGTTGCAGGTGCTCGCCGCTTTCCCTGACCGTTCCGCTGAAAGGCAGCGTGGAACCCGGATTCAGGATGAACATGGCGGCAAAGACACCCTTTTCTTGGTCGTGCGGATAGCGGACATCCACAATGTCCTCCATCTCCATCACCAGCTCCGGATAGGGCGCCAGCCACTTTTCGATCTTGCCGCTGTAGAGGTATTTCTTGGCAAGGTCTATATCGTCTGCCATGCACTCGGAGAGTTCCTTGGGCGTGTTGGCTATCAGGTGTTTGGAGGCGTTATAGGTGATGTTCAGGTCCTCGATGATCTCGTCTTCCTCTACCGGAACCACTTCCCCATTCAGGGTTTTTTCTATCTCTTCCCAGGCCCAGCGCTTGCCCGGATTCTTGATGAGCAGGCCGCGGCAAATCCGGGCCAGCGGGTCCGGCATGTCTGCGGGAATGGTAATGCGGCCCTTCACTTTGTCTATGGCCAGCTGATGCTCGGCCATGAACGCACCCTCCCCCATCCACAGCGAGAGGATGGTCATGCCCAGCGAATAAAAGTCCGCCTTCGGGGTGAGTTCAATGTAGGTTTTATCGGCAATGGTGACGGTGTCCGTGTACACCTCCGGGGCGGCATAAATGGGGGTACGGAGCTGCTGGGTGGCACATTTCCCGTCCTTGCCCAATTGATCCGCAATGCCAAAGTCGCACAGGACGGTGGCCATTTTCTCCCGGTCCTTGATGAGGATGTTGGCCGGTTTGATGTCCTTGTGCAGAATGCCGGCCTTGTGCAGCTTGTCCAGGGCCATGGCCGTATTGATGACGATGGCAAGAATCCATTTTTCGTTGCCTTTGAAGCCGCCGTGCCCTACGCTCCCTTCCGGGTAGTAGGCCATGAGCTCGTAATTATCGGCATAGTCCACCAGCTCCACCGCATAGCCTTTGGGAAGGCCCTTGACGGCAGAGATGGCCGCCAGGTTAGTCTTGAAGCCCGGGTTGCAGAGCTTGAGGGCGTATTCCCGTTTGCCGTCCGTTACCAGGTACAGAACCCCTTCCGAGCCGCTGCCGATGACCTTCTTGACGGTGAGGCTGTATTTTCCCACCTGGATGGTTTCACCGGGCTCATAGGTTTTGGCGCCGTCCTGGACGGGGGTGCCTCCCTCTGCACCAAGCGCCGCCGCCGTCTTCTGGAAGGCAGCGGTTTTCTGGAAAGCGGCCGTTTTTTGGAAGGCGGCGGTTATTTGCGGCGGGGCTGCCGCCGTTTTCTGCGGAGCTGCCGCCGTTTTTTGTGGCGCGGCCGCCGTTTTCTGTGGCGCGGCCGCCGTCTTTTGCGGAGCGGCTTCTGTTTTCTGGGGATCGGCCATTAGCTCTTATCTTTTATAAACTTTCTTTTCGATTTTGGTGATGCAGAGTTCTGCGCCTTCCGTGCCTTCTTCCACTACGTGCATGGTGTCGCAGGTGACCCACTCGCCACCGAATTCCGCGACGCAGCATTCCGACGGGTCTTTGTGCAGCACTTGGCATTTGTTGCATACCCAGCCCATGGTTTCCGTCACTTTTATCCCCCACCAGCGTTCTTCCATTACTTCCATCACGGCCACTTTGCGGGCCGTATAGTAGTTGCGCTGTTCCTGAGGGGTCATGCCCACCGGCGGAAGCATTTCTTCCATCACCTTATTGGCGTCTTCGATGGCCTGCGTATATTCTGCCATGATTTCTTCCCGGCTGCGGCCCACCTTGCGGCTGGTGACTTTGGGTTTTTCCGCAGCCGTAAAGCCCACCTTGGCCATGAGGGCTTTCAGGCGGATTTCCGCCTCCGTGGGTTCTTCCGGGGTGCCGTCTTCAGGTGTGCCGGCCGTTTCCAGTTCTGCCTCCAGCTGGGCAATTTTTACCAGCAGCCGGGCGGTTTCCAGGACCTTAGGGTCTTCCTTGGCTTTTTCCACGGCCCGGCGGGCAGCCTTGGAAAGCGGCTGGCCGCACTGGCGGCAGAAGGGACGGAAATTGCGGATGTGGCAGGCCGGGCATTCTACACCGTCTGCCGGCATGCCGCATTCCGGGCAATCTACATCCCCGGGGGTCATGGGCGCGCCGCAGAACGTGCAATAATCTACCAGCTTACCGCCGCAGACCGGACAAATCTCATAGTCCGGGCGGTTCAGAGTGACACCGCAATGCGGACACTTTCCGGACCCGTCCTGCGGCTGTTCCTGCTGACGGGTGGCCATTTTTTCCGGCTCCCGGACAGCCGTATTTTCCCGTTCACGGGTTCTGACATTCTCTGCCATAGGCTTAATCCGGGTATCTGAGGAGGCCATCTACGGCGGCATCTACGGCATCCAGGGCCTCGGAAAAGAGCTTGCGGCTGCGGAAGCCTTCAATTTCATAGCCTTGGTCGGTTTCCAGGGCAAAGACAATGTTGCCATAGATGGGATAACCGCCGCCATAGAGGATGGTTGCGGGCATATTGTCTCCCACGGTTTGGTTGTAACCGTTACGGGCCACCATGAATACCAGGTGACGGCCGTTCAGGCGGAGCTGCCGGGTAAGGGCGTTCAGCGGAGCGGTGTAGCGGACAATTTCCACACGGTCTGCGCCGATCCATTCTGCCAGCTGGTCCCCCAGGACATTCCAGTCCTCCGACTCGCACTGGTGCGAGCCCACCATACCCTGGAAACTCACGGTGAAGAAGGCGGGCATAATCTGGTCTTCGTCGTCCTCTTCCTGGGGTGCTTCCGGCTCGCTGTCGTCTACCGGGTCCGGCAGGTTGCAGTATTCGCTGATTTGCAGATAAAGCTGCTTTTCCCGTTCGGTGAGGTCATCCTCACACACAATCTTGGCAAATACGTTGGCTATTTCCTGCTTGGCTTCGTCATCGGCCTGGGAAATTAACTGCAGGGCCTTGGCGTCTTCCATGTTCTCTCCGTAGGCCATGAGCTGGTTCACCGTGTTCTGGTCCAGGCCTTCGAAGCGCTGGAAAAAATCGAAGAGATGTTTGACCTCATTGCCGGTCACCTCTCCGTCTGCGCTGGCCAGATGGACGGAGATTTTATAAATGGCAGCTAAAGTTTCAAGTGTTATTTTCATATTAGTCTGTGTTTAATGATTATGCATAGGCGTCCCAGCGGCCGTCATCTTCGTCCGGCTCCATTTCTTCTTCTTCCTCTTCCTCCTCCGGGAATTTCAGCACGGCGTGCAGCAGGAAATTGGTGTAGTTCCGGCCGCCCTCATCCATTTTGACGACGGCTTTGTCCTCATGGAGGGTATAGTCCGTGTTGCCGTAACGGAGCACCACCTTTTGGTCATCGAACGTGACTACGCTGATGCGGTTGAACAGGCCGCCGGAGTCTTCATAGGAAAGAGCCATGCCCGGATGAAGGTCCTCCGGAGTGAAAGAAGTACGGTCACAAAACCAGTTGCGGATGCCCGGGTCTGAGGGGCAGTAATCTACATCGATGTGGAGGTGAGACCATTTTTTCATAATACAAAGATGTTAACTTTTACAAATATAAATGTTTTCGTTCAACAATACAATTGTTTCCCGGATAAAAAAAAATCACTATATTTGAACAAAGAAAACAAAACAGACCATGTCACAGATGCTCACCTACCCGGGTTTTTCCGTGGTTTTCATCCAGACTTTCTCCGTGCACCATACCAAGGAGTTCATCCTGCCGGAACAGGCCCTGGCCGCTACTGATCAGGACTTTGAGGACTACGACGAATCCCGTGGCGTGTACATAGAAAAGGCGGACGCCCTGCAGGTGCCTATCGCCATGGTGGAGCGGGACATTGAGAACCAAATCTTTGTCCTGCCAAAGGACCATCCCCTGGACGCATCGGGGAAAGGGAACGTGCGCCGCTACAGCCTCCGCGGCTTTGACTTTACCATGCCCATCGTCCCCGCCCCGGACGAGGCCATCTATGAGGCCACCCTCAAAGGCCACTGCAACGTGGAAATGAACCTGTTCTTCGGCCACACGGTAAGCATTACCTATCGTTTTCTTTTCGATGGCCACGCCTGTCAGCTTTCCCGTCCGGTCACCACAGACCACATCATCGCCTTCCTGAGCAACTGGCTCAGTGCAGAATTCTGGTCCAAGGAGGAAGGCAGCGACAAAACCGGAATCGACTATGAAACCCATTTTGCGGTCGATGCTATCTGGCTGGATGCCATGGGCAATCCGCTGGAAAAGCCGGAGGCCATCGGGAACCTGGGCACCGGCCGCAGCTTCGACGCCGTAGCCCTGCGCTACAAAAACTTCATCTACCAGCATTGTTCCCAGTTCAAGGAAGACACCCCGCTCACAGAGCGCAAGCGCCTGCTGCGCCGCTGGACGCCCGGTTCTTTCTCCGTAGACAATGACCTCCATTACGCCATGGTGGATGTATGGGAAAACATCCAGCACCTGGAGCCGGACGGCACGGACCTCTTTGCCTCGGACCGGGAGGAGCGTCTCACGGAGGCCCAAATTATCGACCATATCCGGGAAGAACACAAGAACGAGCTCATCGGCCTGCTGTCCCTGTATCCGGAAGAATGGCCCTACCGGGACCCTGCCGCCTACGATGAAGTCTGCGGGGAAAACATCGCCATAGACACGGATGACCTTGTCCTTGCTGGCAGCAGCCTGTGCGTGGTCATTGGTACTTATGGCCGCCGGGGCGCCGGAGAGGAGGGCGTAAACTGGGTGGAACACCTGAAAGAGCGTGCCCACTACCATGTTTCATGGCCGGAATACCTTCTTATCCTCCAGATGATCCTGGCCAAGAAATATGTGATCGGCCTGGCAACAGATACGGTTGTGCTCTCCACCCTCAATGCAGAGCAAAAATCGTCACAGGACCTGATTGGCGCCAATGCGGCCCTTTCCATGCGCCTTACGCGCCTGGTTACGCAACTGGACGTCGTGAAATACTCCAAATTCCCCTCGCACAAGGTGATGTTCGACCGCACCACCGCCCGCCTGGGCCTCAACGAGGACTACGACCGCCTGGCCGCCCTGATGGAAAACGTAGACAACAGCCTGCACAACCTGTCGGACTACAAGTCCATGCGCAGCGAGTTCCTCCTGAACATTATCCTGGCCATCATTTCCGTGGCCTCCACCTTCGAACTGTTTTTCCAGGAAGACGAAATGCCTTTCCTCACCTACTTCGGAATCGAGAGCAGCCGGCTGTCGGCCATTGTGGTGGCCATTATCGCCGCTGTCACCATCTTTGCCCTGCTGCTGGTCATCACCAATTCCATCAAGAGCATTTGGGAACGAATTAAAAGCACTATTTAAGCTATGAAGATTGAGTTTGCCCGCGTGCAAGACGCCCCGGCGCTTGCCGATATTTTCTTTGGCCATCTGGCCGCCCACCCGGAATACATCTCCCACGGAGAGATGCAAATGGGCGTGGGAGAAGGCGTCATCCGGGATGGCGTCCTGGTGGCACAGACCGCCCCAGACGGCCGTGAGAAATGGATGAAGTACATCCTCTTACACCTTGAGGAAGAATCAGTTGCAAGGGTTTGGAAGGCTGTATCGGACCAAGGGGAAATCGTGGGTTTTGCCGTGGCAGATATTGAGGACGACGGAGACGCTCCCTTCGGCATGGTCTGCGACGTTCTGGTTAAAGAGGAATGCCGCGGCTGCGGCGCCGGTAACGCCCTGCTGCAAACCGCCATCGCCTGGCTCCGTGAGCGCGGCGTCAGCGGCATCTACCTGGAATCCGGCAAAAACAACCACGCCGCCCACCGCTTCTTCGAAAAGCGCGGCTTCACCCACATCTCCGAAATCTACAAACTCGCGTAAGTTAGTTGGCGTTGAAGGTGTAGCGGCGGATGGGCTCTTTGTTTTGGTCCGCCAGTTTGACGGCGCCGGAGGTGGAGAGGACTTTTTGGACGATGAGGGAATAGCGGCAGGTGACGGTGTCCTTCACTTCTTCGTAGAGGGCATCGGTGGCCTTCCCCACGTTCTCAAACGTGCTGGCGCGGTTGTAGATGAACGAATAAGGCGACGACCCGGCGGCTTTGTAGGCGGCCTGGTCCAGGAGCTTGCCCATAGCCGCTCCGGCCAGAGAGTCTTTCTCCTCTGCAAAGTCACTGACCGAGGTGTAAATGTACACCCAGTTGTTCACGGTCTTGGAACAGGAGGCCAGCAGCAAAACGGCAGCCAGCGCCAGTAGAACGCACTTTTTCATCCCTATTTCTCCAGTTTGGCCTTGGCATAGTCCAAGGTGAGGGTAAACGTTTTCTTGCGGGACGACGGAGCCTCGAACATGGCATCCGCCATTACCTTCTCGCAAATGCTGCGAAGGCCGCGGGCACCCAGCTTGTTCTTCAGGGAGGTGTCCACAATCAGGTCCATCACGGCAGGCTCTATCTCCAGCTTGATGCCGTCCAGCTCGAACATTTTCTCATACTGGCGCAGGAGGGCGTTCTTGGGCTCCGTGAGGATGCGCTTCAGAGACTCCCGGTCCAGCTGGTCCAGATACGTGATGACCGGCAGACGGCCCACAATTTCCGGAATCAGTCCATAGGCCCTGAGGTCCATGGCATCTACGTATTCCAGCAGGTTGTCTTTGTCGATCCGCTGCTTTTCCTCTGCGCCGAAGCCGATGATCTGCGTGTTCTTGCGCAGGGCGATGTGCCGCTCGATGCCTTCAAAGGCACCGCCGCAGATGAACAGGATGTTTTGCGTATTCACGTGAATGAACTCCTGCTCCGGATGCTTGCGGCCTCCCTTGGGCGGCACATTCACAATGCTGCCTTCCAGGAGCTTAAGCATGGCCTGCTGCACACCTTCGCCGGAGACATCGCGCGTGATGGAAGGGTTGTCGCTCTTGCGGGCAATTTTGTCTATCTCGTCAATGAACACGATGCCCCGCTCCGCCTTCACCTGGTCGAAATCGGCCTCCTGCAACAGGCGCGTGAGGATGCTTTCCACATCCTCGCCCACGTAGCCGGCCTCCGTAAGCACCGTAGCGTCCACGATGGTAAACGGCACGTCCAGCATTTTGGCGATGGTACGGGCCAGCAGCGTTTTGCCCGTTCCGGTGGGACCCACCAGCAGGATGTTGCTCTTTTCCAGTTCCACGCCGTCATCGGTTTTCTCGATGAGGTTGTGCTGCACACGTTTGTAGTGATTGTACACGGCCACCGCCAACACCTTTTTGGCGCGGTCCTGTCCAATGACATACTGGTCCAGATAGGCTTTGATTTCCTGCGGTTTGGGGGCTTTTCCCAGCGAAGGGACCGGTCCGGCGGCCTTTTTCCGGTCGCCTTCCAGTTCCTCTACATACTGGGCTGCCAGTTTGGCGCAGTCCGAGCAAATGAACCCGTCCATCCCCTGCAGGAGAAAAGGAACTTCTGCATCGGTCCGTCCGCAAAACACGCAGCGGCCACCCCGTGACGATACTTTTTTAGCCATTAGCGGGCTCTTTTACGAAGAATTTCATCGACCATGCCGTACGCAAGGGCTTCCTCTGCGTTCATCCAATAATCCCGTTCACCGTCCTGGGCAACCTTGTCGAACGGCTGGCCCGAATGCTGGGCGATGATATTGAACAGTTCCGTACGGGTTTTCTCAATTTCCTTGGCAGCGATGAGGATTTCCGTTGCCTGGCCCCGGGCACCGCCCAGCGGCTGATGGATGAGCACGCGGGAGTGCGGGAGGACACTGCGCTTCCCCTTCTCACCGGCACAGAGCAGCACGGCGCCCATGCTGGCGGCCATGCCCGTGCAAACGGTAGCCACGTCCGGCTGCACCAGCTGCATGGTGTCGTAGATGCCCAGGCCGCTGGTCACCTGTCCACCGGGGGTGTTCAGGTACATGGTAATATCGGCATGGGAATCGTTGGAAGCCAGAAACAGCAGCTGGGCCTGGATAATGTTGGCCACGTCATCGTCGATGGGAACGCCCAGGAAGATGATGCGGTCCATCATCAGGCGGCTGAACACGTCCATCTGGGCCACGTTCAACTTACGCTCCTCGGTGATGGTAGGGTTGATGTAGCCATCTACGACGGAGGTATAACGAGAGAGGGTCATCGATGATAACCCCCTCCCTTTCACTGCAAATTTTTCAAAATCTGTCATAGAAACAGTGTTTTGTCATACCGAGGGCCTTAGGCCCGAGTGTATCTCCGGAGATACGCTCGCTTCGCTCGGTATGACAGTTTATTTCAGTTCACGAAACTTGTCCTGGGAGATTTTCTTGGTCTGGAGGGTGACTTCCTCACGGACCTTGGCGATGGCGGTATTGTCTTCGCACTGCTCTTCCAGGCGACGGTACTGGTTCTGGTCCTGCAGGACATTCTCGGCGGAGGACTTAATGATGTTCTCCGGAACACCGGCCATACCGTACATGGCATACTGATAGGCAACGAAGCTTTCTGCAGCGGCCTGGATATCCTCACGGGTTACCTTGAGACCGAACTTCTGCATGATATAGCCGCGCACCAGCTGCCATTTGAAGTCCTCGATGAAGGCAGGGAATTCTTTCTCTACCTGATCGGCGGTGAACTTGCCTTCGTTGGCATAGATGAGCCAGCGCTTCAGGAAGGCTTCCGGGAGTTCCAGTTTGGCCTTCTCCACATAGAACTTGCGGACATCGGCGCCGAAACGATAGTTGGCTTCCTGCTCGTGGGAGGCTTTGATGCGCTCCTCGATCTTTTCTTCGAACTGCTCGGGGGTGGTTACCACGTCCTTGCCGAAAATCTTGTCATAGGTCTCCTGGTTTTCCTCGGCGGCTACATAGGTCTTCACGTTCACAACCGTGAAGGTGAACATCGGGTTCAGGGTCTCCAGCTGGGCTTTGTCCACCTTGAGCATGGCGGCACGGTCCGTCTCATTGGTGAAGGCGGCATTCACGTCCAGTTCGAATCTGTCCCCGGCTTTTTTGCCGATGAAAGCGCCACGGGCCTCTTCCGCTACGGAAGCGATGGCCACGTACACGCCCTCTGCCTTATGGCCTTCGTTGGCGATGTCGGCTACGATGTAGTCGTTCTCACCGGCCTTCTTGCCTTCCTGCAGGGAACCGTACTGCTGAAGCAGCTGCTCCTTCTGGGCCTTTTTCTCTGCAGCGGTGATGTTGATCTCGTAATAAGGGATCTTATCGTCCTTATTGACCTCGAAGGTCAGTTCCGGGGTCTGGGCTAGGTCGAACTTGAAGGTGAAGTCCTCGCCTGCCTTCCAGGACAGCTGCGGCTGGTCCTCCGACGGAAGGGGCTCGCCCACCACGCGGATTTTTTCCTCGTTGATGAATTTGTCCAGTTGCTCGGACACAAGGCCGTTTACGCTTTCGTACAGGGCCTGGTCTCCGTACATACGCTGGATGAGACCCATCGGGGCCATTCCACGGCGGAAACCTTTGATATCGGCCCTGCGCTTGTACTCGTTCAGGCGCTTACGAAGCGGTTCTTGATAATCTGCTGCTGCAATCTCGATGGTTACCTGATAGTTCAGGGCATCTGCTTGGGTTTTGCTTACGTTCATAGTATAGTTTGTCTTAATTTTCAAACAAGGGGCGCAAAGTTAGTAAAAAATTGCCGAAGTATCAACCTTTCCGCTTGGGATAGGCTACCCGGGAGTGGTACACCTGCTGCAAATAGGTCTTTAACATGCGCTTCATGAGGTTGAGGTCGTGCAGGGTGATGTCGGCATCCTCCAGCTGTCCGGCCTTCTCCTTCCCCGCCACGATGCTTTCTACAAAGCGGTCGCAGGATTCCGGGGAAAAGTCCGTGAGCGTACGGGAGGCGGCTTCAATGGAATCGCACACCATGAGGATAACCTGTTCCCGGGTGGTGGGCTTTTGGCCATGGTAGAAGAAATCGGCCACGTCCGAAGGGTCTCCGCCGTCATTCAGGTACTGGTTCAGGAAATAGGCAGCACTGGAGGTACCGTGGTGCGAATTGATGAAGCTGCGAATCTCCTGCGGGAGACGGTGCTCTTCTGCGATGGCCAGTCCGTCATCGACATGGCGGATAATATCGACAGCACTCTCCCTGGGCGTTTTTCCTGCATGGTAGTTGGCCACGCCGGGACGGGAGGACTGGTTTTCCACAAAGCACAGCGGGTTGACCATTTTGCCGATATCATGATACAGTGCGGCGGCCCGAAGCAGCGGCACATCGGCATCGGTGGCACGTCCAACGGCATCTACGATGTTCATCACCTGCAGGGAATGCTGGAAGGTACCCGGCGCTTTCTGGGCCAGTTCCTGCAGGAGCGGAGTGCTGGTATCGGCCATTTCTACCAGACGCGTGCTGGAAACCAGGTTGAAGACCTTCTCGAAGAGGTAAATGAGCGGATACAGGGCCACGGTGGCCATGGAGCCCACGAAGATGAGGGCCAGGTCCGCCCACCAGGTGGCCGTGCTGCCCACGTCGATGAAGCGGAAGCCCAGGTACACCAGGATTTCCACCCCAAAGATGATGGCGGCATTCAGGAACTGGCGCCAGCCTTTACTGAAAAAGCCGAAAGTCTCTACCGTAACCGAACCGGCGGTGAGGAACATCACAAAGAGTTCCATGCCATTGCCACAGAAAATGAGCAGCGGCAGCAGCATAACCACATACAGCGGGAACACCTGCTTCTTGCGGAAGAAAGCCAGCATATACAGGGCGAACACCGGGAACGGTACCATGTACATAAGCGAGGGCATCAACCGCTCCATCAGGAACGTGACGATGGCCACCAGGAGGAAAACGCTGAGCAGGAAAAGGTAACGGGCGGGCCGGTCAAAGACAAAGCGCGCCGTGAAATGAATCACCAGATACAGGATGACCACCAGCAGCAGCGCCAGCAGGAAATTCCCGATATACAGGAAGATACGCGGGCCGGCATAGCCATACACATGGTTGTATTCTTCCTTATAGCTGTCCAGGATCTGGGCGATTTCCGCCGTGACAATCTCCCCTTTGGAGACAATTTTCTCGTCCGCCTTCACATAGCCCAGCGTAGGCGAAACATAGTCGTCCGACTCCGCATGGGTCAGTTCCGTCATGGCTTTGTCGTACAGGAGGTTAGGGACGATAATCTCGTACAGTCCCGTACGGCGGAAGAGGGAATCCAGGTTCACCGAAGGATAGGGTTTGGCCAGCAGTGCGACCAACTGGTCACGTGCGTCGGACACCTTGTACACCTCCGTGCGCGGATACTGGACCGCACGCTTGTTCTTCTGGATGTAAATGAGGTTTTCCGATACCTGGGCGCTCCCCTGCTCCATTTTCACCTTGCCATCCGAGATGACACCCTTGGCGTAAATATCTGACAGCCGGGCAATCAGCGTGGGACGCATCTGGTTGTAACTGCCCAGGTCCAGGCTTTGCGCATTTTTCACCACTGCGCTGGTGGCTTCCTCCGAATAACGGTAGAAAGGAATGACGATGGAACCGGCCTCGTCCCGTTCCGCCTGGAGTTGCTCATCCGTTTTCAGGATGGGGAAATCGAACTCCGAGATAAGCGTCTCGTACGGCCAGGGGGTTCCTTTCTTGTAGTCATAATTGAATTTCGCGGTCCTGGGCATCAGGAGCGCCAGGACTGCGAAAACAATCACCAGTGGAGCCAGCCTCCACAAGGGAACTTTAGGCGTCGATATTTGCATAATGCGCGTTTTCTTCGATGAAGGCGCGGCGCGGCGGAACATCGTCTCCCATGAGCATGGAGAAGGTACGTTCTGCGTCCGCAGCGTTTTCGATGGTTATCTGGCGAAGCACACGGCGGGCCGGATCCATGGTGGTTTCCCACAGCTGCTCGTCCGACATTTCACCCAGACCTTTGTACCGCTGCACGGTGACACCTTTGTCGGAGCCGCGGCCCAGTTCTGCGGTGGCCTGCTCGCGCTGGGCGTCCGTCCAGCAATAGCGCTCCTCCTTGCCCTTCTTCACCAGGTAAAGCGGCGGAGTGGCCAGGTACACATAGCCGTTCTTGATAAGGTCGAACATGTAGCGGAAGAAGAAGGTAAGGATAAGGCAGGCGATGTGCGAGCCGTCCACATCGGCATCCGTCATGATGATGACCTTGTGGTAACGGAGCTTGCTCAGATCCATGTGCTTTTCTCCGGATTCGTCCTCCTGGGCCACGGTAACGCCCAGAGCAGTGTAGATGTTGCGTACTTCCTGGCTCTCGAAGGCGCGGTCCTGGGCGGCTTTTTCCACGTTCAGGATTTTACCACGGAGCGGGAGGATGGCCTGGATGCGACGGTCACGGCCCTGCTTGGCCGTACCGCCTGCGGAGTCACCCTCTACCAGGAAGAGTTCGCACTTCTCGGGATCGTGGTCGGAGCAGTCCGCCAGCTTGCCGGGCATGCCTGCGCCGCCCATCGGAGTTTTACGCTGCACCATTTCGCGGGCCTTGCGGGCTGCGGCACGGGCCGTAGCGGCCAGCACGATCTTCTCCACGATGGTCTTGGCCTCCTTGGGGTGTTCCTCCAGATACTGGTCCATGGCAGCGGCCGTGGCCTGGGAAACGGCGGAAGTAGCCTCCGGGTTGCCCAGTTTGGTTTTGGTCTGGCCTTCGAACTGCGGCTCCGCCACCTTCACGGAAATAACGGCGGTGAGACCTTCGCGGAAGTCTTCCGGGCTCAGTTCACCCTTGAACTTGGCCAGGAGGTTGTTCTTCTCCGCATAGTTCTTCAAGGAACGGGAAAGGCCCATCTTGAAACCCTGGAGGTGGGTACCACCCTCGATGGTGTGGATATTATTCACATAGGAATAAATGCGCTCGCTGAAGCCGGTATTGTATTGAAGGGCGATGTCGATGGGAATGACCTTGTCCGAGGACACCGTGATGGGCTCCGGGATAAGCTTGGGAGCACCTGCATCCAGGTAGTCGATAAATTCCTTGAGACCTTCTTCCGAATAGAAAGTATCGGTACGGAAGGCCATGATGCCGGTGGCCTTGCGTTCACCATCCTCGCTGGTGATGAACTGCTCCACCTTCTCACGCTTGTCCGTGAGCGTGATGCGGATACCCTTGTTCAGGTATGCCAGTTCACGCAGGCGGTTGGCCAGAGTCTCGTACTTATAGACGATGGTCTGCTGGAAAATGGTGGCATCCGGATGGAAGGTGATGGTGGTACCGGTATCCTGGGTTTCCCCTACTACCTCCACCGGAGTGATGGGCTTACCCTTGGAGTACTTCTGGACAAAGATTTTACCCTCGCGGTGGATTTCCGCGATGAGGAGGTCGCTCAGGGCGTTTACGCAGGAAACACCCACACCGTGCAGACCACCGGAAACCTTATAGCTGTTCTTGTCGAACTTACCGCCGGCATGAAGCACGGTAAGCACCACTTCCAGGGCGCTTCTGTGCTCTTTCTCATGCATGCCCGTAGGGATACCACGGCCATTATCCTGCACGCGGATGGAGTTATCTTCCAGAATTTGGACATCTACGCCATTGCAGTAGCCGGCCATGGCTTCGTCGATACAGTTGTCCACCACCTCATACACCAGGTGATGCAGACCGCGCTCGCCTACGTCGCCGATATACATGGACGGACGCTTGCGGACGGCCTCCAAACCTTCCAGCACCTGAATACTGTTTGCGGAATACTGCTGTTCCGCCATTTTCATTTCTTCTGACATTCTATTTTTTACTTAATTTTATCCAACTAAAAAGGGGCGAATACACCGACTTTCTAAATCATACAAAATTAGTAAAAATTATACAAAAAAACAAGCCCCTTGTCGAAGACAAGAGGCTGTTTTATCAGATTATTTTTCTTAGAGGCTGAACGTGACTCCTACAGTGAAGTAAATGCCCTGTTCTGCGTAAAGGGGAACCCGCTGGATAGTCTGGTTGAGCAAGTTTGCGCCCTTGATCCACAGGCCCAGATGATGGGTTACCTGGAAATTGGCCTGCACGCCCAAATCGACAAAGCCAGGCACTTTCACCGGACCGGGCAGGGCCGAACGGCCTTCCACTACGACGCCGGCCTGGATACGGCCGCCCCAGTTATAAAATGCGTGTCCCGTGGCCTTGAAGGGAGCCGGTGCGAACAGTGTTCGGCCGCCGAGGTCCGGCATGGGCGTATAACCATAGTAAATATTGGCGCCCACATCCAACTTCTCGCTCTTCCAGCCGGCATCGGCCTTTACATAGAAAGTATGCAGCGGGCTGGCGTAACCCATGGAAGGACGGCCGGCATTGATACCCCAGGTCCAGGCGTTCTCGTCCCATTTATACCCGATAGAGACATCGTAATGGAAGCGGGAGGCGATGTTGCCCCTTGCGCCCAATGCCACGTCTACACGTGTAATCATATTGTCCGTATACCATTCCGTACCACGTATAAAGGGGTTCAGGTTCAGGAGCTTGTCGTAGGAGATGAGATTGTCGCCGCCGGTGGCCTTGAAATACAGCGCTGCAACATCCTGGGCCAGCTTGAAGTTAATGTGAACGTCCGGGAAAACGATGCCGCCGGCATGCGGGCTGAAGGTCTTCTCGGAACGGAAGAGGAAGCCCACCTTGACACCCAGTTTCATGCTGAAGCGCCCTGTGTTGAGCAGATAGTGCGGAATGAAACCGACATTGCCTGCATAGCCGTTTCTGGAGCCGACATAGCTGTCTTTCTGGCCCACCGTCTCTGCGAACAGGCCCAGCAGCACATGGTGTGCACCCAGGTTGGCACCCATGGTGGCGTCTGACACGGTGTGGAATTCACTGAATCCCTGCGAGCCGATATAGGCCACACGCGTACCTACGTTATACTCGAAAGCATTGGCCGGAGCGCTCTTCACACGGGCCTGCAACTGCCACAGGTTATTGGAGAAGTCCCCGCCGGCAACATCTGTGGCCGTGGTGTTCTTGTACTTGACATCGGTCATGAAGGTGCCGCCGGTCCAGGTGTAAAGGGCATCCAGGCCAAAGGCCGAATGCAGGTTCCGGCCCGAACGGGTGGTGCCGTCCGGAAGAAGCACCTTATTCTGTTCCGTGATATTGCGATACTTGCCGATATAGGAATAATGGTCCCCGTACACGTTCAGGCGGAAATTCCCTTTGCGGATGGGCGACCATACGATGGTTGCCTCCGGATGGAGACCATACCCCGCCCCAAGGCGTACGAACAGCGTTCCTTCATCCGACAGACGCGGCTGGGGACGCAACTGCACCAGGTAAGGCTTGAACTCATACGAGCCCTGGTAAGGCGTGTTTTGCACGCTGTAGTCCATGTTCAGGTTGAAACTGTACACGGAGTCCGGCACGGCGAGCAACTGGCTGGGCTTTTCGATTCCACTGGCCTCCCGGGCGTAGGTGTTGGTCACCTCCACTACGGGATTCAGGTTCTGGGCAAACAGACCGGCGCTGACACAGAGCGCGGCAAAGGTTATGATGTACTTTTTCATACTTCTACTGCAATTTACGGAGTCTCAGATCTACCTGGTCGAGGACGTCGTCCTGCGGGCCGGTGGAAGTATAACCGGAACGGATGCTCTCAAAGGTAGCCTTGGCCTGGGCCATGTTCTCCTGCTCGGCAAAGCTGTCACCCAGGACGATGAAGGCCTTGGCCAGCCAGTAGTTCTGGCCGCCGGCTTTCTCCGAGAAGGCGTACACCTTCTCCTGGATGCCCTCGAACTGACCCCGGTCATACTGGTCCTGGATGATGAGGTAGGCTGCCTCTGCACCTTCATCGGTGGAAGGAGCCTGGGAGAGCTGCTGGAATTCCTCGAAGGCCTCCTTACGGCGGCTGCTGCTCAGGAAGGATTTGGCCCGTACATAATGGGCCTCACGCTGCAATTCGGGATCTTCCGAGCGGAGCACCATGTCTGCGTTGGCGATGGCATCGTCCCACTGACGGGCACGGAAGGCGGAACGCATCAGGCCGATGGTAGCCAGTTCCATATTGGCGTCCATCTTGGCATTCTCCTTTAACTGAAGGTATGCCTGATAAGCGTTGGCGTAGTTTTCCAGTTCATACTGGAGAACGGCATACTGCATACGGGCGCTTTCCTGCAGGGCACCGTCCAGACCGGCGTCCAGGGCAGCCTGATACAGGTCTGCGGCCTGTTCACGCTGACCGGCGGCGCGCTGGCAGTCTGCCAGGTAGAACTTGGCCTTGGCGCCGTAGATGGCCTGCGGATATTTCTCCAGATAGGCCTGAAGGGTGTTCTGTGCCTTGGCATAGTCTCCGGAGAGATAGATTTGCTCGGCGCTGGAGAAGTACACTTCCTCCTTCTGGGCTTCCGTACGGCCGGCGCCGCCCAGGCTGTTCACATAAGCCAGATAGGCCTCGGGATCCTCCCGTGTGCGGTATATGGCCTCGATGGCCAGGAGGGCATCCTCTGCGTATTCCCCACCCTGGGCGACCACTTCCTTGTAGCAGGCAAGGGCTTCGTCGCTGCGGCCGGCATTGCGGTTGATCATGCCCAGCTCCAGCATGGCCTGCGCGCTGAGTGCAGGATCCGTGGTGGCGCTGCGAAGGGTGCGGAAGGTGCGGATGGCATTGTCATCGTCCTTGAGGGCAACGTAGGCACGGCCCAGTTCGTATAGCGATTCTCCGTAATACGGGTCGACTGGATTGGCCTGGATGGCATCCTCCAGGAAATGGACCTTGCGGGTGTTGTCCCGTAACAGGCCGGAAGCCACGCCTGCCCGGTAGCGCGGGTACAGGTTGGAAGGATTGGGATAGTCTGCCATCTGGCGCTCATAGGCGGCCACGGCGGTGCTGTATTTTCCGCTGAAGAAGTAGCAGTCTCCCACGCGGGTTTCCGCATCCTCGCCCATCAGGCGGGCATCGCCTTCCAGATAGTTCTCGAACCACTTGAGGGCCTTTTCATAATCGGCCTCCTTGAAGTAGGTGTAGGCCACCTGGTAGGAAATGAGCTGGCCTTCTGGACGGTTTTTCAGGGCTGCCAGGTTGTACAGGTCTGTGAGGATTTCACGGGCGTCCGCGTATTTGCCGTCCCGGTAAAGGGCCTCGGCCTGATAGTAACGGGCCAGCTGGTTGAAGCCTTCCCGACGCGGGCTGTAGTAAGCGGCAGCCTTCAAATGCGGCACGGCGCTGCGCCAGGAACCGCTCTCCATGAGCTCACGGGCCCGCAGGAAGTAAGCCTTCATGTAGTTGGCCTGCATGTCCGGGCGGAGCTCGTCGATGTGGTCATAGGCCTCTACGGCGCCCACGTAATCGTGGTTCTGGAGGGCCACCATGGCCATATAGGAATAAATCTGGTCGCCCTTTTTCCGGGTGTTGTATTTGGTCAGATACTCCTGGAAAGGAGCCGTATCCCGGTTAAGGTCGAAGGCCAGTTTGGCGTAGTTGTAAAGGGCGTCCTCCTGGATATCCGGCGTAAAGCTCAGGGTCGATGCTTCCTTGAAGGCATCCATGGCCGCCACTTTGTTGCGCAGCTGAATGTAGCTGTAGCCCAGCTGATAAGAGGCGATCTGGCCCAAAGAGTCCGTGCGGTTTTCCATCCGCGTGAAGTTTTCCACCGCCCCTTCCCAATTCTCGATGATGTAATTGATTTCTCCGGCGTAGAAAAGGTCGCTCCGGGTGAGCTTGGCCTTGTTGCGGAGGTTCTTCTCATAATAGCTGCGGGCCTTGGCCACATCCCCCTTGATGAGGTAGGTCTCGCTCATGATGCGGGCCAGATGGGGCTGGCGGTCTTCCGGAACTTTGTTGAACAGGTCCTCGCCGAAGCGGAGGACATAGTCATAGTCCTTTTCATTGAAGCGGCACTCCAGGATGTAATAATTGGCCAGGGTGGTGAAACGATGGTCCTTGGCGGCCAACTCGAACCAGGGAGCCGCCTCTTTGAAATTCTTCTGGGCGTAGTTGATATAGCCCAGCGTGTAGTACGACGGAGCGGAATAGTCCGAGTACGGGAGGTCTTTCATGCGAAGCAGAAGACCCTTGGCACGGTCCCACTCCCCTTGTGCGAATGCGCAATAGCCCAGCTTGTAGGTGTATTCCGCGCGCTGGGTTTCCTGGATGTCCTTGACAGACACCTGGTTGAACTGCTGGAGGGCTTCCTCGTACAGTTCCTGGTCGAAGTAGTCCAGGCCCAGCTGGTAGCGCACCTGCGGAACCAGGAGGTTCTCATGATAGCGGGCGATGAACGCCTGGGCGATGTCATGGGAATGGGCAGTTTTGAGTTTGAGTGCACAAAGGGCGCGATACCCTTCTGCCATGGGAGAATGATTGCCCTGGACGAGGCGGAGCGTCTCCGAATACATACCGGCCCGGTACAGGTTGTTCACCTGCCCGAAATCCTGTGCATACAGGCTCGAGGCCAGGCTTAAAGCGGCGACAAGCGCAAGATATCTTTTCATTCTGAGTATGTTAAACCAACTAAATCTATATTTTGACAAATTTACAAAAAATTTCCGTTATATTTGTATGATTTTGGAATTATTCACATGGAATCTCTCATTCATTTTAAAGACGCCGATATCCTCAACGGAGAAACGGTTGTACTGTACAATCTGAACATGGACATCCAGCCCGGAGACTTTGTGTACATCGTGGGCAAAGTGGGTTCCGGCAAAACCTCCATCATCCGCACCATTACTGCGGAAAACAATCTCCTGAAGGGCGAAGGAGAGGCCTGCGGCTACAACCTCCGTTCCCTGAAAAAACGGGATATTCCTTTCCTCAGGCGTTCCATCGGCGTTATTTTCCAAGATTTCCAATTGTTGACCGACCGCAGCGTAGAGGCCAACCTGGAGTTCGTGCTCCGCGCCACCGGCTGGAAGGACCGTCACGATATCGACAAGCGCATCCTGCAAGTGCTGCAGGCCGTGGGTATGGAAACCAAGGCCCACAAGATGCCGCACCAGCTTTCCGGCGGTGAGCAGCAGCGTATCGCCATCGCCCGTGCGCTCCTGAACAAGCCCAAGGCCATCCTGGCCGACGAGCCCACCGGCAACCTGGACGGCGAAACGGCCGACGAGATTCTCCAGCTTCTGATGGACCTCAACCGCGAAGGCACCGCCATCGTCATGGTCACCCATAACCGCGCCATCTTTGAGAAATACCCCGGACGCGTTTTCACCTGCGAAAACGAGCAATGCCACGAGGTCGTCGACGAAGGCATCGACGTAGTATTATGACCAAAAAGGAACGATTCAACAGCATCATCGGCTGGTTTGCGGAAAACCAGCCCGTTGCGCAGTCAGAACTGCACTATGCCAATCCTTTCCAACTCCTGATAGCGGTCATCCTGAGCGCCCAATGCACGGACCGGCGGGTGAACGTGGTCACCCCTCCCCTTTTCGAACGCTTCCCTACGCCCGAGGACCTGGCGTCGGCCAGTTTCGACGAAGTATATCCTTACGTAAAAAGCGTTTCCTATCCCAACGCCAAGGCCCGCCATCTGATTGCCATGGCCCAGATGCTCCTGGCCGATTATAACGGGGAAGTTCCCTCCGACATCGACGCGCTCATGCGCCTGCCGGGCGTGGGCCGTAAGACAGCCAACGTAATTGCTTCTATCGTGTATGATAAGCCGGTCATTGCCGTGGACACGCATGTATTCCGCGTGGCGCACCGCCTGGGCCTCTCCAACGGGAGCACGCCCTATGCCGTAGAACAGGATCTGGAAAAGTATATTCCTGTAGAGCAGCGCGCCATTTCCCACCACTGGCTCATTTTGCATGGCCGATACGTGTGCGTGGCCCGCAAGCCCAAGTGCGAGTCATGCCCCCTCACCGCCTGGTGCATGGAATTCGCCCTGCCCCAAAAACCGTGACACTCAACCTACTGACTATCAGATGCTTATAATATAATCCTCGTTCGATTTTTGAACGAGGATTATTCTATAACATGCTAACAATCAATCGATTAACGATCACTTCAAAAGGGTGCATACGAGCAGATAGTTGGACTTGGTAGCATCTATGTGAAGGCCAAAGACGTGGGGCGGTTGGTTAGGAATGTTATCCGGCGACGGGATAGCATTTTTTGACAACTTAGCACGAAGCGCTTCGGAGGTGATGGGAATATTACGGGCTGTAACGTCCGCCCCCGGATAACGCCGGCCTATTTCCTTGATAGAACGATTGTTAAGCGGGACCACCTCAAGTAGTTGATACCACTTGCCGAAGGGCTTGAGTTCCTCCACGGGTTCGGCGCTCACGTAAGCATGCGTGTGCTGCCCCAGTTTTTGTAAGCCGAAGCGGCAGGGCCAGTCAAAGGCACCGGCTTTCAGCAGCGCCTTGCCGGGTTCGAAGAGCCAGGAGGCTGCGTCACCCCCGACCTGATCGGGGGTCTCTCTGAGTATGGAGGCGGTGATATCCGCCACGGCGCCATTGGAATAGACAGTGAGGGTGTACGGGCCGGCATAGCCCCGTTCCAGCAGGAGAAGCAACTCCTTGCACTCCCCTTCCGCACCTACCACATGCAACGCTTTCACGCAACCCAACTGCTTGCATACCAGGGAAATATCGGCCATGGGAGAGAGCTTTAACAAGACCAGCGGACAGGCCGCCAGAAGCTCCGGCAACAGTTGCAGCACATCCGGCTGGCAGTCCTCCAGGCGGAAGACTTTCCGGCCGTCGGACGCCCGCCGCGCCGGGTCCAGGAACAGGATGTCCGGCTGAAAGTCCCCCAGGAGATGCCCGATCGGGGTCGGGCATGACGAAGACAACGGGCTCGGGCATGACGATGCCGGCGGGCACGGGCATGACGATACCGTCACACCCGGCTTGACCGGGTGTCTCTCCGCGACGAGTTCCGCGCAGGAAACGCGCACATTGTCGAGCCCCAGGGCCGCGAAGTTGCGACGGGCGGCATCGGCCAGTTCCGGGCGCATCTCGTTGTAGAGCACCTGGTCAAACACTTGGGCAAACGCCCAGCTATCGACCCCAAGCCCACCGGTCAGGTCCGCTATCCGGCCACCCGCGGCAGCATGGGCCACTGACGCCTTGTACTTCGCCGTTTCTGAGGAGGAGCACTGCTCGCCGGAAATCCGAAGCGGATAGCGAAGCGAGGGCACCGCATACCACTGAGGCACTTTCTCCCGCAGTTTCCGCCGCACTTCCAGCGTGGTCAGCGCAAGGTCAAAGTCCTCTACCTCACCCGCATAACGGTCCCGGGCAAGCGCCAGCTTCCCCAGGTCATCCGCCTCGTGGGCCAAGATAAAATCCGCCAGTTCCATATTGCAAAAATACGGAATAATCTTTACATTTGTAAATCGCATGATTAAACACTAAAACACAGCCATATGAAAGATTACAAGCAAACCGCACAAAGCTGGCTCACCGGCAACTTCGATGAGCAGACCAAAGCAGAGGTCAAACACCTGATGGAAACCGACCCGGTAGCCCTGGAGGACGCCTTCTACCGCAACCTGGAATTTGGCACAGGTGGTCTTCGCGGCATCATGGGCGCTGGCACCAACCGCATGAACAAATACACGGTGGGCATGGCCACGCAGGGCCTCGCCAACTACATCAAGGCCCATGTACAGGGAGAAGCCAGCGTGTGCATCAGCCACGACAGCCGCAACAATTCCCGCCTGTTCGCGGAAATCTCGGCCGAGGTACTGTCCAATAACGGCATCAAGGTTTACCTGTTCGAGAGCCTGCGTCCCACGCCGGAACTCAGCTACAGCATCCGCCTCAAGAAGGCCACGGCCGGCATCATGGTCACGGCCAGCCACAACCCCAAGGAATACAACGGTTACAAGGTGTTCTGGAGCGATGGTGGCCAAATCACCGCCCCCGTGGACAAAGACATCGTCGCAGAAGTCGCAAAAATTGAAGACCCGGCCGATGTCCGCTTCCAGCCCGCGGCAGGCCAGCCCAAGGCAGCTATCGAAATCATGGGTGCCGAGGTGGACGAATGCTACCTCAAGGACCAGCTCTCCCTCATGCTGTCCCCGGAGGCCGTCGCCAAGCACAAGGACCTCAAGATTGTCTATACGCCCCTCCATGGCTGCGGCGTCAAGCTAATGCCGGAAGCCCTCAAGCGCATCGGTTTCAACAATATCATCCATGTGCCCGAGCAGGACGTAAGCGATGGTAACTTCCCCACCGTAGCCTCCCCCAACCCGGAAGAGCCCGCCGCCATGGCCATGGCCCTCAAGAAGGCCGATGAAACCGGCGCCGACCTGGTTCTGGCCACGGACCCGGATGCAGACCGCCTGGGCATTGCCGTACGCGACAATGATGGCAAGATGGTCCAGCTCACCGGCAACCAGACTTGGAGCTTCCTCACCTACTATATTCTCAAGCGCTGGCAGGAACTGGGCAAACTCAATGGCAACCAGTACTGCGTTAAAACCATCGTCACCTCCGAACTCATCGCAGCCATCTGCCAGAGTTTCAACGTGAAGTGCTACAACGTGCTCACCGGCTTCAAGTACATCGCCGAAATCCAGAAGCAGCAGGAAGGCAAGACGGAATTCGTCTGCGGCGGTGAAGAAAGCTATGGCTTCAACCTGGGTTCCTTCGTCCGTGACAAATGTGCACAGGTAGCCGGTTGCGCCGTGGCGGAATGCGCCGCCTGGGCCGCCGAGCAGGGCCTCACCCTCTATCAGCTCCTCCAGAAGGTGTACAAAGAATACGGCCTGTACGTGGAGAAGATGGTGTACATTGTCCGCAAGGGCAAATCCGGCGCAGAGGAAATCCAGAAAATCATGGCCGATTACCGTGCCTGCCCTCCTAAGGAGATTGCCGGCAGCCCGCTGGTCAAGGTTCTGGACTACAACAAACCGGAGGAAACCGGCCTCCCGAAGAGCAACGTACTGCAGTTCTACAACGCCGCCGGCGACGTTGTCACCGTCCGTCCTTCCGGTACGGAGCCCAAGATCAAGTTCTACTTTGGCGCCAAGGGCGATGACGCTCCCGCCAAGATCGAGAAACTGAAAGCACAGTTCATCAACTAAGTTGAACGAGCGGAAATTATTAACGGGGTTTCTTGCTTTTTTGCAGGAAATCCCGTATTTTTGCAGTCCTTTAAAACGCGGGGTATTAGCTCAGTTGGCTAGAGCGATAGGTTCGCAATCTATAGGTCAGGGGTTCGACTCCCCTATACTCCACAAAAAAAGCAACAGGCTTCGGCCTGCTTTTTTTGTGGGTATAAACCTATCCACGTTACCCCTTCCCCAACCCCTTCCCTCGGGGAAGGGGCTCAAGTCGGCCTCCGGCCTCCGAAAGCAGCAGGCTTCGGCCTAGTTTTTCGTGGAGTACGATCGCCCACGTTACCCTCTCGTCCTTGTTTTAGGCCATTTTTAAGGATGACAGCCCGGTTTAGGCCTTCACTGCAGGCTAGCGGAGATGCCCCTCCGGCCGCGATTACAGATAATCTGCTCCTGAAGCCACTCTAAATGCAAACGTGGCAAGCATTTCCGCCTAAAGGCCCGTTTTTCCAGCCGCGATTGCAAAAAATCGACCCCTGAAGCCACTCCAGATGCAAACGCGGCCGGGCCGGCGGCTATTTGTCTTGTATTACGGGTATTGAAGTTAGTAAGTCACCATACATCGCTTCAAGATAGAACTTACGCTTTTTCCCAGAATCATTCTTGGTTGCAATAACGGCACATTCATTTGTTTTAGTGTTATATTCTACACTAAGCCATTCCAAGGTTGTCTTGTCTATGCCTGTGGTTTCATCATATTCACCCTTGCCATAATTTGCATTGCCGTCATTAATTCCGACGCCACCACCAATAGCGATTACTTCAATTATTTGCGTACCTCCATCTCTGGAAAACCTTACAGAAGAGACCTTGAAAGCCTTTTGGCAAGATGATAAGGCAAATATCGCTAAAACTATTGCAATGATTTTGCTTTTCATAAGCTTATTATTTTATTTGGATGGCGCAGGTCCGCTAAAAGTGCCCTGACTGGCGCCATCAGAATGCGTGAGTAGCCGATTTTAGTCGCTGCATAAGGAATGTAGCCGGAAGGAGAAATATCCTCTCCTGTCCAGGTACGCAAGGGCATCGCTTAGCAGAGCCTGTTTCCTGTCTTCATCTAGGTTTGAGTGGAAGATGATTTCTATCATAGTCTCCAGCCCGTGCTCGGACAGATTTTCTTCTTCGACAAGATACCTGACAGGGTTTTCGTGCCGCAGAAGCTTGTCCAAATCGATTGGGCATCCGGCCTTGCCGAACTCATCTTTGACATCGGTCAAAGTGTAATCAGGCGTCTCCCCCTCCAGCAGGCCCAGCTTCCGTGCAATCATCAACAGCATCTCACCCAGTCGGTCTATTTCCCTGATGATATAATCTTCCATTTGCTCCCAGATTTATTCGATTTTACGGTGTATAATAATTCCATGACAGACTCATGGAAGGGTGAGGGTTATTTTAGGGAGTCGACCATGGCTTTGGCGACGGCGGTGGAGGCGCCGGAGCCGCCGAGGAGCTGGCGGACTTCGGCGTAATCGGCCAGCATTTTTTGTCGATAGGCGGTGTCTTCGGTGATGCGGCGCATCTCGGCCACCAGGTTCTCCAGGGTGAAGTTTTCCAGCAGGAATTCCTTGAATGCCAGGCGATTCACGATGAGGTTAGCCAATGACACATAAGGAATCTTGACGATGCGGCGCGCAATGAACGCCGTGAGGGCCGCCATCTGGTAGCCCACCATTTGCGGCGTGCCGATCAGGGCGGCTTCCAGCGAAGCGGTGCCGGAATTGATGATAGCCGCCTGCGCATGCCTGAGGGCGCCATACGTTTCCCCGAACACCACGTGCACGTACGGGCGTCCGCCCACGTACTTCTCATAATCCTTCATGGAGCGAGAAGGCGCTGCTGCCACCACAAAATGGCAGGACGGATTCTCCGCGTGCCACACATCGGCAAACTGCATGAAAGTGGGCATCATGCTGCCGATCTCCATATTCCGCGAACCGGCCAGAAGGGCGATGTACGGCGCATCCGGCACCCCCGTCCGCTGCAAAAAGGCATCCCGAGGCTCCTGTAAGGCCGGACTTTGGTCGATGGCATCTACCAGCGGATTGCCCACGTAGGTAAAAGGGATTCCCTTGGACTCGAAGTACGGGACCTCGAACGGGAAGATAATAAACAGGCGGTCCACCCAGGCCTTGAGTTTACGGATACGGCCTTCGCGGGACGCCCACACCTTGGGTGCGATGTAATAATACACCTTGTACCCCGCCCCATGTGCAAACTCGGCAATCTTGAAGTTGAATCCGGGATAGTCGATGAGAATTACCACATCCGGCTTAAAGGCGGCGATATCCGCCTTGCAGTCTTTCACATTCCGGGCGATGGAGAAGCCCTTGAGAATGACTTCCCAAAAGCCCATGACGGCCGTGGCCCGATAATCCCTTACCAGGCCCTCCCCCGTCTGATGCGCCTTGTAAACGCTGTTCATAAGGTCACCGCCCCAGAAACGGATATCGGCGGCAGGGTCCTGCGCATACAGGCCCTTCATGAGGTTGCTGCCGTGAAGGTCTCCGGAGGCCTCTCCGGCTATGATGTAGTACTTCATGGTACAAATATACAAAAAAAACCGGCCCCGAAGGGTCGGTTTTAAGTAGTAAGAGCAATAACGGGTTTACTTCAAATGCTGGCGCATTTTGAAGAAAACCCCTAGCGGGATTTACTTCATAATGACCTTAGCCATTTCGCAAACCTTGTTGCTGTAACCCCACTCGTTGTCGTACCAGGCGCAAACCTTTACGAAGGTCTTGTCCAGCTGGATACCAGCTTTCTCATCGAAGATGGAGGTACGGGCGTCGCCGCGGAAGTCGGTGGATACCAGAGCTTCGTTGGTGTAACCGAGGATGCCCTTGAGTTCGCCTTCGCTGGCTTTCTTCATGGCAGCGCAGATTTCCTCATAGGTGGCTTCCTTAGCGAGTTCGCAGGTGAGGTCTACGAAGGAGACATCGCTGGTGGGAACACGCAGGGACATACCGGTGAGTTTGCCGTTGAGTTCAGGAAGAACTTTACCTACAGCCTTTGCAGCACCCGTGGAGGAAGGGATGATGTTCTCCAGGATACCACGGCCACCACGCCAGTCTTTCTTGGAAGGACCGTCAACGGTCTTCTGGGTAGCGGTAGCAGCGTGTACGGTGGTCATGAGGCCACGGACAACACCGAAGTTGTCGTTGAGCACCTTGGTAAGAGGAGCAAGGCAGTTGGTGGTGCAAGATGCGTTGGAGATGATGGTCTGGCCAGCGTAGGTCTTGTGGTTAACACCGTAAACGAACATAGGGGTAGCGTCCTTGGAAGGAGCGCTCATGATCACCTTCTTGGCACCGCCCTTGATGTGGGCCTCTGCCAGCTCGGAGGTGAGGAAGAAACCGGTGGATTCGACGACAACGTCTACGTTGAGGGCACCCCAAGTGATGTTGGCGGGATCCTTTTCGCAGAAGACCTGGATCTTATTGCCATCGACGATAAGATAGTTGCCTTCCACTTTGATATCGTGGTTGAACTGACCGTGTACGGAGTCGTACTTGAGCATGTAAGCGAGATAGTCGGGATCCAGCAGGTCGTTGATACCTACAACTACGATGTCTTTGCTGAAGTTCTCAACGGCAGCACGGAAAACCATACGACCGATGCGGCCAAAACCGTTAATACCAAGTTTGATCATAATCTGATGTGTTAATTTATTGTTAGTTAAACGTTCTTGCTTTCTGTTTGCGTCGCAAAGTTACAAAAAAATCCGATAATATCATAGATATTAACGAATTTCCTAAAAAAATTTTATTTGTGATTTCCAAACAGGCTTTGTTCCACGAAATCGCACAGAATGTGGCCGATAAGCGTATGGCACTCCTGGATGCGCGGGGTATCCGCCGACGGCACGCGCAGCACGTAGTCATAGGCATCCATGCCGCAAGCATTGGCACCCACCAGCGCCACGGTGACAATCCCCTTCTCCCGGCAAGCCTCCAGCGCCAGCAGCAGGTTCTGCGAATTGCCGGAAGTGGACAGGCCGATAAAAACGTCCCCCGCATTGCCACAGGCAATAATTTGACGGGCAAACACCTGGTCATAGCCATAATCGTTGCCGATGGCGGTAAGGATGGACGTATCTACCGTAAGGGCCATAGACGGAAGACCGGAGCGGTTGAGCCGGAACTTGTTCACCAGTTCCGCCGCCATGTGCTGGGCATCCGCCGCACTGCCACCGTTGCCCGCCCAAAGGGTTTTTCCTCCCTGTCGATAAGTTTTTACCAGCAGATTGGCAACCGCAGCCAGGGCTTGCATCGCCTTTTCATCTTGCAAGTATGCTTCCATCACTTGGGCGGAGGCCGCCACTTGCACTTTCACTTGTTCCTTTGTGCATTCCATAGTTTGCAAAGATAACATAAAATCCGTACTTTTGCATACTATGACAGAGAAGAAACCACCGATTTACCTTTATACCGACGGCGCCGCCAGCGGCAACCCCGGTCCCGGAGGCTACGGAATCGTCCTTCGCTGCGGCAGCTATGAGAAAGAGTTGTCGGGCGGTTTCTCCTGCACCACCAACAACCGGATGGAACTGCTGGCCGTCATTGTAGGACTGGAACAAATCCGCTGGGACAACGCGGAAGTACATGTCTGGAGCGACTCTTCCTATGTGGTAAAGGCGCTCAACGAGGGCTGGCTGGACAAATGGAAAACCATCGGCTTCAAAGGCAAAAAGAACGTGGACCTGTGGCTTCGTTTCGATGCCGTGTACAAACGGCACCGCGTGGCGTTCCACTGGCTCAAAGGTCATGCCGGCCATCCGGAAAACGAGCGCTGCGACCAACTGGCCGTGGCCGCTTACCATCAACCCAACCTGCCGGAAGACAGCGGTTATCTGGCAGAAAACACACAATTGCTTTAAAACCTAAGAATATGGCACTCCCTAAACTTGTTGTGGGAATCACCCAAGGAGACAGCAACGGCATCGGCTACGAGGTCATCATCAAATCCCTCGCGGACGAGCGTATCCTGGAATCCTTTACCCCTGTCATTTACGGCTCCTCCAAACTGCTGGGCTTTTACCGGAAAACGCTGCACAACATCGGCCCCATGGACGTGAATGTGATTTCGTCCGCATCGGATGCCCGTCCGCGCAAGATTAACCTGGTAAACTGCCTGCCGGACAATATCTACGCAGAGCCCGGCCAGAGCACCCCGGAAAGCGCAAAAAACGCTATTGCCGCGCTGGATGCCGCCGTCAAGGATTTGAAAGACGGCCAAATCGACGTCCTGGTCACCGCGCCCATCAACAAGCGCGCCATGAGTGCGGAAGGGTTCTCGGACACCGGCCACACGGAGTTCCTCCAGAAGGAATTTGGCGTGGACGATGTCACCATGATCATGGTAAGCGACCAAATCAAGATTGGCGTGGTCACCGGCCATATCCCCCTCCGGGACGTTCCGGGAAGCATTTCCGTCGATGCCATCCTGGGCAAACTGCGCATCATGAAGGCCTCCCTGGAGCGTGACTTCGGCGTGGCGGATCCCAAGATTGCCGTGCTGGGCCTCAACCCGCACTGCGGAGACGGCGGCCTGCTGGGCGACGAAGAGCAGAGCATTATCCTTCCGGCCGTTAAGGCGGCGCAGGAGGAAGGCATCCAGGCGTTCGGCCCCTACTCCCCCGACGGTTTCTTCGGCCTGGGCAATTACAGCCGTTTCGACGCCACGCTGGCCATGTACCACGACCAAGGCCTGGCCCCGTTCAAGGCCCTCGCCTTTGCCGATGGTGTCAACTACACCGCCGGCCTGCCTGTCGTCCGCACCTCACCGGACCACGGAACTGCTTACGAAATGGCCGGCCGTGACGAAGCAGACCCGCGTTCCATGATGAGCGCCATCTACACCGCCATCGACATTTTCCGTAAACGTCTTCAGTACGATTCCCTGATGGAAGGGCGTTTGAAAGAGAAGGATCAATAAATTCCCACGAATACCGGTTTGGGAACCTGAATCCGGCGGCCTGTATCCTGCAGGCTGCCGCTTTTTTTGTCCCGGCGGTAGATTTCCACCTGGTCCGTATCCCGGCATGCCACCAGAACCCAATGTTCAAGGACCGTGAAGTTCCGGGGATGGCTGCCCGTCTGCTGGTAACCCACCTTATAGAGGAGACCCTCTTCGGAGACCTGGAAAACGGCAATGCCGTCGTTCTTGAGACGAAGGCTGGCGTATAAATACTTGCCATCCGGGCTCAGGTGCAGGTCTGCAGCGCCGCGGGCGTCCACTTCATCGGCCTTCACCACTTGCAGGAGGCTCATTTCCGGGTAACTGAGCACGGCAATATCGCCGGAAAGCTCGCCGATGCAGTAGAGGCGGTTCGCGTTCAGCAGCAGATGACGCGGGCCGAAGTCCGCCGGCAGTTGGGCCCGTTTCCTGAAGTTGGCTGCGCCCAGCGGCGTAATGTCCATCGAACTGATGGCATCGGCACTGAACTCGGTGAACAGCAGTTGCTTATCGGGCGTAAAGAGGGCGCAATGCACGTGCGGTTTGTCCTGCCGGGAAAGGTCCGGACCGCCCGTGCTGCTGAACACCAGACTGTCCAGCGGGGCAATGCCGCCATCGTCCTTTAACTGATATACGGCCAGGGAGCCGCCGCTGTAGTTGGCCACCGCCAGGAAACGACCGTCGGTGGACACGTAGCAGGGGTCCTCTCCCCCGTTCGGGAGGCCGGTGAGCTGGCTGCCCAAACTTTCAAATCCGTTCCCGGTGTATCGCCAGCCCCAAACGGAGGCCGTGCTGTCCGGCATCTCGCTCACTGCGTACACCCGGTCGCCATCCACCGCCAGGAACGAAGGATTGAGCATGGGTGCCTTGGCGGGTTCCCCGGGAAGGACATCGCCCTTATCCAAATCGAAATCATAGGCAAAGAACCCGTCTGAATAGGTTCCGACAAACAAGGTCGCGTGGTTTTCGCAGGCGCTCAGGACACCGAGCAAAGTGAGGATGGTGAGGATTCGTTTCATACCTACAAAGATAGAAAAAAATATTATCTTTGTGAGGATGAACATGGATACGGCCATACAGTACCTGCCGGGGGTTGGGCCCAAACGGGCGGAACTCCTGCAAACCGAGCTGGGAATCAGCACGGTCGGGGACCTGGTGCGTACGTATCCTTTCCGCTACATCGACCGTAGCAGCATTGTCCGTATTGCCGATATCCATCCGGACCTGGCCCAGGTGCAAGTGCGTGCCATGGTCACCAAGGTCCGCCTCTACGGCAAAAACGGCGTGGAACTCCCCGCAGAGAAGCTGAAATACAACATGGTGAGCCGCTTAAGCGTCATCGTGGCGGATGAGAGCGGCGAAATGGAAATGGTTTTCTTCAAGGGCGTCAAGTGGATGCATGCCCGCCTGATTCCCGGCCACTCGTTCATCTTTTTTGGGAAACCGGCCGTTTTTGGTACGCGGCTCAACATGGTCCATCCGGAAGTGGATGCACCGGACAGCGCTAACACCGGCGTCCTCACCGGAGTTTACAATTCTACGGAAAAACTCAAGACCGCAGGCATCACGGGCAAGGTGATGCTCAAATTGATCGGCACGGCCCTGGAAGGCGTATTGCCTACCCTGCAGGACACGTTGCCGGACTATATCTTAAAGGAAAAAGGGCTGGTTCCCCTCACTTATGCGTTAAGGCAAATCCACTTCCCGGTGGACCAGAACGCCCTTGCCAAGGCCACCTATCGACTCAAATTCGAGGAACTGTTCCTGCTTCAACTGTCCCTGCTTAAGCAAAAGTACGTCCGCAGCCGCAGCGCCGTCGGGCTCAATATGCCGGCCGTAGGAGAGGCGTTCAACGCCTGCTACAACGCGCTTCCGTACGAACTGACCAATGCGCAAAAGCGCGTTATCCGGGAAATCCGTGACGATATGCGCAGCGGCCACCAGATGAACCGCCTGCTACAGGGCGATGTTGGCTCCGGCAAAACGATGGTGGCGGTGCTCAGCGCCCTCATTGCCGTTGGGAACGGCTACCAGGCCTGCGTCATGGCGCCCACGGAAGTACTTGCCCAGCAGCACTTTGCCAACGTGTCCAAGTACCTCCGGCCCACGGGTGTAAAGGTGGCGCTCCTTACCGGCAATACCGGCGTCAAGGACCGCCGGGAAATCCATGCCGGGCTGCAGGACGGAAGCATCGGGGTGCTCATCGGCACGCATGCGCTCATAGAAGATACGGTGCATTTCAGGGCCCTTGGGCTGGCCATTGTCGATGAGCAACACCGCTTTGGCGTGGACCAGCGCGCCCGGCTGTGGAACAAAGGCTGGCAGGGCGTCCCGCCGCACGTGCTGGTGATGACCGCCACGCCCATTCCGCGCACCCTGGCCATGACCCTGTACGGCGACCTGGACGTTTCCGTGATTGACGAAATGCCCCCGGGCCGCAAGCCCGTTCAAACGTTGTGCGTAGGCGAGGGAAAGCGTCACGCCATGCACAATTTTATCCGGGACGAGATTGCCAAAGGCCGGCAGGCCTTCATCGTATATCCGCTCATTTTCGAAAGCGAAAAACTGGACTACAAGAACCTGGAACTGGGGTACGAGGAAATTGTGAAAGCCTTCCCGCTGCCGCAGTACAAGGTGGCCATCGTCCATGGTCAGCAGACGCCGCAGGAAAAGGCGTTCAACATGGACGCTTTTGTGGCCGGGCGCGCCAACATCCTGGTTTCCACTACGGTGATTGAGGTGGGCGTGGACGTGCCCAATGCCTCCGTGATGGTGATTGAAAGCGCGGAACGCTTCGGCCTGAGCCAGTTACACCAGTTGCGCGGCCGTGTGGGACGAGGTGCGGAACGCTCCTACTGCATCCTTATGCGGGGCACCAAGGTTTCCAAGGAAAGCCAGAAGCGCCTGGACCTGCTCTGTGCCACGGAAAACGGCTTCGAACTGGCCGAGGAAGACATGAAGATGCGCGGCCCTGGGGACCTGGAAGGCACCCAGCAGAGCGGCCTTCCCATCAACCTTAACATTGCCTCCCTGGCCAAGGACGGGCTCATCCTGTCGGATGCCCGCGGCTATGCCCAGCACATCCTGGACCAGGATCCGGGTCTGTCGGCAGAAAAAAATGCCCCGCTTGCAGCAGAACTCAAGCGGGACAAATATCAAACGAAAGATTATTCTCAGATTTCCTGATTACTGTTTCATCCAGCGATCCAGCCAGCCGAAGTAGCTGCGATGCCAATACAGCGCATTCTGGGGCTTCAGGATCCAGTGGTTCTCATTGGGGAAGACAATCAGCTTGGAGGGAACACCCATCATTTGGGCAGCGTTGAAGGCAGCCATGCCCTCGTCCACCGGTACGCGGAAGTCCGAGCCGCCGTGGATGCAGAGGATGGGCGTATGCCAGGCCTCCACCAGCTTGTGCGGGGAATTCGCATAGTGCCGACGGGCCTTGGCCGCGTTACTCCAGGGAGAACCGGCCTGCTGCAAGCCGCCAAAGGTGACGCCGTCGCCGGCAGGACCCGTCTGGCCCTCCGTATAGGCATATTCCATGGGGATGCCGCCGTTGTCCCAGTTGGGGAACCACATCTCTTCCGTAGTCATGTACATATGTTCCTCGTTGAAAATACCCGCATGGGAGATGAAGCAGTCGTACATGTCGCCGTGAATACCGGCCAGATAGTAAATGCTATATCCGCCGTAAGAAGCGCCACAGGCTGCGACGCCGCTCACATACGGTTCCGCCTTGATATTGCGGGCAGCCGTGAGGTAATCCTGCATGTTAAGGCCGATATAGTCACCGGAGATTTCCTCGCACCAGGGCTGGCCGAAAGCCGTGGTTCCGCGCCGGTTGGGCAACACCACCACATAGCCCTGATGGCACATGAGCAGGTAATTCCAGCGATAGCTCCAGCCCTGCGAAAGCGTTCCCTGCGGGCCTCCCAGGCAAATCTCGATGGCCGGATAGGTCTTGGAAGCGTCGAACTGCGGCGGATACAGCACCCAGGTGAGCATCTTCTCCCCGTCCACGGTGTCCAGCCAGCGGGCCTCCGTCTCGTGCGAATCCAGCTGCGACAGCAGATGCTCGTTCTCAAAGCTGAGCTGCTTGATGGAGTTGTCGTTCACCGCCACCAGCTCCGTCGGGAAATCCATAGAAGCATAGGTGGTGAGCAGCGTCCCGTCCTGCATCACGCCAAAGGGCGAGCCAAAATCGAACCAAAGATTATCAGCCGTAAGGCGCACGATTTCAGGCGTTTGGGAAAGTACTACGTTAAATATCCCCTGAAGGCCTTCCGCCAGCGCGGCAAAGTAGATGGACTGACTGTCCGCCGCCCAAACGGGACCATCGGCATTGTATTTAAAGGCCGATGTCACGTCGCAAATCTCCTCCACAACGGGATTGTTGGTCTGTCCCTCCCCTTCTTCCTCATAGCGGACCGATGCCACCATCAGGCGCACCTTGTCCGCCTCATAGCCGTCGCGTTCCATGGAAAGCCAGGCCAGTTTGCTGCCGTCCGGGCTCCAGACGGGGTGCGTATCATAGCCGCCCTTGGAGGTCACCTGGGTAGTCTCTCCCGTGAGCGGGCAGTAAATATAGATGCAGGTATTGGTGGAGAAGGCATATTGCTTCCCCGCCAGTTTTTTGCAGGAATAGGCGATGTAACGGCCATCCGGGCTCCAGCAAAGGTCCGCCACGTCCGGGAAAGGGCCGTTGGGCAGCTGGAAGAAGGCCTCGTCCTCTCCCAGGATGTCCATGCCCTCACGAATGATACCATTGCCCAGCGTAGCCACAAAACTGTGCGGAATGTCCGTCACCCAGTGGTCCCAGTGCCGATACATCAGGTCCTCCGTGGCATAGGCCTCCGCTTTGGAAAGCAGCGGATCGGTGTCGGCCGGGACCTCCACGGCACTATGCACGTTGGACACGTAAATCAACTGGGACTCGTCCGGCGAAAGGAGATAATCGTCCATGCCGGCAGGGATGTCCGAAAGCTGCGTACGCTTGCCCAGTTTGCCGTTTTTGAACGGGGCCTTGTACAGCTGGCCGCCCTGCAGGAAGTATATGGCGCTGCCGTCCTGGCTCCATCGGGCCGATGCGATGCTTTTGCCGTCCATGGTCAGTTGCGTGGGCTCACCGCCCTCCACAGGCATCACAAAGAGGTTGCGCACGCTGCGGTTCTCCGCAATGGAGGTGTAGCTGACACCATACAAAATGGTCTTTCCGTCCGGCGACAGTTGAGGGTCGCTCAGGCGCCCCAGGGAGAGCAGCAGCTCCGGGGTCATGTGCCCGCCTTCCACTTGCAGGGAGGAGGGGCCGATATACGCTTTGTCCGGTTTCATTTCCGTGTTGTTACAGGCAGCGAGGGCCAGTGCCGCAAGCGCCAGTGCTAAATACTTAGTTTTCATATAATTGTAATGTTTTTTCCAAGGCTTCTTTCACCGCTTGCCGCAGGCTCTCCGGTTCCAGGACTTCCAGGCCGGACCCGTGCTTGCAGAGTTCCATCACCAGGTTGGGATTGGGAATGAGCCGCAAGGCAAACGTGCAGTGCTCCCCTTCCTGCGATACCAGTGTCTGACTGGGATGCAGGGGCAGGTCCTGCAAATAGGCGGCTTCCCGCAGGGTGGTCCGGAGTTTTACCAGGACAGGGGCCTGGCCGGCCTCCGGAAGGTACATGCCATAACTGGCCTCGAAGGCCGTTTCCACATTGAATCCGCCCGGCATCTTGAACTTGTCGCCCGTGCGCTCTACAGCAAGCAGACGGTCCAGCGCATACACCCGCAGCATGGCGGCCTCTTCACTGTAGGCCACCAGGTACCAGCGTTTGGCGAATTCCCGCAGGGCATACGGACGGACCGTGCGGACATCGGCCTGGGTACTTAAATACTTGCGGTAACGGATGCGCAGCACCTCTCCTTCCAGCATGGCCTGCATGAGCACGGTAAGGTACTTTTGGCCCGATGGTACATCCTCCACGCTCACCCTTCCCCGCAGGCGTTCCTGCCCCAGCGTAAGGAGGCTGTTCACGGTGAAGGTATTGATGAGGTAATCTACCGCAGCACGCTTATCCACAGCACTTTCCGCTGCGTCGATTTTGTAAAGGTTGGTACTCCGGTCGCAGGTGATGACAATACCAAAAACTTCCTCTACGGCGGCACGGTGGTTCAGGAACGAACGGCGGGGATAAGACTCCCCGAAACGGCTTTCCCAACGGCGGGCGACTTCTTTCCAGGAGAGCCCCCGCTCCCCTGCTTCCACGAAGAGCTGTACCAAAAAGACGTATTTTCCAATAAGTTCCGGTACCATAACTTACAAAGATAACAAAAATTTGCGTAAATTTGCGGGTTAGTAGTAGTGTATTAAAACAAGAAGATTATTATGGATAATTTTACCCGCAATTACATCGAGGGCTTCATGGGCGAGGTCATTGCCCGCAACCCCGGTGAAAACGAGTTCCACCAGGCCGTGCGCGAGGTGGTGGAAAGCGTAGCACCCTATATTACCGAGAATCCGCAGCTCATGGACCAGAAAATCCTGGAGCGCATCGTGGAGCCGGAACGCATCGTTATTTTCCGTGTTCCCTGGATGGACGACCGCGGGGACGTGCACATCAACCGCGGCTTCCGCGTGCAGTGCAACAGCGCCATCGGCCCTTATAAAGGCGGCCTCCGCTTCCATCCCAGCGTTAACCTTTCCATCATGAAGTTCCTGGCATTTGAGCAAACCTTCAAAAACGCCCTGACAACCCTGCCGATGGGCGGCGCCAAGGGCGGCAGCGACTTCAACCCGCGCGGCAAGTCAGACGCGGAAGTCATGCGTTTCTGCCAAAGCTTCATGACGGAACTGTGCCGCCATATCGGCCCCAATACGGACGTTCCTGCCGGTGACATCGGTGTGGGCGGTCGTGAGATTGGTTACCTCTTTGGCCAGTACAAGCGCCTGAGGGACGAATTTTCCGGAACTCTTACCGGCAAAGGCCAGGCCTGGGGCGGCTCCCTGCTGCGTCCGGAGGCCACCGGTTACGGTCTGTGCTACTTTACCAGCCAGATGCTGGAAACCCGCGGCCTCAGTTTTGAGGGCAAACGAGTGAACATCTCCGGTGCCGGCAACGTGGCCCAATACACCGCACAGAAGGCCATGCGCCTGGGTGCCATCGTCCAGACCCTGTCCGACTCCGACGGCTTCATCTACGACCCGGAAGGCATCAACGAAGAGAAGATGGCCTATGTCTTCGAACTCAAGAACCTCCGCCGCGGCCGCATCAAGGAATATGCACAAAAGTTCCCGCAGGCCACCTATTATCCCGGCGAGCGTCCTTGGCGTATCCCTTGCGACATCGCCCTCCCCTGCGCCACGCAGAATGAGATCGAGAAGGCCGATGCCGAAATCCTGGTCAAGAACGGTTGCGTCTGCGTGGCGGAAGGTGCCAACATGCCTTCCACCCCGGAAGCCATCCGCATCTTCCAGGGCGCCGGCCTGCTGTATTCGCCCGGTAAGGCCTCCAACGCCGGCGGCGTAGCCACCAGCGGCCTGGAGATGAGCCAGAATTCCATGCGCATGCGCTGGACCTCGGAAGAAGTGGACCAATACCTGCGCCGCATCATGCAGGACATCCACGCCGCCTGCCTCAAATACGGCACCGAAGCCGATGGAAGCGTCAATTACGTCAAAGGAGCCAACCTGGCCGGCTTCATCAAGGTAGCCGCCGCGATGAGCGAGCAGGGACTCGTATAAAAACCTATGAACAACACGTCCAACCTCATGGCCAAACGGATCCGCCGGATCCTGCTGGTTTGCAACAATTACGATAATTTCTCGCTGGAAGAAGACGGCCGGCTGGACATGCGTATTTCCCACGAGTACGCAGAGCTGAACCTGAGCGGTCCGCCCGTCTTTGAACGGGCCTCCAGCACCCGTGATGCACTGGAACGCGCCCAGGCCGGAGAGCGCTGGGACCTGGTGATTACGTTGTACAACGTGGGTGAGGTGGATGTGTTTGACTTTGCCGCCCGGATGAAGGCGTTCGACGCCTCCACCCCGGTGGTGCTGCTCACCTCCTTCTCCAAGGAGGTTTACCGGCAACTGGAACAGCGGGACCTGAGCCATATCGACCATATCTTCAACTGGAACGGCAGCACGGACCTGATTATCGCCATCATCAAACTGCTGGAAGACAGCCTGAACGCCCCGCAGGATATCCTTCAGGGCGGTGTGCAGTGCATTTTGCTGGTGGAAGACTCCGTCCGGTACTATTCAACTTACCTGCCGCTGCTGTACAAACTGGTCCTCCAGCAAAACATAGACGCCGTCCGCGACGCCCTCAACGAGGACCAGCAGATTTTCCGCAAACGCGCCCGGCCCAAGATCCTCATGGCCACCAACTATGACGATGCCGTGCAGTTGTACAACCAGTACAAGGAGAACCTCCTGGGCGTGATTTCCGACATCGGCTTTGTGCTCCATCGACACGACAAACCGGAACTGGAAAAGCTGGATGCCGGCGTGGACCTGTGCAAGATGATTCGCCGGGAAATCCCCAAGATGCCCATCCTCATGCAAAGTTCGCAGGAGAGCATGCGTTCGGTGGCGGAAGGCCTCCGGGCCGGTTTCCTGATGAAACGTTCCAAAACGCTTACGCATGAGCTGTCGGAGTATATCGGCCGGGAATTCGGCTTTGGCGATTTTGTCGCCACCAATGACAAGGGGCACGAGACCGACCGCGCACAGGACCTGCAAGGGGCCGAGGAACTCATCGCCCGGCTGCCGGAAAAGCAGCTGGAGAAGCTCAGGAGCAAGAATTACGTCTCCCGCTGGCTGCTGGCCCGCGGTATCTTCGAGGAAGGCAGCGCCCTCAAAAACACCACCTTCCCTACTACGGAAGCGTTCCGGGAAAGCGCCGTTGCGCTCATCCACGAATACCGCGTAAAACAGAGCCTGGGTGTTGTGGCCCGCTTCGACCCGGCCACTTACAACGACACCATCTGGTTCTCCCGCCTGGGAGAGGGTTCCATCGGCGGAAAAGCCCGCGGCCTGGCCTTCCTGAACCACATCCTGTACAAGTACAACCTGTACGGGGAATGGGAGGGCGTAAAGCTCTCTGTGCCGCGCACGCTGGTAATCGCCACGGAATTTTTCGACCGTTTTATCATCGACAACGGCCTGCAATATGTAATCAATGCCGATATTTCCGATGCGGAACTCTTGTCGGAGTTTGTATCGTCCAACCTGCCGGCGGAACTGATTGACGCCTTGCGCACCTTTATCCGCGTGGTGCGGAAGCCGCTCGCCGTGCGTTCATCGTCCAAACTGGAAGATTCTTATTACCAGCCGTTTGCAGGCGTATATTCCACCTACATGATTCCGGCGGTGGAAAACGAGGACCAACAGCTGCGCCTGCTGGCCAAGGCTATCAAGAGCGTGTACGCCAGCGTCTATTTTGCCGCTTCGCGTGGCTATATCACCGCCACGGCCAACGTCATCTCGGAAGAGAAGATGGCCATTATCCTGCAGGAGGTTTGTGGAAGCGAGGAGCAGGGCTTCTTCTTCCCCACCCTGTCCGGCGTGGCGCGTAGCGTGAATTTCTATCCCATCGGCCACGAAAGGTCGGAAGAAGGCATTGTGAAACTGGCCTATGGCCTGGGGAAAGCCGTTGTCGATGGCGACCAGGTGCTCCGTTTCTCCCCTGCCTATCCCAAGCACGTACTGCAAACTTCCACGCCGGAACTTTGCATGCGGGAAACCCAGCAGGAGATGTACGCGCTCAACCTGCAGCCGGAGAAATTCAAGACTTCGGTGGACGATGCCATCAACCTGGAACGCATCCCGGTGAGCGACTGCGACCGCTTTGCTTCGTTCCAGAAAGTGTGCTCCACCTACGACTACGAAAACTTGCGGATGGTCGATTCGCCCTTTGCCAAGGGACCCAAGGCCATCACCTTCGCCCATGTCCTGCGATATGGGACGTTCCCGCTGGCTCCCATCGTGCAGCGGCTGCTGGATATTTGCGTAGCCGAGATGCAAGGAAGCGTGGAATTGGAATTTGCAGCAGACCTTTCAACGGGCGTATTTAACGCCCTGCAAATCAGGCCGATATCGTCCGATAGTTTAAGGGCGGAAGTGGACTGGAGGAACATTGATTGTTCCGGCGCACTCATCACTTCCGAGAGCGCCCTGGGCACCGGTTGGCTGGAGGGACTGAAGGATGTGGTGTACCTGAAAGCATCGGCCTTCGACAAAATGAAAACCCAGGAAATGGCCGAGGAACTGCGGGCACTGAACACGGAGCTCCGGGCGGCCGGCAAACAATACGTTCTTATTGGTTTTGGCCGATGGGGCTCCAGTATCCCTACCCTGGGCGTTCCCGTTGCCTGGAGCGACATTTCCGAGGCCCGCGTGCTGGTGGAATGCGCCCTGCCGGACTTCCGCGTGGACCCTTCCCAGGGCACGCACTTCTTCCAGAACCTCACTTCCTTCAATGCAGGCTATGTGAACGTGGATCCGTACTCACGCCGCGGCGACGCCATGGACCTTTCCGCCCTGGACGCCCTCCCGGCCGTGTACGAAACCCCTTGGCTCCGCCACGTGCAGCTGCCCTCTCCCCTCACCGTCTGCGTTGACGGCCGTGAAGGCCGCGCGGTGATAAAGCTGTGACAACTAACGGATTGATTATCAGCATGTTCCCGTATAATCCTCGTCGCAAAACGGAACGAGGATTTTCAGCATATTTTTGATTATCAATAAGTTACGAATCACCCTATTTTTACGGAGCGTCCTGATCGCCAACACGGGGTGATCGCTAACATGCTGATAGTGAGCATTTTACGCAAAATCCTCGTCGCAAAAAGTGACGAGGATTATTGGCAATTTACTGCTATTCAATGTGTTACCGATCAGCGGCGACGGCGCAGTTGATACCGTCAAGGGCGGAGGAGACAATGCCACCGGCGTAACCGGCGCCTTCTCCGCAGGGGTACAGGCCGGGAACATCCACGTGCTCCAGGGTTTCCGGGTTCCGCGGGAGGCGAACCGGCGAGGAAGTGCGGGACTCTACTCCCAGCAGCAGCGCGTCATTGGTGTAGTAACCGCGCATGCCACGTTCCACCATGGGGAATACTTTCCGGAGGCGGGAGGCAACGTGTTCCGGCAACAGTTCATGCAAGGGAGCCGAAACCGTTCCGGGGTGATAAGAGGTCTTGGGTAAGTCTTTGGAAACCAGCCCTCTGCAGAAGTCTTTCATGCGCTGGGCCGGAGCTGTGAACGGATGGCGTGCGCCATGTTCCTGCGCATAACGATACATGGCCCGTTCCACATCCCGCTGGAAATCCATAAGGGCGAACGGCCCCGTATATTCTTCCGGCTGGTCGCCGGGTTCAATCTGCACCACAACACCTGCATCGGCCCATTTGGAATTGCGGGCCGCGTTGGACATGCCGTTGAGCACCACGGTCTCCGGCTCGGTGGAAGAAGGGACCAGGATGCCGCCCGGACACATGCAGAAGGAGAACACGCCGCGGCCATCTACCTGCTGCACAAAAGAGTATTCTGCCGTCGGCATAAACGGCTGATATTTACCATGATACCGAATCTGGTTCAAGAGCCACTGCGGGTGCTCCACGCGCACGCCCAGGGCAAATCCCTTGGCCTCCAGCGACCATCCTTTAGCCTGGAAGAGCTCGTAAATATCCCGAGCCGAATGTCCCGTTGCCAAAATCACCTGGTCAGCGGAATAAACGCTTGAGCCACAGTGCACGTCAAAACCACCCTCCGCGCGCCGGACAATATCTGTCACCCGCGCATCGAAATGATATTCCCCGCCATGCTCCTCGATGCAATGCCGGATATTTTTCACCACTTCCGGCAGCTTGTCCGTGCCGATATGCGGATGCGCATCGATCAGGATATCCGGATGCGCGCCAAACGCCACCAACTGGTGCAGCACTTCCCGGATATCGCCCCTTTTGGAAGAACGCGTATATAACTTGCCGTCGCTGAACGCACCGGCGCCGCCTTCCCCATAGCAATAATTGGAATCCGGATCCAGCACACCCTCTGTGGAAAGCTTAGCCATATCCACCTTGCGCCGCTCTACATCTTTTCCCCTTTCCAGGACGATGGGCTTACGCCCCAACTGCAGCAACTTAAGGGCAGCAAACATGCCCGCAGGACCGGCACCCACCACAATCACGGGACGAGCCTGATGCACATCCAGATAGGGCGCCACGCGATAGGGCTCATACGGCTCATTGTCCCTATAGGCCTGCACACGATACCGGTACAGGATATCCTGCCGGGCGTCGATGCTCCGGCGGGTCACCTCCACGTGGCCCACCTTTTCCGGCTTCACTCCCAATGCCTTGGCGGCTGCCTCACGAAGCTGCGCGTCCGTAAGTTCCTTGCCGATTTTCTGTGCTAGCTCGAATTCTTTCATAATCACCTAAAAATCCGCCATGCGGGAGACGGGGGCGACGTCCAGCGGGGTGCGGACACCGGCTTTGTACTGGAACCAGCCGGCCACGGCTATCATGGCGGCGTTGTCCGTAGTGAATTTAAATTCAGGCAGATACACGTTCCAGTGACGCTTGGCGCCTTCCTCCAGCATGCGCTGGCGCAGGCCGCTGTTGGCGCTGACGCCGCCGCCGATGGTAATTTCCCGGATGCGGGTTTCCTTGGCCGCCCGGATGAGTTTTCCCATGAGCACGTCGATGAGCGTTTTCTGGAAACTGGCGCACAGGTCCTCCTTGTTCTTTTCCAGGAAGTCCGGATCCAGCGCCATCTGGTCCCGCACAAAGTACAGGAGCGAGGTTTTAACGCCCGAAAAGCTGTAGTCCAGGCCAGGGATATTGGGTTTGGCAAACTGGAAGCGCTCCGGGTCCCCCTGTTTGGCAAGCCGGTCGATGATCGGACCGCCGGGATAGCCCAGGCCCAGCATTTTGGAACACTTGTCGAAGGCCTCCCCTACGGCATCGTCGATGGTCTGGCCCAGAATGTCGTAGGACAACGGACTGTTCACGCGTACAATCTGGGAGTTACCGCCGGAAACGAGAAGACACAGATACGGGAACGACGGCTCACGCACAGGCACGCCTTCCTGCCGTACAAAACCGGCCAGGATGTGTCCCTGCAGGTGGTTCACCATCACCATGGGAATGTCCAGGGAAAGGGAAAGCGCCTTGGCGAAAGAAGTGCCCACCAGCAGCGAACCCAGCAAACCCGGTCCGCGTGTAAAGGCAATGGCCGTCAGGTCCCTCGCCTCCACGCCGGCCTTCCTCAAGGCCTCCGACACCACAGGCACGATGTTCTGCTCGTGCGCCCGCGACGCCAGCTCCGGCACCACGCCGCCAAAATCCTTGTGAACCTGCTGAGAGGCAATCACATTGGACAGTAAGACACCGTCCCGGATGACGGCCGCCGAGGTGTCGTCACACGAAGATTCTATTCCCAGAATAATGTCTGCCATATGCGTCGTAAGCAATTTCGATTGCAAAGATAGTAATAAATTACTATTTTTGTAGGTTAATGAGACGCTTCGTCAAAATATTGGCATGGCTGCTGGGCCTGTTTTTCCTGCTTATTCTGGCGGGACTCGTAGCCATTCAATCGCCGCGGGTACAAACGTTCATTACCACCAAGGTGGTAGAGCGCCTGCGGGACCGGATAGACGCGGACCTGGACATCGGCCTGGTCACCCTGCGTCCCTTCGACGCCATTGTACTGCACGACATCGTCCTGAAAGACCCCGCTCCCGTGGTGAACGGCATGGATACATTAGGCCGTATCGACAACCTCACGGTCAAATTCAACCTCATGGGGTTGTTTCGGGACAGCGGTGTGCACGTGCGGCGTCTCAAACTGGACGGCGGCGTCTTCAACCTCTCCGTCGAACCGGACATGGACGGCCCCACCGGCTCCACCATGAACCTGTACCGCGTATTCCGCATCCAGCCCAAGAAGAGCGACGAACCGCCCCACTGGGGTGACGTAATCAGCGCCAAATACGTGCAGATCAGCCACTTCACCTTCCGCTACGCCAGCATCCAAAATGCGCTGGAGATGTACGACAAAGGCCTTTTCTATACCGATGGTTCCATCGACTGGAACGACTTTAACATATATGTGGAGGATCTCGTCGCCGGCAACCTGGCCGTCAAGGATACCCTCATCGCCGGCGAGGTGCAGCGCCTGATTGCCCAGGAAACGGGTTCCGGCTTCCGCATCAGCATGGCATCGGCCCAACACGTGCAGGTGGGCAAGCAGAATGTCACTATCGACGGCCTGCACCTGCAGAGCGACAATACAGACGCCCATCTGAGCCGCTATATCATGGACGGTCCCCTGGACGAATACTCCGACTTCGTCCACAAAATCCGCCTGGACGGCTACATTGCGGACGGTTCCGTCATCGCCATGCCCACCCTCCGTTATTTTGCCGGCGGCCTGGGCGGCATCACCTTCCAAGGCCGCCTCCGCGGGCACGTAAGCGGCACGGTGGACCAGATGCAACTGGAGGCCCTCCGCATCGAAGACGACAACAACGACGTGCAGCTGCGTGGCCACGGCACCATCGTAGGCCTTCCGGAAATAGAGGATACCCAGTTCGACATGCAACTGGATGAATTCCGCTTCTCGATGGCCGGCCTCAACGGTTTCATCAAATCCTGGGCGCCCGCCACCAACCTGAACCTGCGAAAACTGGCCCGCGGCGAGCATTTCTCCTTCAACGGCCACATGGCAGGCACCCTGAACAACCTGAAGGTAAAAGGCGATTTCCGCTCCCGCATCGGCAATGTAAGGACCGATGCCCTCTTAAAGAATGTTGTCGATAACGACAACCCCATCGTCATCGGCGGCGCCATCCAGACGGAAGACCTGCACCTGGGACGCATCCTGAACACTCCATCTCTGGGCCCGCTCAGCATGAAGAGCGGCCTGGAAGCCACCCTGGGTGAGAAAATGCACGTCCGGCTGGACTCCCTGCACATTTCCCGCCTGCAGGCACTGGAGTATGATTATTCAGACATTTCGGCCGTAGGTGTTTACAGTGACGATTCCTTCGACGGGCGCATCATCGCCGCAGACCCCAATCTGAATTTCCTCTTCCAGGGCACCTTCAACCTGTCCCGTAATACGCAGAACGCCCTCTACCGCTTCTACGCCTCGCTGGGTTACGCCGACCTTTATGCCCTGCACCTGGACAATCGGCCGCATTCCAAAATCAGCCTCCAGGCATCGTCCAACTTCCTGCGCACGGAAACGAGCGAACTGCTGGGCGACATTAACTTGAACAATATCTGGCTGGAAAGCGAAACCGGCAGGGACGAACTGGGCGATGTCACCGTGCAGGCCCAGGTCAACGACAACGTCAGCCGCATCCGCCTGGAATCCAGTTTCCTGGAGGGCACCTATGTAGGCGATGCCGCCCCCGCCCGCTTCCTCAACGACCTCAAATACCTGGTGCTGCAACGGGATGTGCCCGCCCTGCTGGATGAGGCTCCGGATCCGTGGGAAGGCGCCACTTACAACCTGGAAATGAACGTGAAAGGCTCGCAACTGCTCTGGAACTTCCTGGTGCCTGGCCTTTATCTGGAGAAAAATACCCATGTCGCCCTTAATGTCGATCAAGCGGGCCTGGTGACTGCACAGGTGAAATCCGGGCGCATCGCCTACAACGACAAGTTTATCAAGGACCTGCAACTGGACTTCGACAATGGGAACGCCGCGCAAACCGCCTCGCTCATCGGCAAGCAAATCTCCCTTTCCGGTACGCAGATCCTGAACAACCGCATTTCCCTCTATGCGGACAACAACCAGGTGGGCTTCGGCTACACCTTTGACAACGAGGACCAGGAGAGCACCCATGCGGAACTCTATGTATCCGGAGATTTGGACCGCGACAAAGACGGACTCATCGTAAGCGCCCGCACCCTGCCTTCCAACATCTACTACAAAGGGAACGGCTGGGGCATTTCCAGCGGCGAAATCCTCTATAGCAGCAAGGGCTTCTCCATCGACAGGCTGATGGCCCGCCACGACAACGAGATCCTGCTGGTCGATGGTGCCTTGTCCCCGGACCGCACGGACACCCTGGCCGTGACCATGGAGAAATTCGACATCGGCCTGCTGAATACCCTGAGCGGCCTGCTGCCAACGCTCGCCGGCCATGCCACCGGTAAAGCCCTGATACTCTCCCCCACCAAACCGTCCCTCGGCCTGGTCGCCAACATCAGCTGCGATTCCACGTACATAGCCGGGCATCGGATGGGGCAACTCAACGTGGCCAGCAACTGGGACGAAACCGACAAGCGCTTCAACCTGGAAATGAGCAACCTGATGTCCGGGAAGAACAACATCAACGCCAGCGGCTACCTGAGGCCCTCCGACGGAGAGATTCATCTGTCGGCCCAACTGGACCGCTTCAACATGGGCTATGCCGCCCCGTTCCTGAAAGACGTTTTCGCCAAGTTCGAAGGATACCTCAGCGGAGAAGTCGGGCTGGACGGCACCCTGAAGGAGCCGCACTCTAGCAGCCATGGGCTCCGACTGGACGACGGTCTGCTCCAGGTCGATTTCACCCGGGTCAATTACCACGTTTCCGGTCCCCTCGCCCTGGACGATACCGGCCTGCACTTTAACCAGCTGCAAATCACGGACGGTCTGGGCGGCAGCGGCATGCTGCGGGGCAGCCTCCTGATGAACGGATTCAGGAACCTGGCGCTGGACACCCACATGCAACTCACCGACATGAAGGTGGTGGAAATCCCCCGCGGCATGAATCCGCTCCTGTACGGCAACGCTACCGCCACCGGAACGGCCGCAATCACCGGCCCGCTGAACAAAATCTTGCTGGATGTAAACGCCACCACTACCCGTGGCGGAGAAATGCATATAGCCCTGGACGGAAGTTCCGAAGACCGCTCGCGGGAAATGCTCCGCTTCAAAAAGGCTCCCCAGGACGATATCGACCCTTATGAGGTCATGATGGCCGCCCAAACACGGGAAGAAGCCCGGAGCGACCTCCAACTGAAACTCCGGATCCGCGCCACCGAACAGATGCAACTGCATATCGACGTGGATGCCGAATCGTCCTTGACCGCCCGCGGAAACGGCATCATCAACATCGAGAGCCGTCTGTCACAGGGTACCTTCTCCCTTAACGGCGACTATGCCATTTCGCAAGGCACGTTCCTGTTCTCGGCCATGAACCTGGTCACCCGCAAATTCACCATCCAGGACGGCAGTACCATCCGCTTCAACGGCGATGTCATGAATACGGACCTCAACGTACATGGCCTGTACACCACCAAGGCCAGCCTGTCCAACTTACTGGCCGATGGCAGCGCCGGCAACCGCCGTACCGTGAATTGCGGCATCACCATCACCGGCAAGCTGAGCAATCCGGAGGTGAGTTTCAGCATCGACATCCCGGACCTGAATCCGACCACTCAGGCACAGGTCGATGCTGCCCTGAATACGGTGGACAAAGTGCAGAAGCAGTTCATTTACCTGCTCATCGCCAGCAATTTCCTACCCAGCGAGGAGTCCGGCATCAGCACCGCCGGCGGCTCCAACGTCCTGTTCTCCAACGTGTCCAGTATCATGTCGGGACAACTGAACAACATTTTCCAGAAACTGAACATTCCGCTGGACATGGGTCTGAACTACCAGACCACGCAGGCAGGCAGCAATATCTTTGACGTGGCTTTGAGCACGCAACTGTTCAACAACCGTGTCATCGTGAACGGTACGGTGGGCAACAAGAAGCAAATCGACGGCACCTCCACCAACGAGGTGGTGGGTGACATCGACATAGAAATCAAACTGAACCGCAGCGGCTCCATCCGCTTAAAACTGTTCAGCCACTCGGCCGACCAATACACCTCCTACCTGGACAACAGCCAGCGGCATGGCGTCGGTTTCTCCTACCAGCGGGATTTCAACTCCTTCTGGACCTTCCTGCGCACTATATTCATGGGACAGAAAAAACGGGAGGCCCTCATATCCCAGGATATGCTGGGAGTCGGACAGCAGCATGTGTATTCCGTGAACGAAAACGGAAAAATAGACGAAGACGAATGACCTACGGAAAATTATACTTGATTCCCACACCGTTGGGAGACGGAGCACCGGAAAACGTGCTTCCGGCACCGGTTTTCGCCCTGCTCCCTACCCTGCACCGCTTTGTGGTGGAGGAGGTGCGCACGGCGCGGCGCTTCCTGTCCGCCGCCGGCCTCAAGGGGCACATCGCGGAACTGGAATTCCACGAGCTCAATGAGCACACCGCCCCGGCGGAAGTAGAAAAGTTCCTGCACCTGTTCGAGAACGGCACCTCGGTGGGCCTGCTTTCGGAAGCCGGCCTGCCTGCCGTGGCGGACCCGGGAGCCCTGCTGGTGGCGCTGTGCCATCGACACGGAATAGAGGTGGTTCCGCTCGTAGGGCCCTCGTCCCTGATGATGGCCCTGATGGCATCCGGCCTCAACGGCCAATCGTTCGCCTTCGTAGGCTATATCCCGGCCAAAACGGAAGAGCGCCGAGCCGCCCTGAAGGCCCTGGAGAAACGCTCCGCGGCTGCCCGCCAGACGCAAATCCTTATCGAAACGCCTTATAGGAACGATTCCCTGTTGGTCGATATGCTCCAATGCCTCGGCGGCAATACGCGGCTTTGCGTGGCCGCGAACCTTACCTGTGAAGACCAATTCATCTGCACCCGGACGGTGGCCCAGTGGAAAGCCTCCCCTGTCACCGTGGGAAAACGGCCGTGCGTATTCCTGATACTTGCATGAAGATAGCTTTCAACACATTAGGCTGTAAACTCAATTATGCAGAAACGGCCACCTACGAGCGCGGTTTCATCGCCGTCGGCTGGGAGGTGGTGCCGTGGACTGCCGCTGCCGATGTGTACCTGATCAATACCTGCGCCGTGACGGAAACGGCGGAGAAAAAGTCCCGCAACCTCATCCGCCGGGCGCACAAGACCGCTCCGGATGCCCGGATCGTAGTCACCGGCTGCTACGCGGAACTCCGCAAGGAACAGCTCCTGGCCCTGGAAGGCGTGTGGCAAGTATTCGGCGCCAACGAGAAACAATATATCGTCCCCAACACTCTTCATCTCTTCGCTGCGGAGGGTATTGCATCCGAAACCGTCGCTTCGCGACCCCTCCCAGAAGCCGATTTTGGGGCAGCTTCGCCTCGCCCCAAAACTCCTATGGGCCCCTCCCTCTTACACGGCCGAGGGTGGCCATGGGTTTCGGATACAACACCCTCCTCCGCTACGAATAGCATTGTATTTGGTGCATACAGCTCCGGTGAGGAGCGGACCCGGGCGTTCTTGAAGGTGCAGGACGGGTGTGACAACTTCTGCGCATATTGCACGGTGCCGTACGCCCGCGGGCGGAGCCGGAACATCCCCATCTGCGAGGTGGTGAAGATGGCCCGTAGCATTGCGGCGGAGGGCGTGAAAGAGGTGGTCCTTACGGGCGTGAACACCGGCGACTTCGGACGTACCAGCGGAGAAAGTTTCCTGGACCTGCTCAAGGCCCTCAACGAAGTGGAAGGCATCGAGCGCTACCGGATATCCTCCATCGAACCCAATCTGATTACCCCGGAAATCGTAGACTGGATAGCCTCCGGCACCAAATTCCAGCGGCATTTCCACATTCCGCTGCAGAGCGGCAGCGACACCCTGCTTAAGCGGGTGGGCCGACGGTACGACACCGCCCTCTTCGCCTCGCGCATCGACTATATCCGCCAGGCGATGGAGCGTCCCGGAGAGCCCCGCGTTTTCTTTGGCATCGATGTCATCGTGGGCCTGCCCGGGGAAACGGAAGAACTGTTCCAGGAAACCTACACTTTCCTGAAAGAGCGCATCCGGCCCGCATTCATCCACGTATTCCCCTACTCCCGCCGTCCCGGAACGCGGGCTGCGGAGTGGAAAGACCAGGTGCAGGACAGCCTCAAGACCGAACGCGTCGCACGCCTAGAAGCGCTGTGCGAGGAACTGCACACGGAATTCGTGCAAACGCACAAGGGCATGCACGAGACCGTGCTGTGGGAATCGTCCGAAAAAGGCGGGCTCATGGGCGGCTATACCGGTAACTATATCCGCGTGGAACGGCCGTTCGACGCCGCCCGCGTAAACCAATTGGAGGAGGTTGTGCTATGACCAGGCTGACTTTCCTTGGAACCGGAACTTCGCAGGGCGTGCCCATCATCGGCTGCCAGTGCCCGGTGTGCAAAAGCGCCGACCCGCGGGACAAACGCTTCCGTTCGGCCGCCTTCGTACAGTTGGACGGCCTCAACATCCTGGTCGATGCCGGCCCGGACTTCCGCTCCCAGATGCTGGCTCATGGCATCTCCCACCTGGACGCCATCCTCCTCACGCACAACCACAAGGACCATACAGGCGGCCTGGACGACGTCCGCTCCCTCAACTATATCGACCGGAAAGCCGTCGAGATTTTCTGCGAAGAACGGGTGCTGCACTCGCTCCGCGTGGAATATTCGTATGCCTTTGAGGAGCATAAGTACCCCGGTTCGCCGGAGTGGCATGTGCACCTGATTGACGAGCGACCTTTCCGCGTGGATTCGCTGGAAGGCACCGGCGACCTGGAATGGGTGCACGACAAAGGCTATTTTTACCGCCAGCCGGACGGGAGCCTCCAGGCCTCGGACAACGCCGTGTTGGAAGCGCCGCACGATCGACCCAACGTCATCCCCATCCGGGGCATCCACGGGCAGATGCCGGTGCTGGGCTTCCGCTTTGGCAACATCGCCTATATCACCGACATGAGCACCCTGCCGGAGGGTGAACTGGCCAAACTGCAGGGCTTGGAGCACGTAACCCTGAACACCGTGAGCTACCATCCGCACCACTCCCACTTCTCGCTGGAGGAGGCTTTGCTGCTGGCCGGTAAAATCGGCGCAAAACATACCTGGCTGACCCATCTTTCGCATGCGTTCCCCAGCCATTCCCAATTTTGTAAAGAACTTGCCATCCGTTGCGAGGAAATGGGCATCCGTTCATCGGTGCAGCCCGCCTATGACGGACTAACAATTGAAGCGTTATGAAAAAATTACTGACTTCCCTCCTGATTCTGCTCCCCTGCGCCCTGTTGGCCCAGGAGCAAGTGTACAACTTCTCCTTCGACACCTGGAGCAAAACCAAAGGCGCCTGGGACCTTTACCCGGAAAATGCCACAGAAAAACAGATGGTCTGGGGCAACGTGAACCACGGCACCAGTTTTCTGGGCATCAACACGACCACCCCGGAATATGAACATGTCGCCGTTAAAGGGAAAGGAAAGGCTGCAGCCAAAGTGATCAGCCGTTCCATCATGGGCACCTTCGCCACCGGCAACCTGTACACCGGCAAATTTGTCAAGATCCTTGGCATGTCCGGTGCCGAAATGTACCACGGTGTCCCCTTCCACGGCCGTCCCAAGAGCCTGTCCGGTTATGTCCATTACCAGCCTGGTAAAATCGACGCAGCCAAGGCCCCGTACAAGAACATGAAAGGGACCATGGACAAAGGCCAGATAGAGGTTGCTTTGTACAGTTGGAAACAGCCGCGTCATTTCCTCTCCACCGAAGGCTCCAGCACGCCGGCCCAGAAGGACCCGGACATCGTTGCTTATGGCTCCCTAGTGTTGGACAAGGATACGGGCGGGTATATCCCTTTTACCATCGACCTGAAATATGTAAATGACAAGGAGCCCGGCTACCTGTTTATAGCCATCCTTTCCAGCAACCTGGGTGAGTTTTTCACCGGCAGCACCAAATCGGTCATTTACGTAGACGAATTCCAATTCAATTACTAGCTTTTTATGACACAGGAAATCATCCAGAGTATCGATAGCATTCAGGTGAGCCTCAATGCCGGAGGCATGAACACCATCAATATTATTCTGGCGCTGGTGATGTACGGCGTGGCGCTGGGCATCAAACCGGGCATCTTTATAGAGGTGTTCCGAAAGCCCAAGAGCGTGCTGCTGGGCATGCTGTGCCAGTTGGTACTGCTGCCGGCCTTCACCTGCCTGCTGGCCATTGCGTTAACCGGATGGATTTCCCCGATGATGGGCCTGGGCATGATCCTGGTCGCGTCCTGCCCCGGAGGCAATATCTCTAATTTCATGAGTTCGCTGGCCAAAGCCAATGTGGAACTGTCTGTCTCGCTGACCGCCATTTCCACCGCGCTGGCCGTCGTGCTTACGCCTTTTAACTTCTGGGCATGGGGGTCGGTTTATCTGCATTCGGCCGCCGTATCGGCAGAAATCCCTACGCTGGTGATTCCCCTTTGGGACGTATTCAAGACCATCTTCATCCTGCTGGGCATTCCGCTGGTGCTGGGCATCCTCACCAGCCATTATCTGCCCAAGGTAGCCGCCGCCCTCAAAAAGCCTTTGCAGTGGCTTTCCATCATCATCTTCATTGCCATGGTGGTGCTGTCGTTCGGCAGCAATATCGACGCCTTCCTCAAGTGCATCCGCTACATCTTCCTGGTGGTGCTCATCCACAACGCACTGGCGCTGGGAATCGGTTTCGGCGTGGCATCGACCTTCCGGGTACCTTTCCGCGACCGCCGTACGCTCACCATCGAGACCGGCATCCAGAACAGCGGCCTGGGCCTGGCGCTCATGCTGGGTACCAGCCTCTTCGCCGGCTTCCCGCCCCATGGTGGCATGCTGGTGATTACGGCCTGGTGGGGCATCTGGCACATCATCTCCGGCCTCACCATCGCCACCATCTTTAACCTGACCAGACGTGCCGATGTCTAAGATTTGGCAATATAACCGCCTGTACAGCCTTGGGCGCATGTACGTGGGCTGGTGCACCCGACAGAGCTACCGCCCTCTCCGCTATCGGGGAGCGGACCTCCCGTCGGACGGAGCCGTCATCCTGGCTCCCAACCACACCAACACGCTCATGGATGCGCTGGTCATTCTGGCCGGCCGACCCGGGCCCACGGTATTCGGCGCCCGTGCCGATATTTTCCGGAAGCCGACCGTCGCCCGTATCCTTCGTTTTCTGCGCATCCTTCCCATCGTCCGGCAGCGGGACGGCCTGGAGCATGTAAACGAGAATTACGCCACTTTTAACCAGATTGACGATGTCCTGGCGAACAACGTGCCCTTCTGCCTGTTTGCGGAAGGAACACACCGTCCCGCCCGGACTTTGCAGCCCATCAAGAAAGGCATTGCGCGAATCGCCCTGCAGAGCGCACACGAACGGCAAACCTGGCTGGTCCCTACCGGCATCAATTACAGCACCTTCTATCACTTCCGGGGCGTTTGCGAAGTGCGGTACGGGCAGCCTATGGACATCAGTGCGTTTGTCCGGGAGCACGCCCAGCTCACGGAAGCGCAGCTGCTGCAGGAACTGCGCAACCATATTGAGGAAGGGATGGCCCGGATGGTGGATCCGGAAGGCCCGGCCCCGGATAAGCCTTCTCCCATCCTATTCCTGGTCTGGCCCCTGGCGGCCCTGTTAACTTTACCTATCTGGGGAACGGCGGAAGTGCTCTGCCACAAAATGAAAGACAAAGCCTGGTGCAACAGCATCCGCTGCGCCTGTCTTGTCCTGTTCCTCCCCCTCACCGTCCTGATCTGGGGCATCATTTTCAGCCTTATGTTCCCTTGGTTCTGGACCCTCGCCCTCTTGAACATCACCCTCTTTTCCTATCCCGTCTTTTACGATGGGCTCAGCCTCCTGAGGAGGAAAAAGGACTAGGATAAAAGAAAGACAGATTCGAAATCGAACCTGTCTTTTTTCTTTTGAAGAGATACCCGGTCGGGGCCGGGTATGACGTTACTAGAGCTTCGGACCAGCCTTTACCAGGGCCTTACCGGCCTTGTTGGACTCGTACTTGTGGAAGTTCTTGATGAAGCGACCGGCCAGGTCTTTGGCCTTTACTTCCCACTCTTCCGGCTTGGCATAGGTGTCGCGAGGATCCAGGATGCCGGTATCTACGCCTTCCAGCTTGGTAGGAACCTTGAAGTCGAAGTACGGGATCTGCTTGGTGGGAGCCTTGTCGATGGCGCCGCTCAGGATGGCATCGATGATACCACGGGTGTCGCGGATGGAGATACGCTTGCCGGTACCGTTCCAGCCGGTGTTCACCAGATAAGCCTTGGCACCGCTCTTCTTCATCTTCTTAACCAGTTCCTCGGCATACTTGGTAGGATGCAACTCCAGGAAAGCCTGGCCGAAGCAGGCGCTGAAGGTAGGAGTGGGCTCAGTGATGCCACGCTCGGTACCGGCCAGCTTGGCGGTGAAACCGGAGAGGAAATAGTACTTGGTCTGTTCCGGGGTAAGGATGGAAACCGGAGGCAGTACACCGAAAGCGTCGGCGCTCAGGAAGATCACCTGCTTGGCTGCCGGACCGTGGGAAACGGGACGGACGATCTTCTCGATGTGATAGATAGGATAGCTGACGCGGGTGTTCTCGGTGACGGACTTGTCGTTGAAGTCGATCTTGCCTTGGGCATCCACGGTTACGTTCTCCAGGAGAGCGTCACGACGGATGGCGTTGTAGATATCGGGTTCGGATTCCTTGTCCAGCTTGATGACCTTGGCGTAGCAGCCGCCTTCGAAGTTGAACACGCCCTTGTTGTCCCAGCCGTGCTCGTCGTCACCGATGAGGAGGCGCTTGGGATCGGTGGAAAGGGTGGTTTTACCCGTACCGGAGAGACCGAAGAAGATGGCGGTATTTTCACCGTTCATGTCCGTGTTGGCGGAGCAGTGCATGGCGGCGATGCCCTTGAGCGGGAGGTAGTAGTTCATCATGGAGAACATACCTTTCTTCATTTCGCCACCGTACCAGGTGTTCAGGATAACCTGCTCACGGGAGGTAACGTTGAAGGCCACGCAAGTTTCGCTGCGGAGACCCAGCTCCTTGTAGTTTTCTACCTTTGCCTTGGCAGCGCAGTACACTACGAAGTCAGGCTCCTGGTCGAATTCCTTCTGGTTCTGGGGACGGATGAACATGTTGGTCACGAAGTGGGCCTGCCATGCTACTTCCATGATGAAGCGAACCTTCATGCGGGTGTCCGCGTGGGTGCCGCAGAAACCATCCACCACAAAGAGGCGCTTGCCGCTGAGCTGCTGCTGGGCGAGTTTCTTCACCACTTTCCAGGTGGAGACGCTCATTTTGTGGTTGTCGTTGGGATAGCCCTCGGTGGTCCACCAGATTTCACCGGGTTTGCCTTCCTTGGTGGTGTTGTCGTACACGATGTACTTGTCCTTGGGAGAACGGCCGGTGTAAACGCCCGTCATCACGTTGATGGCGCCCAATTCGGTCACCTGACCTTTGTCGAAACCTTCCAGACCGGGTTTTGTTTCCTCATTGTAGAGAACCTCGTACGTGGGGTTGTAGAGAATTTCCTTAACGCCCTTGATGCCGTACTTTTTAAGATCGATGCTTGACATAAATTTATCTAGAATTAATTGTAATTTCTATTTCGCAAATTTAATGAATATCTACTTCTTTTCCAAGTGGCTATCCAGCCTTTTTTGCAGGCTTTGCGCCAAGGACACATTATCCAGTTTTTCCGCCTCCTGGAGCCAGCGCCGGCTCAGCTCATAGTCTTCCATCAAATAGAAAGTCTGAGCCATGTTGTAGCAGGCACAGGCGCGGTGGAGGGCATCGCCCCGCTTGACCAGTTTGGACCAGCTGTCCACCGCGGCAGAGAGCTTGCCGTCCATCACCTGCAGGATGCCATCGATCCAAGGGTCGGAGCCCATATCGAAATAATAGAAGCCGAAGCTCTCCGTAATCCAGGTGGAAAGGAAACGCTTGCTGATGCGCTCGCCCACCACATCGGCCTCCCTGGCCAGGCTGCGCAGCGCTTTTTCGCCCAGTGCCTCCTGCGTAAGCATGCCATTGTTATACACCAGCGTCCTCAGTACGGCTGAGCCATTGTAGTTGTGCACCTTGTCCTGGCTCATGCTGTCGTACACATCCAGATGGGTCTTCACCGGAATGTTCACGGGACACACAAACGCAGAGTCCACGGAAGTGGCGTCCTTGACCACGAGATTGGTCTCCGGCGCAGGAATGCCCAGGTTGGTTTTAAGGACGAAAATCACGTCGCTGCCGGTATCCATCACCAGCGAATGCATCAGATCCAGCGACATGCTGTCCAGCTCCGGCAAGTGGTAGATACCCACCTTTTCCTCGCTGCCAAAATAGTCATTCTCCAGGGAGCGGGCCATGGACGATGCCGCCTGGCGGTCGAAAAGCGAATCCACCTGATTGGTGCCGTCCCGATACACGATGGAAATATCCTTCCGGGAAAGATTCAGGCCGGAAGAAGAAGGATTCCGCACGTCCATATACAGCGGATATACCTGCGGAGAGCAGGCTGCGGTGAACAAAACTGCGGCTAAGATCCAGGAATGTTTCATATCACTTGTGCTGTAAGGTCATATTCGTCGGCGCCGGTTATGCGCACCTGAAGGAATTCACCCACAAGGGAATACGGTTCCACGCCGTCAAATGCCTCCGGGGTGTATTTCACCAGGATTTCGCCATCCACTTCCGGGCTTTCGAACTCGCTCCGGCACACCAGGGTGCCCTCTACGAAGTCGTCCACCAGGACACGGACTTCCGTGCCGATCCGGGACTGGTTGTATGCAAGAGAAATGCCACGCTGTTCCTCCATGAGAAGGTCCAGCCGCTTTTGTTTGGTTTTGGCCGATATACTGTCGCGATAATGCTCCGCGCCATAGGTCCCCTCCTCCTCCGAATAGGTGAAAGCACCCATGCGCTGGAAGCGGGCTTCGCGGATGAACTCCAGCAACTCGTCAAAATCTTCCTGGCGCTCGCCGGGATGGCCCACGATGAGAGTGGTACGCAATGCAACACCCGGCACCCGTTCGCGCATGCGGCGGATGAGTTCCCTTGTCCAGGCACCGTCCACATGGCGGTGCATCTTGTCCAGCACCCGGTCGCTCACATGCTGGAGCGGGATATCCATGTAGCGGCACACCTTAGGATTTTGCGCCATCTCTTCCAGGACATCCTCCGGAAAATCGGCCGGATAGGAATAATGGATGCGCAGCCACTCGATTCCCTCCACCTCGGAAAGCTTGCGAAGCAATTCCGCCAGCGCACGCCGTCCGTACAAGTCCAGGCCGTAATACGTGGTATCCTGGGCGATGACAATGAGTTCCCGGATGCCCTTGGCGGCCAGCTCTTTGGCTTCTTCCACCAGCTGTTCCATGGGAACGGAACGATGGGCACCGCGGATAAACGGGATGGCGCAATAGGAGCAACGCCGGTTGCAGCCTTCGGAAATCTTGAAATAGGCGTAGGGCTTGTTTCCTTCGGTAAGGATGCGGCGGAAGGATTCATCCGCCTTATACTGGCAGCCCAAAGCTTCCACCAGCGGAGCCAGGTCCCGTGCGCCGAACCAGCCATCGACCTCCGGAATGAGGGACGGCAACTCGGAAGCATAGCGCTGGGACAGGCATCCAAAAACGAGCAGGCGTCCCACCTCCCCTGCCTTTTTGCGCTCCGCGCAGGCAAGGATGGTCTGGATGCTCTGCTCCTTGGCATCGCCGATAAAACCGCAGGTATTCACCAGGAGTACGTCCACCGGACGGGACTCCGATTCCGGGACCAGCTCGTAAGCCTGCTGAACCTGGAACAGGAGATGCTCCGTATCGACGGTATTTTTGGAGCACCCTAGGGTAATGACCTGCAACGTGGGCATTATTTAGGCCTCCTCCTTAGCGGCAGCCTCGCGGTCCGCGTCGGTCATGAACTCCAGCGAAGCGTACTTGTGGAGTTCGTTGTACCATTCCACCACCTTCTTCATGTGGGACACATAGAAGCGGTTGGCGTCGTAATTGGGCAGGGCCTTGGCGAAGAGCGCCTTGAGTTCGGCATCGGCAGCCTTTGCGGACGGAGCGTCCTGCTCGCCCAGCACCTCGTGCATCTTGGTGAAAACCTCCGAGAGCTTCACCTCCCCTTCCTCCGTGTAGATGGAGATGTCTTCCAGGGTGGTGATGCCGGCGTTGGCGGCAAAATTGGCGCGCTTTTTATCGGAAAGGGCCTCTACGATGGCACCGGTGCGCGACTGGGCGATATAATTGAACAGTCCGTGCTGACCACGGATAGAAAGGGTTTTTGCGAGATCGGTTTTCATGATATAGTTTGGTTTCAAAATCTTACAAATATAGTCATTTTTTCGGAAAAAACACGGCGTCCACGGCCCTGCGAAGCTGCTCCGGTGTTCCATCGTTTTGAATCACCGTGTCGATGCCATCCAGGGGCATCTGCTGTGCGTCCATCCGCCGCATCACTTCTTCCTCCGACAGGCCGTCGCGGGCCATCACCCGCTGCAGGCGGACCTCCCGTGGCGCCGTCACCAGCACCACCCGGTCTGCCAGGCCGTTGAAAATGGGTTTGGAAAGGATAATGGCTGATTCCAGCACCACGAAGGGGACGTCGTCATGCGTCTCCCGCCAACGGAGGAAGTCCTCCAGCACGGCGGGATAAACCATCGCCTCCACCCGTTCACGGGCAGCATCATCGTTAAAGATCACGGCGGCCAATGCCTTCCGGTCCAGTTTCCCCTCCCCGGTCCGTAGCGGGATGCCCAACGCTTCTTCCAACGCCGGTACCAGAACAGGGCTTTCGTCATAGAGGGCCTTGGTGCGGGCGTCTGAATCATAGACAGGAATGCCCCGCTCACGAAGCAGGGCGCTTACAGCGGACTTGCCGCTGCCAATGAATCCGGTTAAGAAGATGGTTTCCATCAGCGGAGTTCCACGCAGTCAAACACTTCCGGCTCCACCCGGTAATCCAGCACGCCGGCGGGCAGGCGGAGGGTGCGGGCGGCGCATCGGCCTGTAAGGGAGGCATTGAAGTCTTTCCAGTCCACATACAGTTTGAACGCCGAAACAGGGTCCTTGGCCAGCGGGAACGCGCAACGCATAACCACCTGTGCCGTAGCAGGATATACTTGGATTTTACGACCGGCAGGGGCGTTCCAGACTTCGATGGGGACCGTGGTCCGCAGTTCCACATAGCGGGATACGGGCAGTTCAAAACTGACTTCCTCGGTGGACAGCCGGACGCCCTTGATGGGCGCAAGGCGCAGCACGCCGTGCTGGGACTCGTGAACGTCTGTTAGCAGCAAACGCGAAGCCACCACCTTTTCAATGGCCTCCAGATGCATTTCATCGCCATAGACGGTAACTGAATCCGGCGTAACGCGGAACGGGCCGCTGGGCATATACTGGGAGCGGCATACGATACTCTTGTGCACCTCTACCGGTACCCGCTTATGGTTTTCGGCCGGGAAAATGAATTTGAGCGTATCCGAGATAAACGCCTCTACCTGAGCACCTTCGCCGAAAAACTCGTTCACATAGGAGTTGATGGTACTACCTATCAGACAATAGGTATGGGGTGCCGTATTGCGGAGGTCTGCCTGGTCGAAGGAAACCACCACCACGTCACGCTCCTTGCGGCTACGCTCCCGAAGCAGGCGGAATCCATCCGTACGGCAGCGGGCACTCACCACCACGGTGTTGGTGGACTCCAGTCCGTGCCCTTCGATATTGCACTGGGCCACTACAGGCACGCTGATGGTACCCGAATATTCCTTTGAAAGATTGGTCAGCACCCAAATGAATACAGCCAGAAGCAGGGAAAGAATCATGATAATCCCTTCCCCGTTCCAATTTTTCACTCTGGCCCTGATGCTGTCTTTCAGGGGCATGGCCTTACTTCTGTTCGGCGTCGGAATAATCCTTCACCAGGCCCTGTTTGTCCACGCGGAGTTTTACGTCACCATCGACACGGATGAGGACGGTCTTTTCGTTTACTTCCACGATTTCTCCATAGATACCGCCCACGGTGACCACTTTGTCACCTTTCTTGAGGGCGTTGCGGAATTCCTGCATTTCCTTCTGCTGTTTGCGCTGCGGACGGATCATGAACAACCACATCACCAGGATAATGGCACCGAACATGATGATGGTGGGCCAGGCGCTGGGCTGCTGGGCGGCTCCATCGGCAGGAGCGGCTGCGGGACCCATCAGAAGGAGGGTGTACAATAGCTTCATACAGTTTTGTTAATTATGCCTTTGGCCATGCGGTCCTTGATGAGGCGGTCCAGCAGACCGTTCACGAAGCCGCGGCTCTTGGGCGTTGAATAATATTTGGAAATTTCTACGTATTCGTTGATGGTGACCCTGAGCGGAATATCCGGGCAGGTTTCCGCTTCTGCCAGGCCCATGGAAATCAGGACGATATCCGTGGTGTACAGGCGGTCCTGGTCCCACTTGGAGACGGAGCCGGCAATCAAGTCATAATATTCTGCATACCGGCCATAGGCGGCGGTGAGCAGGGAGCGGATGAACTCGTGGGCATCGCTCTGGTACAGCGGAGGATAGGTCCACCGGCCCGTGCGGCCCATCTCTTCCAGGGAGCGGATGACACAGCCCAGCACGTACGGGAGGTCATCGGACCAATGGATGGAAAGGTCCTCCAGGATGGCCCAGAGGGTTTCATCGTCCTCCAACTCATTCTCGAACACCTGCTTCCAGAGGGCGGCATCCTTGGCGAGGGACTGCTCCGGCTCCTGCATGTAAGCCTGGTAGTACGGGCGGGTTTTCAGGGTCTCGTAAAGCGTATGCACGAAGGCGTCGTTCTGCTCCCAGGACAACTTTTTCTTGTCGATGAGTTTAAGGAAATCGGGGTCCTGTTCCAGCAGGGCGGCGATGCCGTTGCGGACGAATTTGAGATTGGGATGGAGTTCCTCCTGGGTGGGATTGAACTTGGTACGGGCCGCTTCCGTACGGCGGGCGGCTTCCTGCGTGAGGGCCGGGATGACCTCCAGCATATACAGATAAAGGTCGCGTGTAGCCTCACAGGAGGCTTCAAGGCTTCCTAGCGCCTCTTTCAACGTAAGGTCCGGGTTTTCCGCGTATGCGTAAAGGACCTTGAAGGCCTTGATTCTAAGGATGCGGCGATTTAGCATGATGTCAAATAAATTTCAGGCAAAGTTAGTGTTTTTTAATAAAAATCCCTACATTTGTAAGCAGAAAACATAAAAACGAACAAAGGTATGTACAGTGAAGATTACGAGCGCTCCCACGCTCAGGAGAGAAATTCCGAGGATGTGTACTCCAAGCCGGTGCGTGCCGGTAAAAGGACGTACTTTTTCGATGTAAAAACAACCAAAGGCAACAACGACTTCTATCTCACTATAACCGAGAGCAAGCGCCGCCAGGAAAGGGACGGTTCCTTTACTTACGACAAGCACAAGATTTTCCTCTATAAAGAAGATTTCGAGAAGTTCCAGGAAGGGTTGCAGGATGCAGTGCGCTATATTCTGCACGACCTACTGCACGACCAGCCCATCCGTCAGTATCCCTCCCGTGAGGAGCAGGAATCATCGGAAGAAGAGTTTTAATGTTGGAAACCGGCACGCCCTGCCGGTTTTTTCGAACCTGCCTCCAGCCTTATGATTCTCCTGAAGAACATTTTGCATGAAAACCGGCGTACTGACATCCTAATCGGGGATGACGGACGCATCAGCCGCATCGGCCCTGCCCTAGAGCAGCTCCCCGGCACGGATGTGGTGGATGGTACCGGCTATGCCGTAATTCCCGGTTTCATCAATATGCACACCCATGCGGCCATGATTTTGCTGCGGGGTATCCACGAGGACCTTTCGCTGTACGACTGGCTCAACAACATCTGGAAAATCGAAGCCAAGCTGGACCGCGAGTTCATTTACTGGGGCACCAAGGCGGCCTGCCTGGAGATGATCAAATCCGGCACCACCACCTTCAACGACCAATACTGGTTCTCCCCGCATGCCCGGCAGGCGGCACTGGACGTGGGCCTTCGCCCCGTGGTGTCGTTCATCTTCCTGGATTCCCACAATCCGGAACTGGCCCGCAAACAGCGGGAAGCCTGCCTGCGCCTGTATGAGCGCACCCTGGACTGGGCAGGAGAAACACCCTTCGCCATCTCCATCCACTCGGTGTACACGGTTTGCCAGGAGAACATCCTCTGGGCCAACCAGTTCGCCCTGGACCACGGTCTCAAAGTGCATCTGCACCTGGCAGAGACCCGTGCGGAGGATGAAGACTGTCGCCACGCACATGGCGGGCTCTCCCCCACCGAATACTTCGAACAGCTGGGCATCCTGGGTCCGCACGTCATCGCCGCCCACGCCCTGCACCTGTCAGACAACGATATCCGCATCCTGGGAGACCGTCATGTCAACTGCGTGCACAATATCGACTCCAACCTCAAACTGGCTTCCGGCTTCCGCTTCCGTTACAACGAGTTGCGGAATGCAGGCGCCAACGTGTGCCTGGGCACGGACGGGGCTGCATCGGCCAATAACATGGACATGCTGGAGCACATGAAAAATACCGCCCTCCTGCAGAAGGCCTGGCGTCACAATCCGTCGGCCATGCCCCTGAAGGAACTGATGGATTGCGCTACGGTCAACGGGGCCAAGGCCCTGGGCATCGACACCGGCGTCATCCGCGAGGGCGCCTGGGCAGACCTTTCCCTGGTCGACCTCAACAACACCGCCTTCCTGTCACCGGGCTCCCTGGAAGCCAACCTGGTGTACGCCGCCCACAGCGACGTCATCTCGTCGGTGATGGTGAAAGGAAAATGGGTGATGCGGGACCGTCACGTCCCCGGAGAGGAAGAAATCCTGGAAGGCGCCCGCCGCGTTTTGTCACAAATCTAACCACACTACTATGGATCCAAGAATAGAAACCATCAATGCGATTACTGCCCGCCTGAAAGAGCGTATCGAAGGCCGTCAGCCGGAACTGGGCATTGTCCTGGGCAGCGGCTTGGGAAGCCTGGCAGAATCCATCGAAAATCCTATCGTCGTCCCCTACCGGGAACTCCCCGGTTTCCCCGTTTCCACCGCAACGGGCCATAAGGGAAACTTCATCGTGGGCACCCTGGGCGGCAAAATGGTCATCGCCATGCAGGGCCGCATCCACTTTTATGAGGGCTATGGCATGGACAAAGTGGTGTTGCCCATCCGCGTCATGATCGGCTGCGGCATCAAGCGCCTCTTCGTTTCCAACGCCGCCGGCGGCACCAACCTCGCCTTCCATGTGGGAGACCTCATGATCATCCGCGACCACATCAACCTCTTGCCCAACCCGCTTATCGGCCCTAATTTTGACGATTTCGGCCCGCGCTTTCCGGACATGACCCGCCCGTACGACCCTGCCCTCATCCACCTGGCCATCGTCACGGCCGCAGAAGAAGGCATCCAGTTGCAAAAAGGCGTGTATGTAGGCGGCACCGGCCCGTCCTATGAGACACCCGCAGAATACAAGTACTTCCGCACCATCGGCGGCGATGCCGTGGGCATGAGTACCGTTCCGGAAGTCATCGTGGCCCGCCACGCCGGCATCCCGGTGTTCGGTATGTCCGTCATCACCAACGAGGCCCATGACGATTATGCCGATGATTACGAAAACGACGGAGAAGACGTAGTAATTGCCGCCAACGCCGCCGCAGACAAGATGACCCGTTTAATCACGAAAATGATTGAGAAACTATGAACTACGCAGACACAATACACCTCGCATCAGACTATATAAAGAACCGTCTGGACGGACGCCAGCCGCTGTTTGGCATCGTCCTGGGAAGCGGACTGGGCAAACTGGCCGACCAGATTGAAGACCCGCTGGTTATCCCCTATCGGGATGTGCCCGGTTTCCCGGTGAGCACGGCTATCGGCCATAAAGGCAATTTCATCGTGGGTACGTTGTCCGGCAAAACCGTGATTGCCATGCAGGGCCGCATCCACTATTACGAGGGCTACGGCATGAACCAGGTGGTTCTGCCCATCCGCGTCATGGAAGTACTGGGGATCAAATACCTGTTCGTCTCCAACGCTGCCGGTGGCACCAACCTGGCCTTCCATGTGGGAGACCTCATGATTATCAAGGACCATATCAACCTGCTGCCCAACCCGCTAATCGGCCCCAACCTGGAAGAATTCGGTCCCCGGTTCCCGGACATGACCCGTCCTTATGACCCTGCCCTTATCCGCAAGGCGGAAAAGATTGCCGCCAAGGAAGGCATCCGGCTCCAGAAAGGCGTATATGTAGCCTGCACCGGCCCGTCCTATGAGACGCCCGCGGAATACCGCTACTTCGCCACCATCGGCGCCGATGCCGTGGGCATGAGCACCACCCCGGAGGTCATCGTGGCACGCCACGCCAACATCCCGGTCTTCGGCATGTCCGTGATTACGGACGTGGCCCGCGCCACTGACGATGACGACTATGTCACCGACGGCGAGGCCATCGTCAAAGCAGCCGACGCGGCCGCCGACAAGATGACCATCATCTTCAAGGAACTCATCGCGCAGCTGTAAAAGCGCATTTATATGATGATGAGGGCGTCCTATACTTCAGGGCGCCCCATTTTTTATCCTCTTGCGAAAAAGTTTTGAAAAATTGGGGGTTGGAAACTGAAAGTTTGAAAGTTTTTTCGTATATTTGCATGAATAGTGCTAAAACCGGCCATGCTGGAAGATATTAGAAAACAAATAGAACAGCTGATTGCCCGCTATGAGGCTGAGAAGGCAGAGAATGAACGTCTCCGCCAGGAGTTACATGCGAGTGAAGAAACCGGGAAAGCCCTAAGGAAACAGATTGATATACTGGAATCCGAGATAGAAACCCAAAAACTTGCCCAGGCTTTCTCCGGCGGCTCCCCCAGCCTGGAAACAAAAGCCAAGGTGGACACTTTAATCAAGGAGATCGATAAATGCATCTCCTACTTGGAGGAAGCGTAGTATGGACCAAAAAATCAGCGTAAAGATTGCCGGTCGCATCTTCAACCTCACCGCCAGTACTCCGGAAGCGGAGCAGCTGTACCGTGAGGCTGCAGAAACCATCAACAAACGCTTCGCCGCCTACACCCGCAGCCATCCCGGCAAAAACGTCTCCGACCTGCTGTCCATGATAGCCCTCAACGAGACCGTTCTCCGCTTAAAGCTGCAGAAGGACCTGGAAAGCCAGAAGCAGGACGAAAAAGCCCTGGCAAGTGAGTTGGAGCGCTATCTGAAGGACATACAAGCATAGCCGTCACCCATCGAAAGCTGAAATCAACACGTTTCAACACGCCGGGTAGACTTAGGCCGGGGATGACAGGCCCCTTGTTACCGCAATGGAATTCTGTGCATGCACAGGACGCGGGATCTCAGCAACCGGTCGGCTCCCAAATCTTATTCCGATAAGATTTTCTGACTAGATGCTGGCGGCTCTTTTATCAAGCAGTTTCCTTGCAAAAGGAGGCTGCTTTTTTTGAAAACCTAACACACAATATATACTATAATGAATATCACAAGCTTACTTATCGGATTAGTCGCCGGTGCAGTCATTGCCCTGGTAGCGTACATATTCATCCGCCGCTCTATCCTCAAGGGGAAGCGCGATGAAATCCTGGAAAAAGCAGAACTGGAAGGCGAAAAAATCAAGAACGAACGCATTCTCCAAGCCAAGGAAAAGTACCTCTCCCTCAAGAGCGAACATGAAAAGATGGTGAACGAGAAAAACATCCAGATCCGTGAGGCGGAAAACCGCATCAAACAGAAGGAGAACACCCTGAACCAGAAACTGAACGAGGCGGACCGCAAGAACAAGGAACTGGAAGCCCAGAAGGCCAGCGCCAAGGCCCAGGAAGAGGTGATGAAAGAGCGTGAGGCCGAATATGAGCAGCTCCGTGGACAGGTCATCCGCCAGATTGAGGCTGTTGCCGGCATGAGCGCCCAGGAAGCCAAAGCCCAGCTCGTGGAAAGCATGAAGGCAGAGGCCCGTTCAGAGGCCCAGGCCTATATCAACGACTGCCTGGACGAAGCCCGCCTGAATGCCGCCAAGGAAGCCAAGCGCATCGTTATCAACACCATCCAGCGCACCGCTACGGAAACCGCCATCGAGAACGCCGTCACCACCTTCCCTATCGAGAGTGACGAGATTAAAGGCCGCATCATTGGCCGTGAGGGCCGCAACATCCGCGCCCTGGAGGCCGCTACCGGCGTTGAGTTCGTGGTGGACGATACCCCCGACGCCATCCTGCTGAGCGCCTTTGACCCGGTCCGCCGCGAGGTAGCCCGCCTGGCCCTGCATCAGCTGGTTGTGGACGGCCGCATCCATCCCGCCCGCATCGAGGAAGTCGTTACCAAAGTACAGAAACAACTGGAAGAAGAAATCCTGGAAACCGGTAAACGCACCTGCATCGACCTGGGCATCCATGGCCTGAGCATGGAACTGGTGCGCCTCATCGGCCGCATGAAATACCGCTCCTCCTATGGCCAGAACCTGCTGCAGCACTCCCGCGAAGTAGCCAATATCTGCGCCATCCTGGCTAGCGAACTGGGCCTGAATCCCAAGATTGCCAAGCGCGCCGGTCTCCTGCACGATATCGGTAAGGTCTCCGAGGAAGAGCCCGAACTGCCACACGCCCTTCTGGGTATGAAACTGGCGGAGCAGTACAAGGAAAAGCCGGAAATCTGCAACGCCATCGGCGCTCACCACGAGGAAACGGAAATGACCTCCCTCTACGCTCCCCTGGTGCTGGTGGGCGACGCCATCTCCGGTGCCCGTCCGGGTGCCCGCCGCGAAGTGATCGAGAGCTACATCAAGCGCCTGCGTGGCATGGAGAACCTGGCCGGTTCCTATCCGGGCGTCACCAAGGCCTATGCCATCCAGGCCGGCCGTGAGCTTCGCGTAATCGTGGGTGCCGAACAAGTGAGCGACCACGACGCCGAGGTTCTCTCCGGCGACATCGCCCAGAAGATCCAGGACGAAATGACCTACCCGGGTCAGGTGAAGATCACCGTCATCCGCGAAACCCGTTCCGTAGCATACGCCAAGTAAATGGATAACCTGGCCCCGCTCATTGCAGACCTGGCGCTGATTCTTATCTGCGCCGGCATCATGACGCTGATTTTCAAGAAATTGAAACAGCCGCTGGTGCTGGGCTACATTGTGGCGGGCTTTATCGCCAGTCCCCATTTCACCCTGACGCCCTCCGTGATGGATGCAGCCAGCATCCACGTGTGGTCGGATATCGGCGTTATCTTCCTGCTCTTTGCATTAGGGCTGGAATTCAGCTTCAAGAAGATTGTCAAGGTGGGAGGGCCGGCCATCATCGCCGCCCTCACCATCATCATCGGCATGATTTTCCTCGGCTTCGTCGTGGGATCGGCCTTCGGATGGAGCAAAATGGACGCCCTGTTCCTGGGCGGCATGATTTGCATGAGTTCCACCACCATTATCTATAAAGCCTTCCAGGACATGGGGCTCTCGCAAAAGAAGTTTGCCGGGCTGGTCATGAGCATCCTCATCCTGGAGGACATCCTGGCAGTGGTGCTGATGGTCATTCTTTCCACGGTGGCGGTATCGACCAACTTCGAAGGCGGAGAACTGGTCATGAGCATCCTGAAGCTGGTGTTCTTCCTGGTCCTTTGGCTGGTGGTAGGCATCTATCTTATTCCCCTCATCCTGCGCAAGACGCGCGCCCTGATGAATGATGAGACCCTGCTGGTAACGTCCCTGGCCCTTTGCTTCATGATGGTTGTGGTGGCCGCGAAAGTCGGTTTTTCCGCCGCCTTCGGCGCTTTTATCATGGGATCCATCCTGTCCGAGACCCTGGAGGCCGAACATATCGAGCATCTCGTAAAACCCGTCAAGGACCTCTTTGGCGCCATTTTCTTCGTGTCGGTGGGCATGATGGTGGATCCCGCCATGATCGGCCAGTACTGGCTACCCATCCTCATCATCACCATTACGGTCATCCTGGGCCAGTCTTTCTTCGCTACAGTAGGTGTACTGCTCTCCGGACAGCCCCTCAAAACCGCCGTGCAAAGCGGTTGTGCACTCACCCAGATCGGTGAATTCTCCTTCATCATCGCATCGCTTGGCGTAGCCCTCGGCGTAACCAGCGACTTCCTCTACCCTATCGTGGTGGCCGTTTCGGTCATTACCATCTTCCTTACGCCCTACATGATACGCCTGTCGGGGCCGGCCTACGGTTTCCTGCAGTCGCACCTGCCTTCCAAACTGCTAGCTTTCCTGGAAAGCTACGCCGGCTCGGCCGAGCCCAGAAGCGGGACGGACAACACCTGGAGGCTGTATCTTGGCAACGTCATCAGCGCGGTGCTCATTTACGGAATTCTGTGCATCGCCATCTGCATCATTGGTTTTACGGCCCTGGTGCCCCTGGCAGAAAGATGGATACCAGGCATCTGGGCGCACATAGTAGCGGCCTTCGTTATCCTTGCCCTCCTGGCGCCTTTCCTGCGCGCAATGATGATCAAATACAACAAGTCGGAGGAATTCACCACCCTGTGGGAAGAGAGCAAATCCAACCGCGCCCCTCTGGTGGCCTCGGTGGTCATTCGCATACTCCTGGCCATGGGCTTTGTGCTTTATACCCTGGCAAGGCTATTCCACGTGTCGGTGCTCCTGATTCTCCTGCTTGCTTTTTTGGTCATCGGGTACATGCTCTTCAGCCGCTGGGCAAAGCATTCGGCGCACCGGCTGGAAGAAACCTTCATGACCAACCTGCGTTCCAGGGATATGCAGGCCGTGCAGGCGGGGCAGAAAAAACCGGAATACGCCTCTCGCCTACTGGACAAAGACCTTCACCTGGCCGATTTTGACGTCCCCGCAGAAGTTGACTGGGCCGGATCCGAACTCTCCAGCCTAAACTTCGGCCAGCGCTATGGCGTGCACGTGGTCTCCATCATGCGAGGAAACCGCCGTATCAACATTCCCAAAGCCACCACCCGTCTCTTCCCGCAGGACCGCATCCAGGTGATCGGAACCGACAAAGACCTGGAGATTTTTGGGAAAGCCCTGGAGCGCCACCAGGACGACAGCCCGGAAAACTGGAGCAACGACGAGATGGTCCTGCGCCGCCTGATCATAGGCGCCACCTCCCCCTTCCTTGGGCTAAATCTGGTCCAGGCGGGCATCCGTGACAAATACCACTGCCTGGTAGCCGGCATCGAAAAGCCGGACGGCACCCTCCACGTACCCAACGCCCAACTCCCGTTTGAAGAAGGCGACATCCTCTGGCTGGTGGGTGAACATAAAGACATCGACGCCCTTATGGGCGAAAAATACTAACCGCGTATGAAAACCCGTTTTCTCCTTTCCATCGCCCTCCTGTCGGGCCTGATGCTGTCTTGCACCCACAAACTCAAAGACGGCGACTACACCCTAACGGTGCTCTCCACCAATGACGTTCACGGCACCTGGTTCGACTCCACCTATGTCGATGGCAAGGTGCGCAAGTCGCTCTTTGCCATGAACTATTACATCGACAGTGTCCGTACGGCAGATGGCTTTGGCAACGTCCTGCTGGTGGATGCCGGCGACTGCCTGCAGGGAGATAACGCCCCGTACTACTTCAACTATGTCGATACTATTACGCCGCACCTCTTCCCCCGCCTGCTGGAATACATGCAGTACGATGCCGTCGCCATGGGCAACCACGACATCGAAACCGGCCACAAGGTGTACGACCGCGTGGCAGCTGATTTGAAGCGGGCCGGTGCACCGTTCCTGGCGGGCAATGCCATCCGCAACGACAACGGAGAGCCCTACTTCCCCCTGTACAAGATGGTGGAAAAAGCCGGACTGCGGATTGCCGTCATAGGCTATAACAACGCCAATATCAAAGCCTGGCTGTCGGAGGAACTCTGGAGCGGCATGCACTTCGTTTCCATCGCCCAGATTATCCAGGCCGATGTGGACAAGGTACGCGCCAAGGAGCATCCGGACGTGGTGATTGCCGCCATGCACTCCGCCTGTGGTCAGGGAGACGGAACCGTCCTGGAAGCGGAAGCCCTGGATGCCCTCAACCTGGTAAAAGGGGTCGATTGGATTATCTGCGGCCACGACCATCGTCCCTATGTGGAGACGCGAGACACCTGCGCGCTGCTCAACTCAGGCAGCCACAGCCGCTATGTGGCGCACGGGAAAATGCACCTGAAGGTAGAGAACGGCCAGATTGTAAGCAAATCCTTCGAGACCGACCTCATACCCGTGAAGGCAGAAAAGGCCGATCCCGCCATGCGCGAGTATTTCCGCAAGGATTTTGAAGCCGTTCGTGATTTCACGCTCCAGGAAGTAGGTATCCTGAACACGGAACTGTACACCCGAGACGCGTACAAGGGCATGTGCGACTACATGAACCTCATCCACACCCTGAGCCTGGCGCAGGCCCCCGCACAGATTTCCTTTGCCGCTCCCCTCACCTACAACGGCCATGTAAAAGCGGGGACGCTGGTATTCAACGACCTGTTCACCATCTATCCGTTTGAGAATCAGTTATATGTAGTGAGCATGACCGGTGCGGAAATCCAGAAGTACCTGGAGGTTTCCTACGACAAATGGATCTGCACCATCAACAAGCCCACGGACCATGTGCTCCAGATTCAGAGCCGGGACGATCCCCGCACCCAGCAGCGCGGCTGGTCGTTCGTCAACCGTGCCTACAACTTTGACTCCGCCGCCGGCATCAACTACACCGTGGATGTCACCAAACCTTTCGGCAGCCGCATCAAGATCAGTTCCATGGCCGATGGTTCCCCGTTCCAGCCGGAGAAGACCTACAACGTAGCCATGACTTCCTACCGCGCCAGCGGTGGCGGCGACCTGAAAGAGGCCGGCATAGACACAGACCAGATTGACCAGCGCATCGTGGCCCGCTATCCGGAAATCCGGAACCTGCTGTACGACTACCTGCTGGAGAACGGCTCTATCGACCCGGAAATCATTGGAAATCCGGCAGTGATTGGTAAGTGGGAGTTTGTTCCCGAGAAGCTGGCCCGTCCCGCCCTGGAGCAGGACATGGCGCTGCTGTTCAGACTTAAGCCCTGAACCCCTTCATCTTTTGCATTAAGGAGCCCGTAGCTACGCCCTTCATGAGCTTGCGGGTTCCTTCAAACTGCTTCAGCAGCTTGTTCACATCCGGAACAGAGGTGCCGGAACCGTCTGCTATGCGCTTGCGGCGGGAACCGTTGATGGCTTCCGGATGCTCGCGCTCGTACGGGGTCATGGACAGGATGATGGCTTCCGTGCTCTTGAAAGCATCGTCAGGAATATCGACATCCTTGAGGGCTTTGCCTACGCCGGGAATCATGGAGGCCAGGTCTTTCATGTTGCCCATTTTTTTCACCTGCTGGATCTGCTGATAGAAATCCCACAGCGTGAACTGGTCTTTGGCCAGTTTCTTCTTGAGTTCGCGGGCCTGTTTTTCGTCGTACTGCTCCTGTGCTTTCTCTACCAGGGAGACGACGTCACCCATGCCCAGGATGCGGTCTGCAATACGCTCCGGATGGAAGACATCCAGCGCCTCCAGCTTTTCACCGGAACTGACGAACTTGATGGGTTTGCCCACCACGGCCTTGATGGAAAGGGCCGCACCACCACGGGTATCGCCATCCATTTTGGTGAGTACCACGCCGTCGAAGTCCAGGCGGTCGTTGAAGGCCTTGGCGGTTTCAACGGCATCCTGACCGGTCATGGCATCCACCACGAAGAGGGTTTCCGTGGGCTGGATGGCCTGGTGCAGGGCGGAAATCTCGTCCATGAGCTGCTGGTCCACGGCCAGACGGCCGGCGGTATCGACAATAACGACACTGTAGCCTTCCGCCTTGGCTTTGGCGATGGCAGCCTTGGCAATCTTGATAGGATCCTTCTCCCCTTCCTCGGTGTAAACCGGCACGCCGATGCTCTCTCCCAGCAGGATTAACTGGTCGATAGCGGCAGGACGGAACGTGTCGCAGGCCGCCAGCAGCACCTTCATGCCGCGCTTGGACTTGATATGCAGGGCCAGTTTGCCGGAGAAGGTGGTTTTACCGGAACCGTTGAGACCGGCCACCAGCACCACCGCGGGATTCCCCTTGATGTTGATGTCCTGGGCCTGGGAGCCCATGAATTCCGCCAACTCATCGTGGGTGATTTTCACCATCATCTGCTGGGGCTTCACGGCGGTGAGCACGTTGGCACCCATAGCCTTTTCCTTCACGCGGTCGCAGAACTCCTTGGCCACCTTGTAGCTTACGTCGGCATCCAGCAAAGCCTTGCGGATATCCTTGACGGTTTCTGCTACGTTGATTTCGGTGATTTTACCTTCACCCTTCAATATTTTGAAAGACCGTTCCAGTCTTTCGCTCAAGTTCTCAAACATATCAAATCCTTTTGAATAGCCTACAAAGATACGGATTTTGGCGGAAGAATGGAAATCGACAGAAAAAATTGGCCAAATGCATGTTGTTTCACACGAATCGGTAGAAAGATTCCCGAAAAAATACACGTTTCTGAATCTGTGTTCCAGGAAAGTCCCCTACCTTCGCACTGGTCCGGGCACGGTGTCCGGCCGGTAAAGAATTGTGCTGTATGAAATTGAAAAAACTTTGGGTGATGCTCCTGCTGATGGCCGGACTCACCGCCTGTGACGACTTTTCCGTTCTCAAAGGACTGAAAGAGCAAGGGGAACTCCGCTGGGTGCTGGACAAAAGCATCGACACAAAAGCGACGGAAGAAATTCCCGACACCAACGACTTTCTCCTCACCGTCCGCAACGGCGACGGGAGTATTCTGTATGAGGGAAACTACGGCGACTCTCCCCAATACCTGAAGGTGGATCCGGGCAGTTATACCATTACGGTGGTGTCCATTCCTTTCTCTTCGCCGGCATTTGCGCGCCCGCAATACGGAGATGAACAAGTGGTGGTAGTTTCGGCCGGGCAAAAAATCACCGCCCACCTTAACTGTACGCTGCAAAATGCCGGCATCCGTCTCAAAATAGCGCCGGATTTCCTTACCACCTTCCCGGACGGCGTGCTTTTCGTCAGCCAGAACAGCGTGAAACTCAAGTACACCTACACGGAAAAACGCATTGCCTATATGTTTCCGGGCAAGGTCTCCGTCATCTTGTACAACAACGCCCAGGACCAAACGCTCTTCACCCGGGAACTGGAGCCCCGCGAGATTCTCACCGTGAGCATATCGGCCCCAGCCGATGGCAGCGCGAGTGGTCAAGTGAAGGTGGCAGTGGATACTTCCAAAGTGTGGTCCAACGAGCAGTATGTCATTGGGGGCGATAATGACGGCGGGAGCGGCAACGACGGCGGCGAATGGAAAAATGCCATCGCCGTGGGAGAAGCCTACAAGCACGTGGGAGAAACAGGCGTTTGGCTATATGGTTATATCGTGGGCGGCGACCTCACATCGGCAGGAAAATCGGTGAAGACCAGCGGCATCAGTAAAAACACTCACATCGCCCTGGCAGAGCGTTCCTCCATCACCGCCAAAGAAGACTGTGTGGCGGTGGAACTGCCCAAGGGCAGCGTACGCGACGCCCTAAACCTGGTGGACCATCCGGATTTACGGGGCCGCCGAGTCTATGTTAAGGGAAATATCGTAGAAAGTTACTTTGGGACGACGGGCCTGAAAGGCACCTCCGAGTACAATCTCAATTAGAGTTGGCGGTAGAACAGCCGCATGAAGTGCGAGCCCATCTCGTGGTACCAGGTGCGGCTGTTTCTCCAGCTTTCCAGCGTCCACTCTACGCTTTCCTGGCCATCTTCCAGGAACTGCGACTTGCCATAGGCGGCAATTTCCTTATCGTAAATAAAGCAGTTTGCCTCCGTATTGATAAAGAAACTGCGCATATCCAGGTTGGAAGCGCCGATAATGGCCAGGCAGTCGTCGCAGACCAGGCTCTTGGAATGGATAAAGGCCCCGCTGCGCTCGAAAATACGCACGCCGGCCGCCAGGCATTCCGCATAGACCGAACGGTTGGCCGGGCCGATGAGCGGAGTATCTACCTTCTTGGGCAACATGAGCCGCACATCCACCCCTCGGAGCGCGGCGCTCTTGAGCGCATTCAGGAACGAGGTGGGCGGCATAAAGTACGGCGTGTGGATATAGACATAGTCACGGGCGTTCTGCAGGATCCACTCGTACCCAAGGAGCGTAGCCGGATGCTGGTTTTCCGCAGCGTCCGTAACCACCTGCATGCACTTGTCCTTGAAGGGTGCATCCCAGGTTATGGGCTCGGGCAGCGGGAAATAATGCCGGAGCGGATGGCTCAGGCGGCCACCGGAGGACACCCAGCTGTCGATAAACGAAGCCTGCAGACGTGCCACTACAGGACCCTCGATGCGCATGTGCGTATCGCGCCACTTATAGAAGTAGTTGTCGTTCAGGTTCATGCCGCCGGTGTAGGCTATCTGACCGTCTATCACCACAATTTTGCGGTGGTTCTGGCAGTTGATGCGCATCAGGAAAGAACGGAAACCGTTGCGGATATGCGTATAGGGCAGCACCTCCATCCCGCCTTTGGCCATATTGCGGAAATAGGAACGGGGAATGTTCCGGCCGATCATGTTGTTGTTCAGGAAACGCACCTCCACCCCATCCTTCACTTTTTGCAGCAAGGCATCACGCACTTCCATACCGGCTTTGTCGTTGCCAAAACGGAAATATTCGATATGAATGAATTTCTTCGCCTTGCGAATGTCCTCCAGGAGAAGTTCCCGCTTGCGGAGGCCGGAAGTGATGATTTCCAGGGAATTGCCTTCGTACACCCGGTTGCCGTCCCCACAGGCGCGGAGTACCTGCGCCAAAGGATGAAAACGCTCGTCCACCTTATCCAGGTTGCTCTCCGGGAACAACTTGTGTCCCAAGTCCTCCGGCATTTGACCGAACAACTGAAGGGTACGGGCATGCAAGCGCTCACGCACGACATCACGCCGATAGTTGATTCCGAACAGACAATAAGCGATGAGGCCGAGCACGGGTAACAGGGCAATGAACAATAGCCATTGAACCTGGACATCCGCTTCCTTCTCTCCGCGAAGGATCTGCCAGATGATACCCAGCGCAAGGATGACGCGCAAAACGAGCCCTATGATTAGTGTTAGTGGCATATATTTTGCGAATTTACGGATTTTCCGCGACAATACCTATTTTTGTTGTATCTTTGCACCATTGACAGCATCGAGGGATGAAAAGTTACCTGAAAAAACTGGAAGAACAAATACGGCTCCGCGCCGACAAAATCGCCCTGTGTGACTATGGCGGCGAGAGTTATACCTATGCACAAGTGGCAGAGCAGGTGGAAAAGTTTCACATCTTTTTCCAGGCGGCCGGTATTCGCAAAGGGGACAAGATTGCGCTCTGTGCCCAGAACTCGGCCCGATGGGCCATCGCCTTCCTGGCCGTGAACACGTATGAGGGTATAATCGTCCCCATCCTGCCCAACTATACGCCGGAAGGCCTCTCCCAGCTCATCCGCCATTCGGACAGTATCTTTCTCATTGCCGATGCCCCCATCTGGAAAAGCCTGCGCGAGTATGATCTTCCGCTGCTCAGGGGCGTGCTGGATGCCAAGGAGTACAAGTTGCTTGCCAGTATGGACGAGCGGTTGCAAACAGCCTGGGAGGACAAGGAAAAGCTGTTCGAAGAATGCTACCCGGAAGGAGTCGGTCTGGACGATATCCATTACCCGTACAACCCGGATGCCGTCGGCATCATCAACTACACTTCCGGCACCTCCGGAGATCCCAAGGGCGTCATGCTCCGCTACGGGTCCATGTCGGATATCGTAGAATATTGCCAGCAGCACATCCACAATGCGCCGGTGAATCTGGTTTCCATGCTGCCGATGGCCCACATCTACGGCCTGGCCATCGAATTTATCTATCCCTGCTGCACCGGCTTTACCATCCACTTCCTGGGAAAAGCGCCCTCCCCTTCCCTTCTGATCCAGGCCATGAACGAGGTAAAACCGTATCTGATGATTACGGTACCGCTCGTTATGGAGAAGATCTATGCCAACCTCATCCGGCCGCAGCTGAACACCCGCTCGGCCAAGGCCATCAGCACCATTCCGGGCCTTCGTTCTTCCTTCTATCGTTCCGTCGGCAAAAAATTGCTGGCCACCCTGGGCGGAAACCTGCACACCATCATCATTGGCGGCGCACCGCTCAGCTGGAAGGTGGAAAGTGTGCTCAAAAAGATTGAACTGCCCTATGCGGTGGGGTATGGCATGACCGAAGCCTGCCCGCTGCTCGCGTTCGACATGCCGGACGGCTATGCCCCCGGTTCCTGCGGAAAGCCCATCCACGAGATTCGGATAGACTCTTCCGAGCCGGACCGTATCCCCGGTGAAATCCAGGCCAAGGGTCCCAACCTGTTTGTCGGCTATTACAAGAATCCGGAGGCGGAGAAACAGGCATTTACGGCAGACGGCTGGTTCCGCACCGGAGACCTGGGCATCATGGACGAAGGCGGCAACCTGTTCATCCGCGGCCGCATCAAAGCGCTCATACTCAGTTCCTCCGGCCAGAATATTTACCCGGAAGAAGTGGAAGAGGTCCTGGCCCGGCATCCGCTGGTAGAAGAATCCTTAGTAGTGGACCGCGACAACAAACTGGTGGCCCTGGTGTATCCCAAAGCAGACTCCGTTAAAGGAGACGATGAAGAAGCCGTTGCTGCGCTATCGGAAGATATCCGCAAAAAAAGCAACGACCTCCTTCCCAAATTCAGCCAGGTTTTCCAGGTAGAATTGGTGGATATGCCCTTTGAGCGCACTGCCAAGGGCAGCATCAAGCGTCATCTGTACCAGTAGGAATTACTCCAGATACCGTTTCTGCAAGAGGAGACAATCCTCGTAACTGATTTCCATGGCTTCCTCCAAATAGCCCTGGATAGAGCCCCAGTTGGCGTCGATGAGGTCCAGTGCGTGGTTGAAGTTTTTCACGCTCACGCCCATGAAGGCGCGCACCACTTCCTCTTCGTCTTCCCCGCCACCGGCTGCACGGACCTCAGCACAGAGTCTTTCCACCAAGGGTCGATAGGAATCGTTGGAGCGATCAAAATCCGCCAGGATGGTGGCACGGTCGGCGCCCAGGGCACCCAGAATAAGCGCGGCGCCAATGCCGGTGCGGTCCTTGCCCTGCGAGCAGTGCCACAGGATAGCGCCCCCCTCCGTGTCCAATACCAGGTTCATGAAGGTGGCGTACTGCAGTTGCGAGAATTCGCTCAATACCAGGGAAGGATAGAGTTCGCGGGCCTTTTCCTGAAACATTTTCATGAACGACAGACGGACGATGTGTTTGGGCAGGTCCAGCCAGGTTTCCTCCGGGATGGCTTCCCCGCTCTCCTTTTCGGCCGAGGTGTCCAGCGTAGGGAGCGTCAGATAAATGGCTCCGGGAATGGCGCGGTCCGGCTGCAGGGAGGCTTCCGGAATGGAGCGGAAATCGAAGATGCGTTTGAGGTGGAATTCCTCCACGAGCCGCCGGACGTCCAGATCCGTGACATCGTGCAGATGGGCCGTGCGCAGCAGCAGCCCGTGTTTTACGGTTTTATTTCCGATTTTTATTCCGCCTAAATCGCGGGCGTTGATAATTCCCTCAAACATAAACGCAAATATAACAAAAAATACCTATATTTGTATGTTGCAACCAAGAAAGACTATGGATACCAAAAAGCCCTTTGTAATCACCATCAGCCGGGAGCTGGGCTCCGGCGGACGCACCATCGGCCGCAAATTGGCCGCCCAGTTGAATGTACGCTACAGCGACAAAAACCTCATCCAGGATCTCCGGGAAAAGTTCAAACTGTCCACCTATGAAATCGAGAAAATCAAGGGGACCAAAAAGAACTGGCTCACGGAAATGCTGGACATTGTGGCTCCTGTGCCCAATTCCGGCGCCTACATCGGCTTCGAGGCCAACAAGGGGGACGATTGGAAACTGAACAAAATCAAAGCGGACGACATCTTTGAGGCCGAGTCCGAAATCCTGAAAGGAATCGCAGCAGAAGGTTCCTGCGTCATCGCCGGCCGTTCGGCTTTCTTCGTGCTCAAGGACCATCCCAACAAACTGAATATCTTCATCCAGGCTCCGCTGGACAAGCGCGTGGAGCGTGTCATGGAAAAGCAGAACCTCACCAAGGAGGAGGCCCTCACCGTCATTGAGTCGGTAGATAAGAGCCGCGAAACCTACGTGCAGCGTTATGCCGGCACCAGCCGCTACGATGTCCGCAACTACGACCTGGTCCTGAACACAGGCGACCTGTCAGACGAAGACGCCGTTGCCTGCATCCTCAAATTCATCAAATACGCTACCAAGTAATTAGCGCCCGCAGATATTCTTAAAGTTGCAGATGGCGCAAGTCTTTGCGTCCTTCGTGCGACGGAAGGGCACCGTTACATCGGTCATTTCGGAGAGCTTGTCCCGGAGTTTCTCCCGCATCAGGCGGATGAACTCCGGGCTTTCCGCTACATCCGGCAGCGCCCCGGTATACAGACGGCCGGTACTGTAGATGGAGTTAAGCACCTGCGCCCCATTCAGTTTAGGATCGGCATGGGCAAACAGTCCGTACACAAAAAGCTGGAGGGCGATTTTGGGGCGGCCATTGTTGGACTCGCCAAAGAGCTTTTCCACCACGGAAGCGGCATTCTCGTCGGTAATGAGGATGTCATCGTCCTCCACCTTGCCGGTCTTATAATCGACAATACGTACTTCGCCTTCCTTGTAGCTGTCCATCCGGTCGATATAGCCCTTGATGCGGAAGCCCTCGAAGGTGGTTTCCCGGCGCTGTTCCAGGCCGATGATGCGGAAGCCCGCCGAACCGGAAGTGGCCAACAGGTTTATGTCATGTTTTAGCGTAGCACGGACATAGCCCAACAGCACTTCTTCCAGCACCAGGTTGCGTCCGCTCACCTCCACGCTATGCATTTCTTCCAGCACGGCAGCCCGGATAAGACGCCTGAGCCTGTCCATGTCTTTTTCGGTGGCTACCAGATAAGCCGGCGTTACCAGGTCCACGTCGTAGAGTTGCTTCATCACTTTGTGGAAGACGTTGCCCAGCATACTGGCATCCAGCGACTCCGCCACTTCATCGTCCACCTGCAATTTCTCTACGAACTGGTAATAAAAGCGCACCGGGCAGTACAGGTAACTTTGCAGCACCGATGCCGATAACACCCCGTCCCGGATGGCCTGTACATGGGCCTCCGTCTTGGGAATGGTATCCTCTACGGTGACGGGATGCATGGGAGCACTGGCCACCAGGCGCTCCAGCGGCAGATGGAAATGATATTCCAACTGTTTGATATAACGGCTCTCCTCCCCCGACTTCAGGCCTTCCGTGCGGCTGTCGTACAAGAGCCACACATGTTCCGGCCGTTGGATCATGCGGTAGAAATAATACGCCCACACGGCATCCTGGTACTCATAGGTGGGCAGCCCGAAGCCTTTTCTCAGTTCCGGCGGAATAAAGGACGAGGAGAAACTCTTCCGAGGGAACATACCCTCGTTGGCGCTCAGGATAACCAGGTTCCGGAAGTCCAGTGCTCGGGTTTCCAGCGGGCCCATCACCTGCAGGCCCTGCAAAGGTTCTCCCCGGAACGGTACCGAAATACCCTCCAGGCTGGCTTCCAGCAGGCGCAAGTGCGTGGCCGGCAGCAATTCCAGGTCCGTTTCCTGCAGGATATTCAACTGCGTATGGCAACGTTTGGCAAAGTCCAGTTCCAGCAGCATTTCTTCCGCTGCCGATAGCTGCCGCCCCACCTGTGACACCACATCGGAGAAATAGCGCTCCACAGCATGGTTCTGGTCCACGGAAGCCAGCGCAGGCTCCGTTACAACGGCCTGGAAGAAGAGGTCCAGCACAGGGCCGCCCTGCAAATCCGCTAAAGGGATAAAGTATTTGGCATCGGCCTTAACACGGGCCACAATGGCCTTTTCCTCGTCCGATAACAACTCCCGGAACAGGCCGGAAGCAAACACTTCCCGTACCGTACGGTGGTAGAAATACCATCCATCCGGCCGGTGCCGTAAGCGCAGTTGCATCTGCCCCAGCGCCTGGAGCAACGTATAAACCGAACTGCCGCGCATGGGATAGCCCATCGTCACGTTTACATTGTCGTGCTGCGGCGGGATGGAATTGAGCAGCGGCAGCAGCAGGCTCTCGTCCGGAAGGACAAACGCCGTCTCCACATCGCTCGAAGCCTGGGATGCCTGAAGGATATGCCCGGCCAATTTGGCCTGTCCAACAGAGGAAGGCACGCTGATAACGGTGATCCGGGGTTTGCCAAGCCCTTGCGGGTCGATTGGGAAAGCCTGCGGGAATTCCTGCACGTTCTTTCGCATGAACAGCGACGCCTTGTTGGCCGGGTCCTGAATTTCCGTACTGACGAAGTCCCAGACAAACTGGGCCAAGCCGGCGTCCCGCATACGCGATAGCAGCAGACGTTCACACTCCGTCAGTGCATTCAGGCCCACAAAGACAAACTGTCTGGTTTCCGGGAAAACGGGAGAGAGGATATCTACGGCCGGCGTTCCACCCTTCAAGGCATCCGCCAGACTACGGTACACCATGCCCTCGTAGGCCATGCCTTTCTCCTGCAAACGCGCCCGGAACAACGTATAAAGCGGGAACAGGAGGTTCCACAGCTTCACGAAACGGGTTTTGATCTCGCTCTCCTTCCCTTCCCGGAAGTGGGAGAGAAACTGCTCGATGGCCGCCCGCTGATTACCACTCAGGTAATCGAACGAATCCTGGATGGCCTTGAAATCCGACACGTTCCGCAGCAGGTCCTCCGCATTCACCAGGTATTTGTCGATGTCATCGAAATCCTGCAGCATCACATCGCCCCAGAAAATAAACTCGTCCAGCGGTTCGGCCTGCGGATTGAGCGAACGGTAGCAGTCATACAGTTCCAGCAACAGCCGGAGACGGTCGGTTACATTTATCTTATATACCGCGTAGAAAAAGTCGTTGATGGTGTACATGGGCGGGAACGGAAGCGGAACGCCCCCGCCCTGCTCTTTCACCCTCTCTCCCAGATACTTACGGAAGAAAACCATCGACCTCCGGTTGGGGAAGACGAAGCAATGCCGTTGTATGTCCGGGGCCTGGAAATAGTGCGCGGCCACCTGCGAAAGAAAAGGTGTCATACTTTCCGCTAAATTAGCAAAAATATCCGAAATTTGTTTATATTTGTAAATGGAACTTTCTTTTGAAAGATTCAAAACTAAACACAATAAAAGGAACTGATATGAAAAAGAAATTCAGATGCCTGGTGTGCGGATACGTACACGAAGGCGACAATCCCCCTGCAGAATGCCCTGTGTGCCACGCCAAGGCAGAAAAATTCGTAGAAATCAAGGAAGAAGCCGGCAAACCCCAGTGGGCCTGTGAGCACGTAATCGGCGTTGCCAAAGGCTGCGATCCGGAAGTATGGGAAGGTTTGCAGGAGCACTTCACCGGCGAATGCTCGGAGGTGGGCATGTACCTGGCCATGAGCCGTCAGGCCGAACGCGAAGGCTACCCGGAAATCGCCGATGCCTTCAAGCGCTACGCCTTTGAAGAGGCCGACCACGCCGCCCGCATTGCCGAACTCCTGGGTGAGGTCGTATGGGACACCAAAACCAACCTCAAAAAGCGCTATGAGGCCGAAGCCGGCGCCTGCGAAGGCAAACTGGCCATCGCCACCAAAGCCAAGCAGCTGGGCTACGACGCCATCCACGACACCGTCCACGAGATGGCAAAAGACGAAGCCCGCCACGGGGCAGGCTTCTTAGGTCTTTATAAACGCTTCTTCGAGAAGTAATTCTTATCGAATCTCAAGCATGTAAGGCAGCCGGGCGTAAACAGCGCTCGGCTGTTCTTTTGTCAGTTCCTTGGCAGCCTTGGCAATACCGGCGAAAGGCGTATCGGCAAGGATAGCAGGCTCCTCAGGGGCCTGACCGAAACTCATCAGCAGTTCCTCCATCACGGTGAGCGGCTGCGGGTAACCCACAACCTTGTATTCGTCGGAAGAATAGAAATCTGCCAGGGCGGCAGCGTAGGCAATGGCATCTTCCAGCGTGCCAATCTCATCTACCAGACCAATCTCAAGGGCATCGACACCGGTCCATACACGACCCTGGGCAATCTCATCCACACGGGCAGGCTCCATATCGCGGCTGGTAGCTACCAGGTTCACGAAGGATTCGTAGATATCCTCCACGGAAGCCTGCATGTAGGCGAGTTCATCCTTGTCGAAGGGACGCATGAGCGAGAACATGTCGCTGTGCTTGTTGGAGCCCACGGATTCCACGCCTACGCCCACCTTCTTGGTAACGCCGGAGAATTCGGGAATCATGGAGAACACGCCGATGGAACCGGTAAGGGTGGTGGCGTCTGTATAAATCTTCTGGCAACCGTTGGAAATCCAGTAACCGCCGGAAGCGGCATAGTCACCATAAGAGGCCACCAGGGGCTTTTCCTTCTGGAGAAGATCCAGCGCGGTGCGGATTTTCACTGAAGCGGAAACGCTGCCGCCGGGAGAATTCACGCGGAGCACAACGGCCTTGATGGTCTTGTCTTTACGGACCTGGTCGATTATCTGGACAAAGCGGTCAGCAGACACCAGACCATATTCCTTGCCCTCCACAATTTCACCATCGGCATAGATGACGGCCACGTTGTTGCGGCCGGGCATCTCCTGCACGCGCGCGGAAACGTAGTCGGCAAAGGGCATCAGGCCAAGCTTCTCCACTTTTTCCACCTGCGCCAGGGTGCAGAGTTTCTCTATCAGGGCCTCATGGTCCACCAGTTCGTCCACCAGGCCACAATGCAGGAAGTCTTCCGGCTGAACGAGGGCCAGTTCGTCCACCAGCTGGTTGAAGGTTTCTTCGGAAATGCCGCGAGCCTGGGCAATAGCGCTGGAGAAGGCCTTCCAGCAGGAGCTGATCAGCACCTGGTACTGCTCCCGGTTTTCCGCGGAGGCCGTGGAACGGATGTACATTTCGCCGGCGCTCTTGTATTTTCCGTGACGGATGAGTTGCATATGCAGGCCCACTTTGTCCAGCAGGTCTTTCAGGAAGATGAGCCGGGCGGACAGACCGATGACTGTAGCATTGCCACCGTGCTGGGAGCCCATATAGATTTTATCGGCAACTGTAGCAAGATAATATGAACCATTGCCCGGATTCTCCGTGTAGGCGATGATGGCCTTCCCGCTCCTGCGGAATTCGGCCAGGGCTGCCCGCAGTTCTTCCACCTGGGACATTCCCATCGACATTTCGTCGGCGCGCAACAGGATATATTTGACACCCGGGTCCGAAGCTGCGGCACGAAGGGCAAGCACGGCGTCATGCATCCCCACGATGGGATTCATGTCAAAGGAGCCCAGGGACAGAAGGTCCATGCCCTGCGGCATCTGGGCCTCCTGGCTCTGTTCTGCCAGGGTGAAAGCGCTCATGTCAAAGTCCAATACGCCCTCACGGGGCAATGAAGGCGTTCCGGTGGCTATAGCGGAGCCTAGGAAGATGAGCAGCAGAAGGATGCGCAGGATACGGAGTACGATGAAGCCGCAGATAACGGCCAGCATGGTTTTTACAAACTCTTTCATTTTATAATACTAACATTTTATAATACTAATTCGGTAGCTTGGTTCCAGGAGATGTTCTCCTTATAATAATTGTTCAGATACGTGGAGCCCATGGACGGCAGGTACATGGACAATCCGCATACGCGTTTGAGGGGAATGCTCAGGAAATAGTCCGTGGCGGCCTGATACAGGATACATTGGTTCAGGGCATCGTCCAGGCGTGTTTTTTCCTGTTCCGTAATCCCCGCCCGCACCAGGATATCTCGGAGATCGTAGAAATAATGGCGGTCGGCACGGAAATAGCCCTGCACGGAACTTCCGGACATGGTGTTCAGGATGGGACGATAGGCCTCGAAGAGTTCCTTGCATACTGACTCCAGGGCCGCCATCTTGCGGGTATCCACCGCAGTAATGGTAGCGCTGCGGTTGCTTCCCGTCTGCGCGTTGTAATGCTCGAAGTATTCGCGGCACACGGCAACCGGATCCAGCGGCTTGGCGAACAGATGGCTGGTGATGTTCTTGTAATTGAAACCGTCCGCCAACACCTCCGTGGGCGAGAAACCTACGATATCGGCCTTATCCTTCAGGGCGTGGGCCACTTCTACACAGCCGGACAGGCAGGCGTCTAACAGGCAATAGTCCAGGTGCATGGGAATGGCATCGGCAAACTCTTTCAGGGACATTTCCGTACCGCCGGTGGGCGTTTTATCCTGGCCGATGGAACGCAGGCTCCAGACGGAGCCGGAAGAGGGTTCAAACTTGGAAGGATCCGAATAGTACTCGGGCGGCAGCCAGCCAGAGCCATGTGAGGAAAATACCACACCGTAACTTTGAGCCGGGAATTTCTTTTGGGTTGTCATGAGAGCTTCACGGATGGTTTCCGTGGTACAGAGCTGAGTGTCACCCTTCCACACAAGGATGGTATCCCGCTGCACTTCCCCATCCCGGTTGGCCCACAAGCGGTAAAGGATGGGTGCACTGGGCGATGCGTAATCCCCCGCGCTCCTGGGAAGGCGGGCCAACACCAGCAATACGTCGGAATTGAAGTAGGTGCCTTCCGGAAGGTAGCCGCTCTCCAGATCCCTCAGGTCTTCCGACAGATAGCCGGAGAGCGAGTTGTAGCCGGCCGAAATCATAACCATAACCCGGCGCGAGGGCATGGAATAACTGCGCTCCGTACCTGTACGGGATGCGCTGTCCGCCCCACTGATACCGGGCTCGAAGCCGGCATCCTTGTTACAGGCCGTCACTACAAGCAGTGCAGCCATAAAGGTCCATATAAGCCTTTTTCCCATAATCCACAAAGTTAATGAATATTTTTGTATATTTGCGCATTATGAAGAATTTAGCCAAAATGATCTTATGCGGAAGTGCCGCCCTGATGGTGGCCGGATGTAATGCGCCCGAGAATGAGAGTGCAGCAAATGATTTCAAGTACACCATCGATTCCTTTGCAGACCTCAAAGTCATGCGCTACCGCATTCCCGGATGGGAAAACCTGAGCCTTCAACAGAAAGAATACGCCTTCCACCTGGCAGAGGCCGCCAAGTATGGCCGCGACATCCTCTGGGACCAGAACTGCAAGGACAACCTGCGCGTCCGCCATGCCCTGGAGGCCATTCTGGAAAACGACAGCATCGACACGCAAGCACCTGGTTATCAGGACTTTCTTGTTTACGCCAAGCGCGTTTTCTTCTCCAACGGCATTCACCATCATTACGCGGAGGATAAAATCTTCCCGGCCTGCGACAAAGCCTATTTTGCTTCGCTGCTGGACGCCGCCGGTGTAGCCGGTGCAGCAGAACTGTTGGATATCATTTACAACCCGGCCGTATGGCCCCAGCGCCGTTCCACGGAGACTTCCGGAGACCTGGTAAAACTTTCCGCCGTCAACTTCTATGAAAATGTCACGCGCGAGGAAGTGGAGAATTACTATGCCGGTATCGTGGACCCGACCGATCCGGAACCCATCTCCTGGGGTCTCAACACCAAAGTGGTCAAGGATGCAAAAGGCAAAATCGTAGAACTTCCCTGGAAAATCGGAGGGCTGTACTCCCCTGCCTTGGAGAAAATCTGCGAAGAGCTGGGCAAGGCCCGCGAGGTGGCGGAAAACGACATCCAGAAGCGCGCCCTGGGTATTCTCATCGAATACTATCAGACCGGAGACCTCCACAAGTGGGACGAGTTCAACATCGAGTGGGTAAAGGATACCATCGGTACAGTAGACTTCATCAACGGCTTCATCGAAGACTACAATGACCCGCTGGGCCGCAAGGCTTCCTGGGAGGGTTACGTGAATATCAAGGACTTCGAGGCGTCTAAGCGCACGGAAATCCTGAGCGCTAACGCACAGTGGTTCGAGGACAACTCCCCGGTGGATCCGCGCTTCAAGAAAGCGACTGTGAAGGGCGTCAGCGCCAAGGTAATCAATGCCGTCTGCCTCTCCGGCGACAGCTACCCTTCCACGCCCATCGGCATCAACCTGCCCAACGCCGACTGGATTCGCAAGGAGCACGGCTCCAAGAGCGTCACCATCGCCAATATTACCCATACCTACGACTATGCCGCGCAGGAGCTGCCCACCAGCACCCTGAAGGAATTCGCCTATGACAAAAAGGAGATCGAGCTGGCCAAGAAATGGGGTACCGTTGCCGATGAAATCCATACGGACCTGCACGAGTGCCTGGGCCACGCTTCCGGTCAACTGCTTCCGGGCGTGAGCTCCACCGCCATGGGCGAATATGCATCGGCCCTGGAAGAAGCCCGTGCGGACCTCTTCGGCCTGTATTATACAGCCGATCCCAAGATGGTTGAACTGGGCATCATGCCGGATCCGGAGGCCTACAAGGCCGAATACGCCAACTACATCCGCAATGGCCTCATGGTGCAGTTCACCCGCGTGGAACTGGGCCGTCCCAATACGGAAGCGCACATGCAGAACCGCAAGCTGGTGGCCGAATGGTGCTACGAGAAGGGCGCCAAGGACAAGGTCATCGTCAAGAAGGTTAAAAACGGCAAGACGTACTTTATCGTCAAGGACTATGTGAAACTGCGTGCCCTGTTTGCCGAGCTTCTGGCGGAGATCCAGCGCATCAAGAGCGAAGGCGATTATGAGGCCGGCAAGGCGCTGATCGAGACTTATGCCGTCCATATCGACCCGGAACTGCATAAGGAGGTGAAAGCCCGCTACGAGGCCCTCAACCTCAAACCTTACGGCGGTTTCGTGAACCCGGAAATCCAGCCGGTCTATGCAGCAGACGGCACCATTACCGATTACGTCCCCGTTTACACGGACGATTATCTGGGCCAGATGCTCCTCTACGGTAAGAAATACGGTACGTTGTGATCCGAGATTACAGAAATTACCTCAGACTAGAACGAAGGATGTCACCCAATACGGTGGCATCCTATTGTCATGATATAGAGGGATTTCTGGCGTTTTGCGAGGTGGAGCCCCGCGTGGTCACCACGGAGGATATCCAACGGTATCTGGGGAAAGTGACGGCGCAAGGCCTGTCCAAACGCAGCACGGCCCGCCTGGTGAGCGCCCTGCGCAGTTTCTTCAGTTGGTGCGTGGAAGAAGGCGAAATCAAGGAGAATCCCTGCGACCGCATCGACGCGCCCAAACTGGGAAAATACCTGCCGGAAGTGCTCAGCGTAGACGAGGTTACGGCCATCCTGGAATCGGTGGACCTGAACGCCCCCTACGGGAAACGCAACCGGGCCATCTTGGAGGTGCTCTATGGCTGCGGGCTACGCGTAAGCGAATGCGCCGGCCTCCGCATCTCGCACGTGCACCTGGAGGAAGGTTTTGTCGATGTCATCGGCAAAGGAAACAAACAACGCCTGATCCCGCTGGGAGAAATGGCCGCTGACGCCATCCTCGCCTACCTTCCGGAGCGGCCCTCCCCTGCCAATGCCGCCTGCGAGGACTTTCTTTTCCTCAACCGTTTTGGCAAACCGCTCAGCCGCGTTTCGCTGTTCAATCTGGTAAAAGAGCAGGCCATGGTCGCCGGCATCCAGAAAGAAATCTCGCCCCACACCTTCCGGCATTCCTTTGCTACGCACCTGATAGAAAACGGGGCCGATTTACGCATCGTCCAGGAAATGCTGGGCCACGAGAGCATCCTCACCACGGAAATCTACACCCACATCGACACCTCCACCTGGCACAAAATGGTCCTGGAGCATCATCCGAGGGCATAAAAAGCAAAAAAACCGGTCTTTGGCAATGCCTTGGAACCGGTTCTTTTGACGTGTACTAAAACCTAAACCTATAGTATAGATGCAGAAAAAAACAAAACGTTGCAGAAAAAATTAAGATTCTGCAACGTTTTCTTGTTTTTCCGCTTTTTCTGCCTTGGGACGTGTGTTCAGAGTGTTCATCGCGCGCCCTACCCCAATGGTAGAAACGTCCTTGATGCCCTGGATAATCCGGGTGGCCAGTTGCGGGACTTCCGCCTTTTCTTCTTCGGACAAAGGCCCTAACACGTAATCCACCTGTCTTCCCCGTGAGAACTCATTTCCGATACCAACCCGGATACGGATCCACTGATCGCTTTCCAGCTTATCCGTGATATCCTGCAGGCCGTTGTGGCCGCCGGAAGATCCGTTGGCCCGCATACGCAGGGTGCCGAACGGCAGGTTGATATCGTCAGAAATGACGATCAGGTTTTCCATGGGAAGATGCAGCTTCTGCATCCAGTAACGGACCGCATTGCCGCTCAGGTTCATGTAGGTGTTCGGCTTCAGCAAGACGAACCAGCGCCCTTTGAAGGAGACTTCCGCCACGTCGCCGTAGCGGTCGGTCTTGAAAAGGACATTGGATGCCTGAGCCCAGGCATCCAATACCATAAATCCCATGTTGTGCCGGGTATTGGCGTATTCTGCGCCAATGTTCCCCAGCCCTACAACAAGATACTCCATTTTTACTGAGCGGCCTTAGCAGCTTCCAGAGCGGCCTGCTGCATGGCACGGGTGGTCTTCACGGAGCAGATGATGGTGTTCTTGTCGGACACAATCTGCAGGCCCTCGAACTTGAGGTCACCGGCGACCATTCTCTTGTCCAGCTCCAGCGGAGTAACATCGATGTCCAGCTGATCCGGGAGGTTCTTCATGAGTGCGCAAACCTTCAGGCTGCGAGCGCTCTGGGTGAACTTACCACCAGCCTGTACACCCTTGGGGTGACCGGTGATGTTCAGCGGAACAGCAATAACGATGGGCTTAGTTTCATTAACGGCGAGGAAATCCACGTGCAGGCAGTTGTCCTCTACCGGGTGCCACTGATACTCGTGAGCCACGGCGGTGTAGGTTTTGCCACCCAGCACCAAGTCCACGATATAAGAAGCGGGCGTGTGGGTAAGACCCTTCAGCTCTTTCTCATCGACAGTGAAAAGGATGTTGTCCATACCGGCACCGTAGAGGTTGCAAGGTACCAGACCCTGAGCACGGAAGGCCTTAAGAGTGGCCTTGTTGCCCTTCTGGCGGATTTCGCCATTCAGCGTAAAATGCTTCATTGTTTTGTAAAGTTTAAAATGTGTTACTCAGTGCGATTTTCACGCACCCCATTGCACCAAAAGCGATAGCTCGCTTTTAAAAGCCCGCAAAGATACAAACAAAATTTTGATTCACAAAATATTACCAGGCCGCGATTACAAAAAAACTGGCACAGGGGTATTTCCAGATGTTAACGCGGTCAGGATTTTCTCCATATCGGCCTACTTCCTTGCCGCGATTACAGAATAGCACCCCCAGAGAGTCCTCAAACTGCAATCGCGGCCAGGTGGTGTTTGAGACCTCGGGACTAAGCTTCGTTACTCTAACAACACTGGCCGACTCCATTGGGAATCGGCCAGTGAGATGCATTATGCATCCTTCATCTTCTTGATAACTCTCGCGGCATCATTGATGAATTGTCTCGTAACATCTCACCACAACCCCAAGGCTGCAAAGAGGTCAATAGGCCAAGCATCAAGAATAGCCATGGTCATCAAAACTGTAAGAAGCACTCATATTAGTCCTTCAAATAAAAGAATTAGAAATAATACTTTTCCCATTTCTTTGTTTTGTTAAGGATTAATCCACCATGAAACTGTACACTTAACATGGCGGGCATCTTTTTACCAACAAGTTGGCACTTATGTGGACCGGACTCCACTTTATTACACGCAATTCATTAGTGACCACAAATGAACGTAAAACATTATTATTGTTTTTGACTATGAACTGCTTGAAATTACTGATTATAGACAAGCCGAACGGAACACCCAAACTCCCGAGCGAAGAAATAGGAGGGGGACAAAGCCTCGTCTTCGAAAAACATGCGTTTGGCCCGCCATGTAAGGTTATCGGGCGTACTTGACCAATAGTGACCACCGATCCTGCCAGCTGTCCCAGAGTAGACAGAAGCTCCCTCTCTGTAACCCGCAGCAGGAAGGAATACTGCACCGGCAGCCTCCATCTTTTCCCAATCTTCCGTCGACCAAGTGTTGGTAGTAAATGAGGCATTCTCATTATTGACACTGTCGGGAGCGGTAACGCCCGTCGGAAGCGAAAAAATGTCCGGGAAAATGACCAAACCAACTTTGCTTCCTACCGTAGCCTTGCAATAGCGGTTGTTCACACTACGGCTGCTCAAAAGATAAGTCCACTCTGAAGCAGTAAGCGTCCGCCATCCAACACCTATTCCTTCTTGGACAATGGCATTGGACCCCCAGTCAACAAAATCTCCGCCATATGCGGTTTTATCATCAGTAGTATCATTGATACCGAGGTATGTGGCAGAAGTGCTCCAACCGAAGAGATCCACAGTGCCATTGGTCGACACCGTGCCATTGCCATCAATTTTGGTGTTGGCGACATTCTTGCCGATAAATTCATACTGATTGGTAGAGAAAGTCCAGGACCATGCACTACCATCATATGTAGCCTGCAAGTTACCTTTTGAGAATTTAACTTTCTCTGTTGAACTCACGGAAAACGCGCCGGGCAATGGGGCGCATTCTTTCTTATATACACTCACCTTACACTCAGCGAATTTGTCTCCGGCTCTAGCGGTAATGTAAGCAGTGCCTGTCATGATAGCGATAACTTTACCGCTTTCAACAGTCGCCACTGAGGCATCGGACGTGCTCCAGGTAATGGTTTTATCCGTGGCGTCATCCGGTTTGACGGTGGCTGTGAGCGTCTCAGAATCTCCCTCAACCAGTTCAATGGAGGTCTTATTCAGTTCAATAGATATAACGGCAATGACCTTCTTTGCTACGGTCACCTTACATTCAGCAGATTTGTCTCCAGCCTTGGCCGTAATGGTGGCCGTTCCCTCCTTGATAGCCGTAACCTTACCACCTTCAACCGTTGCAACAGAAGCATCGGATGTGCTCCAGGTCACGGTTTTGTCCGTGGCATCGTCCGGTTTGACCGTAGCCGTCAGCGTCTCGGAATCTCCTTCAGTCAGCTCGAGTGATGTCTTATTCAGTTCAACAGACGTAACGGCAATGACCTTCTTTGCTACGGTCACCTTGCATTCGGCCGATTTATCTCCAGCTTTGGCAGTAATGGTGGCGGTCCCTTCCTTGATGGCCGTGACCTTACCACCTTCAACCATTGCAACAGAAGCATCGGATGTGCTCCAGGTCACGGTTTTGTCCGTAGCATCGTCCGGTTTGACCGTAGCCGTCAGCGTCTCGGAATCTCCTTCAGTTAGTTCGAGGGTTGTTTTATTCAGCGCCACAGATGTCACGGCAACCACGCCTTTACTTACAGCGACAGAGCAGGTTGCCGACTTACCTCCACAAGATGCAGTAATAGTGGCAGAACCTTCGGCGATTGCGGAAACCAAACCAGAGCCGGAAACCGTGGCTACGGATGGCTTGGAAGAAGCCCAGGAGATGCTCTTTTCTGTCGCATTGGATGGTGAGACGGTAGCTTTTAGCTGCGATGTTCCGCCAATAATCAATTCAATACTATTCTGGTTGAGAGCAACTGAAGAGACAACGACTTCGGCCTCTTTTGTTTGTTTGTCACAGGCGCATATTGATAAGATGGCACCTAAAAATAAAACAATTTTCTTCATAACGTTGATTATTTTATTATTCTGAAATTCTCACTCTATCTAGCTTTATGTAATCCTTGTATGGCTTAACGATATCGGTAACATCATCATCACTTACAGAGTCTGGGAAAGTGATTATATCACCGTCAAAGACTCCGCCCAGTTTTTTTAGGCTGTCAAATAATGGCTTATAAACAGGATATAGGCCTTCAAACTTATTCTTTTGCATGGACACTTTGTACTTCATAGCTAACTACTTATAGGTTTTTTCAATAATATCCCCTAAATACCTGTTCGCCACCATGAACAGATCTGACTGCTCATGTAAAGCGCGCAAATCTTTTACTCCATGGAAGAGATTGTTCCTTAACCTTAGAATAATCAACTTGCAGGTCAAGTCTTTGTTTTCCAATGAAGGGTCTGCTTCACTCAATATTTTAATAACCTCCGCTCTTTTCTTTTTTCGTTCACTTGGCCATAAAGACTTAAACGCGTCCGTGATGCTTTCTCCATCATAATATCGACCGACAAAATAGCCATATGTCTTTTGTATTCTTTCTTCCGTTGGACAAAACAAAGGGGGTAAAGAAACAATTAGCTCTAAATCCATCTTATCTCCTTTAACAGATTCACTAGCTATTCTTTCAAAAAGATTCCAAATAAATGGGAAATCCCTTATCGGCTTAAATAACTTACCATCAGGATATTCTTCCGTTGGAATTATTGTTTCGTGGCTAATATACCTTCTAATTAACTCTGTAGAATAGCATTCACAGCACTCATGCTCATGGGATTCCTTCACGATCTCATTGAAAATTTGGTCATCTCTCCCCAAAGATGGTTATATACAAAAAAAGTGTGGAGCATTTCGTTTATCTGGATAGAGGCTCTGGTAAGCCCAAGCACAAATAAACAATACTCCACACCCGTATGGATACTGTGCAAAAAGCACGGTACACCAATCCAGGTGATGAATGATATTGCTTCTCCTTGTGCTTTTGAAATTTACCAGATTCCTATCCAAGGATAAAAGCGAAAACACTTTCATCTAATATGTTGCAGGGACGGGCAACTACGGCCGGTAGCCCTATCTTCTGCAAATATACATAAAGTTTTTTACATGTCTATTATACTGTTATTTGCAATTTATCCTCTTGCTCTTTCAGATTAATCTTAGTACATTTGCGAAAACGGTTCGGACCATGAAGGAGAATAAAAATATACTAAAAGAAGGAGCTGTCCCCTATAGCCAGACGCTGGCTCTTAAAGACATCCCTGCCAGGCAAGTCCACAATGCCAGAGAGTATTTAAAAGGCCTTGGTTGCCTCTCACAGGAGGAATTTGATTCCCATTATGCCAAATTCCTCTAATGGATTACCCACTTCTTCCGCCAGACATTCATCTGTATTACGATGTCTCATTTGTTCAAGAGGTTGACCGTGTTATCGAATGCAATCTTTCCCAACCTCTAGAAAAACAGGCATTACTCATTTCTCTGCTCAGAAAAGGAATCCAGAACCTGGCTACCTCCAATCCCCTTGTTAAAAACGAAGATAATTGGACCACACTCTCGTATTCAATTGAGAGTATCGGGAGCATCCTTTTCCATATCATCCAAGATACTGAAACGGGAGAGACTTTCATCCACATCGTAGGAATACGATGGAAGTTAAAAGAGAGTTACCACTTCCGTGAGTTCGTTATATAATGCACCTTTAGCCTGATGCATAAACGACTGGTTATAAGGTATTAAAACTATCGAGCCCCTGTCGAATTGACAGGGGCTCGATATTATAAGCACCTAATTATTAACTGGTTAGGCGCCAGGCGGGGAGGCTTAGAAACTGGTAGCAATTCCCAGGAAGTCGTCGGCTTTGAGGGCGGCGCCGCCGATGAGGCCACCGTCGATGTCTTTCTCGGCGAAGAGTTCCTTGGCGTTGGAGGGCTTGCAGGAGCCACCGTACAGGATGGTCATGTCGTCTGCCACCTGGGCGCCGAACTTGGCCTCGATGACGTTGCGGATGCAAGCGTGGATTTCCTCTGCCTGGGCAGCGGTAGCGGTTTTGCCGGTGCCGATGGCCCATACGGGCTCATAAGCGATAACCACGTTCTTCATGTCCTCGGCGGTGAAGTTGTACAGGACATTCTTGGTCTGGGCGGTAACCACCTCGAAGTGCTTGCCAGCCTCGCGCTCGTCCAGGTTCTCACCTACGCAGAGGATCACTTTAAGACCGGCGGCGAGGGCCAGCTGGGTTTTCACGACCAGCTTCTCATCCGTCTCGCCATAATACTGACGACGCTCGCTATGACCCAGGATGGTATATTCACAGCCGATGGAGGTGAGCATGTGCACAGCCACTTCACCAGTGTAAGCGCCTTTCTCATGGTCTGCGCAGTTCTGGGCGCTGAGTTTGACCTTGGAGCCCTTCAGGACATCGGCCACGCAGGCCAGATGGGTGAACGGCGGAGCCACTACCAGCTCTACATTGGCCGGAAGATCCTTGGCTTTTTCTACAACAGCTTTTGCAAGTTCGACACCTTCGGGAACAGTGGTGTTCATTTTCCAGTTCCCTGCTACAATAAATTTTCTCATATATAATCTAGTTTTGTCATTCCGAGGTCCGGAGGACCGAGAGAATCTCATGAGATGACGGTATTCAACATTATTTTACAGACATAACTGCCGAAGCGATGGAATTGAGCTTGACATCCACGGAGTCCGCGCGGGAGGCCAGGATGCAAGGAACCTTGGTACCTACCAGGAAGCCGGCCTGACGAACGTCCTTGGCGAGTTTGGAATTGGTCTTCCAGAACACGTTGGCGCTCTCGATGTTGGGGAACAGCAGGCAGTCGGCGTCGCCGGCAACGGGGCTCTTGAGTTTCTTGATTTCCACGGATTCCTGGTCGATGGCCACATCCAGGGCCAGCGGGCCGTCGCCAATGGCCTTGATTTGGCCGCGGTCGCACATCTTGGCCAGCATGGCACCCTCTACGCAAGCGGGCATGCTGTCCAGCATTTGCTCGGAAGCGGCGATGAAGGCAATCTTAGGCTGGGCAATACCGAAGCTGCGGGCCACGCCGGTAACAAAACCGGCCATCTTAACCTTCTGACGGAAGTCCGGAGCAGGGATTACGGCCATATCGGTAATGAAGATGAGCTTGTGATAATTAGGGTTCTCGATAACGCCCACGTGGCTCAGAAGGCCCTTAGCGGGCAGCAGGCCACATTCCTTGTTCAGGATGGCGCGCAGGAACTTGTCCGTGGAGCAAAGGCCCTTCATGAGGACATCGCCCTCGCCGTCGTGAACCATGCGGACGGCCTCTGAAACAGCCTTGAGTTCGTCCTTGATATCGACAATGGTGAATTTGTCAACGTTGATGTTGGCGGCCTTGCAAACCTCGGCGATGAGATCGGAGTCGCCCACCAGGGTGACCTTCACAAAACCCATATCGCTGGCCAGAGATGCAGCCTCGATGGTGTGGGAATCCACGCCCCAGGCGGCGATCATACGTTTGCAAATACCTTTTGCCTTAAGTTCGGCAAACAAATCGTTGAAATTGGTAATCATGATTATTCTTGGTTTTCTAATACTAAATGCATGGTATCACGGGCAATCACCAGTTCCTCGTTGGTGCAGATGAGGGCGGCCTTTACCTTGGAGTCTTCCGTGGTGATGATGGCATCTTCGCCGAAGGCCACGTTGGCTTCGTAATCCACCTTGAGACCCAGGTAGGAGAAGTTCTCCAGCACGCGGCGGCGCAGACGGCTGTTGTGTTCGCCGATACCGCCGGTGAAGATGATCAGATCTACCCCGTTCATGGCTGCCACATAGGAGCCGATGTTCTTGATGATGTCGTAGGTGTATTTCTTGAACACGAGCTTGGCCTTGGGATCGCCACCGTTGGCGAGTTCGTCCAGCTCACGGGCATCGGAGGTTTTGGTGGAAACACCCAGGAAGCCGGATTTGCGGTTGAGGATGGTGGTCATCTCGTCCGGATCCACGCCCAGCTTCTTTTCCAGGTACAAGACTGCGTTGGCGTCGATATTGCCCACGCGGGTACCCATGATCATGCCCTCCAGCGGGGTGAAGCCCATGGAAGTGTCTACGCACTTGCCGTTCTGGATGGCGCAGATGGAGCTGCCGGCGCCCAGATGGCAGGTGATGATTTTGGAACTGTTGATATCCAGGCCCGCGAGTTTGGCGCCCACACCGGCCACGAACTGGTGGGACGTACCGTGCGCACCGTAGCGACGGACGCGGTATTTTTCATAGTATTCGTAAGGAAGACCATACATGTAAGCGTACGAAGGCATGGTCTGATGGAAGGCAGTGTCGAACGTGACCACCTGCGGCACGGAAGGAAGGACCTCCTGCATGGCACGGATACCGAGCAGGTGAGCCGGATTGTGCAGCGGGGCGAAGTCGGCACAGAAGGTAATCTTGTCGATGACGTCGTCGTCCACAAGCACAGAGCCGGAGAAGAAGTCGCCACCCTGCACGATGCGGTGACCTACGGCCTCGATGTCCTCCAGGGACTTGAGCACGCCCGTCTCCTTGTCCGTAAGGGCGGCCAGGATGAGCTGCATGCCCACTTTGTGGTCCGGAATGGGAACATCCTTCACCTGTTTCTCGCCCCCGGCGGGAGCATATTGGAGAATGCCGGCGGGAAGGCCGATCTTTTCGCAGATACCCTTGGCAATAACGTCGTACACGTCATCGTTCTTCATGTCCAGAAGCTGGTACTTGATGGAAGAGCTGCCGCAGTTGATAACAAGAATAATCATAAATTATGTGATTTTAAATTATTGTTCGGTATATCTTCGCAAATATACAAAATTAATTTGGTATTTTTGCATGTATGGTTGAGGCGAGAGGCATAGAAACGCTGTCGGTCTCGTTTACGGCAGGCGTCATCGCGGGGACAATGCTTTCCGGCAGCCATTTCATGCTCCCCATCGCCCTCCTTTTAGTCATTTCCCTCCCCTGCCTGGAGCAGAAAAAACTCATGCGCGCGAACAGCACGCTGAGTCTGGCCATCCTGTCCGGAACCTTCCTGCTCGCAGGCATCTTCTGTGCCTGGAACGCCCTCCAACCGGGCGTGAGCCTGCATTTCCGGATACAGGATTGGGCCGATGGTGCCGTGGGCAAACTCCGTGCTTCCATCGACACACTCCCTTTCCGGGGCCCGGGAACGCCGGCGCTGCTCAAAGCACTACTGACTGGCGACCGCTGCGGCCTTTCGCCCGAGACGGTGGCAGTTTTCCGGAAGAGCGGCGCGTCGCACGTGCTGGCGCTTTCCGGCCTCCATATCGGCATTATTTACTTGATCTTCGACAGGCTTACCCGTGTGCTGGGGGCATCCCCTGCCGCCCGACGCATCCGCTTAGGGCTCATCGTGCTGGGTGCCGGCTTTTTCACGCTGATGACCGGTGCCGGCGCATCCATTGTCCGGGCGTTCCTGTTTATCGTCATTAACGAGACGTTGCACCTGCTGGGACGCCCTCGGAAGGCCGTGCGGGTGCTATGCCTGGCGCTGCTGATCCAACTGGTCCTGGAGCCGGCCGCCGTCCGGGAAGTGGGCTTCCAGCTCAGTTATCTGGCCATGGCGGGCATTTTCCTGTTGTATCCGCTGCTGGAGGCCTGGTATCCCGTGTCCGTATCCTGGGACCCTTTGCGAAAGATCTGGTCCATGGCGGCGCTCAGCATCAGTTGCCAGCTGTTCACCGGTCCGCTGGCCTGGCTGCGCTTCCATAGCTTCCCCCGGTATTTCCTGCTTACAAACCTGATGGCCATCCCTCTCACCACGGCCCTTATGGCAGTGGCGGTCGTCACCGTGGCCCTGGGTGGACTGGGCTGCTGCCCGGACCTCCTGATAAAAGCAACAGACGGCCTGTGCCGCCTGCTGGTATGGGTGTTGGAAATTATTGCCTCAATGTAAAACCGGGGCTGGCCCATTCCGCCATGCCGCCGTCTTCCGTGGCCGTGATCAGATATCCCTCCAGCGCCGGATTATCCAGGATGAGCTGCTGAGCGGCTTCCAGGCCGGCCACCATGCACCAGGTAGCAACGGCGTCTGCCTCCGCAGCGCTGACAGATGACACCACCGTTGCGCTGAGCAGATTGTGCGTCACAGGATAGCCCGTTAGCGGATTCACCGTATGAGCGTATTTTTTGCCGTCCTTGATATAGAACTTCCGGTAATTGCCGGAAGTAACAATGCCACAGGCATTTGCCTCCGAACTCCAGATACCGTCCAGTTCATCCGAAGGCGCTTGCGGCTGGTCGATGGGACGGTCCACGCCTACGGACCAGGGTTTTCCGGAAGGATTCACCCCGTCGCACCAGATTTCGCCAATATCGACCAGCATATCCTTTACGCCGATACTATAAAGGTATTTGGCGATAACGTCGCAACTGTAGCCCTGCGCGATGGCGTTGTAATTCAGTTCCGGATTATGGACATCGGCAGGATAGACCCTTCCGTCCTTTACCGGAAGTTCCTTGGGAAGGAAGCGCATACCGTATTGTTCCTGCAAGCGGCGGATTTTCTCCTCCGAAGGGAACTGCTGCTCACGGAAGCCGAAGCCCCAGGCATTGAACAGTGGACCGGCAGCGCAGTCCACCAGCCCGCCGGAACGTTCCCAATACTGATAGGCGCAACGGTACATGTCCAGAAAAAGCGGCGTGGCCGGAACAGCCTCTCCCGCATTGAAACGGGACAGTAACGAGCGCTTGTTGTAGCCGGAAAGCGTAGTGTCGATTTGCAACAGCAAGGCATCCACGCTGTCGCGGATAGTCTCCACCTTCTCCCCTACGCCCTTCATATTCAGCTTGATGGTATAGGTCCCCCCCTGGGCGAAACCCTGAATTTGGACATATCGGCCCCGGGAAGGCACGCAGGCCATCAGGGCAAACAGGAGAAGAACCGGCAGGAGTTTTTGCATTCTTTGGCAAGTATTTTGTACAAAAATACAAAAAAATACCGATATTTGTAAGTTCAGACAAGACAGCTTATGAAAATCAAAATAGCCATTTTGGCCCTGGCTTTTGCCGCCGTTCTTGGCGTCGGATGCAAAAAGACCACAACAACTACCACAACGCCTTCCCTGGGAGGCTTATGGATGAGTGCCCAGCCCCAGTTCGTCCAATATGGAGAGGAACAGGAATTCCGCGTCTATATCGACGACATCTACGTATCCGACAATACGGATCCCGGAACGATGGGCGTCTATTGGCAGGTGTCGAGCTATGAACGCGACACAACTACACGGGACGTAGACAAATCCAATCCGGCCTACTATTTTACGCCGGAAGACCAAGGCACCTATACCGTTACAGCCACCCTATATGCTGTTAACGGAAAATATTACAGCGCCACTTCCAGCGTCACGTTCCAGGCCATCGACCCGGATACAGCCATGGACGGTTTTGAAGGGGCCACGGAAGACATCTACTTCGACGAATACGAAATTGAGATGTACACCGCCCTTATCGGCGAACATACCTGGATGTGCCAGAATCTCTTTACCTTGGAGCCTGTCGGTCGTGCCTATCAGGACAGCGACGTAGTGGCGGACCTTTTCGGTCAGTACTACTCCTGGGAAGAAGCCCAGACCATCTGCCCGGATGGCTGGCGACTGCCCACGGCCGCGGAATTTGATGAAGACCTGGGTAATATTTCTGGAGAGTTGATGGGCAAAGTCCGCTTCCTGGATGTAGAAATGTGGCCTTATTGGCCGGATGTGGTCATTACCAACGAAACTAAGTTCAACGCCATTCCCGTGGGCTACATGGACCTTGCCACCTCCAGCCAGGCACGCGGTTATAAGGAATACGCCGCCTGGTGGACCAGCGACTCCGTTGTCGAGGGAGATGAAAGCCTGGGCGTTTTCCGTTACATCTATTGCGAAGAGCCTTACATCAAAAAAGGCAAGGGAAGCAAAGAATCCCTCGCCCTCAGTGTACGCTGCGTGAAAGAGTAATTAACGCAGGTCCGTTACAATATAGTCACTGGAAAGCGATTTTTCGTCCATCGAAAAGTCGCTTTTTCCTTTGGGTTCCATGAACACGATGTCCGTCAACAGGAAACGTGTCCGGGTATCCGCATCCAGATTGAGCGTAACGTCCAGATAGGCAGTCCCGGAAGCGTTTACCTCTATTTTGTCCATGTACTGTTTATAGTTGAAGACAAACAGGGCGGGATTGGTGAAAAGGTCCTCCTTTTCTACCAGCTCAATCACCAGCTCTTTGGCGGCCCGGTCCAGGGACCAGCGGGTGTTGCCGTCGCTAATGACTTCCAGGCCCAGTCCTTCCAGGATATAGGCATTGTCTTCCAGGATGACTTCACCGTCCGTAACGGGGCTGAAATCGGCGCCGTTCTTGGAGAGCGAATAAGTATAGTGGAACGTGACCCGGTGCCCTGGCACCTTGTCCAATAAAGGAATGCTGCCCTGCGCCCAGGCGCCAAGGCAGCACATTCCACAAACGATGAGGCTAATCAGTTTTTTCATTCATCCGGGTTCATGAAGTGCTGCAGGACCTCGTCCAGTTCCGCCATGTCCTTCACCAGGACCTCACGCGGCTTGGAGCCGTTCTGCGGGCCCACGATGCCGGCGGCTTCCAGCTGGTCCATCACACGTCCTGCTTTTGCATAACCCATGCCAAGCTTGCGCTGCAGGTCCGAGGTGGAGCCACGCTGGTTCAGCACCACGGTGCGGGCAGCTTCCTCGAAGCGTTCGTCCAGCTTGTTCATGTCCACCATGCCGCCGCTGCCCTCTTCGCCTTCCGGCGCAGGAGGCTCCGGGAGGTAATACGGCGTGTTGTAGCTCTTCTGGTAACCGGTTTGCTCCGCAATGGCGTTGGTCAGGTCCACGATTTCGTCGTTGCCGATATAGGCGCACTGCACACGTTCCATGTCGATACCGGTGTACAGGAGCATATCGCCACGGCCAATCAGTTTGTCGGCGCCCGGCTGGTCCAGAATGGTGGAAGAGTCGATACGGGAAGTAACGCGGAAAGCGATACGCATGGGGAAGTTGGCCTTGATAAGACCGGTAATCACATCCACCGTAGGACGCTGGGTGGCCAGGATGCAGTGCAGACCGGCGGCACGGCCCTTCTGGGCCAGACGGATGACGGAAGTGGTGATGGTGCGGGCCTGGGCCTTGGCTTCCGGCGTACCGCCACCGGCCATGGTAAGGTCGGCGTACTCATCGATGATTACCACAATATACGGCATGAAGTGGTGACCTTCGTCCGCACGGAGGTGATGGTCTTTCCACTTGCTGTTATAGAGCTTGATATTGTTCACATAAGCCTTGGACAGCAGTTCGTAACGGGCATCCATTTCCACACAGAGGGAATTGAGGATGGCGGCGGCGTCCTTGGCGTTTTTGACGATGGCCTTGTCCGCTTCCTCCTGCTCGCTGGCGGCGTTGGGCAACACGGCCAGGTAATGATGCAGCAAATGCCCGTAGGAGGAGAATTCCACCATCTTCGGGTCCACGAACACGAATTTGAGTTCCGAGGGGTGCTTGGAATAAAGCAGCGAAGCCACGATGACGTTCAGGCCCACGGATTTACCCTGCTTGGTGGCACCTGCCACCAGAAGGTGCGGCGCATCGGCCAGGTCGAATACCTTCACCTGCTGGGAAATGGTATAGCCGATGGCGACGGGCAGTTCCGCCTTGCTGTCGCGGAAGGCAGTATCGTTCAGAAGGGCCTTCAGCGGCACGATGGACGATTTGTCATTGGCCACCTCGATACCCACGGAATCCGACAGCGTGGTGATACGTACACCCTTGGCATTCAGGGAAATACCGATATCTTCCTGCAGCTGCTTGATAGCGGAAATCTTGACGCCGGGGGCGGGATACACCTTGTAAAGGGTGACGGTGGGGCCCACGACCGCCGTTACGTCACGAACCTGGATCTTGTAACTGGCCAGGGTTGCGCGAATCTTGTTGTTGTTGCGGCTGAGCTCGTCCTGCGACACTTCGTGGCGGGCACTGGTATAGTCGCCCAGGATGTCCAGTGAGGGCGTTTTGTACTTGGGCAGGCCATCCGGCGGATCCAGGCGGTTGTCGATGGGCTTGAGCGGTTCCTTCACTTCCTGCTCCAAGGTGTCGTCCGTTACCACGTTAAGGCCGGCTTCTCCCTCCTGCTGTGCAGTTTCTTCTGCTTCTGCGGCGGGTTTATCCGCATCGGCATCCTCTTCCACCTTTTCCAGCTTGGGACGCCGCTTGAATATGCTCCGAGGCTTCTTCTCCTCCACCGGAGGAACATCCGTGGATTCACTGGTGACAAAGGACAAAGCCGGGGCGGGTTCCGTGACAGGCGCGGCGATGGAATCGGCATCTGCCGGTGTTTCCTCCCCTTCCCCTGTTGCGGCAGGGCGCTTTCCCATGAGCAACGAGGCAAAACGGGCGCTCAGGCAATAGAACCAGAAAGCGAGCAGGCCCAGCAAAATGACCGAAGTGATGATTTCGCCCAATTTAGAGACCATGAAACCGACCACTGCGGCTCCGGCACGGCCGCCCAAACCGCCGATGAAAGCATACTCCCATTTGGTGAGCATGCCCACCATGGCCAGAATCCAGGAGAGGATGAAACTGAGCGAGAAGCAGCCGTAGAACCACTTTTTGAGGCGGACGGGACTCTCCTTCCACAGAAGTTTGACACACCAGGCCATCAGGAAAGCCAGGATGCAGAAAGCGGCCAGACCAAAACTCTCAGTTACAAGGAAATGCCCCATGGACAGGCCCGAGGATGCCGCAGCATTCTGGATGGCAGGATCCGTGGCCATGAGTGCACTTTGATCCTGCTTCCAGGTGAACAGATACGAAATCACCGACACGGCAACCGTGAGGGTGAGAATAAGAACAAGAAAGATACCCGCATAACGGATACCAGTCTGCTTGCGCTCCGAAAGACTGTTCCAGTATTTGGTGACAGGATTCATTTCTTTTTGTTTTTACTGCGGTAATTCCTGTTGAACTTGCCGCCTTTGTTTGCCTGGAAGCCCAGATTCATACCCGGCCGGTTGAAGGAAGCTTCGGCCGAAATTTTGGTAAGTTCCAGTCCTTCGGGAACTTTTACCCGGCCGCCGGAGAGGCGTTCGATGTCCTGGAAGATGGTGGCATCGGCCACGGTGTCTTTGTTCCAAATGAGGTACTGCTGGCGCATATAGATGGCCAGGGAACGGATCATGGCGGTTTTCACCTCCCCTTCCGGTTCACTGGCGATCAGGTCCAGGATGCTCTCGATATTGCGGCCGTAATGACGGGCGCGGATGGGCTTGGTATTTAGGGGAATTGGATCCGGACGGCTGTTCACCACTTCCGGAAGCGGTTTGGGGAAAGGGGCATCTACGTCCAGGTCATACCCGGCGATGATGAACAGATGGTCCCAGAGCTTCTGGGCGAAATTGTCCTGCTGGTGCACCTGCGGGTTCAGGCTTTCCATTACCTTGACAATGGCATAGGCCTGCTCCGTACGCTTGGCACGGTCCGGGATTTCCTTCAACTGTTCTACCATGTGGAGCACATTGCGGCCGTATTCCGGCATCTGCAATTTTTCCACTTCCGTATTGTAATAAAGCTTTATAGTGTTCTCACTTGCTTCCATAGACGCACATTCTCTAATTAACCGGATACAAAGATAGTGAAATTATCGTCTAAATACCAAAGGTATCCGCTAACTTTTTCGTAGCCCATTTTCCTGTATAACTGCATGTAACGTCCTACCTGGCGGACGTAACTTTCTTTTTGCGCACCAAATTTATAGTCGATGACCACCACCGACCCGTCCGGCTTGCGAATAACGCGGTCCGGGCGGTATTCCAGGCCGTCCGCTCCCAGGATGGCCGCCTCCTTCCAGACAACGTTTTCCGGGGCGAACCAGGCTTTCTCCTCCACGCTATGGAGCCGTTCCTGCAGGAAGGCCAGCGTGGCCTCCTGTTCCCGCGCAGGCAGTTCCCCATCCTGCACGGCCGCCGCAACAGCCGCAGGCAGGTCTTCAGCGGTGTCGATACGGGCCAGGATGCCGTGCAGCACATTGCCCCGGATACGACGGCTGGCCTCCATGCCCGTACTGCCGTCGGCCCCGAAATAGTCGGCCGCTTCCGGGCTCACTTTCAGGCGTTTACCACTGTTGGCCGGGTACGACTGATAGCCCATGGGCAGCACGCCGGCGCCTTCTTCCTCCCGCTTGAGCGAACCCAGCGGATAGGGCTCCCCTGTCATGAACTCGCTGCCGCCCACAAAACTGTACAACAGTTGCGACATGTTCTTCCAGCCATTGAATTTTTGCGGAGGCGGACTGGCAATCACCTTGAGCCCGTATTTGGCACGCGTCAGCGCCACGTAAAAGACATTGATATTGTCGATGGCCTCCAGCCGGCGCTCCCGCTCATAATCTGCGTTGAAGAGAGAATCGGCCGCATTCTCATCCAGCCTTACCCGGTACACGCCATCGGCATCCTGCTCCAGCGCAGTGCCTTCCACCGCCGGTTTGCACCAATACGGAGAGGCTTTGTAGAGCGTCACTTTTTCTGCAAAAGGTACAATTACAAAGGGGAATTCCAGGCCCTTGGACTTGTGGATGGTCATCACGCGCACGGAATGGCCGCTTTGGGGCGATGCAATCTTGGGGTTTGCCTCCTCCCAACTGCGCAGGAAGGCGTTCAGGTTGTTTCCACCCGTTGCCGTCCAGTCTTGCAGATAGTCCATAAACGACTGGATATAAGGAATTTCCGCATCAAAAGTTTCCGGGGCCGATACCTGTAAATCCCGTAGCAGGCCTTCTGCCAAATCCGGCAATGAATGGTAATGTTCCGGGATTTGCACGTCCATGCTCCGGGCCAGATAGCCGGCCACGGTGGGGCGCTCCGTTTCCACGGGCGCATCCAACAGCGACAGCTGGGACACCAGCCGGCGCACGGTGACTGATGTCTTCACAAAGAGGGAATCGTCCGACACCACCGGGATGCCGTTCTCTACCAGGAGAGCCGCGATGGCAGCGCCTTCTGCGTTTCCACGCACCAGAATGGCGATATCTTCCCACTGCCCTCCCCGCTCTTTAACTTGCTGGAGCGTTTCCAGGATTTGGGCCATCTGGTCTTCCACGAAACATACCTCCACAGAGCCGGGAGCCAGGTCCCGGAAACAGGGCGTCTGTTTAACATCGGCATACAATTCCTGCAAGCCCAGCTGCTCCGCCGCATAAGCGAAGAAATCATTATTGAACTCCACGATGGCCTTGCAGGTGCGGAAGTTCTTGACCAGGCTGTCCGTTTGCACCTGCGAGAATTCCTGCTCCAGACGGCCGCCCAACAACTCCCAGTCCCCGCCGCGCCAGCGGTAGATGCTCTGTTTCACATCGCCCACCACCAGTGAATCGAAACCGCTGCTGTTGCTGTTCTGGAGCAGTGGACGGAAGTTTTCCCACTGAATGTCCGCCGTATCCTGGAATTCGTCCAGCAGGAAATCCTCGTAGCGCACGCCCAGTTTTTCGTAAATGAACGGTGTATCCGTTCCGTCGATGATGCCGCGGAGGATGGTGTTGCTATCGTCAATGGACAGCACGTTTTTCTCTTTTTGGATGTCCGTGAGCGCTGCGCGGAGTTCGCTGATAACGCCCAGGCCATATAATTGGGACAGGAGGGTCTGCGCGGTGACATAGACCTTATAAGGTTGGTCCCAGCAGGCCATGAACGTCTGCAACGGGCCGTCCAGCACGCCCTCCACCCGCTGCCGCAGGGCCTGTTTGCTCTTGGCGAACCACAGTTCCGGGTCCGGCGCCTTGGACAGGAAACTGTCCGTAGGCTTTTTCACGGGGGCTTTATCGTCCTGATAATTATACAAGTGCTTCAGGAAACCGCGGTTGCTTTCTTCTGGCGCTACGCCCGCTTCCTCCAGGACCTTCAGGCAGGCCTGCGCCGCTTCCGTCACCTGTTTCCGGAAGGTCGATGTCACCTCCCGGCAGGTTTTGCGGAGCGCTTCCAGTTTCTCCCGCGGGTAGTTTCCCTCCCCTTCCGGCAGACTCTGCAGGCTTTGGGCCACTTCCTCCAGCCGGTCTTCCAGCGAGAACTTCCCCCGCTGTTCCAGGTCCTCCTGGACGCTGCGCGTCAGCCATTCCAACAAGGTGCGATCACTTTCCGAGAGGTTGTCCAGCACGCGGTCTACCCCTTCCTGTACCAGCGCATCCCGGTCCAGTTGCACCTGATAGGTGGAGAACTGGCCGATTTCCCGGGAGAAAGCGCGCAAGGTTTGTTGAAAAAAACGGTCGATGGTGGATACAGCAAAGGCAGAATAGTCGTGCAGGATGCCCGTAAGCTGCTGCTGCGCCCGTTTTTGCAGACTGGCTTTGTCCGGCAGGATAGAAGGCACGAAATCCTTCAGATACGGGGACGCATCCGGATTGCGGGACAATACATACAACTCCTGAAGAATACGGCGTTTCATCTCGTCCGTGGCCTTGTTAGTAAAGGTAACCGCCAGGACGTGACGATACGCATCCGGCTTCCCACTCTGCAGAATGAGCCGGATGTATTCCCTGGCCAGGCTGTATGTTTTGCCGGACCCTGCCGACGCCTTCAGAATCTTGATCATATCCTTACAAAGATACGCTTTTTCCGGCTCTGGTGCAACAAAAAAGACGCCCGATTGGACGTCTTTTTGGTGCGCTCTTAGGGACTCGAACCCTAGACCCGCTGATTAAGAGTCAGCTGCTCTACCAGCTGAGCTAAGAGCGCATTCAGACTGGTGTTATGTCTTTGTGACCCGTTCGGGGCTCGAACCCGAGACCCCAACATTAAAAGTGTTGTGCTCTACCAACTGAGCTAACGAGTCTCCTGTTTTGCGATTTCCCGTAAACGGGATTGCAAAGGTAGTAACTTTTTTGGAATCCGCAATACTTTTTTCGAAAAATTTCTACGCGGAGTATTCTTTGATGTGCTGTTCCTGGGAAAGCCGGCAAATCAGGAGGCGGTCTTTGGACTCCGAAACAATGTATCCGTCAAGGCCTTCCACCACCACAGTCTTCTCTTCCGCCGTGTGCACGATGCAATCGCTGCAATCGAAAAGGCGTACATCCTTGCCGACAACCGTATTGCCGTCCTCGTCTGCCTTCAGGTGCGTCATAATACTCCCCCAGCTTCCCAGGTCGCTCCAGGCGAGATCCTCCGCTATCACAAAGATGCGCGGACTCTTTTCCATGACGGCATAGTCGATGGAGATTTTCTCGCAGGTGGGGAACAAACGGCGAAGCTCCTCCTGCTCCTTGGGCGTGAAGAATGCAGGCTGCAGTTCGTCCATTACCGCGGCAATCTGCGGAGCGTAGGCACGGAGTTCCGTCACGATGGTCTTCACGTTCCACACAAAGATGCCGGCGTTCCAGAAATAGTGGCCGTCTTCCAGGTATTGGATAGCCGTATCCAGATCCGGTTTTTCCTTGAATTCACTCACCTTGATCAGCTGGCCGTGAAGCGCTTCCGTAGCGTGGATATAGCCATAGCCAGTCTCCGGACGGGTGGGAGCGATGCCTACGGTAACAATGGCGTCCCGCTCTTCCGTGAATTCCAGGGCTTTGGTAATGGTTTCCGTAAAGGCCTCTGTTTTGAGCACAAGCGCATCGGCAGGAGTTACCACGATATTGGCCTGAGGGTCCTGCATCTGGATTTTCCAGGAGGCGTACGCAATGCAAGGGGCAGTATTACGGCCTTCCGGCTCCAGGAGGATCTGGCTTTCCGGAATGTCCGGGAGCTGCTGCTTAACCAGCGAGACATATCTTTCGCCGGTAACCACCCAGAAATGCTGCGGCTGGCAAACGGCTGCAAAACGGTCTACAGTGAGCTGGATCAGGCTGCGCCCCACCCCCAGTACATCAATAAACTGCTTAGGAACATCCGGTGTAGACAGCGGCCACAGCCTGCTGCCAATCCCCCCGGCCATAATAACTACGTGTGTACTCATTCTTTCAATCTTAGGAGTACAAAGATACAAAATTTCGCAGAATATCTTATTGTCGATATAAGGCTGCGTTTAAGAGTACCGGCTTGGCATATGCGCCCGTGATGCTTACGCGGAGATGACGGCTGCTGCACTCGGGGACTGGAAGGATCCGTTTATAGCCAATCGTCGTCCCCTCCGCCAGCACGGTCCAGTGACCGTCCTCTTCCGCCTCTACCTGGAAGGAGTGGACGCGCTGTCCGAGCGAAATGTCTTCCCGGAGCTCTATCAGATTGAAGGTCCGCCCTTCCGGCAGTTTGATATCCAGGGTGTTGCCACGCAGGCGCTGCCGGGCATCCTGCGCCAGGTCGTTCCCAAACACCCGTTCCCGCAGGGCGCGGAATTCCATCAGGCGGAGGGAATCGGCCGAAGGAATGCGTCCACGGGTATCGGCAGGAACGTTTAGAAGCAGAACGGAATTCCGTCCAACGCTGGTAAGCCATATGTCAAACAATGCTTCTGCCGATTTTAGCTGCGCTGTTTCCGATTCCCTCCAGAACCAGCCCGGACGGATGGAAACGTCTGTCTCTACAGGCACCCAGGCCGCTCCGTGCACATTGCCCCGCTGCAGTGTATCTATGGGCGGAGCGCCTGTGCCGGGGGTAAAGCCCTCCGTATTCAGGCGGCTCCAGGCAGTCTCTGAGGCACGGCCTTGCTCATTGCCCACCCATCGACAATCCGGTCCGATGTCACTGAAAAGGATGGTCTGCGGGCTCAGTTGGCGTATGGTTCCGAAGAAAGTCGGCCAGTCATACTCCTGGCGTTTGCCCGTCGGACCTTCTCCGCAGGCGCCATCGAACCAATGTTCGAAGACAGGTCCGTATCGACCATCATGGATTTCCTTGAGAGCGGCTACGTACGAGTCATTGTACGCAGGTGTGCCATATAAAGGATGGTTCCGGTCCCAGGGCGAGAGATACACGCCGAAGCCCAGCCCATACTCGCGGCAGGCCTCCGACAGTTCTTTGAGGACATCGCCCTTCCCATCGCGCCAACTGGTTTGCGCCACCGTGTGCGTGCTGGTCTGGGAAGGCCACAGGCAAAAGCCGTCGTGGTGTTTGGCCGTGACGATGATGCCTTTCATGCCGGCGTTCCGTGCCGTTGCAGCCCACTGCCGGCAGTCCAGCTCCGTGGGATTGAAAAGATCCTCCGGCTCCGCTCCGCTGCCCCATTCGACCCCACTGAACGTGTTGGGACCGAAGTGCACGAACAGGTTGTATTCCATCTGCTGCCACCGCAGCTGCGCCTCCGTGGGCACGGGGCCGTAGGGTTTGGGCTGGCAAGCCACAGTCAGCAGAAGCAAAAAAAAGTAGGAATGGATTCGCATAGGAGCAAAGATACAGATTTTTCCCGGAGTTTCCATAGTATGAAAATGCGCTATGCTCTAGCACCACATAAATTGACCTGTTATGTAACATCTTGTAAGACAGTCCATTAAACAACTGGACGGGGCCCCAAACGGTCCCCGTCCAATCGTTTTATCGACACGTAATCAATCACTTACGTGCCAGGCGCGCAAGGCGCTATTGTTCTGACTGGAACTCCAGGAGGTCTCCCGGCTGGCAGTCCAGCGCTTTGCACAGGCTTTCCAAGGTGGACAATCGCACGGCCTTTGCCTTGCCGCACTTCAGGATAGAGAGATTGGCTGGCGTGATGCCCACTTTCTGTGCCAGCTCGCCGGAGGACATTTTCCGGCGGGCCAGCATGACATCGATATTGGTGATGATGGGCATAAGCGCTTACTCCTGAGCCGTTTGCTCGTCCGGTTTCTCAGCCTTTCCCTTCAGGTACGACGGCAGTTCCATACCGGCCATCTTGAACAGTTCGTCAAGCGGAGGTACGCTCTTCATCATACCGGAAATGAAGTTGGAAGTGGCGGTTTTTCCGTCGGCACCGTTACCGGTATCCCAAACGGTTACCTTGTCGATATTGATGCCCTTGACAGCCTCTACCTGGGTCTTCACCAGTTCAGGCAGCTTGTCGGCAATCATCATGAGAACAGCCTTCTGGGCGTCGCCTTCTGCGGCGGTTACCAGGCTCCTGAAACCGTCGGCCTGCTTGGTGAGGATTTCCAGCATACCGCGGGCCTGAGCGTCCATCTTGGCGTAGATAGCGTCGGCTTCACCCTTTGCCTTGCGGCGGATCTGCTCGGCTTCTGCCTCGGCCTCGATGATTTTCTTTTCCTTGTCGATTTCGGCAGCAACCACGATGTTGGCCTTCTGCGTGGCTTCTTCACGGGCGGCACGGGCCAGTTCGGCGTCGCGCTCACTCTGATAAGCCTCCTCAAGGGCCTTGGCGGCCTGCACCTTTTCTGCTGCCACAGCCAGGCGGGTTGCCTCAGCCGTCTTCTGGCGGCGCAGGGCATCGGAATTGGCGATTTCGATCTTGGCGTTGTTTTCACCCTTCACGGCATCGGCATCTGCGGCTGCCACGTTGATACGGGTATCCTTATCGGCCATGGCCTTACCGGTTTCACCGTAACGGTTCTGCTCGGCCACGCTCTTCTTGGCGTCGTTGATGGCCTTGGCGGCGGCTTCCTTACCGAGGGCCTCGATGTAGCCGGATTCGTCGCGGATATCGGTTACGTTCACGTTGATCAGGCGCAGGCCGATCTTGCGGAGTTCCGCCTCCACGTTGGTGGAAACGTTGGCCAGGAACTTGTCGCGGTCCGCGTTGATTTCCTCGATGTCCATGGTGGCGATCACCAGACGGAGCTGACCGAAAAGGATATCCGTGGCGATGTTCTGGATGCTGTCTACGCTGAGGCCTAGCAGGCGCTCGGCGGCGTTGGTCATGCTCTCCGGCTCGGTGGAGATACCCACGGTGAAGCGGCAAGGGACATCGACGCGGATGTTCTGCTTGGACAGAGCGTTGGTAAGGTTGCATTCGATGGAGATGGGCTTGAGGTCCAGGTAGGCATAGTCCTGGAAGACAGGCCAGATGAAGGCGGCACCGCCGTGTACGCACTTGGCAGAGGCCGTGCGACCGGTTTTACCGTAGATAACCAGGATTTTGTCCGAAGGACAGCGGCGATAGCGCCTGAGGATGGCCGACAGCGTTACAAACAGCACGGCCACCAGAATAAGAATCAGGGTTAGTGTAGGCATAATTTATACGGTATATGAGTTGATTTCTTCTACTAAAACGGTATTGGCGTCCAGGGCGTCCACCACACGGATGGGCGTGCCTGTCTTGAGGACGGTCTCACTTTCCGTGAGGGCGTCGTATTCGCGCACGCTGCCGGCAATGGTAATTTGCACCTTCCCGGCGCCACCGCGAGCGGCCGGAATGGTCAGGTACACCTTTCCCTCACAGCCTGCTGCCTGCTTTTGCACGTTGATGTTGCCGCTCTGCTGCATGGAAGAGAGCAATTTGAACAGGTACATGACCGCCATCACCAGTGCAACGCCGATGAGGGCGGAAACCAGGATGAGCAAAAACGGCGAGGAGATGCTGGCCTGCAGCAGGATGGCGCTCCAGCCAAAGCCCAGACAGAAGTTCACGAAGTTGCGGAACGTGTACAGGTTGGATCCACTGTCGATGTTGGAGAGATCCGCCCCGTCCATGCTGGTATCTACATCCACGTCGAAGTCGGCGTCGGCATCGGCCCCGATAAAGGTGAGGATACTCTGGATGACGAACACCAGGGAGGCAGACAGGGTAACCACCCACAGGATTTTCATAACAAGGCTGAGTGCAGCCCACCAAGTAGCAATCATAAGGCTTTCGTTTTGGTTTGTTTCTGCAAATATAATAATTATTTATTGAAATGCAATAAAAATTTAAAGATTTTCATGTCTGGTACGTAAAATACTGATTACGTGTCGATTAAACGATTGGACGGGGCCCCAAACGGGTCCCGTCCAATGTGTTAAAGTGCTAATAGGCAGCATGTTGCGCACCAGGCGCAAACCGCTACAACGCCTCGCCAAAGAATTTCAGGTGGAGCGGGAGCACCCAAGTCCAGTAAGTCCAGGTGTGGGCTTCCGGGGAATAGAGCACCACGTACTTGTGTCCCGAGTCCTTGAGGGCTGCGACAAATTCCTCCGTGGCAGGCAGGAATTTGTCCTGGAGGCCACAGGAGACCACAAGGAGCTTGGGGGCATCGCCACAGACTTCCTTAATGCGTCCCAGACGGTTTACGGCCGATTGCGCCGCCACCACCGGGTCCTCAATATCCTCTACCCCCAGAATGGCGGGAATGATCTGCCTGGAGCCACCGGAATGGTGCAGGGCCAGGATGCCGCTCATGGAGCCGGCACCGCGGAAGCGTTCCGGATGGTCCAGGAACAGGTTCATGGCGCCATGACCGCCCATCGACAGGCCATCGATAAACGTTTTGTCCGGCGCAAAGCCATAGCGGGCTTCCAGCAAGGGCCAGCACTCCTCCCAGAAGAAACTGCGCCACTGCATGTTCTCCGGATTGGCATCATTCAGGTACCAGCTCTTGTAAAAGCCGTCCGGGCAGATAATCCGGAAACCGGTGGCATCGCACACGGCCTGCAAGTCCATGTGGCGGCCCCAGTCGGCATAACAGCCGCTGTAACCGTGCAACAAGAAGAGCGTAGGCAGTTCCCGGGCCATGATTTGCGAGGTCGGCGAGTACACCAGCACGGAGTCATTGCAGTGCAGGTTCTCGGAAGGGAACACCACCAGTTCCTGGGCTTTTAACGGCAGCAGCCCCAGCATGAGGGCTGCTACCAGAGAGCATAAACGTTTCATACGATTAATAGCCAAAGATGTCCTCCAGGGATACCTGCTTCACGGGACCCAGGGTCTTGAGATAGTCCATATCCAGATCCTTGGTGTCGCCCAGGATGGCATAATGATAGGTCCGGCCCTTGATCCACTTGGCATGGGTGGCACGGAGGTCATCCATCGTCAGGGCATCCACCTTTTCGAAAATCTGCTTCTCGCGCGGCTCGGTGAGGCCCAGTTCCTTGGCATTCAGATAGCTGTAGAGGACGCGTTCGCCCTTTACACGCTGGGTACGGAGTTTTCCAAGAATAGCGGCCTTGGCGATTGCCAGATTCTCGGGGGCTTCCTGCAGGGTTTCGATAATCTCATCGAAGCCTTCGCAGGCCTTCTTGAGTTTGTCGTTCTGCGAGGCGATATAGGCCCGGAAGGAATAAGTGTCATCCGTAAAGGCAGGGTCCGACAGACGGGCACCGGCGCCATAGGCCAGGGCACGGGATTCGCGCATCTCCTGGAACACGATGGCGTTCATGCCGCCGCCGTAGTACTCGTTGAAGAGCTCGATGGCCGGGTCTTCCGAAAGATCCAGCTTCTCTCCCCTATCCGAATACTGCACGTAATTGAACTGACGGGCATCGTAATGGGCCACGATCACCTCCTTGGACGGGGTAAGCTGCTTGATGGCGTGCGTTTTCACCAAGGGCTGCAGATTCTCCACGGGATGGACTTTTTCCAGCATGGCCTTCACCTCTTCCAGCGAAGCGGGACCATAATAAAGAATGGTATGCTGCTTGCCCAGCAGGGTCTCACCCGCGCCGAGCACCTGGGCCGAAGTCAGGGCCTGGAGCTGCTTGTTGTTGAGCGTACCGGCTTTGATATAGTCGGGGCCATAGGTCAGATACTGCTGCAGGGCGCTGCTGCAGGCGCGCTGGTTCTTTTTGGAATCGGCCCGGGAACGAAGCAGGTCCGCTTTCAATTCTTCCAAGACAGCATCGTCCGGCTGGACGTTCCGCAGTTGATACGCATAAGTTTCCATGGCGTCGGCCAGGTTCTCGCTGAGGCCGGAAACGGAAATGACGGTGGTGTTGCCGCCCACGCGGAAAGCCTGCGAGCAAGCCAGGCTGTACATGCGCGTAGAGAAGGCGTCCAGGCTGTATTTGTCCGAGCCCAGATAGCCCAGGTAGTCCGAGGTGACATCCAGCACGGGGTCGTTGTCCGAGCCGCAGTCGTAGCGGAAGCTCAGCGTGGCGATATCGTTCTGCACATTCTTCTTGTACAGCAGCGGCAGGCCCTTGAACTCGCTCACGGTCATGTCCTTTTCGAAATCGACAAAAACAGGGTCGATGGGAGCGGGTTCGGAGGCAGCAATCTCCGCCAGGAAGGCGCTCTGCTTGTCCCGGTTGGTGGCGATGGGCGTAATCTTGGGAGCGTCGATCTTCTTGATGCTCTTATCCTCACCCAGGTGCTTGAACACCACGGCGTAGCTCTCCGGTTTCAGGTAGGTGTTGGCCCATGCGACGACATCGTCCTTGGTAATTTTGCCGATGCGGTCCAATTTGCCCACTTCCCATTCCCAGGAGGTGCCGTTGATGAAGGAATCCATGAACAGCCGTACGCGGGAACGGTTGGAAACCAGCCCCTGCATGTGTCTCAGTTTGTAATTGGCCTTGGCAGCCTCCACCAGTTCTTCGGAGAATTCACCCTTGCGCAGTTTCTCCACCTCTGCCAGAATGAGGTCCAGCACCTGTTGTAGGCTCTGCCCTTCCTTGGGCATGGCCTCCGCCATCATCATTCCCCAGTCGGAGCGATTGTACGAGAAGATACCGCCGCCCAGGAAAGCCTGCGTATTCACCAGGTCCAGGTCCACCAGGCCGGCATTCCCGTTATACAGCACGGAGCTCACGATAGTGGACAGTTCGCTCTCCGGGAAACTGGCACCGGGCGTGCGCCAACCCACCGTGACAAACTCTGCGTCATAACCATATACATCCTTCACCTTGGGAGCGGTGATAGGGTCTTCGGCCGGAATACTGCGCTCCGGAAGGGCCGGATTGGGTTTCCACGCACCGAAGTATTTCTCGATGGTCTTCACCATCTGGTCCGGGTCGAAGTCGCCGGAGAGGCAGATGGCCACGTTGTTGGGCACGTAGTACGTATCTTTCTGATAACGAATGGCTTTGAGCGAAGGATTCTTCAGGTGATCCTGCGTGCCGATAACCGTCTGCGTACCGTAAGGATGGTGCACAAAGAGCATGCTGTCCAGTGCGTCGAAAGCCTTTTCGCTATCGTCCGTCAGGCCCATGTTCTTCTCCTCGTACACGGCCTCCAGTTCCGTGTGGAAACCACGGAATACGCAATTCATGAAGCGGTCGGCCTGAATTTTGGCCCAGTTTTCCACCTGGTTGGAAGGGATTTCCTCCACGTAGCAGGTTACGTCGTTGTTGGTGAACGCATTGGAGCCTTCCGAGCCGATGATGCTCATGAGTTTGTCGTACTCATTGGCGATGGCAATCTTGGAGGCCTCCTGGCTCACTTCGTCGATCTGACGGTACAGGGCGTCGCGCTCAGCCGGGTCCGTAAGGGTGCGATACACCTCATACAGGCTGTCGATTTGCGCCAGGAGCGGTTTTTCCGCCTCATAGTCCTGCGTGCCGAACTGCTCCGTTCCCTTGAACATCATGTGCTCCAGGTAGTGGGCCAGGCCGGTGTTGTCGGCCGGGTCATCCTTACCGCCGGCATGGACGGCGATGTAAGTCTGGATGCGGGGTTCGTCCTTGTTTACGGTCATGTACACCTTGAGCCCGTTGTCAAGCGTGTAGATTTTGGCCTGCAGCGGGTCCCCCTTCACGCTTTCATACCGCGGGCCGCAAGCCACGGCCGCCAGGGCCGCCAGCACAAAAAGGAAAATTTTTCTCATAGACTTATAGTTAATTACGAAATTACGCAGACATAAACTTTACAAAAATACACAAAAATCGTATCTTTGCGAAATATTTAAAAAGGTATACCTTAATATGAAGAATTTCGTAGAAGAACTCAGGTGGCGTGGTATGATACAAGATATTATGCCCGGAACGGAAGAGAAACTGATGGAAGGCCCGCAGGCGGCTTACGTGGGTATCGACCCCACGGCCGATTCCCTGCACATCGGCCACCTGGTGAGCGTTATGATACTCAAGCATTTCCAGAGCTGCGGCCACAAGCCTTACGCCCTGGTAGGCGGTGCAACCGGCATGATCGGCGACCCCTCCATGAAAAGCGCAGAGCGCAATCTCCTGGACGAGGCCACCCTCAACCACAACGTAGCCTGCCTCAAGGCCCAGCTGGCCCGCTTCCTGGACTTCGAGTCGGACGCCCCCAACAAGGCGGAACTGGTGAACAACTATGACTGGATGAAGGACTACAGCTTCATCAACTTCATCCGCGATATCGGCAAGCATATCACCGTCAACTACATGATGGCCAAGGATTCCGTGAAAAAGCGCCTCTCCCGCGACAGCTCGGAAGGCATGTCCTTCACCGAATTCAGCTACCAGCTCATGCAGGGCTACGATTTCTACTGGCTGTGGAAGAACAAAGGCTGCGTGCTGCAGCTGGGCGGTTCCGACCAATGGGGCAACATCACCACCGGCACGGAACTCATCCGCCGCATGGACGGCGGCACCGCCTATGCCCTCACCTGCCCGCTGATCCGCAAGGCCGATGGTACCAAGTTCGGCAAAACGGAAAAAGGCAATATCTGGCTGGATGCAGAGCGCACCTCGCCCTACGAATTCTACCAGTTCTGGCTCAATGTGGCCGATGACGATGCAGAGCGTTACATCAAGATTTTCACCCTGCTGGACCGTCCCACCATCGAAAGCCTCATCGAGGAGCACCGTCAGGATCCCGGCCAGCGCAAGCTGCAGAAGGTCCTGGCCAAAGAGGTCACCATCATGTGCCACGGACAGGAAGCCTACGACAACGCCCTAGCCGCCTCCCAGATGCTCTTCGGCGGCAATTCGGAAGCCCTGAAAAAGCTGGACGAGCGCACCTTCCTGGCCGTCTTCGGGGACGTCCCTTCTTTCGACATCGACAAAACGGAACTTCCGTGCAACATCCTGGACCTGCTGGCCGTCAAGACCGCCATCCTCCCCTCCAAGGGTGAGGCCCGCAAGATGGTGCAGGGCAACGGCATCGCCATCAACAAGGACAAGGTGACGGACATCAATGCCGATGTTACGGAGGCCGATATTGTGAACGGTCACTACATCCTGGCCCAGAAGGGCAAGAAGAACTATTTCATTATCAACGTAAAATAAGATTCTCTCGCTTCGCTCGGAATGACAGTGTCATACCGAGGCCGGAGGCCGAGCGTATCTCATAATCTTATGGAGAAACAAGCATCCACCCGGCAACTCAAGGTTGCCCGCGAAATCCAGAAAGACCTGGCGGAAATCATCCGGGCCAAGGGCATGGCCATCTTTGGCGGTGCCCTGGTTACCGTGAGCGAAGTCCGTGTGAGTCCGGACCTGTCGGTGGCCAAGGTGTTCGTGAGCATCTTCCCCTCGGACAAGCAGCCGGCCGTGATGGAATGGTTCCAGGAGAACAACAAAGCCCTCCGTGGAGAACTGGGCCACGTGGTGGCCAAGCAGTTCCGCATTGTTCCGGAGCTCATTTTCCTGCTGGACACCACCCTGGATTATGCGGAGCATATTGAGGAACTCCTGAAAAAATAAGACACACTCGGCCCCGGCCTCGGTATGACAGCGCTTCCTTTCAAGATTGCACTCCGCTACCTGGTCTCCCGGAAATCGTACCATGTCATCAACATGATTTCGGGGATAGGTGCTGCGGGCATGGCTGTCGGTACTGCTGCGCTCATCACCATCCTCTCCGTTTTTAACGGTTTCGATTCGCTTGTAAGTCAATCGCTTACGGATGCCAATCCGGACTTGGTCATCAAACCCGCCAGCGGAAAAGTTTTCCAGCCGGACAGTTTGGCGTGGCTGGTAGACGCCCCTTCCATCGTCCGGCTTTCCAGCGTGCTGGAGGACCAGGCCTTCCTTTCCTGCGACGGGAAACAGGGGCTGGTACTGGTAAAAGGGATTGACGAAGCCGGCGAGGAAGAATCGCCCCTGCAAAGCCACATGATAGACGGCATTTGGCAACTCCATCGCGGAGACCGCCCCATGGCCATTGCCGGAGCCGGACTGGCCGCCCAGCTGGGCCTGAATCCCCGTTTCCTTTCTCCGCTGGAGCTCCACTACCCTTCCCGTACGGACGCCATTTCGCTGGCTAATCCCGCCGCGTCGCTTCGCTCAGCAAAACTGGGCCTCTCCGGCGTGCTGTCCGTCAGTTCGGAACTGGACAACAAACTGCTGGTCGTTCCCATCGGCACGGTCCGTGAGCTGCTGGCCTACGAGACGGAAATATCGGCCCTGGAAATCTGGACCGCACCGGAAAGCGCGAAAGCGGTGCAAAAGGCCCTGCAGGAACGCCTGGGGGCTGCATATCGCGTGCTCGACCGCTATCAGCAAAACGTTTCTGTGTACAAGATGATGCGCTACGAGAAGCTGGCCATTTACGCCATCCTCATCTTCGTGGTGCTCATCATCGCCTTTAATATTTACAGCTCGCTGCGGATGCTCGTCATCGAAAAGCAGGACGATATAGCCACGCTGCGCAGCCTGGGTGCCACCGACGGCCTCATACGGCACATCTTCCGGCTGGAAGGCTGGCTGGTGTCCCTGCTGGGCATGGCCGTGGGGCTGGTTATCGGCATCGCGCTGGTGCTGGTGCAGCAGGAGTTCGGCCTGGTGCCCATGCCGGGTAATTTCGTTGTCGATGCCTACCCGGTGGTGCTGCGCGCCTCGGACATCCTGTGGACCGTCGGGGGCGTTGCGCTCATCGGCTACCTGATGGCCCTTCTCCCCTCTCGTAAAATATGAACTCCTCCCGGCATATGCTATACGCTTGTCTATGCCTCCTGGTGCTGGGCGGGCTGGATTTGCTCACGGGAGACGGGTTCAGCATACCCTCGGAAGCCATTTTGTGGAAGTTACGCTTGCCGCGCATGCTCACGGCGGTGGTAGCCGGGGCCGCACTGGCGCTCTCCGGCGCCCAGATGCAGGCCATTTTCCGGAATCCCCTGGCCGATCCACACCTGATGGGTGTATCCGGCGGTGCGGGGCTCGGAGCCGCCCTGGCAGCCCTGGCGGTAACTGGGCTTGGCGCGTGGACCGGCGGACTGACGCTGGTATCGGCCGCCTTTGTGGGCGCCTTGCTCACCGGCTTGGTGATTACGGCTGTCGCGGCACGGACAGAATCCACCACTACCCTGTTATTGGTGGGCGTCATGCTGGGCTTCGTCCTGAGTGCCGTCAGTTCCATTTTGCAGTATTCGGCCGGCGAAGAAAGTCTCAAGTTGTTCTACAGCTGGATGGCGGGCAGTTTTTCCGGCGTTTCGTACACCGGGCTGGCCTTTATGACGGCCATGCTGCTGGCAGGTCTGGCGCTGGCCCTGTCCCAGATGAAGGCCCTGGACTTGATTCTCTTTGGCGATGCTTATGCCGCCCTTAGCGGAGCATCGCTCCGGAGCCTGCGCTTCCGCATCATGCTGGGCTGCGCACTTACCACCGGCGCCGTCACGGCTTTCTGCGGGCCGCTGGGTTTTGTGGGCATCGCCGCACCGCATATTGTACGCCGCGTCACGGGGACATCGACCCACAGGACCGTTTTGCCCGGTAGTTTGGTAGCAGGTGCCTGCCTGGCCCTTGCCGGAGATATCCTTGCCCATGTGTGCAGCACACCCTTGCCGGTTGGCAGCACGCTGGCGCTCATCGGCATTCCGCTCATTGTGGCCTTACTATGGAGGAATCGCCTATGATACTGGAAGTCAGACAATTGCGCCTTGCCTATGGCTCGCGTATCCTGGCCCCGGATGTCAGTTTCCATCTGGAAGGCGGCGAATGCGTTCTCCTTGCCGGTGCCAATGGATGTGGTAAAAGCACCTTGTTACGTTTCTTAGCGGGAGAGGGTGTTGTTTCGCAAACCGCCTCCGCTTCGCTCCGGCCCCTCCCAAAAGCCGTTTTTGGGACGGCTTCGCCCAGTCCAAAAACTTCTATGGGCCCCTCCCTCTTACACGGCCGAGGGTGGCCATGGGTTTGCGAAACAACACCCTCTCCCGCTAAATGCATTCTGATTCCCACCGGAATACCTAAGGTAAAAGGATTTACGGTAGAAGAATTCGTTCGGACGGGGTGTTTCCGCGAGAGCGATTGGGCGGGACGATTGTCGGCAGAGACGGAGCGGCGGTTGCAGGGCGCCCTGGACTTGCTGGGACTCCGTACCCAGGCCGGGCAGGACATCTCCACCCTCAGTGACGGCGAGTTCCAGAAGGCGTGCATCGCCGTGGGACTGACCCGCCGGGCCGATGTCCTCCTGCTGGACGAACCCACCGCCTTCCTGGACGTGGAGAACCGCGTGATGGTGCTGCGGACCCTGCGGAAAGTGGCGCAGGAGACCGGCATGGCCGTTCTTTTCTCCTCGCACGACCTGCACGACGCCCTTCAGGTGGCCCATCGCGTACTGGCCTTCACCCCCGCCGGCACCTTCCTGGAATCGACACAAAAAAACCGCCCGGAAGTACTCCGAGCGGCCTTTCCTATCCTATAAATGCCTTCATGGCCGGAACTTTTCGAAGGGCGGCGTGGAATAGCGCCACCTGGTTGCGCGTGCGCACCAGATTATGCTCCGGATACTTGATCTTGTAGTACGTGTCGCCGTTGATATAATCGGCAAAGAAACGCACGGCCTGCATATACGGGAACAGGCAGGCGGCGTAAGGCAGATTCTCTATCTCCAGCGGGGTCAGGAACACCTTGGCACTCTCCAGGTAGCCCTTGGTGAAGGCCTCGAAAATGTCCATCCTGAAGTCCACCTTTTCAACGGCGGGGTCATCCTCGGCAACGGTATTGGCCGCCGTGCGGAGAAAATCGCCGAAATCCGAGAATACAAAGGACGGCATCAGGGTATCCAGGTCGATGACACAGAGGATATTCCCCTGCGCGTCGAACATCATGTTGTTCACCTTGGTGTCGCAGTGGCAGATGCGCTTGGGAAGCTTGCCTTCCCGATACAGGCGTTCCGCCTTGCACATCTCTTCCTCGAAGGGAAGCAGGTCCGCCAGGATGGCCTGCACTTCCGGCTGGGCCATGCGACCGACCGCATCCGCCTTCACGGCCTCATGCAGTTGACGGGCGCGAAGTTCCATGTTGTGGAAGTCCGGGATGGTTTCTCCCAGCTTGTCCGGAATATCGGCCAACTGGGCCTCAAAGCGGCCAAAAGCCTTACCGCAGTAGTACGAGTACTCAGGATTCACTGTCTCGTACGTGAAGGCGTCCTTAACGAAAACCGATACGCGCCAGTAGGTGTTGCCATCGGTCCAATAGGTTTTTCCCGTGGCCTTGCAAGGAATGAAGCGAAGGACTTTGCGGTCGATGTCGCTCTCCCCTGCCGCTGCGAGTTTTTTGCGGATATGGGCCGTAGCGCACTCGATATTGTGCTGCAGGAGTTCCACATCCTTGAAAATGGCATTGTTGATGCGCTGAAGCACATAGTCGTCGGCACCGTCCGTATGTACCTTGAAGGTATCGTTGATAAGGCCGTTCCCAAGCGGTTTGATATCCAGGACATTGCCCTGGATATCGAACTGGGAGACAATCGTATTTACTGATGCGTCCATGCTTACTTGGCAAATGCGTAAGAGAATCCCTGAATGCGGTTCCAGTTACCACGGGTGAAGTCAGGAACTTCCACCGGAGCGCAGCCGTTATCCATGGAGATACGGGACAGTTCGGTGATGCAGCACCACTCGGCCAGGTCATATACGTCCATATCCAGCGGAAGACCGTTGTTCAGGCAGTACACCATGCGATAGTCCATGATGTAATCCATACCGCCGTGTCCACCCACCTCCTTGGCAAGGGCTTCCAGTTCCTGGGTCATGATGGGATTGGGATACTGGGCCATCAGGGCATCCAGTTCTGCACCTTGATACACCTTTTCGTAGCCTAGATTCTGGTAGTCGACTTTCTCGGCGCCTTCCGGACGCAGGCAGACTTCCCCGATGGGATACTTGCCGATATAGCCGTCGGTTCCCACCAGCTGGTACATGCGGTTGTACGGACGCGGAGTGAGGACATCGTGCTCAATGAGGATGGATTTGCCCTTTTCCGTGCGGACCATGGTCATGGAAACATCACCATTCTTGAAGTCCGTGCAAGGTTTACCGGTTTTGGCCTCTACATGCTTGGGACCATTGAACGGATCCGTATCCATCGCCACCAAGGTGGTAAGACGGTCGCCGCGGTGGATGTTAAGCACCTGGCAGACAGGGCCGAAGCCGTGCGTAGGATACAGGTCGCCGCGATTTTCTTGGTTGAAATCCATGCGCCAGTTGTTCCAGTAGTAATCCCAGAATGGATCCAGGTTGTGATGATAGGCACCCTCGGCGTGGATAATCTCGCCAAAAACGCCCTGCTGGGCCATGGCAAGTGCCGTGAGCTCAAAGAAGTCGTAGCAGCAGTTCTCCAGGACCATGCAGTGCTTGCGGGTGCGCTCGGAAGTGTTTACCAGATCCCAGCAGGCTTCCAGGGTTTCTGCAGAAGGCACCTCTACAGCCACATGCTTGCCATGCTCCATGGCATATAGCGCCACGGGTACATGGTGAATCCAGTCAGTGCAAACATAAACCAGGTCCACGGTAGGATCCTCGCAGAGTTGCTTATAAGCCTCCACGCTGCCGGAATACACATGCGGGTTCTGCCCTCTGGCAATCAGATAATCCTGACTGGCCTTGGCTCTGTCGGGTTCCACATCACAAATGGCGGCCACATGGCAGCCGGGCACAAAAGTGAGTCGCCTGGCGGCATCGCCACCACGCATGCCCAAACCCACAACACCAATGCCGACGTCCGGAATAGGGTCGGCCGCGAACTGCAGCATATCGGTCTGGCCGGGCTCACGCGGAGGGACAGGCAGTTTGATTACCGTTTCCTTGTTGGACTGACAGGAAAAAGCCATAAGGGCGGCTACTGCCAGGAGCAAAAAAGATTTTTTCATATTGTATGGCGTTTTAAATTTATTGCATATCATCGGTTGTCGGGTGCAAAATGGCAAGCTGGAGTATCAGCGCCAGGGCAGTTACGCCGCCCAGAATGGCGAAGGACAGGCCCAGGTTGGGGATTTTCCCCAGCAGCGTGGTACAGAGCGCACCCATCGCCACACCTACCATATTCATGAAGCCGTAGGCCGTAGCACGCAGGCGGGACGGGACGAACTGGCAGAGGATGGGCATATTGTTGGTGTCGAACATGCCGTAGCCCAGGCCGAAGATAAGGCCGGAAGCGATGGCAGGGACAATCCCATGGCCCAGGCCCATCAGCACCAGGGCCGGAATCATCATACCCAGGCCGATAGCGCTGGTATAGACACGTCCCTTGAGGTTTTTCTTCACCCACTTGTCCGACAGCGGACCGCCAACCATAACCCCGATGAACGAAGCCAGGGCGATGGTGATGGTAGCCACCGGACCGGCGACGGACATGCCGCCGTCAATATTCTGCGCAAACAGCGTCGGGAGCCAGTTTTTGGTAGCCCAACCCGGCAGCGAAGTGGAAGCAAAGAAGAACAGGATGACCCAGAAGGCGATATTACTGAAAATAAGGCCGAAGGAACGCAAGATCGATTCCCGGTTGGCGCCGGCACTGACAGTATCTTGAACGACCTCCTTCTGCCGTTTCTCCTTGAGGAAGAACACGAGCACAACGGCATACAGGACGCCGATGATACCGAACCAGTGGAAGGTAAGCCGCCAGCTGAGCGCCGAGGCGAAGATGGCGCCAAAGCCACCTACCGCCTGCCCCAGGTAAAGGCCCGTCATGTGAAGGCCCACGGCCAGGGAACGGCTTTTACCGGCATGGTAGTCCGCGATGAGGGAAAGGCTGGAAGGAATGTACAGGGCCTCGCTCACGCCCATGAGGCCACGCAGCCAGTACATCTGCGAGAAGGTCTGGCAGTGTCCCATCAGGAGCGTCACCAAAGACCAAACAGCCAGCGAACCCACGATGAGCCACTTACGGCTCAGGCGGTCTGCAATACTGCCGGCGAAGGGGCTCACGATGGCATAGACCCACAGGAAAATGGCCATCAGCCGGCCAAAATTCTGGGCCTGCTGAAGTTCTGCGATGTCTACGCCGATGGCCGCCTGCATGGTAGAGAGCATCTGGCGGTCCAGATAGTTAAGGAAGGCCACTACGGAAAGCAGGCCTACGACAACCCAGGGATAAATTTTATTGATTTTTTCTTTGCTCATACGGCTAACGGATATCTTTCAGGCGCACGGCCTGGAATGTCATGTGGGCCTGGGAACTTTCGTACAGGATGCCCACGGTATTCTTGTCGATCATGGTAAGGCAGGAATAGCCCCAGCTGTAGCCCTCGTCCAAAAGCAGGCGGCGCGTCCAATTGACGCCCCCGTCTTCACTGATCTGGATGGTCAGGTAGCGGCGATGTTCCGGATCGGCCGGATTGGAGAAGAGCAGCAGGTTCCCCTCCTTGAGGAGGCTGGCCATGCAGACGGGTTCAACCAGTTGACCGTCAGATGCATGCGGGGCCCAGGTGCGGCCAAAATCCTTGGTGACATAGACGGCGCGGCCGGTTTTACGGTTGTCGCGCATGTTAAGCATGAGCACGCCCGGCTCCACCTCTGCCACCTGGGACTCGGTGGTGTTGATTTTGGCATATTCATGTACGTGCCAGGTCTCTCCCCTGTCGGTGGAGTACATGACACCGGCGGCCGGTGTACGGTCCGCTTCCTGATGCTGGAAGGGAACCACCAGGGTGCCATCGGCCATGGTAATGCCCCGGCCGGGGCCCTGGAAGGTGAAGTGCCAGGCTTCCTGTTTGATCTGACGGGTAAGGTTTACGGGAGTGCTCCAGGTGAGACCGTCGTCCTTGGAACGGGCCATCATCAGCTGCGGGGTCTGTGCGGGCTCAAAGCCGTCTCCGGCTGTCCACCAGGCTGCCTGGCCGGCTTTTCCGCCGTGGGTCCAGGCGGCGAACAGGAGGATGTCGCCCGTTACTTCATCGACCACGATACAAGGGTCTCCGATGCCGTTGACATCTTGCGGAAGACCGCCGTATTCGCCCATGTCCATGGCGGTGATCATGGGGCCCCAGGTAAGGCCGCCGTCGGTAGAGCGGCTGATGCCCACATCGATATCGCCCTGTAAATCATAGGCATTGTTATGACGGATGTCATAGGTGGCGATAAGGGTGCCTTTGTGGGAGGTGACCAGCCCCGGGATACGGTAGGCGGCCACGCCGTCATCGCCGGCTGAGCGCACCCTGATGGCCAGCCGGTGGTTCAGCGCACCGCTTTGCTCCACTTTCAATCCCTTGGCTTTTACCGAAAGGCTGAACGGTTTGGCCAGGTCCTTGACGCGGCTGCCGTCGATACGGACATACAGCAGATTATCTTTCACATAGGCATTCTGCAGGGCCTTGCAAGGCAGGCCTTTGGCCTTGATATTCCACTGGGGGGTGACGCCTTCCGGCACCGTAACGGCAGCCACGGCCACATCCTGGTTTACTACCACCGGCACCTGCCAGTGATGCACCTGCACCGTTACTGCCAAAAGGAGAGATACGAGGAATGTCATAATGCGATGGTAAAGGTTTTAGGGCTGCGTACACCGGGTTTGAGTTCCCCGCCGGTAACCAGCAGGCCCGACGCAGTTGCCGCTACGCCAGCCCCTGCCAGGGCCGTTTCCGGAACTTCTCCGAGTCCGGTCCAGCGCAGGCCGTCGAACAGCCAGACGCTCTTTCGGAACTTGTATTCTTCCGGTTTACGGGAAAGGTAAGGGATGCGGTCCTCCGGCGTATTGCGAAGGGCACGCTCGAAGATGGCGCGGTTTACGCCGCCCACCACCACCAGACGGCCGTCCGGGAGCGTAGTGCCCGACGCCCCTACAAAGGTGCCGTCATCCGGAATGGCGGGAGCGCTCTCCCACGTGAGGGTTTCCAGGTTCAGGAAATGGCCCGTAGAGGGGGCCAGGAGGGTTTCCGGATTGAAGCCGCCCCACAGGAACAGGCCTTTTTCCGTGGCATAGGCTACCGGCTGAACCAGAGGCTCCGGAAGAGCGCACAGGCGCTTCCAGGCCCACTCCCCTACGCGGCAGCAAAAAACACCTTCGGTGCCGGCCAGATAGAGGTTTTCTCCGCATTGTGACCAGCCATACTGCTCCATGGGAACAGGCAGTGAGGGCAATTCCGTGAGCCGGGCCTGACCATCGACAAGTTGTACCTTATATACTTTATCGGTGGTGACGCCGTTCACATTGCCTCCGGCGAACACCAGGGCATCGGCCAGTTGGAAGGTGGCGCCATAGGCGACGGAGTCTTTCATGCAGCCGGCATGCTGCCACTGCGCACCGTCATAGGCCCAGATATCCGCATAGACCTTTTTGGCACCTCCCTCCAGGAGCGGTTTGTCCGGGAAATTGGCACCGCCGGCCACCACTAAGGTTCCTCCGGCATAGCCGCAGAACGGAGCGGAAACGCCCTTGGCATAGGCGGCATCCGGGATGGGCGGCAACTCACAGGTTTTGAGCGTATTCATGCTTGTACAGGAAAAGGCCAGCAGGAGGCCGGCCATATAATATTTAAAGGACATTGCAACGGGCAAAGAAGTTAATCTGTTCCAGTTGCGCTTTCAGCTGGGCTTCTTCTTCGTCTGTGAGGTTGCGCCAAGGCACACGGTTGGGCCCCAGATCCAGACCGATGAGTTTCATGATGCGCTTGCCGCCAACAATGTTGCCACGGAAGTTGCAAATGACATTGATAACCTCCTGCGAGAAGTTCTGCAGCTCGCGGGCTTTCTCCAGGTCTCCGGCAGCCCAGGCTTCCCCGATGGCCACCTGCTCGCGGCCGTTGTAATTGGTGGTGCCGCAAATGCCACCCTGGGCACCGCCCTGTGCCAGGGAAGGAAGATAGGTCTCATCCTGGCCATGAAGCATATCGTACTTGCCATTCTTGTACAGCCGGCACTGGTTGTATTCATACAGGCTCTCGAAGGTGTACTTGATACCCGCAAAATTAGGAATGCGGCCATCTACGGCCTTGAGCAGCTCCAGCATGGGCAGGAAGCAGCCGTTGAAGGCAGGGATATGGTAGAAGTAGAACGGAAGTTCCGGCGCAGCGGCGGCGATGGTCTCACAATACTTCACCAATTCTTCTATACGGCCGATCTTGGGGAACGGCGGTGCCATGGCACCAATGCCCCAGACGCCCAGTTTGGCGGCATGTTTGGCCAGCTCCACGCTCTCCCGCAGGCAGCAGCTGCCCACATGGACAATCACTTTGAAACCGGCCGGGACAGCGGCCACCCAGGCTTCTGCCAGCGCTTTGCGTTCCTCTGTGGTGAGCATATACCCTTCTCCGGAAGAGCCATTGATGAATACACCCTTGAGACCGTTCTTGGCCAGCATGGCGGCATAGGCCGGAATGGGCTCCAGGTTAATGTCTCCGTTAGGTTTCATGGGAGTAAAGGGGGCGTCGATAAGGCCGATGATCTTTTCCATAATATGATGTCGTTTTAGTGGCTCGCAGCGAGCCGGTTATGTGGATATTGCAAATCTAATAAAAAAAAGCAAGCTTTACTAATATTTTTTCAACTTCCCGTTTATAAAATATTTAATTTAAGAAATATGGCTGCCGAGTTTTGCAAAAACAATAAATAATCCCTATCTTGGGCTAAAATTAATAACGCTAAGACTAATGAACTGCAAGAAATTCTCTTTCCGGCGGTTTTGGACCACCAGTATTGCACTGCTGGTCCTGGCCCTACCGGGAGCGTTTGCGCAAAACAAGATGACCGTCACCGGTGTCGTCACGGACGAACTCGGTGAACCGATGATCGGCGCGGGCGTTCTGGTCAAGAACACGGTTACCGGTGTCATCACCGGTCTGGATGGCGACTATTCCATTACCATCGACGCAGCCGGCGGCGGTGGTATCCTGGTATTCTCCACCCTGGGCTACGATGACGTAGAAATTCCGGTGAACGGACGAACAAAAATCGATGTACAGATGCAACCCCAATCCACTGCCCTGGATGAGGTAGTGGTGGTGGGTTATGGTGTACAGAAGAGAGAATCCGTGGTAGGCGCCATCTCCACGGTGGACGCGTCCAACCTGAGGGTGCCGTCGGCCCAACTGTCAACCGGCCTGGCCGGCCAGCTGTCCGGTGTGGTTTCCATGAACCGCTCCGGTGAACCTGGTAAAGGCAGCTCAGCCGACTTCTACATCCGCGGTGTCTCGTCCTTCCAGGGAACCGTGACTCCTCTGGTGCTGGTGGACGGCATCGAGCGCGACATCAACCTGGTGGACACCGACGACATCGAGTCCTTCTCTATCCTGAAGGATGCTTCTGCATCAGCCGTTTACGGTGTGCGTGGTGCTAACGGTGTTATCATCATCACCACCAAAAAAGGCCAGGAAGGACGTCCCAAGATCAATTTCCGCTCCGAGACCGGTATCACCAGCCCTACCCAACTGCCCAAGTTCGTGAATGCCAGCCAGTTTGCGGAGATGGCCAATGAGGCATATTTCGGCGCCTACGGAACCTACCCGTACGACGAAGAAGCCCTGGCCCACTACCGCAACGGGGATGACCCGGACCTGTATCCGGACGTGGACTGGATGAAATCCCTGTATAAGGACGCCGCCTTCAACCAGCGTATCAACATAAGCGTCAACGGTGGTACAGAGGTGGTCAAGTACTTTATCTCGGGCAGTTATTTCACCGAGTCCTCCATCTTCCGCAAGAGCGACCAATACGACTACAATTCCTCCATCAAGTACGATAAGTTTAACTTCCGTGCCAATGTGGACATCAATGTCACGCCGTCCACCGTGCTCAGCGTGAACATGGCCAACATCTACGAGATTCGCTTCGCGCCCGGAACGGAGACCAGCCAAATCTGGTACCGCGCCTTCCGTACGTCCCCGAATGCCTTCCCCGTAGTCTATTCAGACGGCACGTTGTCCGCCCCTTCGGTATCCGGCGAACAGAACCCGTACAACTTGCTGGTTCACTCCGGTTACCGGGAGCAGTTCTGGAACAGTGCGCAGTCCCTGATTGGCCTCAAGCAGGACTTCGGCGCCATCTGGGATCCGCTCCAGGGCCTCACGGCCAGCATCAAGTTCTCCTGGGACGCCACCAGCTCGCAAGTACAGGTGCGCTCCAAGACAGCGCGTCAGTTCCATGCAAGCGGCCGTGACGATGAGGGCCATCTCATCTTCGGCAACCCTATTTACGAGGGTAGCGAAACACTGAGCTTCTCATCCAGCGCCTCCAGTTATCTGGTTACGTACATGGAAGGTTCCATCAACTATAGCCGCCTGTTCGGCAAGCACCGCGTAGGAGGCCTCTTCCTTTACAACCACAAAATCCGCCGCAATACCTACGGCTCCAACTCCACCAACTCCATTCCTTATAAGAATCAAGGTATCGCTGCCCGTGTCACCTATGCTTACAAAGACCGCTATTTTGCGGAGTTCAACATGGGTTACAACGGCTCCGAGAACTTTGCTCCGGGACATCGTTTCGGCTTCTTCCCGGCCGTGTCAATCGGTTGGCTTATGTCCGAAGAGCCCTGGTGGGCGCACGTCAAGGACTATGTCAACATGGTCAAGTGGAAAGGCTCCTATGGTAAGGTAGGTAACGACCAGATCAGCGGTACCCGCTGGCTGTACCTGTCCACCATCATCGGCGGTAACTCCTTCGTAATGGGCAAGACCGGCTCCGACGGCGGTTCCGGTCTCGTGACCGGTCGTCCGGAGAACCTCAACTTCTCCTGGGAAGAAGAAACCAAGCTCAACCTGGGTGTGGAATTCGAGCTCTTCCGTGAGCTCCGCGTACAGGCCGACTACTTCAACTCCCACCGTACCGGCATCCTCATGCAGCGCAGCGGTCTCCCCTCCTACGCCGGTTTGCAAAACTCCAGCAAGCTCCCTTACGTGAACGTGGGTGAAACCCTCAACTCCGGTGTGGACCTGTCCCTGGATTGGCACAAGCAGGTGGGCGACTGGTTCTTTACCGCCCGCGGCAACTTTACCTACAACCGCAACAAACTGGTCAACAACGACGAACCGGACTGGGAATACAAGTACCAGAACCGCATCGGCAAGCCTTACGGCGTGGGCGGTTCCCAGCCTTGGGGTCTGCTGGCCGTGGGCCTGTTCCAGAGCGAGGAAGAAATTGCCAACTCCCCGGTCCAGACCTTCGGTCAGTACCGCGTGGGTGATATCAAATACCAGGATATCAACGGCGACGGCATCATCGACTCCAACGACCAGATCTACCTGGGTTACACCACCCTCCCGGAAATCACCTACGGCTTCGGTGTCACAGCCGCCTACAAGGGCTTCGACATCAACCTCTTCTTCCAGGGTGTGGCAAACGTGAATTTCTTTATCAACGGTAACTCCTTGCGCCAGGTCTTCGCGGCCACGGACACCTTTGAGATGTCCGCCCTGCAGCAGGACCGCTATTATCGCGGATGGAGCGTCAACAAAACCGCAGAAGAAAACGCACAGGCCATCTACCCGCGCCTGAGCTGGAGCGGTAACGCCGGTTATCACAACAATACCCAAACCTCTTCCTGGTGGCAGCGCAACGGCGCCTTCCTGCGCCTGAAGAACGCCGAAATCGGCTATTCCCTGCCCAAGAAACTGCTGGCCCAGACCGGATTCATCCAGGGCGTACGCGTGTATGTGGCGGCCAGCAACGCGCTCACGTTCAGCGAGTTCAAACTCTGGGACGTAGAAACAGGCAGCGGCGACGGTTCCACCTACCCTAACAACCGCGTGATTTCATTCGGTATTAACGCTAATTTCTAATGGAGGGTAAGATATGAAAAAATTCATCACTATATTCCTTGCCGTCGGCACACTGGCTGTCACCTCCTGCGACTCTTTCCTGAATCGTCAGGAAGACGAACAGATGACCTTCGAGAAAATCTGGCAGCAGCGCACCTACACCCAACAGGCCTTCAACAACTGCATGGGCTACCTCCCGGTAGACGGCAACCTGCTTACGCAGGCCGGAAGCACCTATCTGGCCGCCACGGACGAAGCCACGCTGTTCAGCGAAACCTCCGGCTTCAACAACATCATCCGCGGCTCCATGGGTCCCTCGACCATGCCGCACAACCTGCTCTCCTCCTGGTACGAAGGCGTCAGGGACTGCACCACGTTCCTCAAATACGTGTACACCTGTTCCGACCCCAACGCCCTGCAAAGCGATAAGGACCGCTGGTACTGGGGCGTCCGCTTCACGCGTGCGTACCTCTATTTCTTGATGATGCGTGAATGGGGTCCCGTATTCCTGCTGGGAGACGACCTCATCGACTTCACCGCCACCACCGAACAGCTTTACAGGCCTCGTAATACCTGGGAAGAATGCGTCAAATACGTTGTGGACGAAATGACCGTCTGCAGCGAGAACCTGCCGGACACCTGGGACGACGGATATCTGGGCATGCCTACCCGTGGCGCCGCCATGGCGGTTATCGCCCGACTCAAACTGTACTCGGCCCGCCCGCTGTTCAACGGAAACACCCTGTACCGCGCCGTCCGCAATCCGGACGGAACCCCGCTGTTCCCGCTGAACCCGGATCCCCAGAAATGGGTAGAGGCCGCCCAAGCCAACATGGCGGTCATCCAGACCGGTGTGTATCAGCTGTACAAGGATACCGAACACAACAACGATCCCTACTATAACTACTCCGGCATTTTCAAGGAGAACTGGAATTCGGAAGTCATCTTCTGCAGCGGCGGATACCGCTCCAATGCCACTTTCATTTCCAACACCTCCCCTACCAGTCTGCTCAAGGGTAGTTACAACGGCAGCGGCCAGTGGGGTCCCACCCAGCAACAGGTCGATGCCTACGCCATGGCCAACGGACGCTACCCTATCACGGGCTACGAGTCCGACGGCACGCCCAAGGTGGACGTGGCCTCCGGTTATCCCGCTCCGGCCAACGAATTCAACATCACTTCGGTTGCCAATCCGTACCTGAAGGCCCTGGAGGTGAGTTCCAGCGACTATACTTCCAGTTCGCCGCTCATGTATAAGGACCGCGAGCCCCGTTTCTATGTAAACGTCTATTATCCGGGCAGTTACTTCAAGTGCGCCAGCCTGGGCGGCGTAGCCAACTTTGCTATCGACGGCAGCGGCCGCGGCCAATTCTACCCGCGTTCCGGTTACATGGTCAACAAATACTACGACCATAGCCGCAACTACTACCAGAACGGCAGCAGCAACAACATCACCTTCCCCACCTTCCGTCTGGGCGAGATCTACCTCAACTACATTGAGGCCGTGCTGGAATGCGAAATCAACGGCGTAGGCGGCACCAATGTAGACCTCAATACGGCCATGACCTTGTGGAAAGAGCTCCGCGCCCGTTCCGGCATGGGTCCCATCACGGACGCCTATCCGGACGCCACCACTCCGGAAGCCCTGCTGGAACTGCTCCGCCGGGAGCGCCGCGTCGAGCTGGCCCACGAGGGTCACCGGTATTTCGACACCCGCACCTGGATGATCGCCCCCGAAGTGGACGGTGGTCCCATGTACGGCCTCAACGTAGTCAACGTAAAGTCCGAGACCCCCGCGGCCGTTCCTGCCGATGGCTGGGCCCGCTACGCCTACGAACGCCGCACCTTCAAGAACAGCTATTACCTCTTGCCTTTCCCTCAGCGTGAGGTGGACCGCAACAAGCTCATGACTCAGAACTATGGCTGGTAAACTTAAAACAAGAAGCAAGATGAAAAATCCTATATTTCAGACCCTGCTGCTGGTAGCTGCCGCCTCGCTGGCTATCGCCTGCGAAGACCACCGGAACGACTACATGGAGGATTTCCAGACCATGGCCTATTTCCGCAACGGTGGCGAGCAGGAAATCTCGCTCTACCGCACCGGAGAAGACGGTATTTACTCCCTGGTTGTGTGCAAAAGCGGCCGCAACCTGAAAGGTACAATATCCCTGGAACTGCATGCCATGGATCAGGACGCCATCACGGTGTACAATTCGGTGAACTATACGGACTACACCGCCATTCCCAGTTATCTGTTCAGTTTCTGGGAAGAGGACGAGGAAACACAACTGTCCGGCAATCCGGTCCGGATCAATTTCGCAGCCAACGAGAGTGCCCGCGTAATCAAGGTCAAAATGAAGACCAACGAGATCCGCACCCTCATGGACATGTTCCCGGACCGTCATTACGTGATGGGCTTCCAACTCTTCTCCGCTAAAGGCAAAATCAGCGATAAGATCAATCTGCTGGTGCTCACGCCGGAAATTGCCGTCCCCTACCTCACCTTCTCCAACGTGGGCGTGTATTCCTACACCTACGACAAGAACAGCAAGGTGGAGAACGTGTATTCCAACCGCGTAAAATTCGGTATCGACGAAAACCGCTGGGACTTCACCTGCAAGCTGGAAGTCAAAGACGCCGCCTGGGTGGAGAGTTATAACGCAACGCACGGAACAGACTACGAAGTCCTTCCGACCAGTTATTATACCCTCCCCACCAGCATCCATTTTGAGAGAGGTGTCACGGAGGTTCCCTTCGAAGTAAAAGTGAACCGCGAAGGCATGAGCGCCCTGCGTAACTACGTGATTCCCATTGCCGTCAAGGAGTCTTCCAAACAGGAATTCGTCCCTTATGTCACGGCCGATGCAAACGACTGCGTGTACATGGTGCAGGTCCTCATGACCCCGGACCAGCTTGTGCTCCAGCCCACCCAGCTGAGCGCCTTCTACAACGGTCAAACCTCCTCCGACGGTACACCTCACACTTATGACCTCCTGGTCGATGGCGATGAAAACACCTACTGGATGTCGCCCGGCTCAGCCCGCTACGGCGGTATCCCCGGCGATGAAACCTGGGGCTTCTGGTTCGACATCGACATCAGCAGCCATCCGCTGGATGCCTTCGTGCTGGGTTATCTTCCTTCCGCCATCGCCGTACGCTGCCCTACCCGCATCGTAATCGGCGTCAGCGACGACGGTGTCAACTACGAAATGGTGGCTGATATCGCCAATGACGACATGCATTCCCGTGTGGGCTGGTACGACCTCCCGCTGGTGAAACTCAAGAACAAGACCCGCTTCATCCGCATGGGCCTGCTGGAGACCTTCATCAACGGCAACATTATCCCGCTCAACACGCCGGACGTGGACATGACTTGCGAAGTAGCCGAAATCAGACTCTACGGAGCCGCTAACTAATGACTGCGAATATGAGAACATTCTATAAGATTACAGCCATTGCCGCTCTTGCGGCGGCCCTGTTTTCCTGCAAAAAGGCAGAAGTGATGGAGCCGGGTACTTTCACCATTGCGGACGAGTACCTTACCCTGAACTTCACCCAGGATAACCAGTATCAGTTAATCCCCGTGGCCAGTAACGTAGCGGAGTCCGAGTGGCGCATCACCTCATCGACCTCCTGGTGCGTAGCCACGCCCAGCCTCAACGGCGCCAAGGGTATCATGGTATCCGTCGCCGTCAACGAAGAACCGGACCAGCGCCCGGCAGAGGTCAGCATCAAGGTACGCGGAAAGGCCTATACCATCAAGGTTACCCAGTTGGGTTACGGCCCCGCCATCCTGGTGAGCGACGTCTTTGTAGCTGCAGGCGGCGGTGAGGCCAGCGTACAGGTTACGGCCAACATCCCCTACCAGGTGCTGGATCCCGTCCTGGACGAAGAAGACCTGGACCCCGAAGAAGAGGAACAGTGGCTCACCAAGGTTTCCCAGACCAAAGCCCTGGCCAAAACCGACTTCCGCTACACCGTACAGCCCAACTATACGGCCGGCCGCAGGGTTGCCCTCATTCAGGTGCAAGCCCAGGACCGCAGCCTGGCCGATGTAGACAAGATTTGCACCATCACCCAGGATATCGTGGCGGACACTGCTTCCGAAGACGTGATGGGTCGCGCCGAGAAGGTTTATGCCAAGTCGGTGGTCGCCGTCAGGGGCAATGAGCAAAAGTATTACAGCTGGGATGCGGAACTCAACTGGCCCGGTGCCGGTGGCCCCGCCCTCATGCTGGACGGAGATCCGGAGACCTACTACTGCAGCCCCCGTGGCCTTGGTAAAGCCGGCGACGATGGCACCGAGTACCCCTTCGAGTTCATCTTCGAGTTCGAAAATGTCTCCCGGGTGGACTACCTGAAGATTTATCCGCTGGACAACTCCGGTAACCAGATTGCGGAGTTCAACGCCTATATTATGCCGGAAGGCTCCGAAGAATACATCCAGCTCAACAATCCGGAAGTGCCCGTAAACTGCACCTGGAGCGACAAAGCGTATACTTACACGCTGGATATTCCCGTTCCCAATCCCAAGTATCTCAAGATTGAGGTGCTGGCCACCTACTGGAACCTGGTGAAAATCAAGGAAGTAGAGTTCTACAAGACCAACAACCTGGAAATCAACGAGTGGATCCAGAAGGTGTTCACGGATCTTTCCTGCTCGGAACTGAGGAGCGGCGTAACCAAGAAAGACATTAACCAAATGGCCGTGGTAGCCCCCTACCTCGCCAAAAATGTCGCCATGCCTCTGTATCAGGAGACCTACAACGAGGCCGAGAAAGAGTTCCGCATTCATTCGTACGAGCCCTACAGCATCCCTTCGGTGATGAAGAAGCGCTTCAACATCCGCCTGTATTCAGAACTGGACAATCCTACGGGCATCCTCGCCAAGTCCGGTGACACCTTCATCGTGTGCGTGGACCAGGTGCCTGCAGGCCAGGAAGTCCGGTTGCTGGTTAACGGCGATACGGAGAACGGCTATGAGTTCAACTACAGCACGTCCCAGTTCTCGCAGGGCCTCAAACCCGGCGTCAACGTGGTGAATGTAGCCATGAGCGGCACCGTCTCGGAAGGTATGGTGTTCATTGTGAATGCAGCGGAGGAACTCTCGGAAGCCACTCCTCCCGTGAAGGTGCATATCCTGCCCGGCAGCGGTGAGGTGGTAGGCTATTACAACGCTTCCATCCACGACGATGCCCGCTACAAGGACATCCTCTCCCGTTACAATTACAAGTATTTCTTCCTCAAGGGACAGTCCTACATCCTGGCTGCCCACACGCAGCAGCTGCGCAGCGCAGCCCCCAACAGCTACGCATCGGGTCTGGCCCAACTGGACAACGTGGTGAACTGGGAGAAAGAACTCATGGGCCTGGGCAAAGCCCGCCATCCGGAGTTCAACAACCACATCATGGCCGTTACCACCACAGTGGACGGCGTGCACATGGATGCCTCCGACAGACGTATCCGCTACCAGGCATCGGCCCTGAAGAATTACGCCACCAAGGAAGACGTCTGCGCCAGCCCTTGGGGTGTCGCACACGAGATCGGTCACGTGAACCAGCCGGCTATCTGCTGGGAATCCACCATCGAAAGTTCCAATAACCTGTTCTCCAACTACGTAACCCTGATGTGCGGCGTTACGGAGTCTCGCGGCGCCTCCATCATCACGCTTGCCAACTCCTACGGCAAGGCCTGGTATCAGCTTGGAAACACCGGCCAGTATATGAACGAGGATGCCGAACTGCACCTTCGCATGAACTGGCAGCTGTGGAACTACTTCCACCGCTGTGAGAAGGATCCCGAGTTCTGGCACAAGATGTTCGACCTGGCCCGCGCCAACCCTACCCCGGGCATGTACTACTCCATGTACGGGTACAGGCGTGAAGACCCCGGCACCTGCCAGCTCATGTTCTACGAGCAGGCCTGTGATGCCGCCCAGCTGGACCTCACCGAATTCTTCGACGCCTGGGGCTTCTTCGTCCCCGTCGATGCCACTTACGGCCAGTATCAGGCAGGCATTGCCTATCAGGTTACCCCGGATATGATCGAAGAGTACAAGGGACGTGTCGCAGCACACAACTATCCCAAGGCTCCGGCCATCCAGTACCTGGAAGACCGTACCCGCCAAACCTCCAGCGCTTCCGACGCCGGTTACAACAAGGATATCAAGATGGGTCATTACTCGCTGTTCAGGGATGAGACGCCCATGACCACGGTACCCACCTACTCCATCAACAACCGTACGGTTACCATCCAGGATTGCTCTCAGGCTGTTGCGGTGGAAATCCGTGACAATGCCGGCAATCTGCTGTACTTCTCCAACCTGGACCGCTTCGACGTTCCTTCGCGTAGCGGCGCAGGCGTGGCCATCGACCTGTCGGTTGCCAAATTCCAGGCCGTTCAGTGGGACGGTGTACGTAAAGACATGACTCGCAAATAATAACCAAAAAATACTAACGTAATGAAAAAGTTTTTCACATGGGTAATCGTTGGCCTGGCCATGGCTACCTTGTTCTCCTGCCGGGACAACTCCGGTTTCAACGAGCGCCTCTCCGAGCAGGAAAATAAACTGAACAGCCTCACGGACCGGGTATCGGACCTGGAAAAGGCAATGGAATTGCTGGAAGACGCCAGTGAGTACGGATACATGATTCTTCGCGTCGAAGAAGTAAAAGACGACGACGGGAACATCGTAGCCTGGACCATCTACTTCAACTCCGGCGACGTCATCACCATCTACAACGGCGTCAAGGGCGACAAGGGCGACCAAGGCGAGAAGGGTGATAAAGGTGACAAAGGCGACAAAGGTGACCAGGGCGAGCAGGGTGAGCAAGGTGAGCAGGGTGAGCAAGGCGAGAAGGGTGAGCAGGGCGACCGTGGTCCCAAGGGTGACAAGGGCGACCAGGGTGAGCAAGGCGAGCAGGGTGAGCAAGGTACACCGGGTGCCGACGGTACCGGTGTAGTCACTATCACTGAAGGTGAGGACACCTGGACCATCACCATCGACGGGACCTCCTATGTATTCCCTAAAGTTGTCGATTTCGCCATCGTCTTTGAAGAGATCGAGCAGGGAGCTTCGGCTGGCCAGACGGTCAACATTCCCTATACCCTCAAGGGTGTTGCGGAAGGCGACCAGGTACTGGTAGAGGCCATCGCCAGCGGCAACTGGATTGCCAATCCCATCGAGGGCGTGAATGCCATTGCCGTTACCGCTCCGGATCCGTTCGTGGAGGGCAAGGTTATCGTGGTTGCAGCTAATGGCCGAGGCAAATCCGACATGAAGGCCCTGTACTTCTCCGCCGCAGAAGTCACCGTGGTGAACGCCACCACCACGACCCCCGCTGTGGCAGATGGCGGTGATGTTACCGTAACCGTTACTTCCAACGTGGAATATACAGTTTCTATCCCTGCAGGAGCCACCTGGATCACTTATAATCCTACCAAGGCTTTCACCAAGGAACTCACCTTCGAGCTGGAAGAGAACACCGGCGTAACCCGTTCGGCTACCATTTCCCTCCTGGACAGCCGGAATATTGCCATCCAGACCTTCGAGATCATCCAGGCCGGCAAGGCCTTCACCGAGGCTTACGTCACGATGGCCGAAAACGAGGTGGATGGTTTTGCCTGGCAGGGCGCCGAGGTATTCTCCGTCCGTCTGCTCCGGAACTCCGACAGCAAGGCCGACCGCTATACCTTCTTCTCCAAGGAAGCCGCCGACACCATGTCCATCTACTCCACCAACATGAGTTTCGGTCCTTCCTCCACCTATGATTTTGGCGAGTACATCTTCTACCCGTTCGCCAATAGCATCGTTCCTACGTTCAACAAGGGTACCATGTGGTCGCAGTCCACTACCCCGGCTTCCGTCTTAATGGGTCCGGAATTCTATGGGACGGCCGCCCAGCCCATGCAGACCATGCCGCTGATTGGTGTTAAGGGCGAGAACCGCGTTTACACCTTCCACGCCGCCACCGGTTTCCTGAAAGTGAAGGGTGCCAACTTGAACTCTGCTCTAAGCTATATTGAGCTGAAGGCTCCTGGAAAGAAACTCAACGGTACCTTCGCGCTTAGCGGCGAGGCTGGCCAGGAATACCTTGCCATGGCTGAAACCGCTACGGCTTCGGAACAGATTCTGACGCTGAAATACTCCGATATCGCCGAGGCCGAAGAAGTTAACTTTATCATCCCCGTAACGGTTGGCACGCTGCCCGTTGGCACGACCATTACCCTGCGCAATGCCGCCGGTGATAATGTCGGCAGCATCGAGCTTGCAGAAGCAATTGAAATTGAGCGTAATGTCCTGGCCGATGCCGGTACGGTGGAAATGAACGCCAATTACGGGGCCAACCTCACTTATTCCGGCAATGCCGCCGCTATCAAGGTGGGAGTGGATATTATCCGCTCCGCCACCAGCGTTAAGATGGTTCTTGCCAATACGGAAGAAGCCGCACTGGCCCTGCTTACCGATGGTACGGACCGTGCCATCGCTACCCTCACGGAGGATGGCGAGGTAACCCTGGATGTATCGGCCGTTTCCAAGTCCGGTCCTTGCGTACTGGTTGTTAAGACCTTCGCCGGTGAAACCGAGAAGGAAACTTACGTTAAGGAACTCAACTGCCTGAAGCCTGCCGATGCAGAAGTCCTTTGCAAGCAGTTCATTACCAAGAGTGACGAATCCGGTTACGAAGGCTCTTATACCTTCGCCGCCAGCGAGGACTTTGAGAACTACAATCTGGAGCTTGTGGAATTTGACGGCATTGCTCCCAAGAATCCCGAAGCTGCTACCACGCACAAGATCTTCAAGGTCCTGCACTGGCTGCTGGAGAAGAAGTCCAGCAATCCCGATGTCTATTACGCGGGTTCTGCAAATCCCACCTTTACCCCCGGAGAATTCCCCGCCATCCTTTACACCGGTGGCAACTACATTGAGTTCCCGCTTGTGAAGGTTGAGAACGAAGTAGAAACGTATATCCCGTTCTTCACTTATGGCGCCGCCAAGGTGTTCTTGTTCTCCAACTCTGACGGGAACAACTATCCTAAGAGCCTCCGCTTCGTTATCTCTACGGGGGCCAGCGGCACATATGTCGACATCAACGACACCTACGTACGTGCCCGCTTCGACAATCCTTCTGTAGACCGAGCCAGCACAACTTACACCACCAACGTGCGCTGCAAGTAACAGTCTGAACTCTTTTTCAAAAACCCCGGAGCCTATCTGCCCCGGGGTTTTTTGTATCTTTACTTTTTTATGAAAACCTTCAATTCCATGCAGGCGCTGGCCCAGGAGTGGCTGGCGCAGAAGAAACCGCTGGTGAAACCGGCCACCTATGCCATTTATCACTCCCACATCGTCACGCATATCCTGCCCGCTTTTGAGCGCCCGGAGCAGCTGACGGAAGAGCATGTACAGGCGCTCGTTTATACGCTGATTGAACAGGGGCTGGCCATCAAGAGCATCAAGGACATTCTGGTCGTGCTCAAAATGCTGGGGCGGTATGCGGCCAAATGGGGGCTGATTCCGAACCCGGTGTGGGACATCAAACTACCCGCCTGGCAGCGGTCCGATGCGCCCCAACTCCTCCCCTCCCGGGCGCAAAAGATGCTCGTACAGCATTGTCGGACCCATTTCTCGTTCCGAAACCTGGGCATCCTGCTAGGCCTGTTCACCGGCCTCCGAATTGGCGAGTTGTGCGCACTCCGGTGGCGGGATTTCAATCGTGCCGATGGTACTCTTTCTGTCCATAGCACCGTGGGGCGGGACTACGACGGGCGGCCCCTGGTGTCAACGCCCAAGACGCCATCGTCCATCCGGATCGTGCCGCTTCCCGTGGGGTTGAAGACCTTCCTCTCCCCCTTCGCCCGCGCCATGGAGGACGACACGTTCATCGTTTCGGGCACCACCACGCCGATATCCCCTCGCGTACTGCGCCAGCATTTCCGGCGGCTTTGCCGGTCCGTTGGCATCGACCATGTCCGTTTCCATGCCCTCCGGCACAGTTTTGCCACCCGCTGCATCGCCGCCGGCTGCGACGTAAAAACGGTCAGTTCACTCCTGGGCCACTCCAGCGTAAGCACCACCCTGGAACTCTACGTCCACCCCACTCTGGACCAAAAACGCCGCGCCGTGGAGAAGAGCGGGAAATTAATTTAAAGAATGGGTTAATATATCCGATTCCCCTTCCATTGCCTTAGATGAAAGCCCGTGGGTAATACCCGGCCGTAGAGGATGTGGTGGGGATGTATAGAAAATGCAAGCGGCTCCAACCTGGGTGGTTGGAGCCGCTGAACTATCAAGATATATACGTCTTATTGTTTCGCATAAGGATAGCCACTATTTCCGTAATAGACATAATACCATGTGGGAGGATAGCTGTTCGTCGTTGCGACACCGTACGCACCAGCTCCTACAAACAACGTGTTCTTTTCGTCAGAAGTGAATTCAAAGATCAAATCATTTGAAGTAGGAGAACTTCCATTGAAGAGGTATTTGCTAGTGTCAAATCCCTTTTTTAAATCCGCATTATAAAACCTAAGCCACAGGGCATGTGACGGTTCAGTATCCGGTTTAAAAACACCAGGGATATTTGATGTGAACGGATCATAATTATCCATGGCTGTCATCATAATATTGCCCTTAGTAGGGTCGGTGCTTACAATAAACTTAAACTGTGCCGTGGTAGGAGCATTAGCTTCGTATCCTGATAACACCTCTCCCCCAGTTACACTACGCGAGAATGTGCCGGCAATTGCTGCAGCATCTGTTGAATTCACAAAAAAGACGGGCTGTGTATTTGAGTAGAGTTCCACATCAGTTGATGTGTATACTCTGTATGCAAGATAATACTTGCCGCTCGTCGACAGAGCATCGGATACCTCAACTTTATTTTCATCACCAGTTGCTGTAATAATTTTCGACGATGAAGCAGCTGCGGTTAATGCTGCGTCAGCCGTAGAAGCAACAGCCACCTTCACTTTTGCCGCATCCGGACCAAGGGCCGTCAGATAAGCATAGAAACGGGCCGCATCACCATCAATAGCAACTTTTGTTGCTTTGGCAAGGTCCATGGTTGGAAATCTGACAATTTGACCTCTATCAACTGTTATCTTGTTGGTGGTAGTTACAGTCTGAAGGACATCGCTACCTGCATATACGGTTATGGTCATGCCGTTATATCGGTCATCATAATCGCCATTTTTAGCCACACTGACCGGGAAATAAAAAATGTGTTGATTCCTATCCAATCCGGAAAATGTATAGGACTTTGTAGACGTTTCATTAAGATCATTCCAAGCTAAACGAGTCGTCAGGCCATTTGTCATGACATAGTCAATATTGGGAGCGTAATTTGACGGGGTACTTGTTAGCCGATAATTGCCGCTCATGGCCATTGAGGAGGACAACGTGATTTTAGTAGCAGTAGGTGGCAAATTCTTTACGGTGACAGCGATAACCCCGCAAACCGGCACAAATTCAAATTCCCCTGCCCCATTTAGTTTACCAATCATTGGCACGACGTTTTTAAGAGGATTATCAACATCATAAGCCATCGATTCATGAAGATAGAGTTTAAATGGCGACGAACTCCAGCCAATACCAGTTTTCGAAGTGCCATTCCAAATTGGATACATGGCATAAGCTGTCTGGTTAGCAGATTCTACACCGCTAAATACCAAAGAAGTTTCGTTGGCATCGGCTGAAGTAGTACTTACAAATGGATCATGTCCAAAATAAGAGCCATCAAACCATAGACGTCCGATAGTCTCAGTCCCCGTCCAGTGGAAATAAGCCGTGGAACCGCTGATATTATAATCAGTTTTAACGTCTTCATTATTAATCGTAGCCTTGAATTCTACCACCTTGGCGAATTCATCCCCTGTTGAGTCGTTATTTACTACCTGAGGCTCTTTTGCACAGGAAGCAAAAAGTGTAACTATGGCTAATGTGGGAATAAATAACTTCTTCATAACCTATGTCTTTTAGAACGTCCAATCGCTTTCATTAGTTTCATCAACAATACTCAAATTGCTCGATGAGCTCCCATTAAAGGAGGTATTCAAGATTTCGTTTTCAATAGTAAAGGGTAAAGCCTCTACTATGGGTGTTAAATAGGTTTTTTTCATACTTTATTGGATTTTGTTTTGTGCCATTAATTCCATCCTAAGGGTGCATGCAATCTGTTAATCAAGGAACAACCGGCATAGTTTTTCGGAAGAATGGGGCAATAATCCCGACAAAGTGTTACAAATAATTTGTATTGCATGTTTTTTTGCGTATATTTGCCGAATAGGGCGATTGATGATAACATCAGAGAAGCACCCTTAGGATGGAATAAAGAACAAACTATAACTAATAAAACAATGAAGAAAGAAAAGTATTTAGTGCCGGAAGTCCGAGTA